>Ga0335073_10003229_pt1 | contig 22658 bp, 18 predicted proteins | sample Lox_Sample_22_FD_207093 | JGI IMG/M metagenome (GOLD analysis project Ga0335073, IMG submission 207093) | Soil microbial communities from Loxahatchee National Wildlife Refuge, Florida, United States - Lox_Sample_2.2 | ecosystem: Environmental > Terrestrial > Soil > Wetlands | place: USA... | reverse complement strand
ATCTCGCCGAAGCGGTCGACAGCTTCCTTGTCCGCGCTGGGCGACTCGCACTCCACAAACTTACGCAGGGTCGCGACCATTTCCTTCTCGCGCCGCCTGAGCAGCCTCAGCAATTCCTGCATTTCCGGTTCGTTAGGCATGTAAGCGCATCAGACTATGCAGGAACCGGGCGCTTTGCAAGCGCGAGCGGATGCGGCCGCGAATTTTTATGCATTTCTAATCGCGGCGCTCGTTTACCCCCCTTGCTGACCGCGATTAGAAATTCTTTTGATCTTTATTTTCAGCCACTTAGGTGGATTTTTAATTTTATTCATTTGCGATTAGAAATTTCGACTTTTTATGCATTTCCCGGCCTCCGCGAGAACCTCGCTGCGGTGTGGCCAGCCGGGTGACTCGCCGTCGCGGGTCGTCTCGCTTCGCCTTTTGTGCGCTTTTGCTCCTTTCAGAGGGGCTGTTTTTCTATCGATTAGAAATTTTCAAGTTGCTCGAAATACGGGAGTTGCGGCGATTTCTAATCGTAATTACTATCGATTAGAAATCAGCCGCCGGCAGCCCTGCCGCGATCATTGCCCCCTCCAAACGGCCATGCAAGACGGCTCGTTCATCGTGAAATCCTCGGAGAGGAGTTTATCACAGCGTGTACTCATTTGTCAACCACTATCTCGGTACTAGAACCGCTTTTCCCGATTTGGGAATGGCGAGGGGGTGGTGCGCGGGGACGGCGCTGTGGGGCGGGTGCAAATTGTGCGCTTAAAATGGCCTTAAATGTCGCGTTTTGCGCGCTAAATACGGCTATTTGCACTGAATGTTTATCGGCGGTGGGGGAAAGCTTGCGCGGGTGAGGCTGCGCAAGCGGTTGGGCGCTTCGCGCCGGTTCTTTTATGTCGGCACTGAAGTGCCGACGTCCTAAACACCGGGCGGTTTGGCCGGTTTGAAGGCTGGTGGGCCTAAGTTGGCTGCAAATTGGACGTCTAAAGTGGCCTTAAATGTCGCGTTTTGCATGCTAAATGGGCTTATTTTGCGTGATTGGCAAGGGTCCGTTCAGGGTGGTCGATCGGGGGAAGCTTGCGCGGGTGGGGTGGCTCACCAGCTTGCGGCGGACCTCCGGCGGAGCGGTTCGGCGCTCCCATCTGCGTCAAGGCAAGGGGGAGTCCGACCCCCTGAATGCGGGTTAATTGGACCGGTTTTATGGCCTCAGTTGGGGCTGCCGCCCAATCCGGCGTGGCAATGTTAGCGGAGGGCGCCGCGAAGAATCCGTACCCTTCGCAGAAACCGCAAATGGTGCGGCACGCTCGGGATAAAATGAGCCTTAGCCGTGGATCCGGTGCTGGCGCGCATTCTTCGCGCTTGGATTGGGTGCGCCATCCGGAAACTGCGTCGGAGTTCCGGCTTACAGGATCGCCTGCTGCTTACCCGCGACAGTACGTCAACAAGCCGTAACAGGCAAGCGCGTGATAGAATCCGCCGCATGGAGGCAGGCTTGAAGCTAGAAATCTCGGATGCCGACATTGCCGCGCGGTTGGCGAGTCTTGAAGATAACTTTGTTGAACGAAAAGCCGAGGGCGATTCCGGAGATTGGCTGAAGACGGTTATCGCGTTTTCAAATTCCACTCCGGTTGGGTATCCTGCCATCTTGTTCATCGGCGTCAAGAATGATGGGACGGTGCAAGGGCTTGCAAACCCGGATTCAACCCAGAGGTCCTTGTCCGCCAAGATTTCGAATTCATTCCCTGTCCCGTACTACTGGACGAAAGTAATGGATTCGGGCGGCAGAAAATACTTGGCGGTCGTTGTTCCGGGGAGTGAGGCGAGGCCTCACTTTGCGGGTCCGTCTTATGTGCGTGTAGGATCGCAGTCCGTTCCCGCTTCCGACGAGCAGTTCGCTCGTTTGTTAGTCGAGCGGAACAGCGTTGCCTACGAGCTATTGAAATGGAAAAGCAAGGAAGTGTCGGTCTGGCATCCGATAGCGGGCGGAGGGTATCACCCATCTAGAGGCCACGAGAGCACTGCTGTGCTTGTGGATTGCAGTACCTTCTACGTCACCTTGGCGGCGGCTTTGGAGAAACCGTCCAGTTTTGCCAGTTACTCGTATAGCGCAATCGATATCGGTTTCGATCACCTCAACAATCGGCTTCAAATTCGATTCAAAACTGCTTTTTGATTCGCGGCGCGAATGAATGCCGCCGCACCCGCTCCGCACGCTTCATCAAGCTGGATAGAGGACGCGGATGCACCCGGCTTACCATCCACGCGGTGTGTCGGGCGGATAAGCCAGACCGTGCATCTGCTTGCCAAACCTGGGAAGCTCATCGTGGCTCGTCGGAGAATCGCTTTTGGGGGTGGGCCACGCATCCAATAACAAGCTGTTCGTCTTGTAATCATCAGCTGGCATTGCCAGAGTTTACTTCGTTTGCTAGTCACGCCGTTTCAACGAATAATTCGGTCGTGCTGTGATCGGCGAGGTGGCCCTCGCTCGGCATTCGGCTTGAAATTGGCGGGACCGGGGGGTTTACTGGCCTGGGAGGGAGCCATGAGCAAGCCAGTTACTGTCGTGCATATCCAGTGGTCGGGGCCTTTTAGTTGGGAAGGAAAGCAGAAGCCTGACAGTCCCGTAATGTATGAATCAGTCAGCAGGCTGAATGGCCCAGCGGATTACGGTGTTTATCAGGTGTATGGGTGCCATGTCACATATGGTGTGGATACCCTGCTTTATATCGGCAAAGCCTGCAAACAGACTTTTGCAGTTAGACTCCGTCAAGAGTCCGATTGGCGGTTTCACGGGGACATTCAGCGTCTGTCAGTTTACGTGGGGCGGCTCAGTGGATGGGATGGCACGCCGTCAAATGCGGAGTGGGAGGAGCACATAGACCGCGCGGAGAAGTTGCTTATTCTTGCGCATAGGCCGGCTTACAACGCTCAAAAGAATATCGACTACAGCGACCCGCAATTGCAGGAGTTCCACATACTCAATTGGGGTAGCCATCGCACCCTCTTGCCGGAAGTCTCTGGATGGAGGTACACGTCGAAATTTGATGACGAGACCCGATATAGACCGTTTTCTTACCCCTCCCGGGGCGCCAGGATGAGATCGGCCCGCGCGGGCACACAGCACGCCAGCGCATCCGCGATGTCAAGGGGAGCGGAGTGGGCCACGCGCCAAAAACCGGCGGCAAAGGCGCCGACCGAGAAACGCGGGCGAAATTCGCGCGCGATGGTGGCCCGTTGTAGGCAAAGGCGCCCGGCTACACTCCAGCCGGCCGCTACATAGGCAAAGCCCAAAAGGCAAAGGTACTGACCGAGGGCGGGCGGTGGATGGGGCCGATCGGGAGATCGGCGCTCCGAGGGAAGGCAAATTCAACGGCGAGACGGAATAGAAGAGCCCGCCCAAAAGACGGCCGCTACGTGGGCAAAGCAAAGACGCCCACCGAGAAACGCGCGCGAAATTCGCGCGCAACGGTGGCCGCTACATAGGCAAAGGCTAAGGCAAGGGCGTAACGTATATCGCCTCGGAAAACGTCCCCGATTTCCCGTCCCGATTTTCCCATCATTTGCCTATTTTCGCGCTGAGGGCAGCGGGCCATACACATCGACCTCTTTTATTGCGCCAACATAAACGCGGCCATTAACGACCGTGGGGATCGTGAATCTCAGCGACGATCCCGCGCCATCGCGGGACGAATTTTGCGAGCTATTGTAGAGTTCGTGGGAGATGTTGGTTGCGTCGTAGGCGTGCAGCACCGCTGGGGGCTCCTGGTTGGAAAATCCGAAGGGTCGAGTTTCGACGGTCCACACGATGCCGTTGCGCGCGCCGTCCGATGAGACCGCCGGTGTGGCGGCCGCTATAGACGTGACAGGAAATTTGAGAGAAGTTTGCGCCACCGGCTGAGTGGAGAATTGCCCGCTCTTTAGCGCATAGTCTTTCAGCGCGTCCTTATCTGAATGTACGAATAAATGATCCTGCCAAAACGCCGGCGCGCCCATAAGGTCGGCCGCAACGGAAATCTTCTGCAGTGCGCTCGAATCTTCCCCCGAGTGGAACTTGCCCAGCCGGTCGCGGTCGAGCAGATAGATGGTGGCGCCTTTGCCGCCGATGACGAGAAGATGCGGGTGTGGACCGGGCTGATTGGGCAACAACACCGGGCCGCCGGAGCCAAGATCCCAATCCTTGCCGTTCAGAAGGTCGTTATCGTAGGGCGTGAAATAGTCGCGAACGGAAAGGCCGGGAGCACCGAGGCCAATTTTCAAAAGTGAATCTCCGTAATCCGCACCGCCGGAGGCAACATCGAATTTTCCGTTTCCCGTGGCGACGAAAATGTTGCCTTGGTCGTCCGCCGCAAACCCGGCGTCCGCCGCCCAAATTCCGCTCTTCCCTTCTTTGGGCGCCGCATTGAATGTGCCGAGCTGCTTCAGACTGTGCGCGTCGTAAGCCATAAGCCAACCCTGATAGTTGCCGAAATCGCACGTCGAGCCCCAGCCGAGGTACACGGTATTTCGTGCCAGCAAAAGCGCTGCGCGCGGATTTTCCAGCATCGGATCGAATCCAGGAGCGCGAATTTGGACCGGGCCGCCGAACTTTTCAGCGCCGGTAGTTACGGCAAGCGCGTGGAGCCACTGCATAGGCACGCCATGGTCTTCGGTGCGGGCGAGAACGTAAAGCGTACCTGTCGCCGGGTCAATCACCGGGGTTGATGTAATGCCGATTTCAGGGCGGATCATCGGACAGCCGCTTTCGCCGGCGCGAACGGTAACAATGGCGAGCTGAGGGTTTACGAACGAAACATGCCAGAGCGGGGCGTCGAGATCACCGTCCGCATCGAAGGCGTAAACGCTGTCATGTTCGGTGGCGATGAAGAGGAGGTTGCGCTTCCCTTTGCCCGGCACATCGACTTGCGGCAAATAAAGCGGCTGTGCGTAAACGTCGCCGTCGACACGAATCACGTGGAGCTTCCCGAAATGGCCGGCATTGACATTCGCCGGAGTGAGGATTTTTTCGCGGGTATTTGCGCCAGTACGCGCGTTGCCGTACTGGGAGGTCGTGACCGCCACGTTTTGAGCTGCGGAGCGGGCGCCGCAAAACGCGAACAGCAAAGCGGGCAAGAGGAGGAGCGGCCGGAATGCGGCCCGCGCCCGGCTCGTGGGGAGTTTTAAATCGTGCGGGAAGGGATTGCTCACTTGAAGGGCTCCTTCCAGGACGTTTGCCTGATTGGGTGACGGACGCTCAGGGTATGGGACACCATATCGGCTCAAATTGTTCCAGGGACCGTGTTGATACTACGCTGAAAGTTGTGAACCGCATCGTGTGCCAACGGCAAAACTGCAAGGTTCGCTTGACAAAATGCGGGGGTTCGCATAATTTTGAGTGCGTTATGAGACTGCTGCGGGTGGATCATCATGGCCATCATCACCATGCGAACCCGCGGCGGTGTGGCTAGAGACCAGGAAAATCTGGACTAATCGGCCCGCTGGCGCGGTGAGCGCTGGCGGGTTTTTTGTTTTTAGGGGAACGAAATGCGAAGAGCCGATCGGGAGATTGGCGTTGCCGGCGAAAGGCAGAGGAGGATTCAAGGGGCGGATTCCACGGCAAGGGCGAGTTCAACGGCGAATTCTAATTCAGCGCCGCCCAAAATAAGTTGCGGGGGAAATCTGGCCAATTGCTTCAGGGGCTAAAGCCCTGTTGAGTAGGTTTACGGCGGGGCTGAAGCCCCGCCCTTCCAAAAACCGGCGTCGGCCGTTACGAGAACAACGGCAAAGGCGAATTCAAGGGCAAGGGCAACGGCAAAGGCAAATCAAGGGGACGAGAAAAGCAAGGAGCCGATGGGGAGGTCGGCGCTCCCTGGAAAAGCGAATTCAAAGGCAAAGGCGAAACTAAAAGCGCGGGCAGCGGAGGAGTGAACGAGATGGAATTGGATTTTGAGAAAGAGAATGGGTTGATACCGGCGATTGTGCAGGACGAGAAGAACGGCGAAATTCTGATGCTGGGATTCATGAACCGCGAGGCGTTTGCGAAGACGCAGGAGACGGGCTATGTGACGTTTTACAGCCGATCGCGGAAAAAGCTGTGGATGAAGGGCGAAACGAGCGGGCAGAAGCTGGTGCTGCGCGAGATGCGCGTGGATTGCGACCAGGACGCGCTGCTGGTGCGCGTGAGACTGGAAGGCGGCGCCGTGTGCCACGAGGGGTACCGGAGCTGTTTTTTCAGGACACTCGCGCGCGACGGCGAGGCAGCGGTGAACGCGGAACGGGTGATTTCGCCCGACGAACTTTACGGAAAGGCAAAGCAGCCATGAGCCGGTTGAAACTGGGCGTTCCCAAAGGGAGCCTGCAGGATTCCACAGTGGAGCTTTTCGCGAAGGCGGGCTGGAGGATTTCGGTAGGATCGCGCAGTTATTTTCCGGGCATCGACGATCCGGAGATCGAGTGCATGCTCGTCCGCGCGCAGGAGATGCCGCGTTATGTGGAAAGCGGGGCGCTGGATGCGGGGTTGACGGGCAAGGACTGGATCATGGAGACGGGCGCGGAAGTGGAGCAAGTGGGCGAGCTTGTCTATTCGAAGACGGGGTTGGGGCGGGTGCGCTGGGTGCTGGCTGTGGCGGAGGACTCGGCGATTCAGTCGGTGAAGGACCTTGCGGGCAAGGTGATCGCGACAGAAGCCGTGAAGATGACGGAGAAATATCTGGAGAGGAACGGCGTGAAAGCGCGCGTGGAATTTTCGTGGGGCGCGACGGAAGTGAAGGTGCCGCAGCTGGCCGATGCGATCGTCGAGGTGACGGAAACGGGAAGTTCGTTGCGCGCGAACCACTTGCGCGTGGTGGAAACGCTGATGGAGTCGATGACCGTATTCATCGCGAATCGCGGGGCGATGCAGGATGAGTGGAAGCGCGAGAAGATCAGCAACATGATGCTGCTGCTGGATGGCGCGATCAAGGCTTACAACCGGGTTGGCCTGATGCTGAACGTTCGCAAGGCGGATCTCGAGAATGTGCTTTCGGCGCTTCCGGCGCTGCGCAATCCGACCGTGGCGCAGCTGAGCGATCCGGAGTGGGTGGCGATCAACACCATTATCGAGGAGAAAACGGCGCGGCAGATTATTCCCAGGTTGAAGGCGGCGCGGGCGGAGGGCATTGTGGAATATCCGCTGAACAAGGTTGTCTACTGATGCGAACTTTGCCGCTGAATTCGACGAATCAGGCGAAAGTGCTGGCTGCGCGGCGGGCGAGCGACCGCGCAGCGGAGCCGATCGCGGCGCGGATTATTGCCGACGTGCGAAAGCGCGGCGATGCGGCTGTGTTTGCGCTGACGAAACAGTTCGATGGATTGGCGCTTAACCCGAAGACGCTGTGGGTATCTCGCTCAGAGATGCGGATGGCGGGTAAAAGCGTGCCGCGCGAGTTTCTCGCGGCGATCGATCATGCGGCGAACAATATTCGCGCGGTGGCGCGCAAGCAGCGGCCGCAAGAGTGGACGATCGAGGTCGAGCCGGGCGTGCGCGTGAGGCAGATGGTGCGCGCGATCGATTCGGTGGGATGTTATCTGCCGGGCGGGCGATTTTCGCTGGTTTCGACTTTGTTGATGACGGTGATTCCGGCGCAGGAGGCGGGAGTGCGCCGCATTGTGGTGACGAGTCCGCAGCCGGGAGCGGCGCTGCTTGCGGCGGCCGAGCGGCTGGGGATCGAACGAGTGGCGCGAGTGGGAGGGGCGCAGGCGATTGCGGCTCTGGCGTATGGCACGAAGTCGATTGAACGCGTGGATAAAATCTGCGGGCCGGGAAACCGGTTTGTGGCGGCGGCGAAGCGGTTGGTGAGCGACGATTGCGCGATCGATATGCTGGCCGGGCCGACTGAGGCGATTGTGCTGGCGACGAGGGGGAATGCGGCGTTTATTGCGGCGGATTTGATCGCGCAGGCGGAGCACGATCCTGACGCGGTGTGCCTATTCGTGACGACGGCTTCCAAGCTGGCGGCGGAGGTGGCGAAGGCAATCGATGCGCAGCTCGCTGATTTGCCGGAGGCAAATCTGGCGCGGCGGTCGCTGGCGCGGAATGGCGCGATTCTGGTGGCGAGGAACGTTGCGGACGCGTGCCGATTCGTGAATCTGTTTGCGCCGGAGCATCTGACCGTAATGGGCGGCGTGAAGGAGATGCTGAGGCGGATCGAGTCAGCGGGGAGCGTTTTCGTGGGCGATTGGAGCGCGCAGACGTTTGGAGATTACGCGACGGGAACAAATCACGTGTTGCCGACCGCGGGAGCGGCGCGCTGGCGCGGAGGGCTTTCGGTGACGGATTTCGTGAAGTGCATCACCGTGCAGGAAGTTACGCGGGCGGGATTTGCCCGGCTGGCGCCGGTGGCGGCGGAATTTGCAAAGGCGGAAAATCTGGTGGCGCATGGACGGTCGGTCGAGGTGCGGCAATGAGGAAGTCCGCGGCCGCGAAATCCAATGTGCGGGTGCGCGCGGCTGTGGAGAGAATGCGCGCGTATCATCCGCCGCTCGAAGGGCGGACGGAAAAGCTGCGCATGGATTTCAACGAGAACCCGATCGGGTGCAGCCCGGCGGTGCGACGCGCTTTGGCGAAGCTGACGTCGGCGACGATTTCGGCTTATCCGGAGCAGGGAACGGTGCGTAAGAAGCTGGCGCGCCATTTTGGCGTGGATGCTTCGGAGCTGCTATTGACGAATGGGACGGACGAAGCGCTGAGCCTGGTGGTGAATACGTTCGTTGAGCCGTGCGACACGGTGCTGCTGGTCGAGCCGACATACGCGATGTACCGGTTCTATTCGGAATTGGCCGGGGCGCGAATCGTGGCGCCGCGGTATGACGCGCGCATGCAATTTCCACGGGACGAAGTGCTGGCGGCGTTGCGCAAGGCTCCGCGAGTATTTTTTTTGCCGAATCCGAACAGTCCGATCGGGGGCATTCTTTCGTTGGGGGAGATACGGCGGCTGCTGAAGGCAGCGCCGCGGACTGTGATCGTGGTGGACGAAGCGTATTTCGAGTTTTCCGGCGTTACGGCGATTCCGTGGATCCGGCGATATGAGAACCTGATTGTGACGCGGACGTTTTCGAAAACGGCCGGGCTTGCGGGGTTGCGGCTGGGATGCATTTTTGTGCGGCGGGAACTTGCCGCGGCGATGCGCAAAGCGCAATCGCCGTATCCGGTGAACGCGGCGGCGCTGGCGGCGGCCGAAGCCGCGATCGAAGATGGGGCGTTCATACGGCGGACGGTTCGAGAAGTGAGGCAGGGAAAGAAAGAGCTGGCGAAAGGGCTTGCGCGGCTGGGCGTGAAACATTTTCCGAGCGCGGGCAATTTTGTGCTGCTCTACTTTGGCGGGCGTGCGAAGGAAATCGTGGCGGCGCTGGCGCGCAAAAGCATTCTGGTGCGCGACCGTTCGAGCGACTTCGGGGGCGAAGGCTATGTGCGAATTACGCTGGGCACGCTGGCGCAAACGCGGCGCTTCCTGCGCGAACTGAAAGCGATCCTATGAGAAAAGCGGCGCTGCATAGAGAGACGAAAGAGACGGACATCCGCGTGAAGCTGAACCTGGATGGACGCGGAAACGCAGATATTTCTACGGGCGTGCGTTTTTTCGATCACATGCTCGAACAGATCGCGCGGCACGGCGCGATGGATCTGGAGTTGAAAGCGCGCGGCGATCTGGACGTGGATCAGCACCACACGGTGGAAGACGTGGGAATCGCGCTGGGAGAGGCTGTGAAGCAGGCGCTGGGAGATAAGCGAGGCATTCTGCGCGCCGGGTATTTCCTGATGCCGATGGACGATTGCCTTGCCGCGGCGGCGCTGGATTTTTCGGGGCGCGCGTATTGCGTGGTTCAGTGGAAACCGGCGGCGCGAAATGTGGGAGATTTTCAAACCGAGCTGATGGAGGATTTTTTCCGCGCCTTTTCGCAAGCGGCCGCAGCGAACGTGCATTTGCGGCTGATTTACGGGCGATCGTCGCATCATCAGGTGGAGGCGATGTTCAAGGCGTTTGCCAAGGCGCTGCGGTTTGCGGTGACCAAGGACAAGCAATTGAGGCGCGTGTTGCCTTCGACCAAAGGATTGCTGTGAGGATATCGATCGTCGATTACGGGGCCGGGAATCTGCCGTCGGTGGAACGGGCGCTGAACAAGCTGGGCGCGGAAACGCAACTTGCGACGGAGGCCGGGCATATTTCGTCAGCGAAGGCGATCGTGCTGCCCGGCGTCGGCCATTTTTCCGCGTTTGTAAATGGGTTGCGCGAACGAAATCTGGTTGCGCCGCTGCGAGCGGCTTTCGATGCGGGCGTGCCGATACTGGGGATTTGCCTGGGGCTGCAGGCGATGTTTGAGGCGAGCGAAGAGGCGCCGGGCGAGCCCGGACTGGGATTTCTGCGTGGCGATGTGCGGGCGCTGCCGACGAACGTGAAGTCGCCGCATATCGGGTGGAATCAATTGCGGCGCGTGCAGAACGGCACTTTGCTGCGCGGCGTGGCGGATGATGCTTACTTCTATTTTGCGCATTCGTTTGCGGCGCCGGCGGAAACCGCTCCTACGGCGGCTGCGTGCGATCACGGGATGGCGTTTGCGGCGGTGATCGAGCAGCGGAATTTGCTGGCGGTGCAGTTTCATCCGGAAAAGTCGGGAGAAGCGGGAGCGCAAGTGCTGCGCAATTTTGTGGAGGCGGTACAGTGACGCTGGCGCGGAGAATTATCCCCTGCCTCGACGTGGATGCCGGGCGCGTGGTGAAGGGCGTCGAATTCGAGGGATTGCGCGACATGGGCGACCCAGCGGAGCTGGCCGCAAGGTACAACCGCGAAGGCGCCGACGAGCTGGTCTTTTTGGATATCAGCGCGACGCACCAAGGACGCGAGACATTTTTGGAGACGATCCGGCGCGTGGCAAGGGAATTGAATATCCCGCTCACGGCGGGCGGCGGGATTCGGTCGATGGAGCAGGGACGCGCCGTGTTGCGCGCGGGAGCGGACAAAGTAACGGTGAACACCGCGGCCATCAAGCGCCCGGAACTCATTTCCGAGCTTGCGCAGCAATTCGGCGCGCAGGCGGTGGTGCTATCGATCGACGTGAAGCGGAACGGAGCGGGATGGGAAGCGTATACGCGCGGCGGGCGCGACGCGACAGGTATCGACGCCGAAAAATGGGCGCGCGAGGCAGTGTCACGAGGCGCTGGAGAAATCCTGCTCACGTCGATCGATCGCGACGGGACGTGCACGGGCTTCGATTGCGAGCTGACCTCGACGATCGCAGCGGCGGTTTCCGTGCCGGTGATCGCGTCGGGCGGCGCGAGCACGTTCGATGACTTTCGGGATGTATTTGAAAAAGGGCGCGCCGATGCGGCCCTGGCGGCTTCGATTTTTCACCAGGAAACGCGTTCGATTGCGGCGCTGAAACAATATCTGAAAGAACGTCACATTCCGGTGCGCCTCAGCAAATAAATTCGCCCACTCTCTGCGGGAGAACGAATGATCATTCCCTGTATTGATTTGAAAGACGGCAAGGCGGTGCAGTTGGTGCGCGGACGGAAGCTGGCGCTTTCGGTGAGCGATGTGCTTGGATTGCTGGAACGATTTCGCGGATATCCGATATTGCATGTGATCGACCTGGATGCGGCTTTGCGAACGGGGTCAAACGGGCGATGGATCAAGCGGATTTGCGCGCAGGCGCCGATGGAGGTTCGCGTGGGCGGGGGTGTTCGCACTGCAACGCGAGCGGAGCGACTGCTGGCTTGGGGAGCGAAGAAAGTGATTGTGGGCAGCGCAGCGTTTCGCGACGGCAAGATTGACGCAGCGTTGCTGCAGGAATTGGCGCGCAGTGCGAAGCCAAAAAATCTTATCATTGCGCTCGATGCGGACGGCGGGCAAATCGTGGTGCGAGGCTGGCGCGAGCGGCTGAAGTTGCGGCCGGAAGAAGTGATGCCTAAGCTCGAACCCTACTGCTCGGGTTTTCTGTGCACGTTTGTGGACAACGAAGGCACGATGAAAGGCACGAACCTGGATTGGTATCGTTCGCTGCGGAGTGCGACAAAGCTGCCTGTCACGGCGGCCGGGGGAATTTGCACGATGCGCGAAGTAGAGGCGCTGGAAAAGATTGGGATGGATGCAGCGGTGGGGATGGCGATATATACCGGCAAGCTTGCGGCCGAAAGAACCGGCATCGTGCCGCAAGAGAAAGCCGGCGCTACGAAACGATAGTCAACAGGAGATCTTTGGCCTCGACGCTCTGGTTTGCTGCGACGAGGATTTTGGCGACGCGCCCCGCGACCGGCGCGTAAATATTCGACTGCATCTTCATCGCTTCGAGGGTCATCAGTTTTTCGCCGCGCTGGACGGTCTGGTTCACCTGCACGGTAATTCCCGTGACGACGCCGGAAGTGGGCGCGGGAACCTCGCCGGGATTTGCGGGGTCCGCTTTCGGATGGGCACGCGCCACAACTTTCAGCGTCTTATCGCGAACGCGGACTTCGCGCGGCTGGCCGTTCAATTCGAAGAAGAGAGTGCGCGAGCCATCGGGATGCGCTTCGCCAACGGTGAGAAGGCGAATGATCAGCGTTTTGCCTGCCTCGATATCGACCGTGATTTCCTCGTCAGGACGCAAACCGTAAAGGAATGCGGGCGTGGGCAGTACGCTGACGTCGGCGTAGGATTTCCGAAACGCATCGTATTTTGCGAATACGTCCGGATAAAGGAGCGAACTCAGGAGCTCGTCATGACGGATCGTGCGACCGAGTTTCTTTTCGAGCGCCTGCTTGGCGGCGTTGAGGTCGACCGGCTCGAGAAGCGCGCCCGGGCGGCCACGGTCGGGCTTCTCTCCACGCAAAATAATTTGCTGCAATTTTTTGGGCCAGCCGCCTGGGGGAAGACCGAGCGCACCCTGAAACATCTCGACGACTGAATTCGGGAAGGAAACGTCGTGGCGCAGGTCGAGCTTAAGGACGTCTTGCGGGCGCATTTCGCGCGACATCAGGAAGAGAGTCATATCGCCGACAACTTTGCTCGATGGCGTGACTTTCACGATGTCGCCGAAGAGTCGATTCACTTCCGCGTACGTGGTTTCCACTTCACGCCAGCGATGACCCAGACCCATCGCGGAGGCCTGCTCGCGAAGATTGGTGAATTGGCCGCCGGGAATTTCATGCTGGTAAAGACGGGCGGAGCCGGCGCGCGGAGCGGAGTCAAACGGCGCGTAGTAGGTGCGCACAACTTCCCAGTAATCCGAGCATTCGTTGAGAGCATCGATATCGAGGCCGGTGTCGCGCGGCGTGTTGCGCAGTGCTTCGACGATCGAGTTCAGATTCGGCTGGCTGGTGACCCCGCTCATCGAGGATACGGCCGCATCGGCGACGTCCACACCGGCATCGGCAGCTTTCAGGACGGAAGCTGCGTTGATGCCGCTGGTATCGTGCGTATGGAAGTGAATCGGAATGCCGACTTCCTGCTGGAGCGTCTTCACAAGCTGAAATGCGGCGTATGGCCGGCAGAGCCCGGCCATATCTTTGATCCCGAGGAAATGCGCGCCAAGCTTTTCGAGCTGCTTGGCCATGGCGACGTAATACTTGAGCGAGTATTTCGGGCGCGACTTATCGAAAATGTCGCCGGTGTAGCAGATCGCGGGTTCGCAGACTCCGCCGGTTTCAAGAACTGCGTCGATGGAGACGCGCATATTGTCGATGGAATTGAGCGAATCGAAAATGCGGAATATATCGACGCCCTGGGCGTAGGCTTCACGGACGAATTCGACGATCACGTTGTCCGGATACGACGTGTAACCGACGGCGTTGGCGCCGCGGAGAAGCATCTGGAAGCAGATGTTGGGGATGCGGCGGCGAAGCTCGCGCAGCCGCTGCCACGGATCTTCGTGGAGAAAGCGCATTGCGGTGTCGAATGTGGCGCCGCCCCAAACTTCCATACTGAAAAGATTGGGCAAGCGATGCGCGACTGCGGAGGCGGTGGCCAGCAAATCGTGCGTGCGAACCCGCGTGGCGAGAAGCGATTGGTGCGCGTCGCGAAACGTAGTGTCCGTGATTAGAAGGCGTTTTTCCTTGCGCGCCCACTGCGCGAACTTTTTCGGGCCGAGCTTTTTCAGGACTTGACGGGTGCCGTCAGGCGGCGGAGTGGAAGGTGCGTGCGGGATTGCAGGCGCTTCCAAAGGATACGGCGCCTTTTTGTCTTTTACTTCGGGATTGCCGTTCAGGATCACGTCGCCGAGATAAGAAAGAATCTTCGTCGCGCGATCGGCGCGGTTCGTAAAACGAAAAAGCTCAGGCGATTGATCGAGGAAGGCCGTGGTGGCTTCGCCGTTTTTGAATTTGGGATGGTTGACGACGTTTTCGAGGAACGGAATGTTGGTCTTCACGCCGCGGATGCGAAATTCGCGTAAAGCGCGGTCCATGCGGCGACAAGCGCCTTGCAGGTTTAGATCCCAGGCGGTGACTTTTACCAGCAGGGAATCGTAATAGGGCGCCAGGCGCGCGCCTGAGTAGGCCGAGCCGCCGTCGAGGCGGATGCCGAAACCAGCCGGGGAGCGGTAAGTGGTGAGCTTGCCGTAATCGGGCGCGAAATTGTTTTCGGGATCTTCCGTCGTAACGCGGCACTGGAGAGCCGCGCCGTAGAGCGGGAGTTTATCCTGCTGCGGCAGCGAGAGCGGCGGCTCGTGGAGTTTGTAACCCTCGGCGATCTGGATTTGGGCGCGAACGATGTCGATTCCGGTAACGACTTCGGTGACGGTGTGTTCGACCTGAATGCGAGGATTGACTTCGATGAAATAGAATTTTTCGGCGTCGACGTCGTAGAGGAATTCGACCGTTCCGGCATTGCGATACTTCGCCTGGCGCGCGATGAGCACGGCGGATTCGCAGAGTTGCTCGCGAATTTCCGGCGCGAGATTTGCGGCAGGCGCAACCTCGACGACTTTTTGGTGACGGCGCTGGACGGAGCAGTCGCGTTCCCAGAGATGGATAATATTGCCGTGCTGATCGGCGAGGATCTGCACCTCGAGATGGCGCGCGCGCGGCAGATATTTTTCGAGGAAGACGGAGCCGTCGCCGAACGCGGCGAGAGCTTCGCCGCGGGCTTCTTCGAGTTTGGCCTCGAGCTGCGATTCTTCGAGTACGACTCGCATTCCGCGGCCGCCGCCACCCATGGCGGCTTTGACGATCAGCGGAAAGCCTATCTTTCGGGCAATTTCTTTCGCTTCCTCGGGCGATGAGATTGATTCTTCCGTTCCCGGCAGGACGGGAACGCCCGCGGAGGCGGCAAGGCGCCGAGCGGCGGTTTTGTCTCCGAGGAGTTCGAGGAGATCGGGCGTGGGGCCGATGAACGTGATTCCGGCCTCGGCACAGGCGCGGGCGAGTCTGGGGTTTTCGGAGAGAAAGCCGTAGCCCGGATGGATTGCATCAGCGTGCGTTTCGCGGGCGACGTCAATGATGCTGCCGATATCGAGATACGCTTCGACGGGGCCCTTGCCCGCGCCGACCTGATAGGCTTCGTCGGCCTTGAAGCGATGAAGATTGAGACGGTCTTCCTGAGAATAGATGCCGACGGTGCGAAGGCCAAGTTCGTTGGCCGCTCGGAGGATGCGAATGGCGATTTCGCCGCGATTGGCGGCGAGGACTTTGGTGATGGGGCGTGGCTTTTTCGGTTTCATTTGAGCGTTTGCGCGTTTGAGCAAACACCCAATAGTACCGGAAGCGGGCGCCGGAACAAACGGGTGCGAGCGAAGTGAGTTTGGCGCGAGCACCGAACCAGCGAGCCAAGGCAAAAGCCGACGACCATGAACAGGGGCGATTTCACACTATGAAATTTTTTCGACTTGCCTTGCGCAGGAGCGGAAATTGGGCGACGATAGCGCCACAAAATTCGGTGCGGGGAAATAAAAGGAGGCGCTCATGCGCGAGGTGACAAGAAGAGATTTTATGAAGAGCACGGCGGCGGGAATTACCGCTGCGGGAGTACTGGCTGCCGCCGGAGCACCGACGGCCGGGGCGAACCCGCTCGGATTACCGATCGGGTCGCAGACCTGGCCCATGCGGATGATGATCGAACAGGATTTCCCGGGAACGTTGAAACAGCTTTCGGGTATCGGAATCCAGAGCATCGAGTTGTGCTCGCCTTTCAGTTATAAGCAATTCGCGGCGGTTAAGGACTACAAAGGGGCCGACCTGCGCAAGCTGCTGAGCGACAACGGGATGATCTGCATCAGCTGCCATTTCGGCGAAAAGGAGTTTGAGGACGGCGGAGATGACAGGCTTGCGTGGGCGAACGACGTCGGGTTGAAGCAGATCGTGTTTCCGCTGCTGAACGGGCCGAAGAATCCAACGATGGATGACGTGAAGCAGGCCGCGGATCAGTTGAACAAGATCGCGGCGAAGGTGGACGCCGCGGGCTTCCAGCAGTGCCTACACAATGAAGGCTGGCTCTCGCTGAGCACGACCGACGGCGGGAAGGTCTACGATGGGCTGCTGGAATATCTCGATCCGAAGCTGGTGAAGTTCCAATTTCAGGTGTCCGAAATCGCTCACGGATTCGATGCGGCCACGTATTTGACAAAATATCCGGGACGGTACATTTCGATGCACTTGCAGGGCTGGGATGCGACCAACAAGAAGGTTGTCGCGATCGGGAGCCCGAGCGACAGCCTGGATTGGAAGAAAATTTTCAAGGCGGCGAAGAAGAGCGGCGGGATCAAGGATTATTACATCGAGGTGGATTTCGACGACACGAAAGCCAGCGTGCCGTTTTTGAAAAAGCTGAAAGTTTGAAAACCGGATAAAGAGGCACCTAAGACAAGAAAAGCCTCAGGGCCGCGCAAAAGAGCGCGGCCCCGAGCTATATCGCCAAATTACATCACGTCGCGGCCGGGGACTACGTCGATTTGGAGTTTTGGGTCGGCGGCCGGGATGTAAGCGGCTTCGAGGCCGAGTTCGCGGCGGACGATATTGCAGCCTTGCGCGATGGCGCTGGATTTGTAAAAGGCGATTTCGCGGTTGCATCCCTGGCGCCCGAAACCGCAGTCACTGGAGACGATGAGTTTTTCCGCCGGAATCACTTTCAGCGCTTTGCGGATTTCGGCGGCGACGTCTTCGGGGCGGTCGGCCTGCAGCGAGCGATGGCTAACGGCGCCGATGGCGATTTTCTTTTTCAGGTCGTGCTTGAACGGCGCGAATAGTTCGAGATCCTTCTGGTTGCGGTCCTTCATTTCGAGAGTCCAAACGTCGCCGCGGCAGCGTTCGAGATAGATTTCGATCGAGTTCGCGTAGCTGGTATCCTCCATCACGCGCTGCATATTCGGATTGCCCCAGCAGGTGTGAATCCATAGCTCGACGTCGTCGAGATCCTGCACTTCCCTGTTGAATGCGTCGATCATGAATTTCACTTCTTCATGGTCCTTGCCGTAGGTATTGGCCATGAAATGGAACGTAGGCTCTTCGATCTGAATGCAGCGGCATCCGGCGGCGCGCAGAGCGAGCAGCTCTTTGTTCATGGCTTCGGCCATGTCCCAGATGACCTGCCGCTTGTCTTTGTATTTCGGCGTGTGGATATCGAGAAAAAGAGCCATCACCTGCGAGCAGCAGGTGCCGAATTTCACGGGTTTGCGCGTCTTACCCTGCGCGATGCGCCACAACTTCGGGTAGTCGAGCGGGCGATGCTCAATTTTGGCGACGACGCGCGGCCAGCGCCAGCCGGTGTAGATTTCGTTGAGAAGCGTGCCGGGAGGATAGTGCAGCCAGGGAGCAGTGGTTTCTTCGGGCTGGAGATAATCGCCTTCAAAACCGGCCCAGCGCTGGAGCGGGTAATGGTGCCAGGCGCGGCCGGCGAGGTCCTCATCGACGTGGAAATCGCCGTGACAGAGGATGTCGAGACCGGCGCGCTCCTGGTCGCTGATGACGACGGCCATGGCATCTTGAAATTTTTCGCGGAAGCGGACGTCGAGCATGCAGGTGTCGAAAGGGCGTCCCCACATGCAAACGTCAAACCAGCGCGGGCGCGGATAGGATCCGGTGACCGTGCTGGGAAGAATTAAATTGGCCGTGGCGGTGAACATGGGCGAAACCTCCGGGGCGGGATTCTACATCGGGAGCGCGGTGTTTTTGCGACCGTTATTAGGCCGGCGGCCTTTGCGAGGTGAGCTGAGCTATGAGGCGAGTAGTCTTTTTGATACGCGAAAACATGCGGATCGCGCAAAATCGGCGCGATAGTGTACAATTTTTTGTGGCGCGTGGTGCTTCGGACGGCCTGTAAACACAGCCTTTCCAATCAAAATTGCGCCGGATCCTTCTGACAATGAAAAGACCCTTGCAGGTGATGAAGTTTGGCGGCACGTCTGTGGGCGATGCGGCTTGCATAGAGCGCGTGGCGAAAATCGTGGCGGACGCGTCGAAGGAACGGCCCGTGGTGGCCGTGGTGTCTGCCATGGGCGGCGTGACGAACCGGCTCATTCAGGCGGCGCGGAGTTCGCAAGCGGGACTGGAAGAGGAATCGAGCTCGATTTTTCGGGCGCTGCGGCAGCAGCATGAAAAGGCCATCAACGAGCTGATTCGCGATGCCGACCGGCGCGGGCGCATCAATGCGCGGCTGGTGAAGCTGTTTGCGGAGGGCGAGCGCATGTGCCAAGGCACGGCGTTGCTGCGCGAACTGACGGCGCGCACGCTCGATACAGTCTCCAGCCTGGGCGAGCGGCTTTCGGCGCCGATGGTGGCGGGCGCTCTAGAAGAGATCGGAATTGCGAGTGAGGCCATCGAGGCGACGGAACTGATCGTGACGGATTCGTTCCACGGCGGCGCCGATCCGATCATGGACTTGACGCGCGAAAAATCACAGGCGGCCATGAGGCATCTGCTGGAAAAGGGCGTGACTCCCGTCGTGACGGGATTCATCGGCGCGACGCGCGAAGGAGATTTGACCACGCTGGGGCGCGGGGGCTCGGATTATTCCGCGACGATTTTAGGCGCGGCGCTGGATGGGGGCGAAGTGATCATCTGGACGGATGTTGACGGCGTGTTGACGGCTGATCCGCGACTCGTGCCGGAGGCGCAGATCATTCCGGAAATTTCGTACCGCGAAGCGACGGAGCTCGCGTATTTCGGCGCGAAGGTGCTGCACCCGAAGACGCTACGCGCCGTGGGGCAGGCGGGGATTCCTGTCTGGATTCGGAACAGTTTTGCTCCGGAGCGGCCGGGGACGAAGATCACTCCGCTGGGGCGGAGCAACGGCGGGGGTGTGAAGGCACTGACGGCAATCAAGGACGTGGTGTTGATTTCTGTCGGAGGCCCGGGAATTGTGGGCGTGCCGGACGTGATCGCGCGGACGTTTACGACGACGGCGGAGTTGCACGCAAACGTGCTCCTGATTTCGCAATCGTCTTCGCAGAATGATATTTGCTTCATTGTGGCTGCGGTTGATGCGAATCGGACGGCAGAAGCGCTGCGGAAAGAGTTTGCGCAGGACGTGAAGCACGAGAAGGTGGAGCACATCACGGTGAATCCAAACATTGCGATCGTGGCCGCCGTGGGCGAAAACATGCGCGGAGCGCCGGGAATCGCGGGAAGAACGTTTGGGTGCCTGGGCCGTGAGAACATCAATATCATTGCGATTGCGCAAGGGTCGTCTGAGACGAACATTTCGTTTGTGGTGGACGAGAAGGACATGAAGGCGGCGCTGGTGGCAACGCACAAGGAATTCGGGTTGGGTAAGCCGGCGCGGGAGCTGACGACGCAGAAGGCGTGAGTCGTTCATCTGAGGACGCAATTTGATGGCGGAGAAGTCGACGGCGATAGCGGAGAAATTCTCGGGGAAAGCGGCGCAAGTCTGCATCATGCCCGAGTGCGGCGGCTTTTTTGGGCTGAACGAACGCATATATGTTTGCCCGAAATGCGGGGGGCCGCTGGAGATCGAATGCCGCGCGCCGGAGGGACTGCTGGCGTCGGCGCTGCAAGCGCGTTGGGATGCAAGGGCGGTTTCGCATGACCCGCGCGACAAGAGCGGCGTGTGGCGCTATCGCGAACTGTTACCTTTTGAGGAGCCGGCAGCGTGCGTGACTCTGTTCGAGGGAAATACTCCGCTGTATGAGGCGCCGCGGTCGGCGCAGTACGCGGGATTGAGCGCGCTGCGGCTAAAACATCAGGGATGCAATCCTACCGGTTCGTTCAAAGACACGGGCATGACCGTGGCGGTGACACAGGCCGTCGCGCTTGGCGCGAAAACCGTGGTGTGCGCGAGCACGGGGAATACGGCGGCGAGCCTAGCAGCATATGCCGCGCGCGCTGGATTGCAGGCGGCGATTTTGCTGCCGCGCGGGCAGATTACTGCATCGAAGCTGGCGCAGAGCATGGATTACGGCGCGGGCGTCTTCGAGTTGGATGGGAACTTCGACGACTGCATGCGGTTGATTCAGGAATTGGGCAGCGAGCCTTCGATTTACGTAGCAAACTCGATCAATCCGTTTCGAATCGAGGGGCAGAAGACGGTGGCGTTTGAGCTGATGACGCAGTCCGGGTGGCGCGTGCCGGACCAGGTGGTGGTCCCGGGCGGGAACATGGGCAATAGCTCGGCGCTGGGCAAGGGATTCGAGGAGATGCTGGCGCTCGGATTGATCGACCGGCTGCCTAAGCTGAATATCATTCAGGCGGAAGGAACCGCACCGCTAGCGACGCTGTTTGCATCGCTACGCGACAAGAATCCGGAAGACGCAGCGCGGTTGCCGGAGAGCGCGCTCGCTGCCGTCGCGCATCCGAGGACGCTTGCGACAGCGATCAAGATTGGTGCGCCGGTTTCATGGCGGAAGAGTTTGCGCGCGGTGCTGCGGTCAGGCGGGCAGATCATTTCGGTGAGCGAGCAGGAGATTGCAGACGCGAAGGCGATGATTGGGCGCGACGGAATTGGTTGCGAGCCGGCCTCGGCAACAACGCTGGCTGGAATTCGCCGATTGGTTGCGAGCGGGCATATTCGGCGCGACGAGAATGTGGTGGCGGTCCTGACCGGCCATGTGCTTAAGGATCCGGATTATGTGACCCAGTACCACCGAGGGATGCTGGCGCTGGAGACAGATGGCGCCACGGTGAAGATTGCGGGGACGTTTGCAAACATGCCGTTGCGCGTGGCGGCGAATAGGGCGGCATTGATGGATGCGCTGGAGAAGCGGCGGTGAGATCGATTCGTGGCCGGGCAGCCATTTTCCCGCACGCGAAGACCTGAATCAGTCCAAACAATACACATGGAAAATTTTAGATTTGGCGGTGGAAGGATGCTCTACTATCCGAGCCGCATACGATGAGCCCTGCGCGCGAAAATTCGTTTGAGTTGCGAGTGCCGGCTTCGACCGCGAATCTGGGCGCGGGATTCGACTGCCTGGCGCTGGCGCTCGAGCTTTATCTGACGGTGCGCGCAACGGCGCTGACGAAACCAGGATCGCGGTCGTGGGCCCGCAGCCGCGGCGCGATGGGAACGGCTGCGCTGCCGGGCAGTCCGGAACAGAACCTTATCTTCAAAGCCATGCGGTATGCAGCCGAGCGCGAAGGACTGAAGCTGCCGATGACACGCATCGCGGTCCACAACGATATTCCGGTTGCCGGAGGGCTCGGGAGTAGCGCGGCGGCGATTGTGGCGGGAGTCTCTTTGGGATTTGCATTGGGGGGGGCGGAGGTGGTGAAGGAACGCGTGCTGCGCTACGCGGCCGAGATGGAGGGGCACGCGGACAACGTGGGCGCGGCACTGCACGGCGGTTTCGTGGTGACGTTCGTACGGCCGGACGGAAACGTGATCGCGGTGCGAAAATCCTGGCCCAAGGTCGTGAGGATGATTGTGGTGACGCCGGATTTCCCGCTGGAGACCGAGAAATCGCGGGCGGTGTTGCCGCCGACTTTTTCGCGCGCGGATGCGGTGCACAATCTTCAGCGCTCGGCTCTATTCGTGGCCGCACTGGATGAGCGCCGGTACGATTTGCTGTGGGACGCGCTGCAGGATCGCCTGCACCAGGATTATCGCAAGATGCTCATCCCGGGGCTGGCAGACGTGATCGCGATGCCGAGGTCGCCGGGATTTTTGGGCGCGGCGCTCAGCGGCGCGGGGCCGAGCGTGATCGCGTTTGCGACGGAGAAGTTTGAAGATGTGGGGAAAAATATCGCGCGGCATTTCGAGCGCCACGGAATCCGGTCAACAGTGCGGATTTTGGAGGCGGCGCAGGAAGGTCTCACGTGGCTGCACAAGAGCTCCTCTGTGAGCGCCGGCTAGACCACTTCCCTTTCCAAAAATAAGCGCAGAGGGCCATCACGGGCAGGAGAACGATGGCCAGCGCGAAAACGAGCAACACACCCAGCAAGAGCAGGTACAGGAGCATTCCAGCCAATTTTGCCTCCGTTCCCCCCGGCTCCCGTGTAACCCGATTGTGGAGGCAAAGTTGCGGCGTGGGCCAATTCGATTCGTCTATCGCTTGGATTGGGCTTTTCGGCGGGGCCTTTTGGAAGCGCGGCCGCGCGAGACCGGTTTCGTGCGGCCGACACGGGCACCGATCAGGGCGTCCGCTTCGATTTCGACCAGCATCAGGGGATCGATCAGGCGGCTGACTTCGACCATGGAGGTGGCCGGCCGGATTTCGCCGAAAAATTCGCCGTGGGCGCGGCCGATCTGCTGCCAATCGGCGATACGGGTGACGTACATGCGGGTGCGAACGACGTC
>Ga0335073_10003227_pt1 | contig 22662 bp, 13 predicted proteins | sample Lox_Sample_22_FD_207093 | JGI IMG/M metagenome (GOLD analysis project Ga0335073, IMG submission 207093) | Soil microbial communities from Loxahatchee National Wildlife Refuge, Florida, United States - Lox_Sample_2.2 | ecosystem: Environmental > Terrestrial > Soil > Wetlands | place: USA... | reverse complement strand
CGTGTATTGAGCGACTGCGGCAAGGCCATACGGTTGCGCAGGATTCTCGGAAACCCCGTCACGCGAGCGCTGGTCGTTGCGTTCGATCATGCGTTAGTGCTGGGCCCAATTCCTGGAACGGAAGATGCCCGCGGACAGCTTCGGCGTTTTGCGGCGTGCGAAATCGACAGTCTACTGGTGAATCTTGGGATTCTTCGGCAGTGCCAGGAAGTCTTGTCCACCGCAGGCAGACTGCCGGGCCTTATTGCGCGAATCGATTGGACGTCCATGTGGGGCGAGTTAGGCCCAGGCGGAACTGGGCAGTTGCATTCGTCGATGCTTGCGACTGCGGAGGAAGCGCTGCGCAGCGGAGCCGATGCGGTTCTTACTTATATGGTTGTGGGCACCGGAGATCTAGAATTCGAAGCGGCTGAGATCGGGCGAAACGCGTGCGTAGCTCGCGAGTGCGAACGCGTCGGAATGCCGTTCATGGTAGAAACTCTGGCACGCGGCACGAATGTAACAAACCCGACGGAGCCAAAATGGCTCAATTTACATACACGAATGGCGGCGGAACTGGGCGCCGACGTGATTAAGACTGAGTACTCGGGCGACGTGGCTTCGATGAAATCGGTGGTCGAGCAATGTCCGATTCCCATCCTGGTGTTGGGGGGCAGCCGTGATAATTCGGACGGCAAAGTTCTGGACTTGGTGAAAGACGTTGTGAGCGCGGGCGCCGCCGGTGTGTTTTTTGGCCGAAACGTTTTCCAGGCGAGCGATATGGAAGGGTTCTTGAAGAAATCACGGCAGATTCTGAACAGCCCAGGCAGGACGGGAGCAAGCAACTGATGCGCAACGGGCAGTCCATTCGGAAGTGAGTAATTTTTCTCTTATGAAGCTGCGTCCAAAGAGGCCCGGTTCGCTCCCATTGCTAGCGGTTGCCTTGGTTATCTGGGGATGCGGCCAACCGCACATCGCGAAGAAAGAGGCATCTCAGCAAAACATCGTCATTACGCGGGCGGCGAACTCGATTTTGATTGAGAGTCCGACGGCTGAATTCGAGTTGCTGGCTTCGGGATATCTTCATGGTTGCCTGAACGCAGGAGGAAAACTCCTGTCTTTGGATGAACCGGAGAGTGGCGCGCCTCAAAACGCGGAATATGTGAGCGCGGCTGGAAAAGATGTGCGCGACTTTTCTCTGGACCTGTCCCACGCGAGTATCTCGAACGCCGCCGACCATTCCGTTGCGCGAGTGATTGCCGTCGGCCATAGCGCGTCGCTTCCCACCATTGAGCAGACTGTGACCATCGAAGTGAATAACCAGTTGCCGAACATGGCGGTGGTGCGCAGCGTTTATCGGAATACCGGTTCCTCCGCCGTGTCACTCGACCGCGTAACTGCGCAGCAGCATCGTTTTTCGGAAGCCATGCGTGACCATGCCCTCGAACCGTACCGGCTCTGGTCGTTCGAAGGCGCAAGCGTGAAATGGGGGCTCAACGAGCTAACCCCGCTGACAAAAGATTTCTCTCGCGTGAATAAGCTCCAGCAGGTGATTCCAGGCGCTCCGGGTACTGGCGGGGGAATCCCGGTGGTCGCATTTTGGGATGCTGAGGTCGGCGAGGCCATCGGGCACATCGAGCCGAAAGCAGTGCCGGGTTCAATGCCGGTGCAGGTGCTACCGGATGGCCGGGTGCAGGCGTCTCTTCAATTCACACCCGACAGCCCGCTTCTTCCGGGAGCCGAGTACGAAACGCCACCCACGTTCCTCGCCGTGTATCACGGAGATTATTACGAGCCTCTCCGCATGTACTCGGAAGCGCTCGGTATGCGCGGCTGGCATCCCGCAAAACCAAACGCGTCGGCTTACAAGGCCAACTGGTGCGGGTGGGGCTACGAGTTGAATTTTACAGCTGCGCAGATGCTCAACACGATCCCGAAGCTTAAAGCGCTTGGAATCGAGTGGGCGACGCTCGACGCGGGATGGTTCAACAATCGCGGAGACTGGGAGCCTCGGGCGGACCTGCGTGGTGGAGCAATGAAGGACCTGGTTGACAAGTTCCATCAACAAGGAATTCACCTGACTCTGTGGTGGATTCCGATCGTGGCGGAGGACGGTCACGGTACGGACATTCTCGACAATAAGCCGTACAAGACCTCCGAGGTTGTGAAGCAGCATCCGGACTGGCTGATCCTGGATAAAAACGGCAAACCGGCGCGCATGACCTCGGACATGGCAGGGCTCTGCCCGGCCGTTCCCGAGGTTCGAGAGTACTACCGTCAGCTGACGCTACGGTTTATTCGGGACTGGGGATTTGACGGCCATAAGCTCGATTTCTCCTTCGCCACGCCGCCGTGCTATAACCCGAAACATCACCACCAATCTCCTTACGATTCCACCCAGGCGATGGCCGATGTCTACAAGGTCATTTTCGACACGACGATGGAACTGAAACCCGAGAGCGTCGCACAAATTTGTCCATGTGGAACTCCACCCAATTTCGCATGGCTTCCCTATCTGAATCAGGCGGTCACCGCCGATCCCGTTGGTTCAGCGCAAGTGCGGCGCCGAATCAAAATGTATAAAGCGCTTCTGGGCCCAAGCGCAGCGGTGTACGGCGACCATGTCGAACTCACCAAGGTGCGCAATCCCAACACCGAGCAGGAAGAAGATGAGGGGCGTGATTTTGCGTCAACGATCGGCCCCGGCGGAGTTCCAGGGACAAAATTTACCTGGCCTGACTATGGGAAGAGATTTCGCGGCGTGGAGTTGACGGACGAAAAGGAAGCCGTCTGGAAAAAGTGGCTCACGATTTACCGGGACAAAATGCTGTCGCAGGGGACGTTTCGCAATCTCTATGTCTACGGATACGACTCGCCAGAAGCTTACGCGATCGCCAAGGACGGAAAAATGTATTACGCCTTCTTTGCCCCGGAGCCTGGTGCGTCGTGGGAGGGCACGCTGGAGCTTCGAGGTCTTTCGGGAGGCGACCATTTTCGCGTTGTGGACTACGAAGCCAACCGGGAATTAGGTACGGTGACCCCGCCCGATTTCCGAATGAACGCGAAATTCACGGATCATCTTCTTCTGGTGGTGTCCCGCGAGTAGCGGAAGCAGACCTCCATGAGCCTCCTCGCTATCGACATCGGAACCAGTCGCGCAAAGGGCGTCGCCTTTAACGCTTCCGGTACGATTCTGGCCCACCAGGAATCGGTCTACTCTCCAGAATTCCCGCGGCCCTCGTTCGCCGAGTTGAGCGCCGAAACCTTTTGGAGCGCTTTCCGGGATCTATGCCGCGCTATTTCCAATGGACTCGCTGGGGATCCTGTCGAGGCGCTGTGCATCTGTTCGCATGGTGAGACTTTTGTTTGCGTGGACAGCAAGGGGAACGCGCTTGGTCCAGCAATCCTGAATCTGGATGGGCGCGCCGCGATCGAGAGCGATTGGTGTGCGGAGACGTTCGGGACCAAAAAACTCTTCGCCATTACCGGCTTAGTCGCGCATCCTATGTATCCCCTGCCGAAATTGATTTGGCTGCGCAAGCACGCGCCGGAATGGTTCGAAGCTGCGCGTTTCCTGCCAGTTGTTAGCTACCTCCTGGAGCGCATGGGACTTCCGTCTGTGGTCGACTACTCCCTGGCTTCCAGATTCCTGGCATTCGACATTCTGCGCCAATGCTGGTCCGATGAGATTCTGGCCATTGGCGGCATTTCGGTTCGGCAGTTGCCCGAAGCCGTAGCTGCGGGTACAGAAGTAGGTAAGTTATCGAAAGAGGTCGCACGCGAGTTGGGTCTGACTGCAGGTTTACCAATCGTCGTGGGTGGCCATGATCAGGCATGCGCGGCGCTCGGCGTAGGCGCGATCGAAGAGGGGAAAGTGTCCGATTCCGCCGGGACCTATGAATGCCTGGCGGTCGTGACGCGTCAACCGCAACTTGGCGACGCTGCGTTCGCCGCGAACCTGAATTCCTACTGCCACGTCGCACCCGGCCTTTTCCTCACGCTGGCCTACTTTCCGTCGGGAATCATGGTGGAGTGGTTTTGCGACCTCATTTATGGCCGTTGTAAGACTGAGACCGGCGCCAGCAATTTCGCGGATCCCTCTCGCTATGCTCCTCTGGAAGAACAAGCGCCCCAAGGACCAACCGGGCTGTGCATTACACCGAATTTGATTGGGACCTGCCATCCAGATTTCAACCCACAAGCGCGAGGCGTAATCTGGGGTATTGACCCCACGTCGAATCGCGCACAGATCTATAAAGGAATTCTCGAAGGAATCGCCATGGAATTTGCCGCGATTGGCGCATGCCTCGAACACGTGACCGGCCCTTTCGACGTCGTCCATGCTACTGGCGGAGGCACGCGCTCCCGGCTCGGCGTAAGGCTGCGCGCGTCTCTCTCGGGCAAGAAGATCCACTTGCTGGCGTCTCCGGAGGCAGTGTGTTTGGGTGGAGCGATTGTCGCTAGTGTCGTAGCCGGCAGACATCGGGATATTTCTGCCGCGGTACGCGCCATGGTGAAGGCAGGGACTGTCGTCGCGCCTGATGGGAGAGAAGCAGCCAGCTATCAAGAACAGTTTCGACGCTACCAGGCGCTCTCGAGTGCAACAAGGAATCTCGGACAACATCGATCGAATCGATCTAAGGAGAAATCGCAATGATCAGTCCAACTGTGGGCTTCATTGTTTTCGGAGTGCATAAAGATGGGTTGCTTGACCCCATGGGGACACCCTTCATCGACGAATCAGTGATCGCACACGCCAAAGAAGCGCTGCGGTCCGCGGGAATGCAGCTCGTCGAGCATCCGGTGATTATTGCCAGCAAGGACGAGGCGCGGGCTGCGCTGAAGAAGATGAAGGACGATGACAACGTCGACGGGGTCGTGTTGTTTTCCGGCACGTGGGTTTGGGCCGCGCATCTGGTGGCGGCCATCCGTGATTACGCCATGACCGGCAAAGGGCTGCTGCTTTGGACTCATCCCGGCTCGCAAGGCTGGCGGCCGGTCGGCGGGCTCGTGCTGCACGGTGGGCTGCTCGAAATTGGCGTGGAGCACAAATTCGTTTACGGCGGCGCGGAAGATCCGGCGACTGTGGAGCAAATCGCGAGCTATGCGAAAGCCGCGCACCTGAAGAACAAATTGAATATGTCGACCATCGGAACGTTCGGTGGACGTGGTATGGGTCAGACCTGCGGCGTAGCGGATCCTTCCCAGTGGATGCGTGCGTTCGGCGTGGACATCGATTCTAGAGACACTTCGGAACTTGTGCGCGCGGCCGAACAGATTGCCCCCGATCAACTGACGGAGTTGGAAGGAAGGCTGAAGAACATATTTGGGGCAGCTCCCGACAAAAATGTCGTCAACGAGCGTTCCATGCGCCTTTATCTCGCGTTGAGCAAAGTGGTGAAAACAGAGCGTTTCGACTTCTACACCATCCAGTCGTTTCCGGGGATCGCCGATGCGTATGCCGCCACTTGCTTTGCGCAGAGCATGATGCTCGAAGATGGACATGCCACGTCGACCCTGGGCGACTTCAACACCGCGCTTACTGTTTACTTGCTGACGAATCTGAGCAAGGAGCGGGTCTACTACGGCGATCTTCAGCACCTCGACAAAAAATCCGGCGAGATCAAGATCATTGGTGACGGCGCGTGCCCTCCCTCTCTTGCAGGTTCCCTTGGACCTGCCGGGTTCGCCGGTCATGGCATTCCGACCGAAGGCGACGCAGGCGGGTTGTCCGTCAAGCTGATCTGCAAAGTGGGCGAGGGCGTGTTGGCGAGGCTGGGCAGGGTCAACGGCGAGTTCCGGATGACTGTGACCCGCGCGAGCATTTTCGAACCACCGAAGGAGCAGATAAAGCAGCGTCTTGATGAGTGCGGCATTCCGTTTTGGCCGCACGGCTTTGTCACCGCGCACTGCGACATGGAAGCACTGGTGCAAAACTGGACCAACGAGTACGCGTGTCTTGGTTATGGAAAAGACCTTTATCCGGCACTGGCCGATTTCTGTACCCTGACGGGAATCAAGGCGGTCCTGCTGTAGGCGAACAAAAAGGAGCGCGGAACATGCCTTACATCCTCCGCTTCACCCAGCAGTATCAGTCCGCTCACCATGACGAGGTGCTCCGTTTGGAAGCTCAGTTCAAGGAAATCGAGCGCCGCGATCCCACCTTCCCGCAGGGACGGCGCTATCAACCCTACGCCAGCGGCGAGCCCAACCACACGCTGATCTGGGAGTGTGAGTTCCCTTCGTTGCGCGATTTGGAAGCCGCCATGCAAAAGATCGAAGCGCACCCCACGCATACCGAGCTGTTCGCTAAGCAATCCCCATACTTTCTTGGAATGCGCACCGAAATTTTCAAGGTCCTCGAGCTCTAAGTGGAACACTCCACCACTCGCCCATGAGCGCCTCCTCCCAATCCGGATCAACGGGTCCCGGCCTTCGCCGCGCTCTCGGTCTTTGGGACCTGATCCTCTACGGACTGATCGTGATTCAGCCGACCGCGCCCATGCCAGTGTTCGGCGTCATGAGCACCCGCTCGAACGGTCACGCGGTCACAACGGTTCTGCTCGCGATGATCGCCATGATGTTCACCGCGGTCAGTTACGGGCGCATGGCGTGGGCCTATCCCAGCGCGGGCTCTGCGTTCACCTATGTGGGGAAGGAAATCCACCCAGCCCTTGGTTACGTCACCGGTTGGAGCATGGTGATGGACTACGTGCTCAACCCGCTGATCTGCACAATCTTGTGCAGCAAGTTCGCGCTCAATTTTTTTCCCGGCGTTCCCTATGTCATCTGGGTGTTCGCCTTCGTGCTCGCGTTCACGTTCATGAATTTGCAGGGGATTCAAACGTCCGCGCGAATCAACACCGTGCTGGCCGCGGGCATGGGTGTGGTCATCGTTTTATTCCTGGTCGCTTCTGTTCATTACGTCGCTTCTGGTGCGCACGAGGGCATCACGTTTTTCACCAAGCCGTTTTACGATCCCCAGACATTCTCCATCCATTCCATCCTCGGTGGCACATCCTTAGCCGTACTCACGTACATCGGCTTTGATGGCATTTCGACGCTCTCGGAGGAGGCCAAAAACCCTCGGCGCAACATTTTGCTGGCAACCGTTCTGGTATGTCTGCTCACCGGCGTGCTGGCTTCCATTGAAGTCTACGCCGCGCAACTGGTGTGGCCGTCCTCCCAAGCCTTTCCCGATGTCGACACTGCGTTTGTCTACGTGGCCGGAAAGGCCGGTGGGAAATGGCTTTTTTCGGTGATCAACATCACGCTTCTGGTCGCCACCTTTGGTTCGGCACTTGGCTCGCAACTCGGGGCCGCTCGTCTGCTCTTCGGCATGGGCCGCAGCAAGGCTCTTCCGCAATCGTTCTTCGGCGCCATTGACGCGCGCAAGCGTATCCCTCGCAACAATGTTCTAGCGGTCGGCCTCTTTGCCTTGATTGGAGCGATGCTCATCAGCTTCGAGCGCGGGGTCGAACTTTTGAATTTTGGCGCGCTCCTGGCATTCATGGGTGTCAATGTTGCCGCATTTCTGCGCTTCTACGTGCGTGAGCCAAAGCGTCATTGGTTCAACCTTTTTTCACCCCTGCTTGGGTTCGCCGTATGTCTGCTGCTTTGGCTGAGCTTGAGTTGGCACGCCAAACTGCTGGGCGTGGTGTGGATGCTCCTCGGAATCGCCTACGGTGCGTACAACACGCGAGGCTTTCAGCGAGACTTGGTCAATTTCGATGTTCCTCCCAACGAGCCAGAAACGCTGGCCACCGGAACGCCCTGAGATTCCGGGCGGTTCGCTATTGACATAGTAATGAAAAGAAACTAAAAGAAAGCAAACGTAAGTACGGCGCGTGTGGCCGTGTAGCGCACCGCAGACCTGGCACCAGGAGGGGGTGTGAGATGAAGTGGTCCTTTAGCAGAACTCTGTTCCTCGTGTACTTCGCGATCTCCCTGTTCTTTCTAGCTCATCTAACCGGCATACCCAGTGCGGCCGCGCAATCTACATACACGGCGCAGATCACAGGAGTGGTCACGGACAGTTCAGGTGCTGCGATACCCGGCGCGAAGGTTACCTTAACCGACCAAGCGACCGATATTCCGCAGGTTGCGGTCACCGACAGCAGAGGCAGGTACGTTTTCACCAGTGTGCGTCCGACGACTTACTCCCTGAAAGCGGAAGCCCCGGACATGGGCACACGGGAAAAGAGAGACATCATTCTGAGCGCGGACCAGCAAACAACGGTGGATTTTGCGTTGTCACCGGCTACCACTTCGCAGTCGATCACCGTCACTGAGCAGGCTCCCATACTAGACACCGGCAACGCCACGCTGGGCACCAGTATTTCCGAGCAGTACGTCCAGGCACTGCCGCTCATTAACCGGGATGTTTATGGTCTGGTGTTTATGACTGCTGGAGTAACCGAAACGACCGGGTCCGGTATCACCAATTCTTATCCCGCGGGCACTAATTTCGTTTCGAATGGACAGCGCAATGCCACCGCGGAGGTGCGGGTTGACGGCGCGTTAACCAGTGCTCCGGAACAGGGCGAAGGTGCAACCTCCAACGTGTATTACCAACCGCTCGTTGAAGCCATTCAGGAAGTGAAACTCGAGAACAATAGTTTTTCCGCCGAGTACGGCAACAACGGCGGCACCGTCGAAAACATGGTGCTGAAGTCCGGTGGCAACCAGTTTCATGGCAGTGCCTGGTGGTTTGGGCAGCGCTCGGCGTTGAACGCCAACGATTTTTTCGACAACGCTTATGGCAATCCAAAGCCGGATTATTCGCGCAACCAAGAGGGGTTCACGTTGGGCGGTCCGATCAAAAAAGAAAAGACTTTCTTCTTTGTCGATTTCGAAGATATACAGCAAACCGCTCCTTTGGTTGTCTCTGGCACCGTCCCAACCGATGCCATGCGCCAAGGAGATTTTTCTGCACTGTCGTCCGGCCCAAACGCACAAACCATCTACAACCCGTTCCATTGCGTGCTCAATGTGCCTGGCGATCCCACCCAAGGATGTACGCGCACTGCCGTTCCTGGGAACCGCCTCGACCTGGCCGGACTGGTGGATCCGGAAGGTCAGAAGCTGTTGAATCTGTATCCGGAGCCAAATCTTCCCGGCGTAGTGAACAATTTCCGCAAGATTGCGGTGGTCAATAGCCCGCAATACCAGTTCGATATAAAAATCGACCACCAATTCAGTGAACGGCAACGATTCAGCGGCCGGTATAGCCGCTTGCACAATGAGTACGATGCTCCTTTCATAGTGGGCGATGGCGCTTTCAATGACGGCTTTACGGGAATTACCACGGCGCAAAACATAGGGTTGGAATACACGTTTTCATTAACTCCAACCACGATTTGGGTGACTCGCTTTGGTGTGGACCGCGCCAATGCTCCTAGCCGGCCCGTCATGACACCTTCCACCGCAGAGGCCGCGGGTTTCCCGGCGTACCTCGCGCAGGCGAACTATATCGATCGAATGCCGCAGCTGGAGGTGGACGGTGCGGCGAATAACGACCTGTCTATGTATACGCAATGCTGCACATTCACAAATTTCGCTCACACCCTTTATGCGTATTCCTCCTCGATGTCGCTGGTGCGCGGCCCGCACACGATTAAGTTTGGTTTTGAGCAGCGGCAGTTCCTGAATAATTTCTGGCAGCCCAACTGGCCTACCGGCTCCTTTTATTTTCCCCAGGGCATCACGGCACAGTTCCCTGGAGACAGCAATCTGGCGGACGGGAACTCATTCGCAACCATGCTGATGGGTTGGGCGGATCCCAGCAGCTCGATTATCGTTCAACCTTCTGTTGCGGATAAATCCTGGGAGACCGGCTTTTATGCGCAGGATGACTGGAAAGTCAGTGCCAAGCTGACCGTCAATCTCGGTTTGCGCTACGAGTGGAGCACGCCCTATACGGTGCGCCACAACCTCACGCAATTCAGCGACTTTACCGGCGACACGGGAATCTCTCTGGCATTGCCCAACGGATTGAATCCTGGCGAAACCGCCATGACCGATATAAAAGGCACGACACTCTTTGTCAATCAGGGAGGTCTCGGACGGAGCGTGCCCACCGATTGGAACAACATTGGACCGCGAGTGGGCTTCGCTTATTCCTACGACTCCAACACCGTGGTCCGTGGCGGCGCCGGCATGTACTATGGCATGAGTCCCGCGACCAATTTCCAGTATGTCGGCACAGCATTTGGTTCCAGCGCCACCTCGCAGTTTTCGTTGGACAACAATATGACCCGAAACACCTCGGTCACGCTTGCCAATCCATTCCCCAACGGTATTCCTCTACCGGCGGGGGAGAGCGCTGGCCAATTGGCTTTGTGGGGCTTTGACAACAGCAACAACCTCGGTACAGAAGAAGCGCGCACCGCCAACATTTATCAATGGAATCTTGGGGTGCAACGCCTGTTGCCATGGGACATCACATTTGGTGTGGACTATTCGGCGAATCGCAGCACGCACCTTCCCTGGGGCGGATACTCGAGCACCAGGAATCGCAACTTCGTCTCTTCGACATTGCTCTCGCAAATTGCTGCTCAGGAGCACGCCGGGGATCCCAACTGTGATAACGACTCCTGCGTCACGACCTACCTCAACCAGTTGGTCAACAATCCATTTGCGCCTCTGTTCCAGCCGGGACCGCAACAAATGTTTAACGCCCCGGCGTCCCTCTATACGCAAAGCCAAGTGCCGCTCTACTATCTGATTCGCCCCTATCCTCAATTCGCGGGAACGTTCCAGGGCCTGCCGAACTTTGGTGCCAACTCCTGGTATAACGCCATGATGGTGCGCTTTCAGAAGCGCATGAACCACTATTTCAGCATCGAAGGCAACTACACATTTTCTAAAGCCACCGACAATTCCTCGGTTGGCGCCAATGCGTTTGTGGGAAACCTGAATCTGGGTAATCCGCAACAGAATGACCGGCCCAGGGCGGAGTTTGCTCCCAGCGCAAACGACGCGCCCCAGCGCTTCGTACTTGCGGGAATCTTCCAAGTGCCGGTGGGCCGTGGCTTGTGGATTGGCGGTGCCATGAATCGCCTGCTGGACGGTTTCATTGGAGGCTGGTCCATCTCTACGCTCATCACTTTGCAGTCTGGCCAGCCTTTGCCCATCTCGATGGCTGACCCGCGGTTGCTGGATGGCAATCAGCGGCCAAACGAAATCTGCGGTGCCCTGTCCAGCGGTTACAGTTATCACCAGGCGGCGTCCAATTGGTTGAACCAACAATTGGGAGCGACGGTCAATCCATATTCCACATCGGTACTCAATCCCAACTGCTTCGGAGATCCGGGTGATCAGATGCCTGGTAACGCACCGCGGTATTTGTCCAATGTGCGCGCGGAAGGCATCCACAACACGGACGCTACCCTCAGCAAAGAGTTCAAAGTTCGTGAAGGCATGACGATTGAAGTGCGCGGCGAATTTTTCAATTTCACCAATACGCCGCGGTTCGCGTTCCCGAGCACAGCTTGGGCTGCCGGCCCCCCGGGTGAAAACAGCACCTTTGGACAAGTCACTTCGTTGGTGAACTCTCCACGCACTACGCAATTCGGCCTGCGTTTCCAGTTCTGACGAGGCAAGCCCGATGCAACGCCGCACGTTCTTTAAGACCGGAATGCTAGGGGCAGCCGCGGCCTATGTTCCGGCTCATAACTTCGACAAATATGATTTTGGCTCTGGGCCGCCCGTGCAAAATCGTTTGAATCAGGGCCCGTTTCCAGCGGACCTGTATCCCAGTTGGACCGTGGTGATGGCGCTCACTCCGTCGGAGGAAGTCGTGCCGAACTTTGGCATGGGCTTGATGACGTATTTGTGCGACGAAAAAGATCTGTTGCGCGTGCCGGGGAAAACCGATGACGCCGCACTGGAGGAATTAGTCAGGTTTCCCCTCGGCAGCAAACTCTATCTCCGGATGAATTGGAAAGATGTGCAGACGAGGCCGGGCCGGCTTGATCCGAACAACATTTGGAAAACCGCGTTTGCCTTATCGAAGCAATACAGCAAACGAATTGCCTTCCGGGTGATGATCAGCAACCCGGACATTCCCGGTTATGCGCTTCCCGACTTTCTTCTGCAAAAGGTGCCGATGGTCAAGCTTGGCTCTTGGGAGGGCCGCGAAAGGGAAGAGCCGCGTTGCGACGATCCCGCCTTCCAAGCGGCGTTTCGCGAGCTGCTGGATTTGTTGGCCACCGAATACGATGGCAACCCGAACGTCGAGTTTGTGGATACCTGCATGTACGGTTTCTGGGGAGAAGGCCACACCTGGCCGCTGGAGAAAAATCCTTATCCGGATTACATCACCGCGGAAAACACTTTCGTTGGGATGCTCGAGGAACAATTGACGCGTTGGAAACGGACGCCGCTGACGACCAACACCCAGCCGGATTTCAGCAAGGTCGGCAATTCCGAGTTGGTCGACCGCACCATTCGCAGCGGGAACTGGCTCCGCACAGATACGATTTTCATCGAGAACGAACAAATCGAAGCGTTGAGCAACCGGCCGCCCTGGACGGCTGCCGCGATCGAGGTCGGCACCTCGGATGGTTCAGAAAAGAACCTGCATCTGGATGAAGGAATTTCTTATTCCGATAACGTCGTGTCCCACGCCCAGGACGTGGGTGCGAACTATTTTTCGCTGTGGAATTGGCACCACGTGTCCGCCAGCGGATTGCAAAACTATTACCGCGCTTATCCGCATGCGCTCGATCGCCTGGCGCGCCGCATCGGTTATCGCATTCGCCCTTCCTGGGTTTGGACCATTGAGGAACGTGGAGCGCCCGGTTTGATTATCGGTTTTGCCAACGATGGTATTGCCGGTGTTCCGGGAGTGCTGCGCGTCAGCGTAATGAGTCCCGCCGGCGAAGAGCTGAGTTCCGGCTGTTTAGACCCAGGTTATCCCGTGCCTGGCCATGTCCGCCAAGCTCTCTTTGTCCTTCCGAAGCGGACTGCATGGCAGGGTCTACGGCTGAAAGCGGAAATAGAAGTGAAAGGCCAGCGGTATGCCGTCCGTTGGGCATGCCACCAAAAATTGAACAACGACGGCACTCTCACTCTGCACCCAACTGCGGGTTTGAACCTTTCCGATGAAACCGGAGGCACTGGAGCATGAGGTGTTCGACCTGGCTACCCGCGATCTTGCTGATTGTTTTTGCCGCAATGACTACTGCTCAGGAACCGCAACAGAACTGGACGAATTACGTTCGCATCGCTGCCTACGGCCTCGACCCGCATCGCATCCCGGCCATCGTTGCCGACGCGGAGTCTTCTCATGTGTTCGGCATCGAAGTCGATAACGACATTCCCGGCCGTTACGAGAGTTTCCTCGATCCGGCGGCCAAACTGGCGGCGATCACTGCGATGGCGCAAGCTGCACATCGCGCCGGAAACCGGGCGTTTGTCTACATTGCGGGAACCGAATGCATCACAGCAAACGCCGATAAATCCGCACATTCCGTCATGAAAGATCATCCCAATTGGGTGCAGCGAAAAATCACTGGAGAGCCCGCGGCGTTCACTTCGGGAGCCGCTTTCTGGATCGCGCCGGGTGACGAAGACGTGTGGATCAGTCCCTATGCCAAAGAGTGGCGCAATATCTATATGGACCGAGTACGTCAGATTGCCGCTACGGGCATCGATGGCATTTACGTAGATATTCCATATTGGATGACCCATTTTGAAGGCTGGGAGAAATCCTGGGCAAGTTTCGACGACGCAACTGTAGCGGCCTTCCACGAAAAAACCGGACTCGACGCCAAAACAGAAATAAGAATTGGCGATTACCAGGATCCCCACTTTCGCCAGTGGATTGACTTTCGCATCAACAGCATGACCGATTTCATGCGCGAGATTCGAGCGACTGCGCGCACCGTCAATCCCGCGATCATGGTAGTTCCGGAGATTTATCCAGGCATCGAAGCTGAGGCTACCGTTGTTGGCGCAGACGTTTACGAAATGTATGGCGTCGTGGATGCGATAGCCCACGAGTACGAATTCGGCAGCGGCGAGCACATGGCGGCGAGTCGTTCCCAACTCGATTGGTTCCTGTACCAGGCCGGAATGTTATCGTTCCGCGCATTTGCCCAAGGCAAAGCCACTTGGATTCTCAATTATTCCTGGGATGGAAATCAGGGCATTGTTCCCGCGGACGCGATGAAAAATCTGGCGATGTCTATCGTTATGACGGGAAGCAATTTTTGGGATGCGCGGGGTCACGAAATGGCGGAGTCGAACGATCCAGCGATGCGCAAGCAGATCTTCGAGTGGATCGCGGAGAACGAGAAAACGCTTTATGCACCACGCAAACCGATGCATCCCGTTGGCGTTTATTTCTCCCCAAAGAGCCGAGATAATGCGCCGGACCAGTTCTTGCCAAGCTACCGCGGTGCCCTGGTAGCTTTGTTGCAAGGTCATCGTGAATTTCAGGTCGTAACTCCTCGCACGCTTGCAGCGTTTCGCGGGAAATCTTTGGTACTGCCGAACGTGAGCTTTGCCGGTCCGGCTGAACTAAACGATTTGCGGGCCTTTGTTGAACGTGGCGGGCGGTTGTTTGTGCTGGGTTCCGGCCCGGACGGTCTCCCCGCGCAAATTCCCGCAACTTATCTTTCGGATTCCACTTCTGCGTACTACCAGGCCTTGACCGCGGATTTTCTCAAAGCGTCAGCCAATCTTCCGGCTGAGTTTTTGCAAGCGACGTTCGTGGCAAATGACATGGAGATCGAAGCGCCTCCCACCATGGCCGTGAATCTGGCGTCGGTCGATGGCAAGCCTCACCTCTTTATCGCCAATTTCACCGGACTAGTTCCCGGGAAAGTCGCCGTTCCTTCTCCAGTCAGCGGAATCCGCCTACACATGCCTGTGGCGACCACCCGCCAGCTTGCCTATTTGCCTTTTCTGGGCAAAGTGCAATTGCTGAACGGCGAGCGGAAAGGAAACCAACTCGAGTTTTCGTTGCCGCCCATCGAGCGCGGCGCGATTGTGTGGGCCAACTAATCCTCGTTCCTCAAAGAATGTAGTACTTTAGGCATCCGCCTTGCAGCACCATTCTTCGAAAATTGGTTGGAGGTATACCGTCATGGCGCTTCCACTCGTGCCTCGTATTCGTCAATCTGTTCCCGCCCTTGTTCTTGCCCTAGCGCTGCTGTTTCATGGCGTGCTGATCGCGCCCCAAGTCCGCGGATGTACAAGAGTGGTTTTTCTTGGCGCAAACGGCGAGGTGATCACAGCGCGTTCGATGGACTGGAAAGTGGACATCGGCACCAATCTATGGATTTTCCCGCGAGGAATACAGCGGACCGGAGAAGCCGGCCCGAATTCCGTAAAGTGGACATCACGCTATGGGAGCTTGATCGCCAGTGGCTACGACCTATCGACCACCGATGGGATGAATGAAAAAGGGCTGGTTGCGAATCTATTGTGGCTGGCCGAATCCGAGTATCCAACGCCGCAAGCCGGTAAGCAAACCCTGGCGCTCTCTCTCTGGGCACAATACGTCTTAGACAACTTCGCGACCGTACAGGAAGCGGTGCAAGCTCTGAAACCTGAGCCGTTCACGGTGGTGACCGCAAATGTGCCCGGGGAAGACCGCCTGGCAACCGTGCATCTGTCGATTTCTGACGCTTCGGGCGACAGCGCGATTATCGAGTACATCGGAGGTAAGCAAATCATTCATCACGACCGGAAATATCAGGTGATGACCAACTCGCCGGTGTTCGAAAAACAGTTGGCCATGGAGGAATACTGGCAAGAGATCGGGGGAACCGTATTTTTGCCGGGAACGAATCGCGCGGCGGACCGTTTTGCGCGCGCATCCTTTTATATCAACACGATCCCAAAGGATCAAAGCCCCGATCTGGCAGTGGCCAGTGTGTTCAGCGTGATTCGTAATGCGTCTGTGCCGTATGGCATCACCACTCCGGGCCAACCGAACATTTCGTCCACACGTTGGCGGACGGTCGCGGATCAAAAGAGGTTGATTTATTTCTTCGAATCCGCGCTCACTCCGAATGTGTTCTGGGTGGACATGAAGAACCTCGATTTCAGCGAACATGGTCAAGTTATGAAGCTGGATTTGGGGAAGGAACAAAGTAACGTTTTTGCCGGAAACGCCGCAAAAGACTTTAAGGCTACGGCACCGTTTCGGTTTTTGGGACTATAATCGCTGTCGCGAGCGGCGCGGCGTCGCGCTGCGCGAGCTCTAAACACACAATATCACGAACGAAGACAGAGGATCGGTGCTGCTCGTAAACCTACGCAGGGAAGTGCTCGAAGCGAATCTGGACTTGGTTCGGCGCGGTCTGGTGCTCTCCACGTTTGGAAATGCCAGCGGGATATCCCGTGAAGAGGGCCTAATCGTGATCAAGCCCAGTGGAGTTCCGTATGAAGGAATGAAGCCGGAATACATGGTCGTCACGGACCTGCAAGGCACACTGGTGGAGGGCGAGCTACGGCCTTCCTCGGATCTGCCGACGCACGTCGCGCTTTACCGGACGTTCCCCTCCATCGGAGGCATCGCCCACACACACTCGGAATACGCTACCGCTTGGGCTCAAGCCGGCAACCCCATTCCGTGCTTCGGCACAACGCATGCTGACTATTTCCACGGGCCAATTCCGGTGACGGAAAGTATGGGTGAGGATGAAATCGAATCAGCTTACGAAGCAAACACGGGCGCGGCCATCATTCGCACCTTCGAAAACATCGATCCCATGTCCATCCCTGGAGTGATTGTGGCCAATCACGGTCCGTTCGCCTGGGGCACCGATCCGCGCAACGCCGCCGAAAATGCTTGGATGCTCGAAACCGCCGCCAGGCTCGCCTATTTCACGATAACCATTAACCCGCACGCGAAGCGCATTGACGATGTTCTTCACAACAAGCACTTTTTGAGAAAGCACGGCAAGAACGCCTACTACGGTCAAAAAGGAAACAGGGAATGACAGAGAGCATGACCGCGACAGTTCATTACTCAGAAGCACCCCTTTAAGTTAAAGGGACTTCCGCATTCCGGAGCTCATCATGGCAAGCAAGAAAAAAATGACCATGGGGTTGATCGTAGGCAATCGCGGATTTTTCCCCGATCACCTCGCGAAGAGTGGCCGCGAAGAAATGCTCCAAGCGCTGCAAAAAGCCAACTACGACGTGGTAGCCCTGACGCCGGAACAAAGCAAATATGGCGCCGTCGAAACTCATGAAGAAGCCAAGCACTGCGCCGAACTATTTCGTTCGAAGGCTGGCGTGATCGATGGAGTCATCGTCGCTCTGCCGAATTTTGGCGACGAGCGCGCCATCGCCGATACCCTGCGCCTGTCGCGACTGAGCGTTCCTGTGTTGATTCAAGCCACGCCGGACACGCCCGGAAAGATGGCCATCACCCACCGCCGCGACAGCTTCTGCGGAAAAATGTCCGCCTGCAACAATCTTAGACAATACGGCATCCCGTATTCCCTGACCACGCTGCACACGGAAACTCCCGATTCTCCGCAATTTGCCAAGGATCTGGAATGGTTTGCGGCGGTATGCCGGGTGGTCAACGGTCTTCGCAATCTCCGCATCGGCGCTCTCGGCGCTCGCCCAACCGCGTTTAACACGGTCCGCTACAGCGAGAAACTGCTCGAAGCCAGCGGCATTTCCGTGGAAACCCTCGATCTTTCCGAAGTGCTCGGACGTATCAGCCGCATGAAAGATAATGACCAAGCAGCCGTGCAAAAACTGGAATCCATTCACAAGTATGTTCCCGCCAAGGACATTCCCGCGGCGGCACTGCTCAAAATGGCCAAGCTGGGCGCGGTGATCGATCAGTGGATGAAGTCCACCGACGTGCAAATCAGCGCCGTGCAATGCTGGACTTCCCTGGAAGAAAATCTCGGCATCGTTCCTTGCACGATTATGAGCATGATGAGCGACGCGCTGCTTTCCAGCGCGTGTGAAGTGGATGTGTGCGGTGTGCTTGGAATGCATGCGTTGCAACTTGCTTCGGAAACTCCCAGCGCGCTGCTCGACTGGAACAATAATTATGGAGCCGATCCAAACAAGGCTGTCTGTTTCCACTGCAGTAATTTGCCGAAGCATTTTTTCCGCGATGTGAAGATGGATTATCAAGCGATCATCGCTGGCACAGTCGGGAAGGAAAACACCTTCGGAACTTGCACCGGCATCGTGAAGCCGGGCGACATGTGCTTCGCGAGATTCAGCACCGACGATGCCAACGGCCGCATTTGCGGTTATTCCGGTAGTGGCCGCTTCACTGACGATCCGCTGGAGACTTTTGGCGGCGCGGGCGTGGTGGAAATTCCCGGCTTGCAAAAACTATTGCGCTACATTTGCGAAAATGGATTCGAGCACCACGTGGCGGCTAACTTTTCCTCAGTCGCACCCGCCGTTCATGAAGCTGCGACGCGTTACCTGAGCTGGGACATGTACGCGCACGCAGAATAGCAAGTTGAGGAGCCCACTCCATCCATGGCCATCGTCGCCGGCGTTGATTTCGGAACTTTAAGCGTGCGGGTTTCGATTGTAGATAGTGACCGCGGCCTCTTGGCCACAGCGCTCGCCGAATATCCCCTGCACCGCAAGCGCGAAGACCCGGAGCACGCAACGCAATCGCACGATGATCAGATGCGCGCTCTCGCTGCCGCTACGCGAGAAGCCACGCAAAAGGCCGGCATCTCTGGCTCGCAAGTAGAAGCGCTCGCGATCGATACGACCGGCTCGTCCGTCATTCCCGTCGGCGAAAATCTGCGGCCTCTCGATGAGTACTACCTGTGGTGCGACCATCGCGCCAAAGGAGAAGCTGCCGAAATCACCGCCGTCGCTCACCGCGAAAACCTTCAAGCAATCGAATGGTGCGGTGGTGTCTATTCCTCCGAATGGGGTTTTTCGAAACTGCTGCACTGGCTGCGCCACAATCCGGCAAGGCGATCGCAATTCGTTTCGGCTTTCGAACATTGCGACATGGTCACCGCCACCCTTTGCGGGATCAGCGATTGCCGAAGCGTCAAGCGCAGCGTGTGCGCCATGGGACACAAGTGGCTCTGGAACGCCAGCCTCCGCGGCTTGCCTTCCGAAGAATTTCTGGTCAAGGTCGATCCTTTGTTCAAAGGCGTGCGCGGGAAACTTGCGGGTGAGGTTGTTACCTCGGATCATCTCGCTGGTCGTCTCTCCGCCGATTGGGCGGAAAAATTGGGACTCAAGCCAGGAATACCGATCCCGGTCGGAGCTTTCGACGCGCACTGGGATGCCATTGGCGCCGGCTGCCGCACCGACGACATGGTCAACGTCATCGGCACTTCGACCTGCATTATTGGCATCACTCCTTCTGTGAATCTTGTGCCCGGAGTCTGCGGCGTGGTGCAGGGAAGCGTGCATCCGCAGCGCACCGGGATCGAAGCAGGGCTTTCTGCGGTCGGCGACATTTTCAACGCGATCGCCCAGCGCGCAAAAACCGATGTCGCCACACTCAGCGAAGGGCTCGAGAAATATCGAGCCGGACAAACCGGCCTGCTGCGTATGACCTGGGACAATGGCGACCGCACCGTTTTGGTTAACCCAAATCTCCGCGGCATGACTCTCGGTTGGAACCTGCAAAGCACCGCCCTGGACGAGCTATTCGCTGCCATCGAAGGCACCGCGTTCCATACCCGGATTATTTTTGATCGGATGAGCGAACACGGTGTGACTATCAAGCGCGCCATCAACGCCGGCGGCATTCCTCAGAAGAATGCTGTGCTAAATCAGGTTTACGCCAACGTGCTGGGCCGTCCTGTCCTCGTCCCGGCCAAGAGTGTAATCAGTCTTGGCTCGGCTATCTTTGCTTTTTTGGCGGCAGGTACCTTCAAAACCGTCGAAGAGGCGCAGGACAAAATCTGTCCTGGGCACAGTGTGTTTACCCCACAACCGGCGGCGCAGAAGACGTACGATACCCTCTACGGCCTCTACAAGAAACTTTATTTCGCGTTCGGTCAGTCGAACAATACGTCGTTCGGCGAGGTTTTGCCCGCGTTGATCAAACTCGCACACGAAACCAACTCGCCTTCGTAGAAATTGGTACTCCTCGGGACCCCGGAGGTTCGTATGTCGCATCAGTCGAAAATCTCTCGACGCCAATTCGTCGTCTCCGCCGCAACGGCGACTGCGTTTGCCTCCTTGCCGTGGGAAAAAGTAATGGCCTTTGCCGGCCCAAGCGCTCCTTCCTCCCTCGAACGGTCGTGGAAAGACGAAGGAATTCTATACGTCGACAGATCACCCTACGCGAAGCTCCATAACATTCCTATCCACGCCGTGACCATCACCTCCGGTTTTTGGGGCAATCGCCGCGAAATCAACGCTAACAACAGCATCCCTTCAATGGAGAAGCTGCTGGAGGCCAACGGCAGAATGAACAATTTTTTGCGCCTGGCCGGTAAAAGCGACGCAAAGCAAACAGGGCCGGTCTATTCCGATTCCGACGTTTACAAATGGATGGAAGCTGCCGGATTCGTTCTCCAATCGGGCGACCACGCCGAGTTACTCGAACTCACCGAAAAAATCATTAAGGAAATCGTCGCAATTCAGGAGCCTAGCGGCTACTTGAACACCTATTACGTGCAGGACCGCGCCAAAGATCGCATGACCACCAATGTGCAGCGGTGGGGCCACGAACTTTACAATCTGGGCCACATGATTCAGGGTGCCGTTGCGGTTTATCGCGCCACAGGTGATCGCTCCCTGCTTGACGCCAGCATGCGCTATGTCGACGGCTACCTTTTGCCGAATTTTGGCCCGGAACCCGACAAGAAGCCGCTTTTCTCTGGGCACCCGGAAATGGAACTCGCGCTGGTAGAACTGTACCGCACCACCGGTGACAAAAAGTATCTGACGTTGGCGGGCTATTTATTACACGGCGACGAGCGCATCAAGTTTGGTGAGGAAGCCATCGTTTACCATTTCTGCGGTGTGCCCTTCACCACCCGCACCCATTTAGAAGGCCATGCCGTACGTGCCATGTACGCTTGCTGTGGCGCCACCGACTACTACATGGAAACCGGCGACGAATCCTATTTCAAGACGTTGAACATCCTGTGGCACGATCTGGTTACTTCGCAGATGTACATCACCGGCGGGGTGGGTGCTCGCAGCGATGGCGAAGCTTTTGGCGATGCTTACGAACTTCCCAATTTCACCGCGTACGGGGAAAGCTGCGCCGCCATCGGAAACATGATGTGGAACTGGCGCATGCTGACCGCCACCGGAGAAGCCAAATACGCGGATGTCATCGAGCGCGCGCTCTATAACGGAATCAATTCGGGCATGTCTTTGGACGGCACGCTCTATTGCTATCGCAATCCTCTCGCCTTTGATCCGGCCGGTGGCGATAAGATTCGCAATCCGTGGTACGACACAACTTGCTGCCCGCCAAATCTGGAACGCACTTTTGCCTCCCTGCCTGGCTATTTCTACAGCACCAGCAAAGACGGCCTGTACGTTCATCTGTACGACAATTCGCGATTGGATTGGCATTTGGAAGACGGCACCGGGCTGCAGGTCACACAAAAAACGAACTTTCCTTGGGCTGGAGACGTCGGGATCACGGTTTCACCCGCGAAACCCACGGACTTTGCTCTTTATCTGCGCATCCCTGGTTGGTCCAACAGCACGCAGATTAACGTGAATGGCGAATCTATTTTGGGCGAGAATCCCGGCCACTACCTCGCTATCCGGCGCCGCTGGTCTCCTGGCGATACGATCGACGTCAAATTCAACATGACCCCGCAAGTAATCGAAGCCAATAGCCGCGTTGTCGACGATTACGGTCGCGTAGCCGTGCAGCGCGGACCCCTGGTCTACTGCCTGGAACAAATCGACCAACCCGCAGGCGTTCCGCTTTACGACATTTCGCTCGATCTGCGGCCGAAATCCGCCGCCCCATTCGACGAGCACTTCGAGCCTGACCTTCTGGGCGGAATCTTGGTCCTAAAACATGCTGGCGCCGTCACGGAAAATGCCGGCACGGCGTTATACCAACCGTACACCAATGTCGTGTCGCAAACGCACGCGGTCGAACTACGCTTCATTCCCTACTACGCCTGGTCCAATCGCGCCGCGACACCGATGCAAGTCTGGACGCCGTACCTGCGCTCCTGATTTGCTGGGATAATGTCGCCGATGCATTTCAGATTTTTCGGGAGGAGACTCGTGACGACCAGGCGGTATGTCCGATTTATGCGAATCGATTCCCGGCATTTCTGCGCGCTCGTTCTTCTGTTCGCCAGTGCGGTAGGCCTTTTGCGGGGCGACACGCAAACACACTGGGTCACTTCCTGGGCTGCCTCTCCGCAACTAATGGAGTCAGACAATTCTTTGACGGCCGAAGATTGCGGTGATGCGACCCTTCGCCAGATCGTGCATCTCTCGCTCGGCGGAAGCCAGGTCCGTCTACGCTTATCGAATCGCTTCGGAAACACGCCACTGCATCTGACGGCAGTCCACCTTGCGCGAGCAATCTCGCCCGCTTCGGAAAAGATCGTAGCCGGCACCGATAAGGCGCTGACCTTTACTGGTGCGCCAGACGTTACCATTCCGGCCCACGCCGACTACCTATCTGATCCGGTTTCTTTTCCCGTCAGCGTTCTATCCGATTTGGCCATCACGCTGCATTTCCAAGCGCCGCCCGAGATGCAGACTGGT
>Ga0335073_10003226_pt1 | contig 22670 bp, 15 predicted proteins | sample Lox_Sample_22_FD_207093 | JGI IMG/M metagenome (GOLD analysis project Ga0335073, IMG submission 207093) | Soil microbial communities from Loxahatchee National Wildlife Refuge, Florida, United States - Lox_Sample_2.2 | ecosystem: Environmental > Terrestrial > Soil > Wetlands | place: USA... | reverse complement strand
GACGTTTCCGCCGTTACGACCCGATCGTGCCCCGTTCACCCTGGTACGGTCAGACCCGCCAAAAAGGAGGCATAAATCACCCTCGCTACGAACCTGATGCTACTCCAAGGATTCCTGAGGCGGACATACCAACAAGTTGGTATTTTGACTGCCCGATGGTTGGTAGTCAGAAAGCACACGATGCGCACGGACGGCGGATGGCGAGCGGCCCGGGAGGATATTGGAGACCGGAAGCTGTTTCCCGCTACGCCACTCACGACATCGCCTCAGCGGTCGATGAGAACTATGCATGTCCGATACGCACCCCATGGATCAGACGGCTGAGGGCGACCTTCCCGTCGAGTCACGGATCGACGCGGAATTGCTGGAGACGCTGCTCGACCGCGTCGACGATGGAGTCTGCCTCCTCGATGTGAATCACAAGGTGCTCTATTGGAACCACGGCGCGGAGCGGATCACGGGCTACCTCGCGCAGCAGGTTTCGGGCAGGCACTGTTCCGAAGAACTGGTGCTCTGCCAGAATGGCGAGGGCGAAAATCTGTGCGACCAAAATTGCCCGATGGCGCTGATCCGGCACGACGCCAAACCGCGTGAAAGCGAGCTCTACATCCGCCATCGCGACGGATATCGGGTTCCGGTGCGCATGCGCGGCCATGCGATTCGCGACCGGGAAGGGAAAGTGACGGCGATCGCCGAGATCTTCGCGCGCGCCACCGCGCAAGGCCGCACCGAGCTGGCCGAAGCGGCCCGGCATCTGGGGCACGATGCCTTGACCGGCGCGCAGAATCGCGCCTACGGGGAAATGCGTCTGAAACACGAGCTGGAGGTGATGGGCTGCTTCGGCCTGGCCACCGCGTGGCTCCGCGTCGACCTGGACGGCGTGGATGGATTGCGCGAGCGCTACGGTCCGGTGATGGTGGAGACGTCGCTGCGCATGGTGGCCCACACCATTGATGCCAACCTGCGATCTTTCGATGCGCTGGTTCGCTGGGACGAGCACAGTTTTCGCGTGATGGCGCGGCACGCCGTCGTCAGCCGGGTGGAGGAGCTGGCGCACCGGCTCGAGTTGATGGTCGAGAACTCGCGAGTTCCCTGGTGGGGTGAGGGGCGCGCCGTGACCGTTTCCGCGGCGGGCGTGATGGCGGCGGCCGGCGATTCGGTGGAAGCGCTGGAGCAGCGGGTGAGCCAGGCGCTCGAATTGCGGCAAGGCCGCGTCTGCCATGACGAATGCGGCTGCGGCAGCCATGGCGATTGCCCCGGATGCGGTAAGGCATGACCGGAATGGGGAGCAGAGCGCAATAATGTTCGGAATCATCGGAATCGTGGTGGTCTTCGGAGCGGTGGTCGGCGGCTACCTGGTGGAGCATGGAAACCTGAAGGTGCTGCTGCAACCCGCCGAGCTGCTGATTATCGGAGGCGCGGGGCTGGGCACCCTGCTCATCGCCAACTCTCCGCTCGTGCTCAAGGCGATTCTTGGCGCATTTCCCAGCGTGTTCGCTGGATCGAAGTTCGACAAAAAGGCGTATATCGAAATTCTCACCCGCCTCAACGCGGTGATTCAGAAGGCACGCAAAGCAGGCTTGAGCGGCATCGAGGCCGATGTCGAAAAACCGGAAAACAGCGAATTATTTAAAACCTGGGAGCATCATGTTCGCGATTTCGTCTGCGACACGCTTCGCGTCGCTATGTCTGGAGGTTCCGCGGCCCATGAGCTCGATCAGATGATGGAGCTCGATATGGAAGTGCATCATCTCGAAAAACAGGAGCCGGTGAACGCCCTGACCACCGTCGCCGACGCGCTGCCCGGACTGGGCATCGTCGCGGCGGTGCTGGGCGTGGTGATCACCATGGGCGCACTGGGCGGCCCGCCGGAAGAAATCGGCCATAAAGTCGCCGCGGCGCTGGTGGGAACGTTTTTGGGAATCCTGCTGTGTTACGGATTGCTGGGGCCGATCGCCTCCAAAATGGGCAAAATCGCCGAGGAGGAGGGCCATTTTTATCACACCGTGCGCGTCGCTTTAATCGCGTTCCTGAAGGGAGCTTCGCCGATGATCGCGCTGGAATTCGGGCGCCGCGTGGTGCCCACCAGCGTGCGGCCCAGCTTCGCGGAAATGGAAGCAGCCTGCCGCGCTCAGAAATAGGCAGCGGGAGACAAGATGGAGAACGAAACTCCGATCATCATTATCAAGAAAAAGATCGCGCACGCAGGACATCACGGCGGGGCCTGGAAGGTCGCCTATGCCGATTTCGTCACCGCCATGATGGCGCTGTTCATCGTGCTGTGGCTGATGAACTCGAGCGAGCAGGTGAAGAAGGCCATCGCCGGCTATTTTCGCGATCCCTCCGGCCGGAGCAGCGAACAGGGAACCGGACAGGCCGGCGTCGGCGAATCGATCGCCCTCCAGAAGAGCGATATGAACAACCTCAAGGAAAAGCTCCAGAACGCGATGAAGCAGCTCCCCGAGTTCGAGCGGCTCAAGAATCAGGTGCAAATGACGGTCACCGGCGAGGGCCTGCGTATCGATTTGATGGAATCCGAAAAAGGCACGTTCTTCGAATCGGGAAGCGCCAAGCCGACCCCGGAGGGGAGCGAGATGTTGGAGTTGCTCGCCGCCGAGACGGGGAAATTGTCGTATTTGTTGATGATCGAAGGCCATACCGATGCGCGGCCGTTTGCGCCCGGCGCGAATTACACCAATTGGGAATTGTCCGCGGATCGAGCCAACTCCGCGCGCCGCCTCATGGAATCGAGCGGTCTCCGGCCGAATCAGGTGGACGAGGTGCGCGGCTTCGCCGATCGGCGATTGAAGAAACCCGACGATCCCGACGATGCCTGCAATCGCCGAATTTCGGTGGTCGTGAAGAATCGCGAGGTGGACCCGGCGGTTGCGCGCGAAGAGCCGCCGAAGTCAGAAAAGAAATAGGCGGTGCGAGCGCGGAAATCGGCGCTTGGCGGAAAAAAGTGCGGGAGACGACGTCTGGCCCTGACCGGCGCCCACGCAGAAAGCCGAGAATGGCAGCAAGAAACCGGGAACATTTGGCGTTTGTACCCTCAAACGGGCAACCGTGGACGGCACGAACAAAACCCGGTTGATTCGGACGCACGGTTTACTGCAAGGGAAGCTCGGAGCAACCAACTACGGCCGGGATCATCACCCTCGCTGTTTCACCATGTGGATGGCGGGCGGCGGCGTGAAGCGCGGCTTCAGTTTCGGCGAAACGGACGACTACTGCTATAACGTCGTTTCGAACCCGGTCCACGTGCATGACTTGCAAGCAACCATCCTTCGCTGCCTCGGCGTGGATCATACGAAACTGACTTACAAATATCAAGGCCGCCACTTCCGGCTGACGGATGTGCACGGGGAGATTGTAAGGGACGTGTTGTTGTAGCGGGCAGAGACCGCATAACAATAAGTCAAGTGTGAGTGTTCACCCCTTTTCGCGGCGATTTGGCCTGGGCCCGCAATCGCTTCAACGGATCATCGGGAAGGTAGTCGAGTTCTCCGGAAAGGGTCTCCACCAGGCACTGGAGCGTGCGCACGCGCGCCCAATATTTGTCGTTACCCTCGACCAGGTGCCACGGCGCCGTCCGGGTGCTGGTCTTGACCAGCATCTCCTCGACGGCTTCCTGATAAACTTCCCATTTCTCGCGGTTTCGCCAGTCCTCTTCGGTGAGCTTCCAGGACTTGTAGCCAATCCGGCGGCGTTCCTCAAACCTGCGCAGTTGCTCTTCGGGCGAGATGTGAATCCAGAACTTGGCGAGAATCGCGCCGAAGTCGCGCAACTGCCGCTCGAAGGAATTGATCTCCTTGTAGGCGCGTTTCCAGGCCTGCTCCTCGGCAAAGCCTTCGACACGCTCTACCAGCACGCGGCCGTACCAGGTGCGGTCGAAGATGGCGATCTGGCCCCGCTCCGGCAAGCGCCGCCAGAAGCGATAAAGGTAATGACGGGTTTTATCCTCGCCCTGCGGCACGCTGATGGGGTAAACCACGAATCCGCGCGGATCGAGTTTCTCGGTGAGCCGCTTGATGACGCCGCCCTTCCCCGCTGCGTCCCATCCTTCTAAAGCCACGATGACCGGACGTTTCTGCACGTAAACCTGCCACGCCAGCTCGCGAAGCTGGATTTGCCGGCGGGCGATCTCGACCACATACTGGTCGCGCGGGAGCGACCGCGAAAGATCAAGTGTCTCCAGCATCGAGGACCTCCTGCGTGGTCTCCAGGGTGTCCATGGCGGCGCGCAGATCCACGTCGCGCTCCAGCACGTCTTCCGAGGTGGCGCGCGGAGGGGCGGCGCGCCCCAGCCGGTGCTCCAACGCGGCGATGACCGCTTCCAGTATTTTTTTGCGCGCCCACCAGCGCGAAGTCGCCTCGACGATGGTCCAGGGAGCGTATTCGGCTTCGCTGAGTTCCAGCATTTCCTCGATCGCGATCCGGTATTGATCGTAGTTGCGCTGGCGCTCGCGGTCGGCCCGGGTGATCCGCCACGCTTCCAGCGGATCGGCCTGGATTTTGCGGAACCGGCGCTTCTGCGTCTTCCTGTCGATGTGCAGAAAAAACTTGAGGATCACGGTGCCGTCGTCGGCGAGCAGCCGCTCGAAGTCGAGGATGTCGCGAAAAGCGGCGCGCCAGGCCGGCTTGGGAATCGCCCGGGTCACCCGCTCCTCCAGCACGCGGCCGTACCAGCTCTGGTCGAAGATCACCATTTCGCCGCGGTTGGGAACCTTCAGCCAGAAGCGCCACAGCCACGGAAAGCCCTGTTCGTAGGACCGCGGCGGTGGAATGGTATAGACTTTGAATCCGCGCGGGTCCAACCGCTGCGTGAGGGTGGAGATCGCTCCTCCCTTACCCGCCGCATCCCAGCCCTCCACCACCACGATGGAAGAAATTTTGTGATCCCAGCAGGCTTTTTCCAGATCGAAAAGACGCCGCTGAATGGCGGGAAGACACTGATTGTATTCTTCCCGCGAAAGGCGCCGCTTCAGATTGACGTTTTCCAGCATCTTCCGACAGCTCCGGCTGTCGATGAGTTTAGCGCACGGAAATCACCTGCGTCACGACGCCAGCATTCAGCGTATCCAACGACTTTGAATACCTTTTCCGCCGATCGGGACCCTCTTGCGCCGGATGGCGGATAAAGTCTAAGGCTCCTGATGCAGCGCGGTCAGCGCAGCGTTCGATCGCGGCTGACTCCCCGGCGGGCACCGCCGATTCGTCTTGATGCAGGCAAGCCCGGTCGCACCAGCACGCGTGTCACTTTGGAAAATGTTGTTGGTACCAGGCGATGGAACGGTCGATAAAATCCACCATGTGATGCGACTCGCGGACGCCGTGCCCCTCGCGCGGATAGCGCACCATGATGGCCTCGACTCCCACGTCGCGCAGCGCGATGTAATACTGCTCGGCTTCGGCGATCGGCACGTCCGGATCGTTTTCGCCGTGCACCAGCATCGTCGGCGTGTGGGCGGCGGCCACGTGCTTCAACGCCGAGCGTTCCCATAGCACGTCCATCAAGTTGCCCTGGTGCGGATAGGCGCCCCACTCCATCGCTTCATACTGGTTGTAATAAGTCATGTAATTGTAGCTGATCAGATTGCTGATGCCGGCGGTGGGAATGGCGGCTTTGAAGATATTGGTTTGGGTGATCAGCCAGTCGCTCAACTGGCCGCCGTAGCTGGTGCCCTCCACTCCCAGCCGGTCAGGATCGATCCACAGGTTGCGCCGCAGCGCCGCGTTGACGCCGTACAGCACGTCCTGAGCTTCGTTGCCGTCCTGATCCGCGAAGATCGCGTCGGTGAACGCCTGGCCATAACCCGTCGACCCGCGATAGTTCACCATCAGTGTCGCCCACCCGTACGAAGCATAAACCTGATTCTTAAAATTGAACGCCGGACCCTGCTGTCCGTGCGGACCGCCGTGGATATTCACGATCAGCGGGTATTTGCGATCGGCGCGAAAATCCGCGGGGTAGGTCAGAAACGCCTGAACGGTCCACTTGTTGTCGTTGCTGATGAAGGTGAACGATTCGACCGGCTCCACTTTTTTCCCGCTGAACAAGTCTCGATTCAAATCCGTCAACTTCCGCGGCGCGCCGTCACCGGTTTTGAGATACAACTCCGCCATATCGTCGGGCGACGTAAACGCATACGCCAGCTTATCGCCCGCCACCGACCACGATCCCACCGATCCACGGTCTTCCACCACGGCCACCGGTTTGCCGCCCGCTGCCGGCGCGCGATACAGATGCACTTCGCCACGTTGCTGCACGGTGAAATAAACATCGCGGCTGTCGCTCGACCATTGCGGATCGCCCTGGCGACCGTCAATATTGCCGATTTGCCTGCGGTTTTTTCCATCCGCGTCGATGCTCCACACGTGCGTGTCCTCCATGGTCGTTTCGCGATCCGTCAGGCCGCGCGTGGTCGCTTCAAAGGCGATGGTCTTTCCGTCCGGCGACCAGTGCGGATGATACTCCGCGCTCTCGGTCGCCGTCACCTGCGTCACTTCGCCGGTCGAAGGAGAAAGCTTGAAGATGTCGTAGTTGAAAAAACGGTCCTCATCCGGATCGTGGCTGGAGATAAACGCGATTTCGCGTCCCGCGGGCGACCAGTCGATCGAGTGCTCGTAGTGCGTGCCATGGGTGAGCTGGCGCGATTGCCCGCTGGCCACGTCGACCACAAAAATATGCAGCCGCCGGTTGTCATTGAAGTGGCTGTTGCCTTCGCTCGCGGTCGGCTTGTAAAGATAGCGGGTGATGACGACCGGATCGCCGTGAATATCCGGCTCCGGACCCGGTTCGGCCGACACGTACGCGATCTGCCGGGAATCGGGCGACCACGCGATGGTGTTTCCGCTGTTGGGCAAAGGCGCATTGGTTCCTTCCATCGCGGCCAGAAATTTCTTGCCGCTGCCGTCCAGCCTCGCCACGATCAGCCCCGCTTTGCCGTCGAGCCGTCCCGAGTAGGCGATCCATTTCCCGTCGGGAGACCACTCCGGAATCCCGCTCGGCTCATCGCCCGTGCTCAGCGGGACCGATTTCTGATCCGCCAGGCTCATGATCCAAACCTGTCCGTAGGGCCGCCGCGGGCCGTCCTCCCGGGTGACCACGTAGGCGATGCGCGATCCATCCGGCGAAATCCGGACGGCGCCCACCGAACGCAGCTGGAGAAAATCCGACGAGGCGAAACCCGCGGAGAACGCAATCAGCGGAGCCGCGGCCGTGAGCAACAGTAATTTCCTTTGCATGGACCAACGATACCGCATCAGTCGCAGCAGCCTCCCGCACCCTGCTAAGGCTGGATTGCCGCGGCGAGATGGTTTTGCGTAAGCAGCTTGTTGAAATCAGGGGTATCGGAATCGACAAGTTGTTTGAACTTGTTCTGGATGGGAATGAGATCCTCTTTCAATTCGTTGAAGACGGCGAGATCCTGATCGGTCGGCGCCAGATCGCCGCCAGTCGAGCCGCTGCCTGGGCGTCCGTCGATCTGCGCGATCAGGAAGCAGAGCCTGCCGTACAACTGTAAGGGATTGCGGAACGCATCCTCACTGCGGCCGGTATTGTGAACATCGATCAAACGGGCCTCCACCGCGACAGCGTTGTCTTCCAGTTGCTTCTCCGCCTGAATGAGCGAGTTGTTTTGCGAGCCTTTAGCGGCGAGCAGGTTTTGGAGATTGTCGAGCTGCAACCGGGTGAGTTCGACGTGGTTAATCATGTCCGCGACCTTGTTGCTTTCATCCCGCACTTGAAGGATGTACTGGACCTGTGCGTGAATCGACTGCGCGTTGCCCGGCGAATGGGGATCAGCAAGCACCTGAAGCGGCTGAGTGAAGGTTTGGCTCCCGACTTTCAGCTCCACCGTGTAGGCCCCCGGAGCAACGACGGGGCCAGCCGGCGGCATAGCCGCGCCATAGGCAGCGTAGGTGCGGTGGGGGTCGCCCCAGGGCGCGTCGGGAGGCGGAGTTTGGAATTTAATTCGCGTGCCAGGTTCATAACGGAGATCCCACCACTCGCGATTCAGCCCGGCGCGCGTCTGGTTGATCCGGAGGGTTCGAATGGTCTGGTTGCCGGGACCGAGAACAGTGATCTGCACATCCTTCTGGGGCGATTTCAGCCAAAAATTGAGATCGGCGCCATACGGTGGGTTCTCGCCGGCGACATGGGCGTTTGGCTCGACCTCGCGTTCGTCGTTGGTTTGACGGAAGCGGTAAGCCGGGCGAGGCTGGAAGAAATAGATCTCCTTTTGCCGATTGCTGTCGTATGCGCGGAGCGGCGTGATGTCGTCAAGGATCCAGACCCCACGGCCGTAAGTGGCGAGGACGAGATCGTTGAACCTCGGCTGAACGATGGTCCAGAAGACGGGTGCCGGCGGGAGATTATTGCGCAGGCGGGTCCAGTGGCCGCCGTCGTCCCAGCTGAGATAGAGGGCATTTTCGGTGCCGAGATAGAGCATGCCTTTGCGTACCGGATCCTCGGTGATGCACTTGACGGAGCTGTTGACGGACTTAGGAATTGAGGCGCTGATGAGATTCCAGGTCTTGCCGTAGTCGCTGGTTTTGTAGACGTAGGGGTCGTAGTCACCTTGAAGTTGGAGGTTGATGGCGACGTAGGCGGTGGCGGCATCATAGTGCGACGGCTCGATCTTTTCGACTCTGCCCCAAGGCGGCAGATTGGGAATGCTCTTGGTGACATTGGTCCAGTTGGCGCCGCCGTCTTGGGTGACGTTCACCTGACCGTCGTCCGAACCGGCCCAAATGACGCCTTCCTTAACGGGCGAGGCAGCGATCGCGAAAAGCGAGTCAATGAAGGTGCCGGCATTGCCGACGCTTATGCCGCCCGAATTGCCTTCGTGGCTTTTATCGTTGGTGGTCAGGTCAGGGCTGATGACTTTCCAGGACTGCCCGGCATTGGTGGTCATGAAGACGACTTGCGCGCCAGCATAAACGCGATTGTGATCGAGTGGATCGATCTCGAGGGGGGCCACCCAGTTCCAGCGGTACTTCGAATCCCGAGGGGTCCAGCCGACGCCGGCAAGGGGCCATGGCGTCACCTCACGCGACATGCCGGTGCGGTAATCCATGCGATAAACGCGGCCATCGTCGCAACCGCCCCAAACGATCTCCGAATCCTTGGGGTCGGGAATGGCGAAGCCATCCTCGCAGCCAGCGGTGCCGGTTATATCCGCGAGGGGGATGGGGCTGCCGCCACCAAATCCGCCGCCGGTAAGGGTGCGGCTGGGAATACGGAAGGAACCGTCGTCCTGGAGGTTGCCTAGAACGTGGTAGGGGATGTCGTTATCGGCAGCAACGTGATAGGCCTGCGAGATCGGCAGGTATTCGTGCAGGAACGTGTGGCCGTGGTTGACGCTGATACTGACGCCTTGGTCGTTGACCTCAAGGATATGGCTGGCGTTGGTGGGATCAATCCAGATGTCATGATTGTCTCCTCCAGCCGAGGCTTGGCCTTGGCTCTCGCCCGAGCGGCCTGGAACCAGCAGCGTTTTGCCGCCGTCGAAGGAAAGGCCGTACGCGACAGACATGAAATAGAGGAGGTTCTCATTATCCGGCGCGACGGCAAAGCGAGTGTAGTAGGGGCCGCGCTCGGCGGGTATGTGAGACTGATTGACCAGCGTCCAGGCGCGTCCTCCATCGTCGGAGCGATAAAGACGAGGAGGATCCTCCTGGATCAGCGCGTAGACGCGGTTGGGATTGCTGGCGGCAATCGCGACCGCGGTTTTGCCAACCGGCTGGTCGGCAGCCGGGAGCCCATGGCCGGAGAGCTTATGCCAACTGGAGCCACCGTCGCGGCTGACGTAGACGCCACCTCCGGGACCCCCGCTGTTGTTATTCCACCCGTGAATGATATCCGTCCACATGCCCGCAAAAAGGGTGTTCGGGTCTTGGGGATCCATCGCCAACTCCGAACAGCCGGTGTCTTCGTTGACGAACAGGACCTGTTGCCAGGTCTTGCCCCCATCGAGCGTACGGAAGATGCCGCGCTCGTGTTGCGGACGGAATGTCTGGCCGACGGCGCAGACGAAAACGCGGTCGGCATTGTGCGGGTCGATAACGATGCGGGCGATGTGCCCGGTGGCGCCCAGCCCCATGTGCTGCCACGTGCCGCCGGCGTCGGTGGACTTATAGACGCCGTCGCCGAGCGCCCAATACGGGCGGATGAGCCAGGGCTCGCCCGTGCCCGCCCAGATGAGGTTGTGCTCGGAGGGCGCCATCGCGAGGGCGCCGACCGGCGAGACGTCTTCGTGATCAAAGATCGGCCGCCAGGTCGTCCCGCCATCATCCGATTTCCAGATACCGCCATCGGCGGCGCCGACATAGATGACGTTCGGATTGCCCGGCTCGCCGATGACCGAGTCGAGGCGATTGCCACGCGGACCAACGAATCGGAAATGCAGCGCGGCGAGAGGATTGGTTTCGCTGCCGCCTGGCTGCGGCTCATTCTGGCCGCGGCCCGGAACCGACATCAGCAGCACGACGACCAGGGGAAAACCGCTATGTCGCAAAATGCGACTGTATCGGTTACTCATGGATACCTCCTATGAATACCGTGCTGGGTCGATTGTACACCCAACCGCCTTTGGTGTCTGGCTGGGATTCACCGACGATCGCCGAGAGATCCGCGATGAAGGGCGGTGTGGGATCTTTCGGCGCGCTTGACGTGTGGTCGAAGAAAAGCGAAGGGGTTCGAGCTTGTGGATTTTGCAGAAATCGAATCCGACGCGCGCCGCAACTCGCTATGATTCAAGAAGTGTTGAACGAAGAAGCCGCGGGCAGACCGGTTCTGGAGGGCCTGTACGATCAACTCCTGAGGCGCGGCATTCAATATTTTTTCACCTTGGCGCAGTTGGAGGTTCTGGGTCCCGCGGAAACGTCCGCGCCGGAAATGATTTTCGACCCGCCTTCCGGCGGCGAGATTCGTTTCGGCTGGCTGGGAATCCGTTACCTTCTGCATCGCCGGAGACATTTCAGCGAGCACGAACAGCGGATGCTGCGCAGCATCGGGAGGTTCCTGTCGACGCGCTATGAGCTGCTTTTCGACCGGGAAATTGCGGCGCGCAATACGCCGTTCTTCGGCGGTCTCACCGAAGACCGCTACGTTTCCGCATTTCTCGAGCAGCGAGTCTTCGACAGCGCCAGAAGCGCCGCGGCGCTGCCCGATCGCGTCTCGGAGACCATCGATGTGCTGCGCATCAGCGCGCTCAGTTCCTACGAAGACAAGCGCATCTCGACCGGCGCTTTGCTGTTCGGGGCGTTGCCCGATGCCTGTCATTCGCTGCCGTCGCGTCCGGCCGGCGCGCTTCCTTATTCGAGTGATCTCACTTCCATCCGCAGCTTTCATCGGATCTGCGATGGATTGAAAACCCTCGCGCTGGTAGATGCCCAGGGCTACATGGTGGAGCTGATCGACGTGCAGGAGTGGGCGCAGCCGTTCAGCAATCTGGAGGTTCCGGTGCCGACTGCGCGACGCTACCGCACGCACAGCCAGGCGACTCTTTGCGGCGGGCACATCTGCCTGGTGCTCACGCCCAACGGAGAAATCAAGATTTTCGGCGAAGGCGTGCAGCTCTTCAATTTTTTCGAAGGACGCTGGCACCTGACCGACGCCGTTGCGAAATTCGAAGCCTGGGAAAACGCGCTCGGCCGCAAGGACCTGGCGGCGCGGTTGTTTTCCGCCGGACTCAATCTGGCCGAGCACCGCCGCGGCGGAATGTTTGTGGTGCTCGAAAATCCGGATTATGGCAAAGGACTGGTGAGCGGTTCGGATCTGCTCGAAGGAGATATGAAAGCCCCGGCGAGCGCCAAAAATCAGTTGCATTATTTGCTGCGCAGAACGCGCGCTACGGACCTTCCGCCGGCGGTGCTCGAAAGCATCGCGCAGATCGACGGCAGCGTAGTGCTCGATCGCGACTCGAACCTGCTGGCGTTCGGAGCGATTCTTCGTTATCGCCCGCCATCGGACCAGGAAGAAGAGATCGGCGAAGGCGGACGGACGGCGGCGGCCATCGGCGCCTCGCAGTTTGGGCAGGTGCTGATGGTGAGCGAGGGCGGCCAGCTCTCCTTCTATCAAAGCGGGCGGTGCGTCTGGACTCTATAGCCGCGAGCCGGCCGTGCTTGCTGAAAAACGGTGCCGCGCCAGTTTCGCGCGGCGCGGTTGGCTCCTGGAAGTACCGCACCCTGCTAGTGGGTCACGTTACTTTACCCGGTACGTTTTTCAGCCTGCGCGCTTGAAGAATTGCACTTCCCGCTCGTGCTTCTCGGCAGCTTCGCGCGTGCGAAAGGTTCCCAAGTTCCGGCGGCGGCCGGATTTTGGATCTTTTTTCCGTGAGTAGAGGCGATACTCGCCGGATTTGAGTTTCCGAATCATGCCTAAGCGAGAGCATCCGGCTTACCAAAGCAGCGACGCCGGCTCGGCGGCGAGCCGAAGGCGGCGTTTCGGGGTACACCTCGGCGACTTCCTCCGCGACGTCTCGATGCGCCGCTGTCCGCCGCGATGGAGGTGATGCGCTCGCCGGCTTTCCTCGATCCGGCGTGGCCGCGGGGATTGGCGCCATTCCATCATTTCCCGATGTTTGAGGCGCCGGCGCATCCGGAGCTTCACAGACGCGATGGAACTTTCGTGCGCCGATTTCGTATCTCCAACTAAGGAAACGACACCATGTTCGCTTTTCTGCTTTGGTTGATCCTGCTCATTCTGTGCTGGCCGCTGGCGCTGATCGCGCTGTTTCTTTATCCCATCGTCTGGCTGTTTCTGTTGCCGTTCCGCCTGGTCGGAATCGCCGTCGGAGGCGCGCTGCACCTGGTTTGGGCCGTCGTCATGCTGCCGTTTTTCCTGGTTCGCCGGTTGGGCCGGGTCTGAACGCGCTTACGGACGGTCGTCGCTCCAGAAATGCCACGGACCGCCGTCCAGATCCTCAGTCTGGTTGGGATGGCGCTCCAAATACCAGCACGGCGATTCGTCGTAATGCGGAAACAGCGAATTGACGCACTCCACCGGTTGCGGCTTCTCATTCTGCTGCTCGATCTGGCGATTTTTCAGGTGAACCGCGTAGCGGTAGCGCACCTCCACGTCTCCGAATGCGTTCGTATCGGCGCTGACCTTGTGGCGCAAAACCAACCAGTCGCCGGTCCAGACGGCGACGCCTAGCAGCAGCACCCCTGCAACCGCTCCCCGGAAGTATTTTTTTGCCGCCATCGCGTTCACTGCCCCGAATCGGATAAACTCGGGGGTTCAGGAGAATTGACGCTTGATGACCACGCGTACGTTACCCCATCTTCTCATTGGATTCCTTCTGGCCGGGTTGGTTTCCGCCCAGACGATCGACAGCAAGTTGTATTCGGAGATGCGTTGGCGCTCGATCGGGCCGCCGCGCGCGGGCCGGGCACGCGCTTTGTCCGGTGTGCCGAGCCAGCCCAACGTCTTCTACATCGGCTTCGATAACGGCGGCGTGTGGCGATCGACCGATTACGGCTCGACCTGGACGCCGCTGTTCGATAATCAGCCGACCGGCTCTATTGGTGCGATCGCCGTCGCGCCCTCGGACCCCAACATTATTTACGTCGGCAGCGGCGCGGGAATCATCCGGCCGGATCTGGCCACCGGCGATGGCGTCTACAAATCGACCGACGCCGGCAAAACCTGGACGCATCTGGGCCTGCGCGATACGCAGATGATCGCCAATATCGACGTCGATCCGCGCGATCCCAATAAATTGTTTGTAGCGGCGCTGGGACATCCTTACGGGCCGAACGCCGAGCGCGGAATTTTCCGCTCCACCGACGGCGGCGCGACCTTTGAAAAGGTTTTGTACAAGGACGAATACACCAGCGGCAACGACGTGCGCATCGATCCCAAAAATCCCGACGTGGTTTACGCCGGGCTGTGGCAACAGCAGCAGGGATTTTATGAAAATGGCGCGTTCGGCGGCGCCGGCGGCGGAATTTTTAAATCGACTGACGGCGGATCGCATTGGACGCAGTTGAGCGGCGGATTGCCTCCGGTGATCGAGGCGAACCTGGCCATCGCGCCGGGAAATACGCAGGTGATTTACGCCATGATTGCGCATCCGGCGGGCCAGCGCGGCGCCGTCGCGCCCGGCCGCGGAGGACGCGGCAATCCGCTGAACGGAAGCATCGGCTTTTATAAATCGACCGACGGCGGCGAGCACTGGCTGCTGGCCGCCGACGATCCGCGCATTCTCGAAACCGGATCGCAGCGCCATCCGCCCGATCCGCGGCCGCTGGGCCGAATCGGCGGCGGCGATCTGCCCACGCTGAGCGTCGATCCGTCGAATGAGAACGTGGTGTATAGCTGTTCCACCGTGTTCTGGCGAACCGAAAACGGCGGCGCGACGTGGTCCGCCGTGCGCGGCGCGCCGGGCGGCGACGATTATCAGAAAAGCTGGATCAATCCGATTCATCCGAATATTATTTTGCTGGTCGCCGATCAAGGCGGCGTGGTTTCCGCCAATCGCGGCGAATCGTGGAGCAACTGGTACACGCAGCCGACCGCGGCGGTCTATCACGTCACCGCCGACAACGCGTTTCCCTATCGGCTGTGCAGCGGCCAGCAGGATTCCGGCTCGGCGTGCGTCGAAAGCCGCAGCATGGACGGCGAGATTACGTTCCACGACTGGCATCCGGTGGGCATCGAAGAATATGGTGAAGCCGCGCCCGATCCGAAAGATCCGGATTTGATTTACGGCGGAAAAGTGAGCGTGTGGAATCGCAAAACCGGGCAGAAAGCGAACGTCGGACCTCCCGGCGGCGGCCGCGGCGGCGAACCGGTTCCCGCGGGCGCTCCGCCGGCGCGAACGGTACGCACGCAGCCGCTCGAATGGTCGCCCAAAGATCCGAGCATGTTGTTCTACGCGACCTCGGGCGTGTGGAAGACGACCAACGGCGGGCATAGCTGGACGGCGATCAGCGGCGATTTGACGCGTGGCGATACCTGGGCGGTTCCTGCGAACGCGGGCAAATACGCATCCACCGTGCAGCCGGTCGCGATGGGATCGGTGACCGGCCTCGCGCCCTCGCCGCTCGACGTGAACGTGCTGTGGGCCGGAACCGGGGACGGACTGGTTCAGGTGACTTTCGACGGCGGCGCGAAATGGCAAAACGTGACGCCGCCGCAGATCAAGCCGTGGACGCGCATCTTCAATCTCGAAGCCGGACACTTTGATACGAGGACTGCGTACGTTGCCGCGAACACCTTGCGGCTGGACGACATGAATCCGCACTTCTGGCGCACCCACGACGGCGGAAAAACATGGACCGAAATCGACAACGGAATCGCGCCGGGCGCGGTTTCGAACGCGATTCGCGAAGATCCGCACAAAAAAGGATTGCTGTACGCGTCCACCGACACGCAGGTTTGGGTTTCCTTCGACGACGGCAACCAGTGGCATTCGCTGCGCCAGAATATGCCGGCGATTTCGGTGCGCGACATCGAAGTGAAGGACGATGCCTCGTGTCTGTGCTCGGATCTGGTGGCCGGCACGCATGGCCGCGGCTTCTGGATTCTGGACGATCTGACCCCGCTGCGCCAGGCAGCCGACGCGGCGGCCGCATCAGAGGCTTATCTGTTCAAGCCGGAAACCGGAATCCGCATTCGCTTCGGCACCAACGATCCGACGCCGTGGCCGCCGGAACTGCTCGCCGGGGAAAATCCTCCGGACGGCGCGATTGTCGATTATTATTTGCCGAACGACACCAGCGAAGTGAAGATGGAATTTCTGGACGCGACCGGCCACGTGGTGCGCACCTATTCGAGCAACGATCCGGTGATGAATCCGAATCCGGCGCTCGATCCGGTGGCCTATAACAAAGTTTGCCAGGAGCGTCCGACGGCGCCCGATTGCAATCTGCCGCTGTATTGGCCCGCGCCGCCCGATGTGCTCAAAACTTCGGCCGGCATGCATCGCTTCAGCTGGGACATGCACTACGATCCGATCGCGGGAACGACGGGCGGCGGACGCGGCGGCGGAGGAGGCTCGGTGGGAGCGGTGCCGCACCGCACATATTCGTCAGTCAATTCGCCGTGGGTCGCGCCGGGCACCTACACGGTGCGGCTGACCGTGAACGGAAAATCGATGACGGAGCCGATCGTGATCAAAATGGATCCGCGGGTGAAGATCACGCCGGCAGTCGAGCAGATTTTCCTGCTGACCACGCGCATGGAGCGCAATGCGCGCTCCGCCAAGGCGGCTTATCAGGAAGCTCACGCGCTGCTCGAAAAAACATCGAATGATGCGCTACGCAAACAGCTCGAGGAACTTGCGCCGGCGGAGGAGCCGGAGCGCGAGGGCCGAGGCGGTGGCCGCGGATTTGGGCCGCCGGGACCTCCGCCGCTTCCGACTCTGGCGAATATCAGCGGATTGATGGTCGGTTCGGTGATGCCGATGCAGGCGTCGGAGATGCCGCCGACGGCGACGGAGCTCGAAGCCGCGCATCACGAGGAAGTCGCCTATACCTCGTTGATGGCGAAGTGGACCGCGCTAAAGACGCGAGCCAGCGGCTCGGCGAAAAACTCGGCGAAGAGCAACAATTGAGTGGTGTGAAAGCTCGGGGTTCACCCCAGCGTTACTGGCGGGGCTTTGGCGACGTGGAAAGCCCCCGCAGTGGGCTTAACCCGCGAGCGCTTCGCGTACTTTTCCCACCAGCGCGCTCAGCGTGAACGGCTTTTGCAGGAACTTCGCGCCCGGCGGAAAAGTGCCGGCGCGCACCGCTTCGTCGCTGGTGAATCCGGAAGCGTACAGCACCCGCAGATCCGGCAGCGATTCGCGCATTCCTTCGGCCAGCTCGCGGCCGTTCATGCCGGGGAGAATCACGTCGGTCAGCAGCAGATCGATGCGGCCTTCCTGCGCGGCGGCCACGTTCATCGCTTCTTCCGCGCTGCCGGCTTCGAGCACGGCGTAATGCTCGCGGCGCAGAATTTTTCGCACCAGCGCGCGAATGCCCGGCTCGTCTTCCACCAGCAGGATGGTCTGCATGCGCGGCTCGGGTTCGGGCTCCGGCTGGGGCGCCGCGGCCGGGACCGGAACGGGCGCGGGCAGAGTTTCCGGCTCGGCCGGCGGCAGATAAATCGTGAATGAAGATCCGCGGAATGGCTCGCTTTGAAACGCCAGATCGCCGCCCCATTCGCGCACGATCGCGTAGGCGCGGCTGGCGCTCGGATCTTTGCCGAGCAGCCCCGCCTCGAACACCCGCTGGGGCGCCTGGGTGCCGCGGCCGTCGTCGCGAAGGGTCAGACGCGCGTAGGCGCCCGGCTTGAGCGGCGCGCCGGGGATCTGCTCGGCGACCCGTTCCGTCGCACAGGAAATCGTCAGGCGCGAGCGTTCCTGGGCCTCCTCGCGCGCCGGCGAGGCCAGCGACAGAAGAATACCTTCAAGCTGCGCGGCGTTGGCCATGGCCCAGACCGGTTCGCTTGACGGTTCGATTGCGACCGTCACGCGTTCGCCCGCGGAGATTTTTTCTTCGAGCGAGACCACCAGTGTCGAGAGATTCACTGGACGCGCCGGCTCCGCCACGCGCCGCGTGTAATTGAGCAGTTGGGTGGTGATTCCGGAGATCCGTTCCGTGGCGGTCATGATCTGCGCCACGTCGCCGCGGGCCGGGTCGTTGGCCGGAAGCGATTGCAGCATTTCTTCGCCGTATCCGGTGATGATCATCAGCGGATTATTCAGATCGTGCGCCAGGCGGCTGGCGACGGCGTGCAGCGCGTCGCTGCGTTCGGCGGCCAGCATCTGCCGTTCCATCTGCTTGCGCCGGCTGATGTCGGTGAGCACGCCGCTCAAAACGCGCTCGCCTGTTTTTGCGGTGACGAATGAGCGCACCGTTTCGCGGCACCACACCACGGCTCCGCTAGCCGAAACGGCCCGAAATTCCGTGCTGGCGTCCCCTTCGCGCGCGGCGGCTTGTTCGAAAAAACTCAGCGCCGCGGCGCGATCGTCGGGATGAATTCTTTCGCGGAAAAACTGGGGCGTCGTCAGCCAATGCGATGCGGGATAGCCCAACAGTTCCTCCGCCGCGCCGGCGACGGAAAGGAACGCGAAGGTCCGCGGATCGGCTTTCCAGAGGATGGCGGGAATGTCCAGGCCCGGCGCCGCCGCCGGAGCCTGCGGACGCGGCGCCGCGGCTTCGAATCCGCTCGCGTCTTCGACCATCAGCAAGGTCTCGAGATCGCCCTCGTCGTCCCAGTTGCGGATGGGAATCATGGCGATGCGGTAGCGCCGGTCGTCGATTTCGATGATCGTAGAGGGCTGCGCCTCAGCACGCATGTGCACGTCGCGAATTTTTTCGATCAGCAGCGGAGACGGCAGGATCTGCTCGATCGTCTTACGCCGCAAATCTTCGGTGCGCACGCCGAATGTCTGGCGAAATCGGCGGTTTGCCGAAACAATCGAGCGGTCCGGCCCGAGCACCACCAGCGCTACCGGCAGCGAAGCGACGATTTCCTGGTAATACCGGCGCTCGGTTTCAACCAGCGCGAGCAGCCGCGCAACCTCTTTCGCTTTCCACTGTTCGAAGTCGGTGCGCTCCATGGATTCGTGTGGATTTCGCTTATAGTCTGGGACGCCGCGCAAATCCGGGCAAGGTACTTCGCGATTAAAGAGTAATGGTACTGGCGCCGCCGTAGTTTTTGGGCGTGGCCTGGCTTGACACCGGTGCGGGAAGATTCTAGGGTGCTGAAAAAGGGGACAAACCGTTCTGTCCACGGCCATGGTCGCACGCGGCATGAATAACGTACAGGCGGGGACAGAGTAGTCCGTCCCTTTTTCATAGAAGAAGGTTTATGCGTCTAGTGGACGATTTGTCGCAGGATGTTCGCTATGGATTGCGCGGTTTGCGCCGAAACCCCGGATTTGCGGGCGTGGCTGTGCTGACCATCGCGCTCGGAATCGGCGCGGCGACGGCGATTTTCAGCGTCACCGACGCGGTGCTCTTGAAGCCGCTGCCGTATCGCGATCCGCAGCGGCTGGTGCTGGTGGAAGCGTCGAACCGGCGGCAGCGCATCGAAAACGAGCCGATCCGCTACGAACTCTTCGAGCGCTTGCGCCATGAAACGCGCGAATCGTTCGAGGACATGGCTGCCTTGTTTGTCCCGCGCTCGATCGTGCCGCGGGAGGATGGCTCGCCGGAACTGATTTATCGCGGTTTTTGCACCACGAATTTCCTGGAAATGATGGGCGCGCGGATGCTGCTCGGCCGCGAGTTCACGCCTGACGATGGCCAGCCGCAACGCTTCGATCCGCGTTACGGTGTTCCGCCGGGCAGCATGGCGATTCTGACTTACGAATACTGGCGGAGCCGCTATGCAGGCAATCCCTCGGTGATCGGCCAGGAGATGCGAATGTACGGCGCGCGCGGCCCGCGAATCGTGGGCGTGCTCGCGCCCGGGTTCCGGCTCTTTTTCAGCGGAAGCGGCGGCGAAATGAGCGATCCGCAGGTGTGGATCGCCTACAACCTGGAATATCCGCCCGATTCGCCGGCGTTTTTCGCGGTGAGCGTGGCCGGCAGATTGAAAAATGGCGTCAGTCTCGAGCGCGCCGAACAGCAGCTCAATCGGCTGGCAAGCGATGGGGAAGAGTTCCGCGCCGAACCGATCCTGCGCAAGCTGGTGGCGCAGGTGCGGCCGGCGATTCTGTCGCTGTTCGGCGCGGTGATGTTTTTATTGCTGATCGCCTGTTCGAATCTTGCCAATCTGCTGCTGGCGCGCGCCTCCCAGCGGGAACGCGAGCTGGCGATTCGCACCGCGCTCGGTGGAGGATGGTCGCGGCTGATGCGGCAGATGCTGACTGAATCCGTTCTCGTAGCGCTCGCCGGAGCGGTGCTGGGGATCGCGTTCGCGTGGGCGGGATTACGCGAGTTGTTGGCGATCGCGCCGGCGAATCTGCCGCGCATCGAATCGGCCGGAATCGATTGGCGCGTGTTGGCTTTCGCCGCGGCGGCCGCGCTTATCTCCGCGATGATTTTCGGAACGATGCCGGCATTACGCGCGGCGCGTCCCGATGTGATCCGCGTGTTCCGCGGCGGTGACGCAGACGGGAGTGGACGATGGCTTCGCAATGGCGTAGTGATCGCCGAGGTCGCGCTGTCATTTGTGTTGCTGATCGGGTCGGGATTGATGGTGCGCAGTTTTATCGAGCTGCACCGCATCGATCCGGGGTTCGATGCACGTGGCGTGCTGACGATGATGATCCTGCGCGATTGGGATTGGTCGCAACCGCAAGCCGAGCGCGAGGCGCTGTTGATGGCAATTCAGGATCGGCTGCGAAAGATTCCCGGCGTGGAAAACGCCAGCGCGGCGCTTTCCTTGCCGCTGAGCCGGGTCGGTCCTGCGTTCCTAGGCCCGAGATGGTCCACCGAAAGCGCCAGCGGCCGCGCCGACGACCAGATGGTCCTTCCCGGTTATTTCGAAACGATCGGCACAAGGCTGATCGCGGGGCGAGTTTTCAATGAAGCCGACAACGCGCCCGGCCGCCGGCTGGTGGTAATCGACGAGGTTCTCGCGGCAAAAGCGTTTCCGGGACAAACCGCAGTGGGCAAGCGCCTGACGCTGTTCGGCCGTGTCTTCGAAGTGATCGGCGTGGTCGCGCATCAGCGGCAGTCTTCGCTGGCGGAACCGGGAGCCGAGCAATTTTACCGGATGGACGCCGATGGCGTCGGCGTCTCACGCCAATGGGCGATTCGAACCTCGGGCGACCCCATGCGTCTGGTGCCCGCCGTGCGTGAGGCCTTGAAAGAAGTCGATCCGCTGCTGCTTCCGCGCGAAATTCAGCCGATGAGCGCCATAGTCGAACGCGCGCAATCCGGTACGCGCTTCGCTTTGCTGCTGATTTCAGTATTCGCGGGCGTGGCCGCGATGCTCGCCGCGATCGGATTATACGGCGTGCTGGCCGGCATGGTGCGGCGGAGAACGGCCGAGATCGGCATTCGCATGGCACTGGGCGCGGAGCCGCGCTCGATTTTCGCTCGCGTGGCCGGCGACGGTTTGAAGCTCGCCGCAACCGGCGTTGCCGTGGGAATTTTCGCCGCCGCTGGTCTGACGCGCATCATGGCGAGCCTGCTGGTGGGCGTGAAGGCCACTGATCCGTGGACGTTTGGCATCGCCGCCGCCGCATTTTTGTTGCTTGCCGCGATCGCCTGCTGGATCCCCGCCCGCCGCGCCGCGTGCGTCGATCCAATGGCGGCACTGCGCCAGGAATGACCGGGGTAGGCGGTTCATCTTTGCCGTCCGCGGACTCAACGATTTAGAATGAACCGCGACCGGTCGACTTTTCAGTAAGGCGTGTTGGCGACGAACACTACGGCTTCTGCGCGGGCCGGAAAACCTTCCCGTCTTTGAACACTTCCACGATCTTTCGGACATTATGAATGTCCGCCGCAGGATCTGCACTCAGCACCACCAGGTCCGCGGCCTTCCCGACGCCAACCGTCCCCCGCTCAGCCGATTGCCCGGCCGCCATCGCGCTCACTTGCGTGGCCGCCTGAATCGCCTCGACTGGCGTGAACCCGCAGTTTTCGACCAGCAGACCCATTTCCTCCAGCACCGACGGCGCGGAGCCGGGCTGCTTCGCCGAAACCAGTCCCTGGCTGTCGGTTCCGGCATCCACCAGTACGCCGGCCTGATGCGCTTCGCGCGTCACGGCGTAAATCCACGGCAGAATGCCCTTGCCCACCGCATCAGGCGAGTGTTCGATCTCCTGCTCGAACACGCGCAGCGTGGCGTCGAGGATGGTGCCGTGCTCTTTCATCTGTTCGAACAACCCCGTAATTTTCGGATCGTCCGGCCGGATACGCGTGAAATCGCCAAATGCGCGCGAGCGGTAGTCGGAAGGAACGTGCGGCTCCGCTTCCCAAATCAGGTACGCGGTGTGTGAAACCGTGTTCGCGCCGGCAGCGATCGCGTCGCTCGGTTTTGCGGGAAACACCGTAGCGTGCGTCCAGACCAGCAGTCCCTGGCGATGCGCTTCGGCTGCGATCGCCTTGACCAGCGCCGCAGAAAGATTGGCGTACAGCTTGACGCCCGTCGCGCCGGTTCCCTTCGCCTCGGCGACGGCCATTCGCAGATCGGTGGTTTCATCCACGGCCCGCATCCACGGCGCGCCGCCGAGCACGATTCCGCGAGCGGCGCCGGGAACCCGAGCGTCTTCGAAGAAGAACGTCGGACCGGCCATCAGCGCGCTGTAATAAATGTCCGGCCATCCCGGCGAATCGAGGCGGCTTTCCCGCGCCAGATACCCGAGAATGCGCGCATCGCCCGCCATATCGCGCAATCCGGTGACGCCATCGAGCAGCAGCCTTCCGAGCAGATCGCGATACCGCGCCAGATCGCCTCCGCCGTTGGCGATGTGGACATGCGCATCGATCAAGCCGGGGATGATCCACTTGCCCGTCAAGTCTTCTGTTTGCGCACCTGCAGCCGTGGACCTGCTGCCGGCCGGATAAACCGCGATGATTCGCCCATTTCGAATAAGGACGGTCGAGTTGACCATCGGCGCCGCGCCGGTGCCGTCGATGACCGTCGCGTGCGTCAGCGCCGTCGTTTCCGTCTGCTGCGCCGCCGCGATGCCGGCCAGCATCAACACTGCAATGATTGTTCGCATGACGCCCTCCCGTCGGATTATCCAGAATAGCCGGTCCGCGTGTGACCA
>Ga0335073_10003225_pt1 | contig 22671 bp, 20 predicted proteins | sample Lox_Sample_22_FD_207093 | JGI IMG/M metagenome (GOLD analysis project Ga0335073, IMG submission 207093) | Soil microbial communities from Loxahatchee National Wildlife Refuge, Florida, United States - Lox_Sample_2.2 | ecosystem: Environmental > Terrestrial > Soil > Wetlands | place: USA... | reverse complement strand
GTAGAATCGCCGGTGCATGTTTTCCTCGTTAACTGAATGGATGGTAGCAATGATGTCGTTCGGGCAAGCGCAAGAGTCTGCAGGGGAAGTCTAACGCGACGGCCGCTAGTCGACGAGCAGCCAACGACGTGCATGTGCCTGCGTGGACTAGATTTGCGCTACATGCAGACTGACGAATCCATCCTGCCAGGGAGCCAAGGGGCTAGATAGCAGCTAGGTGGGCTGAAGAGTTTCTAAGTTCCTGAACGGCGTTTCTGCGACGACGCCGGTCGTCTCGGTTAGTAGGTTCGGTTTGCTAAAGGGACAAATCGCGGTGGAGTTCGGCACAGCCATCATGCAAGGCATTGCCACGCGAAAAAAAGTAGCGCAATCGAACCCCTTTGGCCAGAGCGCCGCGTGCGGATCGAAATGCTCACTGATTGATGACGGTAACATCGCGGGTGGTTGGGTGTGACGGAACTGCATTCGGAAACCTGCCAGTGCCCAGGCATATTCGCTGTCTAAACCCATCTTTCTTTTGATGCATTGGACCGAGCAAGGTACAGGGAAGAGCTAAGAAATTGCCGTATCAGCCAGTAATCATCATGCGCCCAACTGCTCGCAGGATAAAAGCTCCGTGGTGCAGGAAGAAGACAATGGAGGCACCATTGGTCTTGGTGAGAATAAGCAAAGACGATAGAAAGGCACTTCTTCTGAAGAGATACGTCTGTGTCATCCTTGTGAGAATCCCACCATTTCCCACAACGCTTAGATCATTTAAAGTTGCCCTGGATCGGACCTGGTTGTCTAGCTGAGATCTTGGAAGGTGGCTAATCTTAACCAGGGCAAATGCTGGCTGTGGCTGACAGAAGTTGAAATCAAACGCGCTATCGAAGCCAGCGACTCCTTCCATGAGCGCTTGCATGATTCCGGTAAAATTTTCTTGACGGTCCCATTCAAGGACAAGGAATATCGCTTAACAATGGAGAGAGTAGCTAGTTGGAAGTCTGTTCACTCACCGCTGTATTCCCACATGTCATGCTTCAAACTATAAAACTACGCGAGAGCCAACTCGCGTCAATACGCGAACAGTTACGATTCATGTTCGTCCACCGTAACGTGATGAATTTTCACAACTCATCGTCTCTGTTGCCCTCTTTCGACCAGTCAATAGCCGCGAAACGGGAACCGGGCTCACTCGTATCTGATTCCGTCTGTTGGTTGGACAAGTAGCTGCCAAGGGCATAGCTAGTTATTACCAAACTTCCATTAACGGCACCAATTCCTCTAAGGTATGCAACCCTATTCTCTTGATGATCCCAGAAGCGCCTCGTCTTCACGATCGGGAGCTGTATCTTGCCCATCTCCATTCTCGCGGTATAACCTTTATCATTAGTACTGGCATTCAAATTTCTGGAACAATGCGATACTTACACGTAGTGCTGCACCATGAAAATCACGTCGAAAAGCATGCTTATGTTTCCGAGCCCAAACTTGACAGGATTTCCAGTAATGCCGGACCAGTCTGCTTGCAAGGAAGCATCGATGAAAAGCTGCGAAATCGATAGAATCCCACCAGCGAAGTCAAGCACTATCTGACCAATGGCCCAACCCACCGTAGACTTGAGCTTGTAGTTGACGTACACCTGTGGCATGTACTTAATGACCGTAACAAGCAGTTTGATATAGCCGAAGGCGTAGATCTGCTCCAAATCAGTCATTCGAGCATGTTCATTCTCTCAAATGAGCGCTCACAACATCGATCCAAGCCCATCCTGATGGATCAAGTCCTCCGTCACGTCCTAGCGTTCTCACAATGACAATCAAGATGATAACGCCTAGAATGCTTCCCCAAAACACACCAAGCACAACTCGGCTCGACCGTTGGCGAGCGCCAACCTTGAATCCCCAAATGCGTGGAAAGAATTGACTGTATGTGATAACACAGAGGATGAAAGCATGCGCTGCGAATGCCAAGTCGTTGAACCGGACAGTTGTTTCTGGAGAAACGGGGTGACGATATGCATACTGAGACTTGATGGTTGACGAGTACAAGAACGCGGCATTCGAGATGGTGTACGATGCGAAGCCGAGAGTATTACAGACCGGAAAGTCGATCGCCAATCCCTGAGTGGAGCGTCTACTCCAGTTTAGAAGCGGTTGAGGATAGAAGGATATAGACCAGCAGAGGAAGCTTAACACGTGAGCAGGATAATGACGAAGGTTAGCGTTCGACCTAGTCTTACTAAATCCAACCTAAGACCCTAGAGAGAGCCCTGGCAAATGCAGCCAGCTCGGAGCCTTTCTCCAAATCCATAATGCCGCCTCTCAGTACTGCCTCATATGTCGAAGAAATGGCTGGAAAGCCAACGTACTATGCGTAATGAGGCTGAACGGGATGAAGTTGCTAGGAAAGCATGTGCCTAGATTCAAGCCAGCTCGTATTTTGACTGTTGCTCAGTAGAGCCAAATCGAGAACAAACGAAAACGTGCATGAACACCCCAGAATCGATCGCGGGATCGGTTATTCAGCATTGGCGATGGGTAGTTACGAATTAGGAAAGGCTCCTTCTGCATGGCTGCTTAGTAAACGCGATTCGTCTCTAGTTATGGAGTACAAATCGTAACTTTCGGCCAATGTTGAATGGAGATATTGTGTTAAACGCGCTCTACCATCCAAGAAACCACTTGTCATCTACGTCTTTACGTGTCAAGCGCAGACAATCGGATGCGCGATCCTCACTTCCTTCATGTTTCGCGCATGCCGCCGCGGTAGGAGCTCGTAACAACAACCCGCTTGTAAGCCTGCGAACTCACCCGAACCACTCTCTCACATAATACCGACGCAACCCGCCTCAGTTCTCACCTTCCCCCGAACGGAACTTAACATGGCAACCACTGCTATAACTCAAAAGCGCACTCAGCATCGCAGGCCCGGAAGACCACGCATCCATCCCATCGACTCTGAACCGCCTCTGAAGAAGCTCAGATACGTGCCTGGCGGACCTGGTGGTGGCGGAAGATACATCAACGACGGCAGTAGAGATTCTATAAGCTATAGCGGCTCACGCACACGCTCAGCCAGGCACGAATCTGGGCAGCGAACATCTCTTGTTGCGCGCTCACCCGTCACCCCTTACGGCCGACCTCGACCCGACCAACCAGAACCTACACCTCGCTACAGCTCCGCTGCTGCGGCTGCTACGGCTATGACACAAAATGAGGGCTATAAGCCACGTGAGGAACGTGGTTGGGAAGAGTTCCACCCTGATTTGGACCTTGATGTGGACCTTCCCGTCTTCGGCGCCGACGAGGTCGATGGGCGGTTTAGTGGAGTTGCTACACCACGATCAGGTCTCTCTGCGCCACCCAAGAGCATGAATGATACCGGTGCAGCTGCCGCAGTTGATAATGCACTCCTCGCCCAGCAAGCTACTCAAATTGGTATCCCACATGCTCTCCACGAAGTTAAAATACCTGCTATACTCACTCCGATGAAACGCCGCGTTGGCCGGCCTCCGCGACGACAAGAATCCATGCTCAACGGCCTTGGCTCTCCTCCCACCCCGCGAATCGTCCCTCTACCTACGCATAACCCGAAAGAGCGACTGAACCTACCGAAACCGAGTTTCCGGCGCGTTGAGATATTTGAAGCCTTCGAGCAGGACAAGTCGGTCGGCTTGAACTATGTGGACAAATCTTTGTCAAATGTGGGATATCAAGAGACTGACCGCTTTATTCATCCCGACAAAATGTACATCCGGTGCCAGGATGGCGTCGTTGAAGATGATGCGGAAGGTCTGGTACAGCACGGAACTGATGAGATTGGCCACATGAAGGTGGAATATGATATGGACGAGCAGGACGAGCGCTGGCTCGAAGGTATAAATGCTGAGCGCAAAACTGAGGGCGTTGAAGCGATTCGACCTGCCATCTTCGAAATCACAATTACTGCCATTGAGAAAGAGTGGTACGCTCTTGAGAAACGTGAGTATTGATCTTTCTTTTTGACTGGAGAGCTGGCTGATGTGAATTTTGCAGGGATCCCAAAGCCAAATCCTAAACCTCCACAAACTCAGCGCCCACGATCTGGATCCTCGGCCGCCGTCAATGGAGAACCTGCTGCAGCTGGCGAAGAGCAAGACACCAAATGCGCGGTTTGCGATGATGGCGACTGTGAGAATACTAATGCGATCGTCTTTTGCGACGGTTGCGATCTCGCGGTCCACCAAGAGTGCTACGGAGTGCCATTCATTCCAGAAGGCCAATGGTTATGTCGGAAGTGCCAGCTGCTCGGTCGCAACTCACCCGTAAGCTTGCCGAATCTCTCCGGCTTGTGTGACACTAACTGACTCTTTCAAGACTTGCATATTCTGTCCAAATGTCGATGGCGCATTCAAGCAGACAAATACCTTGCGTTGGTCTCATCTCCTTTGCGCAATTTGGATCCCTGAAGTCTCTCTCGGCAATACAACGTTTATGGAGCCAGTAATGGAAGTTGAAAAGGTTCCAAAGCAGCGCTGGAAACTCGTAAGTCTGAGATCGTATTCCTGAAGTTCTTGAGCTAACATATGCAGCACTGCTACATTTGCCAACAACGCATGGGTGCATGCATCCAGTGCAGTAACAAGAACTGCTTCGTTGCCTTCCACGTAACGTGCGCGAGACGAGCTCACCTATTCTTAAAGATGAAGTCGCCACACGGAGGAATCACTGATGGCAGCTACTTGAAAGGCTTCTGTGACAAACATGTTCCCTCCGAATGGCGGCGCGAGCACCGTACAGATATCGCAACCGCAGAAGCAAAAGACCACTATCGACGCACAATGCGAGGCCGTCGTTGGGCTGATAGCCAGCAGTCCGCGCTTGCTCCCCCGGGTCCTTTGGTATCTGGATACGTCGAAGAAGAAGGCGAACATGAAGATGCCCTCGCGAACGTTGGCAATAAGCGCAAGAGGCAGGAACTACAAAAGATAATATGGCGTCTGCCATCGGGAGCACCGATCATTCCACAAGCGGTGTATCACAATGTTGAGAAGATCTTGATTCGGTTCAATATTCGGAAGCGAAAAGATTACGTTGCAGAAGCATGCAAGTACTGGTCTCTGAAGCGTGAGGCCAGACGAGGTGCATCGCTCCTCAAGCGTCTACAGCTTCAAATGGAGACTTTCACATCGATGGAGCTTACGCGTCGAAATTTTGCCGGTATGGGTGCTGCTGGCCGTGCAAGGCTCCAACGACGAATTGAATTCGCCGAGGGCCTTGAAGATGACATGGAATCTGTTCGAGTGCTGTCCGAAATGGTACGACAACGCTCCCAGGCTAAACTGCACGATCTCGATATTCTACATGATCTAGTCGACGTCATCTACTTTCCTATTATCCCACTCATCGCGCCAGCGCTGGAAAAGGCACAAATCCTGGATGCGAACGTCAAAAACTATTACAAGCAAGGTCTCGACGCTGTGCAGAAGCAGCTGGAGGCGCGTGTAATCCTATCAGTGGCGCAATTCGCAAAGGAGCTAGCAAAGGCCTTCAGTGCCTGGCAAAACATCGATCCTCCAGTTGACGGGCCGGCTGAGGAAGTTTTGGTCAAGGAGATCATTCATGAGCAGAGAGAACGGCGTAATCGTGCCAAACGTATCCTTGATGAGATCAAGAAACAGTTTTTGCGGGATGCTGTTCGGAAAGAGACTGACATTAGTGGAAAAAGCTATGAAGAGGAATGGGCCAATGTTGAAAGGATTCTCGATGAACCATTTCGCCATCCTCTAGGCTTGTCTCGTATCAAGGATGGTCCTCCGAAGGGAACAGATGTCGAAGAAGACGCAAAGTCGCACCCAGAATCAACCAAAGAGTTGACAAACGGCCACAAGATCGAGGCAGTCAATGGAGTGAAAGGTGTTGATGCCGATGGCGACATTGCAATGGGTGAAGATGACCCCAGCCACCAATTGACGAACGGTGTGGAACTAGAGCTGGACCTAGAAGCCTCTGTTCCTCATTCACAACTGCAAGATGGGCCGGCGGACGAGGCGATCATCAAGCTCAAAGCTCCAAACGGAACTGTCATCTCCATCGGCAATAAAGACGGCAATCTTCCTGCACTCTCCATCTCGGATCATGGCGAAGGATCAGCGACGAATCAAACCGTAACATCCTCTCTCAGTGGCAACGACATTAATCTTCTAGATGGTGGTGGTGGTATACCATCCTATCTAGAGGATTTCGAACCAGACGGAACTGCTATTGTGGAACCTCCGTCGTGGAAAGGCAGGGATGCGCTCATGAGCGAAGAACTCAGCGAGCTGGACGACGATGCACTCAACGATCTGGTCGATGAGGACTTACCGCCAATTCCGAGTGTTGACGGTAGTACCGGTGATCAGAGCCTCAGGGTGCATGCAATCAAGAAGAAGAACGTCAAGAAGCGGAAGAAGTTCTGGTAAACACAAGGCGTGACATTTAACGGGGCTCGTATACACGGGCGCCAGATTACTTGACTGTCCTGTTGAGAATAGGAGGTGATTCTGCCTTGTCTTGAACTTATTTGTAGCGAGGAGATTCGGAGATTGTGTGCGATTAAGCAGCATATGATAATGTAAGACTGTATATCCATGTATCCAAGTCTTCAGGCCCTTACGTTCCACCATATACAAAGGAAGATCTGCAGTGCATTTTGTCCTCGCACACATGGTCTAGAAGCGCCATGGCTTTGATTCGACACATGCAGATCGAAGAGCCAATCCCTGTCGCGGGATCAAGACGTGCAGCGAGAGGGCAGCTGAGAACTTGCAGTAGTGCGAATTAAGTTCAAATCGACAATCAAGGCGGCTCAACACTGCGTCCGATGTTAATAGCACCCTTCGGAGCGATCAATCGAATCTACAGCCATAGCGTCCACGATATTAATGGCTTCGCTACTTTCTTCTCCATCTCAATAGCGTGAAGTAAGTCGGTAAACGATGTTAGGCCTGCCGCCTTGCTGGTCGACGGTCGTGTGGGCTTGTTATCGATAGTTGGTGTGGGGACGCGCCACCACTGCCACACGTTGATCCGATGAGCGCCATTGGTCCAACGCAGCTGCATGCGATAGCTTCGAGCCCCATCACCACGGTGAGAGAGAACCTTGCAGCTTCCACAGGCCCGCTCACACGCCTGACCGAAACTCTATCTTCATAAAATTGCCGTCGCTATCCCAAAACTCCGCAGAATTTGCCATCACCCAAGGCTTCTTGGCCTAGTCGTTCACCTCAACAACTCCGCACACTACTAACTGATCGCCGTTTGCACCCAAGCTGTGAGGCAACCTCAGAAAAGACATCGTGAGATCTCAAACCCAGCTTACGAATCCCTATTTGGTAGCTCCTTAACTCTAGAGACTCTTCGAATTCGCTCAGAGCATGGCCGATTACCATTGCTGATGTCTCCAACTTCATCTTCCACCGACTAGTTTATCTTATTTCCCGTTGTCCTCAAACGATCGGCCATGTCGACGCCGACCCCTTCGCTGGCCGCTGCGGGCAGCAGCATCTACGACTCAAACACAGTCGGCCTCCATGTTGGCGACGGCACGTGGGACAGTTCACGAGATGACTTCCTCCTTCCCAATCTCGTAGGCTTTCCTTTCTCCGTCATGCGATACAATGGCATGGGAAACAGATTTGCCGGGGAGCCGCTGTACCTTCACATCGTGACCGGCCACGGTGTCATGGCTGCAATTACCTTCCTCTTCATCGTTCCCGCAGCAATCATGATTGCTCGTTTCCACCATCGGAACCCTATACTGGCGCTAAGGATGCATGTATGGCTACAGATCATTACCATCTTTCTGGCCACTGTTGTGTTGGTACTCGGTTGGTTTGCTGTTGGTCCTGCTAGAAGTCTTTCCAATCCTCATCATGGTATTGGTGTTGCTATCTACACACTCATCTTGTTTCAGGCGATATTCGGAGCCTGGGTTAGACACCATGAGAGCAAGAGAGTCAGGGACCACATTCCTATGAAGCTAATGGTAATTTCATCTGCAATTGGCGATTGCAATGGCATCACTAACCTGAATACAGCTTCATCAAGTTCTCGGGCGAGCCATTGCGCTCCTTGCCATTGCTCAAGTTGCACTCGGACTGACTCTGTACGGTTCACCGAAGTTCCTCTTCGTCCTGTACACTCTTTGGGTTACGTTCCTGCTTGTATTATATTTAATACTCTCCTATCGTCACCAGGCTGCGTTTAGAATGCGTGATGCAGGGAGCGTCATGTATACGGATACCAATGTTACCGGGCCAGCAAGCGGCGGGGGTCAACGACCGGGCTTCCTCGGTCGAGTCGCGCCTTTACTCGCGGCTGGAGGTGCAGGAGCAGCTCTAGCGGCATTGGCTAGCCGACGAAATCGAAGAGCACAAAGCACAGAGCAAATTGATCAAAGAACCGAAATCACAGAAGACTCACGTCGCCCCTCCCGACCACCGTCTGGATCCTTCGTCGAAGAAAAATACACCGAAGATGGCCGACAACAACATACATGGAGGGATCGTCTGTTAGGAGCTGCTGCCGGTGTGGGCGTATTCGAAGGAGCCAGGAGGCTGTTCGGCGGCCGACGTGACGATGTCAGCGATGTTGGCTACCAACGCCCGCCTCACAGCACGCAGGCTACCGAATCAGACTATCGGCGTGTCGAGGAAGGTCGGCCACCAATCTCACCCTCAGCGGAGAGAATCCGTCGAACAGAAGAGTCAACAACGGTACCTGTTGCTGCAGCTAGTCCATCAAGACGCGCAGCACTCAGAGCGAGAAGAAGTGGTGGTTCTATTCACTCTGTTGAAAGCGCAGGCTTTTCAAGCCCTAGCAGAGACAAGCGTCGCACCTACGCTTTACGTGATGGACTCGCGGCGCTCGGTGTAGCAGGATATATGCGACACTTGATCAACCAGCGAAGAGAGCGCAGAGAGGAGCAAAGGGTGAGTGATGTTAACGAGTGGGATCGTGAGGAAGAGCGAGTGGCTCGCATGAACAGTCAGAGAAGACGTTATACAGGCGATGGAGCGCCCAGACCTATGCGCCGTCGGTCCTCAATTTCGGAAAGCGACGTTACTCCAATCGCGGGAAGCAATCCTGCACTTTCAAGACACGACATGCGACGCAGCGACGTTATTTCGAATCCAAACGTGCCTGCGCCTCCTCCCTTCACACATGCCTCCCCTGGTGGGTCTCCTGCGACTCCCGATCGCCATAGACTGCGCGACGCAGCCGTACCTCTAGCAGCAGGCGTCGCAGGAGCAGCGGTCGGCGCCGCGGTAGCCGAACACCGCTCGTCAAGCCGACGACGAGAAAGCGTCCCCGAACAAGGCCCAACACCCCCAGTGTCGATCAAAGTGCGAATGCAAAACGACGGGCGGCAAGTCACGCTGCAGCGGCTGGACGCCGCGGGCGCGGCATCGGACCGTCAAACGCGCAAGCTGCAGCGCCGCCGCCGCAACGGCTCCCTCAGCTCGGTGAGCGCCTCGGGCGACGAGCGGTGGCGCCGCACCGAGGCCCGCGAGGCCGCCCAGGCCGCCGAGATGCAGCAGCAGCAGCAGGCGCCGCCGCCGCGGCCGCCGTCGCCCTCGCTGCAGCAGCACAACTTCGTTCCCGGGCCGCCGCCAGGCACGGCCCCCGTCATCGGCCCCGGCCCGCTGCCCCCCGGCGCCCTCGACAACTTGCCGCCGCCGCCGCCCATCCCCGGCAGCGGTGTTGGTGGCAGTCCCGGTAGCGGGGGCTATGACTCATCCGCGCTCACGGCTGGCAGCAGGGCCGAGAGCAATCGCCGCAGGAGGAGAGCGGAGAGGGCCAAGCAGGAGGCGGAGCGGCAGCAGAGAGGTGGGAACAGGGTGGAGTTTAATTAAGTGGAAGAGACGTGGCTTCTGTCTGTTGATGAGTTTCATGTGGCGTTCTCCGAGGCTTCTGGACACAACTGTCGACTATAGGGGAAGCATGGCCTGGTGAATCAGAACGCGCGAAGTTGTCTGTATTCAATCATTTTCATTCTCTGTAGTTCCAAAATCTTGATATTGGTCTGACAATGTATTCACAAGGTCTGGCTCGGAGTCAGAATGTATTTACAGGAATCTGCTCACCTCTGCGAAGACAAGTTTCAATTAGAGTTCGCGCTTTAGTACCTTATCTATGTCGTCGAATTTTGTACGCGCCCGGCTCGTTCCCGCCATCAATCTCGTTCCGCTTGCCTCGAACGGCAATACCATACGATGCTAAGGTAAAACGGACGACATTTGCGTACGTGTGACCATTAGAAGGCATTGGGTACAATCTCGAAAGGACGTTCTTACTTGTGTGAATACTTAGCCCGATCATCTATATCTGCTGAATTCTCTCTCTATCGCTACCGTTACATTAGTCATGGTGCAGAGATATTGAGACACTGCAGATGCCAATCGCAAACGAGGATAATCTCAATTTGTGTGGCCTCACGGACCGTCCTGTGTACCGGCAATGTGAAACTTTGAGTTCAAGCTTAACGACAGATCATCTCAGATTGTGAAGTTTGGCTTTCAGCAGCAACAGTCGGCTGCGTTGCAAACGTGGATTGGAGCCGTCTTCAATTTCAGCTTGCTCGGATCGCTTGTCAGTGGCAAGTGGCGTCAACTTCATAACCTGAGAAGACATTCTCGACTACATCCTTGACCGGCAAGTGCACCTCTTGCTTCCTTTCTGATCCGAAGTAAGGTAAGCTTGGAACACTTCACCGGCTTTGACGCTTGAACGCCCTTCTCACCGCATGCGACCATTCTCGGTCAGCCACGTTTGTGATGGTCCTCTACTTAAGACGAGAAAGCTGGCTCAGTTCCGAGCCTTTGCGACAGCTTTCCTTGTGCTAGGCTCTTGTTGACATTTCGTGACACCTGTCGTTGAACACATTCGAAATCGTCTTGCAATCTCGGCAAGCTAGCGGGAGGGTAGAGTTTTACTAACTTCGCGAAAGACAACCGGACAAAACCTAGCCGGAATTCATCTTGGAGTTAACAGTATACGACGGCATAACATAGAAAATAGACCTTCCACACAAGGAGTCAGTGACGTTTGCTGGTCGCCGACAACCGATGCTTTTTCAACGACGGAGGCAACATATCAGGTCGTTGCGTACGCGCAAATGCCAGCCTGGGTGGCCATGCTACGTAAGCAGGCGAAGTCCATCTGCCAGAAGGCGATCCACACGGGAAAAGAGTTGGGTGTATGATGGCTCTCTTTGGCGGGGTGGACGGCTGTAGGCAAAATCAGAGGCCTGTCAGCGCGTTTTGGCTTGGACCTAGCGGCAACGGCTGAACCTATGGCCCCCTATGTGACAGAGATTCATCGAAAGTCGCCATTCGGGGCCGGCGCCATGTGCGGACGAACGCCTTCCAGTGCCAAACTTCAGATTTCACTCAGCCCAGACATTCTTCGCTCCGGGCCATATATCCCAGCATCGAACTGTAGCATCGTGCACATGTCTCTGCTCCTCCCACATCTCCACCGCTCTGTCTTTTCACAGTCATTGGCCCTGCACTCACCGACCTAACCCTAAGGCTGACTATACGCACACGGGCAGCATTCCCTGGCTTGGCTCCGAGTCTAAGTAAGGTTTGCATTGCAAAAGTCCAGTCGGTCCCACGGTTCACCTAGTCAACAGGGACCATGGCGTAGAGTACAGCTCTGGGCTCCGCGCCTTGACAAACATTTCCCACCAAAAAGGGCAGTCCCGTTGAAGGTCAGAAGATTCACTAATCGCCATTTCAAATACTTTCGTTTGCCTGCATGAACTTCTAGCTAAGTAGCTCTTACTCGCCCAGCTGGCCACCCGTGGCCATGCTGGAGTATCTCATATTTGTCCTGATTCAGTGATGTCCTCCGCTACCGCTTCTCCATCCACTCCTGTGAAGCGTGCTTGCGATAGGTTCGTTTGCTGCCTGGCGCACACGATCGAAATCGCTTACGACGACGCAGTTGCCATCGACGAAAGGTCAAATGCATTGGCGAAGGGACGAAACCATGCAAGAATTGTGTCTCTGCTGGCCTGGCCTGCACATACAACGCCGTTCCTCAGAAGAAAGGCCCCAAAGGTAGCAGAGCGAAGGTTCTCTCCGAATTGCGAGAGAACCAAAGGCAGTCGCACCTCACTCAAGGCTCACCATATGAGTTGACAAGCCGTTCGATATCACCACAGGCTTTCTCACGAACTCCAGGCTTGCTCTCGCAGGACGTGCTTGACCCATGTATTCAATACTTCTTCACCAACATCTATCCCACTCAGCCCATCCTCCACCGACAGCGCGTGCAGGAAACCGTATTGCAAATGGAGCACTCGATAGAGGCGTATTGCACGATGGCTTCCTTATGCACTTATGTGCTGTTTCAACCTAGCATGGTCCTCCCGCAGACAAGCTCATTCGGTGCGAATCTCTCGGCTTCTGCTCTTGGCCATCTCCTTCTGGAAGAGGCGATTCGCGTGCGAAAAGGTTACGAGTACTTCGAGAACCCGACCATTATGACCATCTACACCTCGTTCTTCATCTTCTGCTCATACTTTGCCCTAGATAGGCAGAATGCTGCATGGTCCTACCTGCGACAGGCGCTTACATTCGCCCATGTAATGAACCTCCATGAAGAGGATACTTACAAGGATGACGACCTTATCAGCACATCGCGGAAGAGGAGGATGTACTGGACGCTGTTCATATCAGAAAGGTTCATGATAGAAGCCCAAAAGTGTAACCCAGGTATTGACTTCGTACAGAGCCTACGCTTTCAAAAGACATAGACCGCTATCACTGTACGCAACCATCAATTTACCTACCGTAGACGAGGACCCAGAAGAGGCCAGTTCAATATCCGGCTTCATACACCTTGTAAAACTCTACAGACCGTTCGACGAGACGTTCTTTGGACTTTGGAATAGAACACGGCATGGTGCTGTTCCGTCATGGCTAGCACAACTCCAAAATCAGCTGTCAGATGCATTACCCGCATATATTGAAGGCACAGAAACTCAACAAGTTGACTTGAAAATGTCTCAAGCGTGGCTTAAAACTATGGTTTGGCAGCTGGCAATCAGCCACGGATTCATTTCTTCCATGGCTTCGGATACTACCTTCACCTTCCGTTATCCTATTGAGATCTCGCGAGATCTTGTCGAAATGTCAAGCGCATTCTCGCAGCATGCTATGGATGTCCACGGTATTGGACTGGTAGGTGGTGGCCTGCTCCAAAAGAAAGTCATTACTCGTTGCAGACATCAAGTTGACTGCTCTATCAGGTCGAGAAGCTATTTGATGTTGCGTGTACGCTCATAGATGTTATGTCTTGTGTTCCAATATCGCCTTCAACTTTCGACCAGGGACCGCGAGAGTACCTCAACCGTTTAATTTCTCTCATCTCATCTCTACGTGGCGGACAATCACGCTATCTACCTCTTTTACAAACAAAAATGTCCGAAGTACTACCCAATCTTCAGCTTCCAATTCAGCAATCACTTGCCCAGCAATCTTTAGCATCTGCAAGAAGCGCATTAAGTCGGCTTGATCTCTACGGCGAGTCTTCGGCAGCGTCTTCAACCCCCGTATCGCAGGAAACTTCGCCTTCGCCTTACGATACAACGCAGGCCTTACGACAAGGGAGTGGAGGCAGTTTACAAAGCATACAGTATCAGGACTCGAACATCGCGATGGCCGGCGATCTCCCGGGTTCTGGCGGATATCCACCGTTCAGCACAGCAATGGCGTTTCAGGAAAGCTCTTCCGCAGGTGATTTTAGCGATCATGGCATGTACCAGACCCATTCACCCCGAGGTCGCGGCTATGCCACCTGAAATCAAGGCGCAAAGATCCATGATTCTCGGTGAAACTTGCAGCATGATATATAGGGATTCACACGTATATGCAGCGTTCAGCATCGGCCTGATTTACCACTAGAACTTTCTCTTCTGACAATGTCCCTACGTACCACTCAAGGAGCAAAGTATCTTTCGGCACAACAAGAGGCGCATGAATTTATTGCTTGAATGTTTTTCAATAAATGAGCTGACATTTCCTCGGCATCTGTCAGGAAGAGAGACGGAAGACCGTGACGGGAAACTCCAGGCAAGCGACTATCCGACATAGCCACTCGGCTGGGATAACGCAAGCGAGCAGGGAACAGCTGCCCATGCCTGACGAAGGATCAACATCAGCTTCGGGCAATGTAAGAGAAGATCCATTTGGAATCGGATACCGCGGATCTTGTATCCTTCAGCCCGCTACAAGCTCCATTCCAAACAACGCAATTGAGCCTTGCGTGGAGCAACCTTGCTTTGCAACGCAAGCTGGATCTTTCCGCCAATTGGAAAGCAAGTGGAGATCCCGGAATCATACCAGGCTGGTGGCTCAGATAATACTTTTTCTCTCTGCTGATCTTCGCCTTTATCAATTACGCGTCTAGGAGACTGTTCTTTGCCAAATAACTCTCGTCGAAAGTTTAACTTTTGCGGATATTAAATATCTTCTCTGGATCGTGAAGTGGACTCTCACGTACCACTGGCATTAGTGGTTCTAGGTTGCTTTCGAGAATGGCAAAGGGTAGAGAATGCCGCGGCTCGTACGATGAGAAGAAATCATTGACGAAGCCAGGCACGTTCTTACATGTGCCTCGTCATCGCAACTCAATGCATCATGCAAGCATACCTCGCGAGAGGAAACCGCTATCAAAAACTCGGTGTGAACGAATAATCTTCCCGACTGGGGCACCGAAGCTGTGATTGGGTCTCAATTCTCAAGGCTACGTTAGCTCTCCATGGTGTGGGAAAAAATGAGGCATTTGATCCCCCCCTCTGGAGCGCGTTAAAGAGCTGTGGCCTCGAAGCTAATAGATGGACCTGCAGCTGAATCTCAAAAGGCGCGTCAAACGTCAGCAAGAAAAGATTTCCAGCCGTGCTATAGAGTATGTCAGCCCCAACTTTAAATTATGTGAAATTGTGGCAGCAAAAAACTATGAACCGACGTTCGGGTGGGACCATTTTTCAGGTGCTAATTCCTCGCAATTTCGCAGAGCATGTGGAAACGTATGCCAATTATTGAATACCGCCTTTGTACCGAAGGCCTAGACCCGAGTATTAATAGTCAAGATCTGTCAAGGTCCACAGATCGGCAGGGAGTCTAGGCCCGACACTATTTGGCCCCTAATTCTCAAAATGACTTCATGACTCCTAGATGGCAATTCGGATCATCGAGGCGGGATGCTTTTTCATGCGGGATGGCGCACGAAAAGGCCATATAGCAATCCATATCACCAGCTTTGAAGAGAGATTTGGCCGAAGTAAGGCCATGCCATATTGCCTTGAAAAGACGATCTGCGCTCGTCAGCAAAGAGAGCAGACCTCTAACGTATCGGAATTGACTCCTAATCCAACCAAACTGTGGCAGATATTATCTGCCAGGCTAAATCCTTTAGACATGAAAACTAAACGATAATGCATCAACTGCCCCCCACCTGAGGTAAAAAGGAAGCGTTGAACTGGTCCGGCGCCTCATTTTCGACATCCCACACGGAGCATTCTTTGCTCAAGAACCGTCGGTTTCGCGGTGCATAATGCACACCAGACTGTGAGGCTAACCCAAACCTGCGAGTTGTTTCTACGCTGGGCAGAATCTACAAATGAAGTACAACTTCGATAGCCAATGCAGTGAAACTATGATGGTTGGGTCGGTCGTGACAGCGAGATCTGCAATGCGCAGTATCTCCATGTGAGTGGATCGGAACGAGAGGGGATGAATGGCACAGCGAGATTAATGCACATAAGTGGACTCGTCTTCATGATCGTCGTTGGGTTTACCATGGCAGGCAGAGATCATCAACAGGGCGGGAATGTTGAAGGTGAGGCTGAGACAGTACGGCCATCTTTGGCTAATCGGAAGTTCTAGACTGCTTTACAAGTTGGAGCCAGACTTGAGGCATTAGCGGGAAGTGAATGACGAGCATAACCTGGAATCTGAAACGCACCAAGCATCTGGCGCATGAAGGATGATTGAATTTCTTTTTTTTGCTGACCACCGTTCTCATGAGCTTGATAAGTAATGACTGCCGAAGCCGAAGCCGAAGCCGAAGCTGAAGCTGAGACACTGCCATGGAACACCAACTTCGTCCCAATGAGCCGGGTCGGATTGAGGCTGAACAGAGTACGATACCCTACCACTTCTACACCCTCTCTTCAAGCGTCAGGTAGGTATTCGCAACCTCTGTCCCTAAGTACTTAATCTTTGACGTTAGTGCAACCGTTGAGACGCGGTAAGCGCGAGAGTCGCGCGCATCTTCTTCGTAAATACGAGCGCCGACCGTTGCTTTTTGTTGACGCTCTCCGCTCGCAAAAGCCCTGATTTTCATCTCACCACTCTCGTCTGCTTTCCTTGTCCCAGACTCCTGGAATCCCGCGCAGCTGGGCTCCACCACCATCATCAACATTAATGCTGCTCCACGATCAACATTCGCACTCATTTTCTGCTGCATTGGCTCCAGCTCACGTTGAGGAGTGAGATTGGCACAACGCAGGTCCGCTCGAGCTGCTGATCCTCAGCAAGCGGCCATGCCGTCCAAGAACCTCCTCCTCTTACCGCCCGAAATCATTGTTCGCATTCTTTCCTATTTACACGTCTATCCTCTCCTGCAGTTCAGTCTAGCCTCTCACCAATGCCACAACTTGTCGCGTCTCTCACTCCACACCATCACCTTCGGTATCTATCCATCTCGAACCTCGAAGAATCTCGCCCGCCTCAGCGCTGGAAGGAATTGGCAGTGTCTCTCGGATACAGCTCCTTCTCTCGTCGATCCAATTGATGACTGCGACATTGCTGCCGTGGTCATTCAAGATTCCAGTGCGCTCGATAGGTCGACCCAACTTCTCTTTCATAATCGCCTGATCCAGTCTATTTTACTGCGATACGAAGCCGGTCTCCGGACTTTAAACCTGACCATTTGGAGACTAGATACGGATATGGCAGAGGCTCTCAAACAACTCAAGGGTCTCAAAAGCCTAAACTTGCGAGTTCGTAACCCTTTCAACCCGATGAAGCCATTGGTACTTGAGGATAAGAAACCCATATTCAGCGAGAAAGACGTTTGGTCAAGACATCTCTCCACTGCTTGGAAAGGCCTACGGACATTGCAGCTTGAGGGCATCAAACTCAGCGATCCGAAAGATGTGTCTACCATCTTGCTTGCCAACCCTCAAATGCAAGAGCTTATCCTCACAAGTTGCGGAAACATTGGAGATCGAATTCGCGAGCTACTTAGAGAGTGGAATTTCAACAACGACATCGTGGACGTCGACGTCAACGAACACTATCAACAAGTAGATTTCACGGACGTAAGAAGGGCTCAAACGTTCGACGACTATTTGGATCTTGTTCGCCGCGCACGATCTCTTAAGGTCTATTTGTTCCTCCAAAGCTACGTCAAACTTATGCTAACCAAAAGTTAGACTTTCTTAATTGATGACCGCAAATGGGACGACTTTGACGATTCGTCCTTTTCTGATTACGAGGGAAATGAAGGTATGGTCGACGCAGAAATGTCTTTCGACCTCTATTCAGAAGATGCAGGTCCATCGTAAATGCAGATTAGAACTGATGGTGAGCCTGCACGTTTACCATATAACACTTACAATGTAGAGAAACTCTACTGCGTTCACGAGCTCTTCATGAAATTATCTTACATGGGTATATTTACACTTCAACGATCACTGTCTTCTTGATGTTTACACGTCACATTAACCTCAAGATCTCACTCCACCGTATCCAGATGTGTCGCGCCAGCCGTTCAGCTCTCAAAATCCAAAACCAAGCACTACCACAAGATCTTCATCCTGGGGGCCGCGCCACCCGTAAACGTGACCAAAGGCGTCGTGACAGTCAGCGACGCGAGACTATTAAACGCCGAGGTAGTGGGCAGGTTGGAGCCCGCCGACGCACTCGCCGTTGCGCTCGCCGTCGCGCTCGTCGTCCTGTTCGACGGCCCGCCCGCCGCCACCGTCGCCATGCCCGAGCACACCGGCGCCGTCGTCGACAGCAGCGACAGCAGCGCCGAGAGCGCCGCCGCGTTGCCCGACGCGCTCGCCGCGCTCGAAGAGCCGCCGCCGCCGCCGCCCACCGCCTCCTCCGGGCCCACCTCACCGTCCGACGATGCCTGCGCAAAGATGTACGCCGCGCTGTCGGGGATGTAGGTGGTGTTCGCGTCGTCGTACGAGACCACGGCGGTGGCGTCGGAGCCGTTGGAGCAGATGGGGTCGCCGGCGGCGCAGTTCTGGCGGAGGCGCTGGGCCAGCGCGGCGGGGAAGGCGGGCACCGGCGCGCCCGTCACCGTTGTCACGTTGCCGCCCTTGTTGCCCGGGTCGGCGAACATGACGAGCGCCACGATCGATGGGACGAGCGATGTTGGGATGCTGGGCCCCGCTTCGTGCATCACCGCCGCGCCTTCGTTGAACCCCACCAGTGCGTACGACATCGAGGGGCATTGCTGCGCTTTTTGCGAGAGGTGCGTGAGCGTGTCGTTTACGCCGATTTGCACCGAGTCGCAGTCGAGCGTGGCGGGATACTGGCTGCGGTTGGTATTGTGTTCACTTCTGGAGTTTGGATGAAGGACCTACGTTGACTGGATAGCCGATTACTTCTGGTATCAACTTTTGCACCGCTAGGAATAATGGATCGCCCACGATAATTCCGAAGCTTGGATTCAGTGGCTCGTGGACTCCGCGTGCTAGACAGTTCAGAGACTAGATCTGTACGAGAAACGGGTGGTCATACCAATGACAAGTTCAAGAGTCGAGCAGCCTTCGTCACTGGCCGGCTCAGAAACGTATATGCCAGCAGCAGCCTTCAGACATAGCGGGAGTAGATGAAACCACGAGAATTTCATCGTTGCCGTCACCAATGCATGAGAAACTAAACGACGGACGTGGAGGAGTGAGCGCTCTGTTAAAACCTTCGACAATAGAAGGTCGACCGCCTTTTAGTGTTTCATATAGAAGTCGTATGCACGTGTACACATCTTCTTGCACATAGCCATACGAACCTACGATACCTTTTCACCATCTCTCACGCCTTATCGTGCAGACAGAGCATCGCCGCACAGTCTGCACGTCACAGCAACTGGCGTTAACTTTCACGTGCTGCAGACCCGGTCGCAATTTGGATGCATGTGCCTGATATTTTCGCTCTCAGAAAAGTATAGCGAGTTACGCTAAAGCGAAGGATTGCAATTGATTGCTTCAAGAGAGTAAAATACTTGAAAACCAAGAGAAACATGAAACATTGGTCGTGATTGATTGGGATTTGGGCGCTGTGCAATCAGATGTTTACTTCTTCCAAGACTACCTTACAATTGAAGAAGTTCAACGTAGGCCACATAGAGCATTTTTACACATTGCAACCGAAATCCTTATTAATTTAAGATATTTCTCTAGGAGGCAGAGAGTTGTCAAATACTCTTCCAGTCGGAATATGAGGCCGTGAGGATGTCGAATGAGCAAAGTTCCGATAGCCTAGCAGGGGGTGGCCTCTTAATATGTTACGAGCCTCGATCCTTGAACCTAGGCTAACCAGCATGTGCCTTCTGTCAACACCACAGTCTGGCCCTTTAGTATTCTCTGCACGATCTTCGTGGCGACCATAGCTCTACAAGAAGTTACGTTGAGTGGTGCCTCTCACAGGCAAGTGACATTCATTCAATTCGGGTAACTGTCCTTCCAAGTGGTCGCTGCAGCGGCCATACTGGTTCTCCTGCCATCGAGAGACGCCAAAGGCCTAGCGAAGAATTATGGCAGACAGAGGAACGAGCCCTGTTTGAATCGGATCGGACATCTTTCCAAGTTGATGTCACTTGGCTGGAGACCTCAAGCTATGAGTTCCAGATAGATGACATGCATATATTGAAGCCGATGGACCGTTTCTGGTTCCTAGAATCAATGGCGGAGCGGACACAACGAGATCTAAGATTCAATCTCCAGGAAGAATACGAATGTCTCGTTGCTTTCCAGGAATCATCCTGACGTTTGGTGATCTGTGACATCAGGCCTGGCGATCTCCCGCCTTTCTGCGCGTTGAACTCGTTGGCATTCGGGTAGATCTTTTGAAGGTTAAAGTGAATTTTGAGGGGGGAAGTCTGAACACACTCAGGAGGAGTGGTAAAGTTAATTGACCATCCGTTCCTTTTGCCTTCGGTGCCCTGCAGTCTTACCCCAAGCATCGCTGAAATACTATATTTCAACGAAGTTGTATCCGCTGTATCTTGCGGACAAAAGCCGGGTCATCCATCATTTCCCCATTCATAACTCCGTGCGCGTAAGCCTCTCCCACAAGCTCAAACTCCTCTTCATCTTCTTTGTCACCACCCGTCGGTCTTAGAATGTACACCGTCTTCCCACCCAGGAGTATCGCCACCTTGTCACCAACCCTGGTACTACTCGGCGCCAGAACTAGTCTGTTATCATCACTCACGCACAACGACCGCCCCTCTGCCATCGCCGTACATCCCATGAATTTTGAACGATCGTCGTAGTTGAGTTGGTGTATCCCTATCGAGGAAGCAGCATCAGAATCAGCGTTAGCGTCTCTATCTTGATTCTCCGTTGCGGCATCGTACAGAGCTCGACACGAGTTCATAAATTCCTGAAAAAGCGTTGCGCTCGACTTGGCACCATCGATGTACCAGGGCAGTTGGCCGGCCATGATGGCGGAAGCGAGGAGATCGAGTAGCTCAGGCGGCGAGCGAACGGTGTCATAAGTATCGTAGCCGAGTTCGCAAGCAACGGTAGTGAGGGCGTCAACGGCATTGGAGTATTCTGTCAGTATGACCTCTGGGTGCTGTAAGAGTAGAGAGCCGTTGATGCTGGGCGCAGGGCTCGCGTGCCGTATTGTGTCTAATATAGCGCCGGAGATGATCAAAACAGTCCGGCTTGAGTTGAATGATACCGTAGACACAGAGGAGCGGGAAGCGTTGTAGTGGACGTTTCGCTGTATTAGACAGCGAGCCAGTGGGCGGGACCAATCAGGGATCCAGGAGGGAAGATGGGTGAATTCTTTGGGATGTTGGATACAGTCGAAGAGGTCAATCTTGTTGCTTGACTGGAGGATTCGGATGGCGGTTTCAGTGAAGACTTGCTCCGGTGTTATGAAGTAATCAAGTTGGATATACAGGAGATTGTGGTCTGAGGCGAGGCCAAGCACGGCGTACACTCTGTCGCGGGCATCTCTACAAGAGAAACTACGGCTTGCTCGAAGTAAGTCTAGGAGGGCTTGAGATTTGCATGCGTTCTCGGTGAACCAGGCTCGGAGGTAGAGAAGTTCCCACGTGGAGTGTGAGTGTAGAATGACTCTATTTTCCGGCATATCGTTCCGCAGTAGTACCCATCTGTAATGGTCTGGAATTGTAGCGAAAGTTGCGCCCAATGTAACTAGCGAAGGAATGTGGAAGCGAAAGATTTCTCCCCCACAGACCATGAAGGTTTCGGGATTGACAAGATTTTCTTGTATCATCCAGGTTCGATTGGACCATTCCCGAGATATCAACGTCACCAACGCTTTCCAGCTCATGTCGTCTGTATTAAGCAGTCTGTTGTTCAAGAATGAAAGAGTGTTCCTGAAGTTCAACTGCGGTTCCATTTGTGATATCTCCCCCCAAACCATTTGTAACTCGTCTAATAATTTTATCCCATGTGTCGAACCTGGAAATGCGGAACCAATGTACGTGATGACTTGTCCAGCACTGCGGAATATCTCATTCATCATTGTTACTTGCTGTCCTCGCTCTTCGTTATCCTCTTGGTTGATGCTTATTTGATCTATCCAAAACAACTTATCTTGGAATTCTCTCATGCTGCGCAAGTCCTTCATTGCATCATGCAATGATTTCGTAAGAGGAATATATTGGCCATTTTCAGTGAGCATCTTGTAAGGTCTAATGGGATCACCCCAAACGTAGGATAAAGCCGCGAACCTAGCATCTGAACTTAGGGTAGTGTGTATGATGCTGCAACGAAGAGTGCCGTTAACATCATCGCCAAGGAGCCGAAGAAGGCGAATTTGGCCATGTTTTTCGAGTGGAGAGTACTGATAACGGCGTGGTTTTGTGCCGTCAAAGACCATCCACATATTCGGACCACACGAACGATGGAAAGTATAAGCAGCCGTAGCATGAATGAGACGCTTGGGTATTTGACAAGATTCTGCTGTACAATTCTCCGTGTGTTCGACGGCACGTTCCAAGACAAGACGTTTAGGATCTACTTCGGATGATACCTTATTTAAGAGAGCTTATAGGATAGCAAAGAAGATGATGTTTTGAAGATCACCACAGATCCGACAACGTAAGCGTTTGAGCTTTCGATCCACACCGCCTAGATTCTGAAAGCGCGATGGTGCCAAAATATCGTATAATACAATAAAATACAAGAGCGCTAGTTCATGGTACAGCAGGAGACGTCGAGGCCGCTTCCTCTGCGCAGCGAAACTCCCAAATGTATGTTCCTCGGGTCAGAGTGGCGTTCAAGGTTGGAGCTATATTAATTCTTGATACGGGTTTTCACGGCAGCGCGCATGCTACTGCAGCGCGCAACCCCACCAAAAATCAATAAAACTCACCTACTTCAGAGGCCCATATCTCCACCAATATTCGGTCAATTGATTCCGAAATTACTGT
>Ga0335073_10003224_pt1 | contig 22671 bp, 22 predicted proteins | sample Lox_Sample_22_FD_207093 | JGI IMG/M metagenome (GOLD analysis project Ga0335073, IMG submission 207093) | Soil microbial communities from Loxahatchee National Wildlife Refuge, Florida, United States - Lox_Sample_2.2 | ecosystem: Environmental > Terrestrial > Soil > Wetlands | place: USA... | reverse complement strand
AGGGACAAACTGGAGCCAGTCGGTCACGATCAAGCAGGACCACCAGCTCATCATGAGCGGACCTTACGCGGTGGTGCGACATCCGATTTACACCGGCATCCTGACGGGATTTCTGGGCTCGGTGATTGCGCTCGCGCAGGTGCGGGGAGTCGTCGCCTTTGCGCTGGTCGCGGCGGCGCTCTGGTACAAGCTGCGCATGGAAGAGCAGTGGATGCGCGGCCAATTTGGCGCAGCCTGGGAAGCCTATAGTCGCCGGACCGCCGCGCTGGTGCCGTTTTTACTGTAGGTAGCGGCGGCCGGCCGTGACGCGCAGCAGGATACAGTGGTGCCATGACGCACTTACCGCGCATCAACGAAGCGGCGCTGACTCCCCTGGCGCACGGCGCGCTGAATCACTGCTTCGGCTGCGGTCTGGAGAATGTGTCGGGGCTGCGGCTCCGATTCTTCGTCGATCCGGACCTCAACGTCGTTTGCCACGTCCACCTGGCGCGGCGGTTTGCGGGGCCTCCGGGGCATGCGCACGGAGGCATCATTGCCACGCTGCTCGACGAGGCCATGAGCAAGGCGAATCGCGCGCGGAACATCCTGGCCATGACGCGGCACCTGGAAGTGCAGTATTTGCGGCCGGTTCCTCTGAGCGTGCCTCTGACGCTGACGGCGCGGCATGTGGAGACACATGGACGGAGCCACCACTGTGCGGCGGAGATCGCCGACGCTTCCGGCCTGGTTCTTGCTACAGGAAAAGCGGTGTTCGTCGTTGTACCGCCTCACTATCTAAGCAAGGCGGCTCAGGTATCCTCTCCGTCGCGGCCGTAGTCCAAACGGAGTCTTGCCACGCTTCGGCGGCTGCGCTTATACAGGCAGGGCGCGGAGGCCGAGGCATGAACAAACGGGAATTTCTGAAAGCGTCGGGCGTTACCATAGCCGGAAGCATGCTGTCTCGTATCCTCAACGGCCAGAGCGCGGCAGCCCCGCGCACCAACTGGGCCGGCAACTACACGTACTCCGCGCCGAACCTCCTCGAACCCCAGTCGGCGGGAGAAATTCAGTCCGCCGTTCGCGGCCATCGCCACCTGCGCGCTCTGGGGTCGCGGCACTCGTTCAACGGCATCGCCGACGACGCGGAGAACCAGATCGCTCCGGCTGCTCTCAAATCCATCGAAATCGACTCTCATGCCGGCACCGTCGCGGTGGGGGCCGGGGTGCGTTACGGCGATCTCGCTCCGGTCATCGACGCCAGTGGGTTCGCGCTGCATAATCTCGCTTCCCTGCCGCATATCTCCGTCGCGGGAGCCATTGCCACCGGCACGCACGGGTCAGGCATGCAGAACGGCAATCTGGCAACTGCGGTGACCGGCGTCGAGTTCGTCGCCGCAAATGGCGAACTGGTCCGCCTGTCGCGCGCATCGGATCCAGAGGTCTTCGCCGGAGCCGCGGTGCATCTGGGGGCGCTTGGCGTGTTGACGCGGGTCACTTTGCATCTGCAGCCGACGTATCAGGTCGAGCAGACGGTCTATTTGGATCTTCCCTTTGCCGCACTCGAACATCATCTGACGGATGTCTTCGGGAGCGGATACAGCGTGAGCCTCTTCACGGACTGGCAGCACAGCCGCGCCACGCAGGTGTGGGTCAAGCGCCGTACCGATCGCAGCGAGCCGCCTCTCGGCCCGGACTTTTACGGTGCCCGTCGGGCTACGGTGAAGATGCACCCGATCACGGGTCATGATGCGACGCCCTGCACCGAGCAACTCGGCATTCCGGGGCCATGGTACGAGCGGCTGCCCCATTTCCGCATGAACTTCACCCCCTCGAGCGGACGCGAACTGCAGACGGAATACTTTGTTCCTCTGGATCGCGGGTATGAGGCGATTCGCGCCGTCGAGAGTTTGCGCGACCGCATCACGCCGCACCTGTTTGTGACGGAACTCAGGACGATTGCAGCGGACAATTTATGGATGAGCATGGCGCACGAGCGCCCCTCGCTGGCAATCCACTTTACCTGGAAGCCGGAATGGCCGGCGGTGCGGCAAATTCTGCCTGAGATTGAGGCGAAGCTCGCGCCCTTCGGGCCGCGGCCGCACTGGGCGAAGCTGTTCACAATTTCCGGACCGGCGCTCGAGCGGCAATATCCGCGGATGGGAGATTTTCGAAAACTGGCGGCGAAGTACGATCCCGAAGGGAAGTTTCGGAACGAGTTTCTGCAGGCAAATGTATACGCGGGGTAGGACCGGCCCCCTCCTCAGAGGCCATGCATGAGGCGGAGGAAACGACTTCCGAACCCCTGCAATCTGGCATAAGGCGAATGGTACTGTCTGCGAATCGGCGCCGGAGTGCCTCGCGGCGCACAACTTGTTAAACTGAAGGTTCAGGACCACTTCTGCCTGCGCATTCCTGCGTCTCCGGCACGTTTTGAGTCGGTCCCCGAGGAGACAACCATGACCAGCAAGCACAACGGCAACGGATCGACGCCTGCAACTACCTCTCTCCGCCTGAAGGTCGGCCTCGCCGAAATGCTGAAGGGCGGCGTGATCATGGACGTGATGAACGTGGAGCAGGCGCGGATTGCCGAAGAGGCCGGCGCCGTGTCAGTGATGGCGCTGGAACGCGTGCCCGCGATGATTCGCGCCGAGGGCGGCGTGGCCCGCATGGCCAATCCGAAGCTGATCAAGGGGATCATCGAAGTAGTGTCGATTCCGGTGATGGCCAAGGCGCGCATCGGGCACTTTGCCGAGGCGCAGGTGCTGCAGGAACTGGGCGTCGACTTCATCGACGAGAGCGAAGTACTGACGCCGGCCGACGAAGCGCACCATATCGATAAGCACGCCTTCAAAACGCCCTTCGTGTGCGGCGCGCGCAATCTGGGCGAGGCGCTGCGGCGGATCGCCGAGGGCGCGGCGATGATTCGCACCAAGGGCGAGGCCGGGACGGGCGACGTGGTGCATGCCGTGCAGCACATGCGGCAGATTGTGCGCGAGATGAAGGCGCTGAGCGTGCTGAGCGAGCAGGAACTGTTTGCCGCCGCGAAGGAACATCAGGCTCCGTATGAACTGGTGCGGATGGTGGCGCAGTCGGGGAAACTGCCGGTGCCGAATTTCTCGGCGGGTGGCATTGCCACGCCGGCCGACGCCGCGCTGATGATGCAGCTGGGCGCCGAGGCGATCTTCGTGGGATCGGGAATCTTTATGAAGGAACGGGCGACGCCGCTGGATGTCGAGAACGATCCGAAGGAACGCGAAGAGGCCGTGTCGCGCGCGAAGGCCATCGTGATTGCGACGACGCACTACAAAGACGCGAAGATTGTGGCTGAAGCGAGCGAGTCGGTGACCGGAACCATGAAGGGCCTGGCCGCCGCAGCGATTGAAGAGTCGCAGATGCTGCAAACCCGCGGCTGGTAAGCACTGGCCCGCTGGATTCGTGTTTTCGGCACAGACCCGCGCTGGCGATCCCGGCGCGCCTTTTCTGAAGAAAGAGCGGAAGAATTGTCGAAACTCACCGACGCGCAGCCTGCTTCCACGCCAACGATCGGCGTGCTCGCCATTCAGGGAGATTATGAGGCGCACGCGCAGGCGTTGCGCGAGGCGGGAGCGGAGCCGGTGCTCGTCCGCAAGCCTGAGGAACTGGCCGGCATCGACGGGCTCATCATTCCGGGCGGCGAATCGACGACGTTTTTGAAGTTTCTGGAGCGGGATGGATTTCTGGGGGCACTGCGGGAGTTTGTGGGCAGCAAGCCGACGTTCGGCACATGCGCCGGATGCATTCTGCTGGCGACGGAAGTGACGCATCCCGCGCAGAAGAGCCTGGGCGTGCTGCAGGCGACGGTGGAGCGCAATGCCTATGGGCGGCAGATCGACTCGTCTATTGAGGAGGCGGAGACGAAGCTCAGCGGCGGCCCGCTGGAGATGGTCTACATCCGCGCGCCGCGCATTGTGAAGACCGGCGATGGAGTGACGGTGCTGGCAGAGCGCGATGGATTCCCCGTGCTGGTGGAGCAGGGACACCTGATGGCCGCGACCTTTCACCCGGAGCTTTCGGCGGATCGCAGGGTGCATCAGCGGTTTGTGGAGCTGGTGCGGGACTGGCCGTCCAGGCAAAGCTGATGCAGGCTTCGCGGCGCTCGCGTTAAGCTGGGGATTCCCAGCGCAGTCTTGCTGACCGTTTATCCCTAACCGTTTTGTCCCTAACCGCTTTTTAGCTGACTGTTTCGCCACTCTCTCATGAACTGGCTTCCACCCAACGGCGCCCTGCACGGACTCGCGATCGATCACCTCTTGCGCTGGAATCTGACCGTCCTGTTTTGGCTGTTCGTGGCGGCACAGGCGCTGCTGGTGGCTGCGCTGGTGCGGCGATGGGTGTCGCGGGGGGAAGGACACGCGGTGCAGCATCGATCGGGCGCGGCGTTTTTCTTCGCGGACCTGCTGCCGCTGGCGGCGATCACCGCGCTGTACATCTGGATGATGTTTGCCAGTCACAAGCTGTGGGCGGCGAGCCGTGAGTCCGTGGAGAGTCCACAGGCCGTGCAGGTGGAAGTGACGGGCGAGCAGTTCGAGTGGTATTTCCGGTATCCCGGCGCGGATGGGGTGTTCGGCGCGACACGGGCGGATCTGATCAACGCGCCGCAGGGGAATCCGCTGGGTTTGGATCCGGCGGATGCGCACGCGGCTGACGACATTGTTTCGGCGATCCTGGTGCTGCCGGCGGGACGGCCGGTGGATGTAACGCTGCGGTCGATCGATGTGATCCACGGATTTGCGATTCCGGGGATGCGGCTGAAGCAGGACGCAATTCCGGGGATGACCGGGCATCTGCAGTTCACACCCGCGGTACCCGGCGAATACCCGATCCTGTGCACGCAGGTGTGCGGACTGGGACATGCCCGGATGCAGGCGCGGCTACGCGTCGTGGCACCGGCGGATTACGAGCGGTGGATTGCGGCGCGGGAGAGCGCACTCCGAGCGGAGGCAGCCCGTTGAGCGCAGTGATTCCGGTGCGCGTGCGACGGCCGCTCCTAAGCCGCGTATTCACTTCGAGCCACCGAGACCTCGCAATTCTGTGGCTGCTGCTCGCGCTCGCTGCCGTGATCCTGGGGACGCTACTTTCGCTCGCCATGCGCATTCATCGCGTGTGGCCGATGCTGCCCTTCCCTTTCTACGGCGTTCCGACGCCCGAGCAGTATCTTGCCGGCGTGACGATGCACGGCACGCTGATGATCTTCTTCGTGCTTACGGTAGTGCCGCAGGCGGCCTTCCCAAATCTGGTGCTCCCGGCGCAGATTGGTGCGTCGCGGATGGCGTTCCCCCGCCTGAATGCCGCGGCGTTCTGGATCGGGTTCGCGTCCTTCCTCGCGTTGATCGCGGCGTTCTTCGTGCCGCAGGGCGCGCCAATTGGGGGATGGACTGCTTATCCCCCGTTCAGCGAGATTGCGGCAGCGGGGCCAGGCCAGGGCGCGGGCATGGATCTGTGGCTGGTGAGCATCCTGCTCTTCTGCGCTGCGTCGCTGGCGGCGGCGTTCAATTTTCTCGTGACGATCCTGGCGCGGCGCGCGCAGGGTATGACGCTGGGGCGCATGCCGCTCACGGTTTGGTCGTGGCTGGTGAGTTCGGCGCTCACGGTCATCGCGTTTAGCGCACTGCTGGCGGCGGCGTTCATGCTGCTGGCCGACCGGCATTTTGGAACCGGCTTTTTTCTGCCGGCAGGCGAGGTGGTGAACGGCATCCGGCAGCGCGACCCCGCCGCGCCGGGATCGCCGATGCTGTGGCTCCATCTGTTCTGGTTCTTCGGCCACCCCGAGGTCTACATCTCGATCCTGCCGGGCATGGGGCTGGCGTCATCGCTGATCGCCAATTTCACGCGGCGGCCGGTGCCGGGGTATCGATTCATGGTGACGGCTACGACGCTGATCGGATTTCTGGGCCTGGGAGTATGGGGGCACCACATCTTCGTGTCGGGCATGAATCCCTATGCGGGGACGGCCTTTGGCCTGACCACGATCGCCATCGCTGTGCCCAGTTCGGCGGAGGTCTTGACGTGGCTGGCGATGCTCTTCCGCGGACGCATCCGTCTAACCACTCCGATGCTGTTCACCCTGGGGTTCATCTCGTTCTTCATCGCCGGGGGGCTGACCGGGCCGGTGCTGGCGCAGCCTGCGCTCGACGCGTATCTGCACAACACGTTCTTTGTGGTCGCGCACTTCCACCTGGTCATGGCCATGGCGGGAGTCTTCTCCGTCTTTGCCGGCATCTACTACTGGTATCCACTGCTGACGGGGCGCCGCATGAACGAGGTATTGGGCAACCTCCACTTCTGGATATCGCTGATCGCCGCGTACGGCACGTTTTTCCCCATGCATTTTGCCGGTCTTGCCGGCGAGCCGCGGCATTACGCGCAACTTTCCGGTCCCGTGGAATCATTCGCAAGCCTCATTCCGGTGGAGAAAGGCATCACATTCTCGGCGCTGCTGCTGGCTGCGGCGCAGCTGATATTTCTGTTTAACGTTTTCCGGAGCGCGAGGCACGGCATCGCGGCCGGTGAGAATCCGTGGCGCGCAACGACGCTCGAGTGGTCGCCGAATGCGCATCCCATCATTGAGAGCGGTCCGTACGTCTATGGGCCAGGCGTCGCATCGCAGGACGATTTCCGCCCGCAGTGGGCGTTTGCAGAGAATCGAAACGGCAGCCCCGGGGAGTGTTCTCCCCCTTTGAAACAGGAGTAAGCTTTTAGAACTCGGCTCTGGGAGTCGTTATGCCCGCCACCTTTACTCGCCATACGGTCGAAACCGAGCGCAAAGACACAGGCTACGGTGGCAAACCGCCTTTGGACCGCAGGCCGACCGGCGGCGGAGGCGGCGACGACAACTGGGACTCACGACCGCACGGTCGCCGCGGGCCGCGCGAGATGCTCATCCGGTTCCGGCTGACGACGCTTTCCATCCTCACCGCGGATTTCGTTCTCTTCGCCGTCCTGATCACCTTCTTCTACGTTCGTCCCACAGCCGGGCACGTGAGCGCCAGTGAGAATTTCATCTCCGACTGGCATCCGCTTTCGGTTCCTCCAATCCTGTGGCTGAACACGGCGGTGCTGCTGCTCTCGGCGGTGACCGCGGAGATTGCCAGGCGGCAGCTTTTCCATGAGATCGACGTGATGGAGGAGTGGCTGGGACTGGGACGGCCGGCCGTGCGCCGCGCGGCTCCGTGGCTGGCGGCTACGATCGCGCTCGGCGGCTTGTTCCTTGCCGGACAGTGGACGGCATGGCATCAGCTGGCCAGCGAAGGCCTCCGCGCGAGCAGCAATCCCAATTGCTACTTCTTCTACCTCGTGACGATCACTCACGGTGTACACCTGCTGCTCGGGCTGCTGGCGCTGGTGTTTGCCATGGGCGCGATGTTCGGGTTCAAGCGCGTGGAACTGCGTCAGGTCGCAGTGGACTGCTCGGCCTGGTACTGGCACGCCATGGGCCTGTTCTGGGGATTCATCTTTACGCTGCTGGTGGTTGCGCAAAGATGAATAGAAACCGGCCCGGGTTCCGGAAGCAGGAAGCACGGCGCCTGATGCTCTAGACTGAACGCAGCATGCGTTATCTGATCGCGTTTCTGGCGCTGCTTGGCGTCATCGTCTCGTTCCTCGCGCTCCATGTTCACTACACCACCGGAACCGAACCCTGCGACATTAATTCGCACTGGGATTGCGGCACCGTGAACCGCAGTTCTTATGCGACGTTGAAGGGGATTCTGTGGCACATCGAAGCAAAACGGCATCCGGATGCGGTGACGGGGCCGGCTCCGCGCGACGGGTTCCCGGTAGCGGCCGTTGGGATCCTCGGGTATGCAGCGATTCTGCTGCTGGCCCTCATGCGGCGGCGGTGGCTGACGCTGCTGTGCGCCCTGGGGGGCCTTGGGTGCGCGCTGTATCTGAGCAACATTGAGGCGCATGTGCTCGAGGTGTGGTGCCTCTACTGCGTCATCTCGCAATGCCTGATCGCGCTGATCACGCTGCTGACGATCGGGTGGATGTTTTCGAGGCATCGCCCCACAGAGTAATGTTTTGGGTAGCCGCTTTCCGCGGCTGCCGTTATGTCCGCACCCAGAAATATTGCCCGCTGGCTCTTCGCTTCGGAAGCAGGACCACGCACGCGGTTCGTGCCGCGGTGGTTTTTCCTGCGCGCCCTCGGGGCCATCTACTTTTCCGCATTTCTGGCGCTGGTCTTTCAGATCCGAGGGCTGATCGGGCCCGACGGCATTTTGCCGGCGCAGCATTTTCTGCACGCGTTGGCGAGCGACGAGGACACGCTGCGCTACTGGTTTGCGCCGACGCTGTTCTGGATCTCGGCGGGCAATCACTTTCTGATGGCGGTGACGTGGATTGGGCTGCTGGCCTCGATCGCAGCGTTTTGCAATGCGTGGCCGCGCCTGAGCTTTCTTGTCTGCTTTGTCTGCTTTCTGTCTTTCGTGGCCGCCGCGGGAGATTTTTCCGGCTACCAGTCGGATGGGATGCTGCTCGAAGCAGGATTTCTGGCGCTGTTCTTCACGCCGCGCGGCTTGTGGCCGCGCCTCGGAACCACTTCGCCGCCGCCGCGGGCCGCGCTCTTCCTGCTGCAATATGAGTGGTTTCGGATTTATTTCGAATCGGGAATCGGCAAGCTGCTCTCGGGCGATCCTGAATGGCGTCACCTGACCGCGATGGACGAGTACTACCAGAACGGCCCCCTGCCGACGTGGATTGGCTGGTACGTGGAGCATCTGCCGCACTGGTTTCACGCAGCGACGGCGGCGGGCACGCTGGTGATGGAAATCGGCATCGTGTGGATGCTGTTTTTACCGCGGCGGCTGCGTCTGATCTGCTTCTTCATCGTGACGCCGTGGGAGATTGGGGTGATCCTGACGGCGAACTACGCGTTTCTGAATTATCTGGTGCTGATACTGGGATTTCTGCTGCTCGATGACCGGAGCGTGCGCTGGCTGGTGCCGCAGCGATTCCGCGGGACGCTGGACGAGGTTGCGCAGGAACCGGAGGTTGCGGCGAAGGAATCGCCAGTGATCACGATTCTGTCGCCGGGGAATGGGGAACGGGAGGGGGAGGCTGGTGTCGCATCGCCGCGGCCGGAGGATCAAGAGCAGCGAGTGCGCGGATGGCGCGGGCATCTTAAAGCAATCAAGGTGGCCGTCGCTGCGGTTTTCCTGACGTGGATTGCGTACGACACGACGGCGGAGATGATCCGGATGCCGTGGCCGGAGGCGCCGGTATTCATGGCGCCGATCGAGGGACTCGAGCCATTCCGGATCGCCAACCAGTACGGGCTGTTCGAGGTGATGACGCACGGGCGGTACGAGGTAGAGTTCCAGGGATCGAATGACGGGCAGAACTGGACGCCGTATCTTTTCCTGCACAAGCCGCAGGCGCTGAATCAGGCGCCGGGAATTTACGCGCCGTACCAACCGCGCTTCGACTGGAATCTGTGGTTTGCCTCTCTGACGGACTGGCAGCAGGCCAGCATCGTTCCTCTGACGGAAGAGCACCTGCTCGACGGCGACGGCGATGTGCTGGCGCTGTTCAAAGGGAATCCGTTTCCGAACGCGCCGCCGAAGTATGTGCGGGCGATGCTCTGGCAATACTGGTTCACGTCGGAGGCCGAAAAGCGCGCGACCGGCAACTGGTGGCGGCGGGAACTACTGGGGCTGTATGCGCCGGTACTGACGCGCGGTCCTGCGGGAAAGTACGGCGTGGTGGAGTGGCCGCAGCCCCTGCCGCCGCATGAGTAAGAGAAGAACACGGGTAGCGGGTAGATGCCTCCGACGCCAATTTGCGCTCCGAATTTTCCTCAGCCGGAAGGGCTGGTGATCTCTGTACCCTGGGACCCCGCACCTTGTACCCTGTTGTCATGTCCGATCGCATGTCCCAGACCCTCCCATTTGAGGATCCTGAAGTCGCTGCTGCCATCGACGCGGAAATTCGCCGCCAGCACGAAGGCCTCGAGATGATCGCCTCGGAGAACTTCGTGAGCCGCGCTGTGCTCGAAGCCGCCGGAGCTGTTTTCACCAATAAGTATGCCGAGGGCTATCCGGGACGGCGCTATTACGGCGGCTGCGAATTCGCCGACGTGGTGGAGAACCTGGCGCGCGACCGCGCGAAACAGATCTTTGGAGCGGAGCATGCGAACGTACAGCCGCACTCCGGATCGCAGGCGAACTCATCCGCCTACATGGCCGTTTTGCAGCCAGGCGACACGATTCTGGGGCTCGATCTGGCGATGGGCGGCCACCTGACGCACGGACACAAGCTCAACTTTTCCGGCAAGCTCTACCACGTCGTCTCCTACGGCGTGCGCAAGGATACGGAGACGATCGACTACGACGAACTGGAGACGATCGCGCTGCGCGAGAAGCCCAAGGTCATCATCGGAGGGGGTAGCGCCTATCCGCGGTTTTTCGATTTCGAGCGCATGCGGGCGATTGCCGACAAGGCCGGCGCCCTGCTGATCGTCGACATGGCGCACTTTGCCGGGCTGGTGGCGGGCGGCGCTCACCCGTCGCCAGTGCCGCACGCGCAAATTGTAACCACGACGACCCACAAAACGCTGCGCGGACCGCGCGCGGGCATGGTGCTCTGCCGGCAGGAATTTGCCGGCGCCGTCGACAAGGCCGTCTTCCCCGGCCAGCAGGGCGGACCGCTGGTACACATCATCGCGGCCAAAGCGGTCGCGTTCCGCGAGGCGTTGCAGCCGGACTTCAAGACCTACGCGGCGCAAATCGTCGCCAATGCCAAGGTGCTGGCCGAGACATTGGCGAGCGCCGGCTACCGGATCATCTCCGGCGGCACGGACACCCACCTGATGCTGGTGGATGTGTTCGCCAAGGGCATGCTGGGCAGCGAGGCGGAAGCCGCGCTGGGCGATGCCGGCATTACGGTGAACAAGAACGCGATTCCCTTCGATACGAATCCACCGCTCAAACCTTCAGGTATCCGCATCGGCACGCCTGCGCTGACCACCCGCGGCATGAAGGAGAAGGAAATGCAGCTGATCGGCGGTTGGATCGCGTTTGTGCTCGACAACCGTAGCAATCCGTCGGCGCTGGCGCGCATTCGCGGACAGGTGCTGGAGCTGGCAGAGCAGTTTCCGCTGTACGGCTGGCTGCGCGAGGCGGCAGGCGTGGCGCGGTAACTTCAGATCACATCTGGCGGATTACAGGTTACCGGCGACGGTTCACTGTCTGTTGCCCTGGGCAACTTCCTTGCATGGAGCGTTGTGAGCCACGATTCCGAACGTATCATCGGCCTCTACGACGACAATTCCGCGGAGTGGGATCGGCTGCGCGGTCCCGGCAGCCTGTTTGAGAAGCCCTGGATCGACCGGTTCACGTCGCTGCTGGGTCCGGGGGCGACGATTCTCGATTTGGGCTGCGGATCCGGGCGGCCGCTCGCAACGTATCTCATCGGCAACGGCTATCGCGTGACGGGCGTCGATTCGTCTCCGGCGCTGGTGGGACTGTGCCGTAGTCGATTTCCGCACAACGAGTGGATGGCCGCGGATATGCGCACGCTCGATCTGGGGCGGCGCTTCGATGGCGTTCTGGTGTGGGACAGCTTTTTTCACCTGAAACATGACGACCAGCGAGCGATGTTTGGCGTGTTTGCGCGGCATGTGCAGCCACGCGGCGCGCTGATGTTCACCTCGGGGCCGAAGCATGGTGAGGTTCTGAGCGAGTTCGCCGGCGAGCCGCTCTATCACGCGAGCCTGGATCCGATGGAATATCGCAAGCTGCTGCATGAGCATGGTTTCCAGGTGGTGGGGCACGTAGCGGAGGATCCGGCGTGCGGCGAGCACACAATTTGGCTGGCGCGTTCGCATTGATGCGAGGTTCCTGGTTATACGACAACACTGAGTTTTGGGTTCGCCGCGACAATTCCGCAGGCTGGCCGGTCTAATAAGCCAGATTCGGAGGGCCACCCATGCGCCTATCTCGATTCGCCTTTGCAATGGCGGTTCCGCCCCTGGGCTTGCTGCTGATCGCCTGCGGCATGCCGGCCAATCCCACCGGAGAACTGCAGTCCATCACAGTCAGCCCAGCCACGGCCGATGGGCAGGGCCACGCCGTGCAGTTTACGGCCACAGGGCACTGGAGCGGGAATCCCAAAACGGTGACGCCGCAGCCGGCCCACTGGGGCGTTTGCCAGAACAACGCACGTGCGACGGCCGTCACGGTTTCCTCAACCGGACTGGCACATTGCGGCAGTGGCGCCAGCGGCAGGTACCAGGTCTTTGCCGCGGATCCGCCGTTCGGAAGCCCCGGGGCCGTCTGCGATGCGATCACCGCCTGCGGCGGTGGATGCCAGATCTCAGGATCGGCGACTCTGACCTGCCCATAAAGCTGTGGACCTGGTAAGGTCACCTGATCGTCGGCATCACCACAGTTATCTTTTCCCGTGGCGCGCGGCCATATATCATGAGGAATCGGATGGACGGTTTCCGGCATCCGGCCCACCCACGTACTGTTCACCTTCAACTTCAGCCGATTCAGCAAGGTTGAGGCCACGTGTGTGTTGCTGCGCCGGGAAATCTTTCGAGCACAGGAAAGCAGGCATTCCCGGTGGACGTTTCCGCGAATCAGGCAAAATCCGCAGTGGTGGTGGGCGCCCAGTGGGGCGATGAAGGCAAAGGCAAGATTGTCGATGTGCTCTCGGAGCGCTTTACGGTCGTCGCGCGTTACGCGGGCGGCCACAATGCCGGCCACACCGTCATCATCGACGGCCAGAAGTTCATCCTGCAACTGGTGCCGTGCGGCGTGCTGCGGCCGGGTTGCCGCGGCGTCATCGGCAACGGCGTGGTGCTCGACCCGATGGCCTTCCTGAAGGAGACGGGACGCCTGCGCGAGCTGGGCATCGACGTCGACACGCGTCTGTTTGTCTCGAATCGCGCCCAGGTGATCCTGCCTTACCACCGGATGATCGAGCTGGCGGCGGAGTCGGCGCCGGGACGGAAGAAGATCGGCACCACCAGCCGCGGCATCGGCCCGGCGTACGAAGACAAGATGGCGCGGAATGGGCTGCGGGTGATCGATCTGCTCGACGCGGAGCTTCTGAAGACGCATATCGACGAAGCCTGCCACGAAAAGAACGCTATCGTGCATGCGCTGTTTGGAACGGAGCCGCTGGACCCGGCGCACATTTATGACGAATACGCTGCCGCGGCCGAGAAGATTCGCCCGTTCGTGACGGATACGGCGCTGCTGCTGAACAAAGCGCTCGCCGAGGGCCACAGCATCATGTTTGAGGGCGCGCAGGGCACGCTGCTCGATATCGACCACGGGACGTATCCCTACGTGACCTCGTCGTCGGCTGCGGCCGGGGGGGCGTCGATTGGCACTGGTGTTGGTCCGACGCGCATCGGCACGGTAATCGGCGTGACCAAGGCGTATGTGACGCGTGTGGGCGAAGGTCCGTTCCCAACCGAAATTCACGACGCTTCCGGCGAAGCGCTGCGCGCGCGCGGCCAGGAGTACGGTGCGGTCACCGGACGCCCGCGGCGCTGCGGCTGGCTCGATCTGCCTCTGCTGCGCTACTCCAACCAGATCAACGGAACGGAATGGCTTGTGGTGACCAAGCTCGACGTGCTCGACGATCTCGAGGATATTCCGGTGTGCACGGCGTGGGAGATCGACGGCAAGGCCTGCGAGACGCTGCCGGCCGACGTACGCGGCATTGAATCCATCCGGCCCGTGTACACTCGCCTTAAGGGATGGAAGACCTCGACGGAGGGAATCCGAACCTTTAAGGATCTGCCCGCGCCGGCGCAGGAGTATTTGCGTTTCATGGAACGGGAATCGGGCGCGAAGATCGGCATCGTTTCCACCGGGCCCGATCGCGAGCAAACGTTCGAGATGCCGGAGTTCCGCGACGCAATGCGGCACATCGCCGGTCACTGAGAATCAGAAGGCCCTCGTTTCTTCGGCACAAACCCAAATCGCGGCCTGATCTTTTGCAGGCTGTCAGCTACCGGCATCCTTATGATCAGCTTCACTGTCCGCATGAAATTCCGCACCGACGATCGCCAGCGCGTGGCCGAACTGCTGACGTTGCTGGCCCGCGCCTCGCGCGAGGAGCCGGGCTGCGCTACCTACCTTCCGCACACGGTCGACGGCGAACCGGACACGGTTGTCATCTACGAGCAATACACCGACCAGAAAGCGGTCGACGCTCATCGAGCTTCGCAGCACTTTAAGGATTTCGCTGTGGGCGGTCTGTATCAGCTGATGCTGGAGCGGCAGGTAGAAAACCTGAACGCCGTCGCCTGAGTGTGCCGACCATTCCCTGCGTCCCCTTCCCCGTTCGCTGGAGCAAAGCAATCCCCTGCCCATTCTTTGCGTCTGAGTAGAAGACGGGACGGGCATGCCGCATGGATCGCCTTCCCAGGTCCCGGAATCACGGATGCTCAGGTTACTGACGTCAGACACGCGGCTCTTTTCTCTGGACGCGGCGCTCCGGAAGGGGCCATTGTATGTGCAGCGATGGCGGAGTCGTTTATCGGCTGCTGCTCAACCGTATGCCCGCTGCATGAAGATTGCAGACGCGCGTATTGCACAACGGCACGGCATCTCTGAAAATACGGTAACATCCGGTACGACCATGCGCCGCCGCTCCGCCTTGCGCCGCAGTTCGATTCCGCCTGCAGTGGCGGTCTTCCTCATCGTGGCGCTGTGCCACGTGGCGTGGGCGTTGCCGCGCCACGAAAAAGGCGAAATTCATAAGGAGATCGAGGCTTTGGAGCAGCAGTGGCGGCAGGCGATCGTGACCAACAATGTCGCGGAGATGGGCCGGCTGCTCGCCGACGATTACATCGGCATCACGTCCAACGGCACGATCGAGACGAAGCAACAGGCCGTGGATCAACGGCGGGCCGGAACGATCCGCATCACGCGCCTCGATATTACTGACATTCATGTGCGCGTCTACGGCGAAACCGCTGTCGTCACGTCGGTAGCCGATCTCGAAGGCACCAACGGGGCCACGGACATCAGCGGGCAGTATCGCTATACGCGGGTTTACAACCGGCGGCTCGGCGAGTGGAAGATCGTGAGCTTCGAAGCGAGCCGGATGCACGACGTGGACGCGCGGATGGGCAAAATCAAGCAGTAGCGCTTTTTGCTACTCCTGGCGCAGGGCCTGCATGGGATCGATCTTCGCAGCCCGCCGGGCCGGCAGCACGCACGCCAGCCAGGCGATGACGATCAGCGTGAGCGAGCAGGCGGTCAGAGTGAGCGCGTCGAAGGCCGATACGCGGTAGAGAAGGCTCGCCATCGAGCGGCCGCCCAGCACCACGCCGATCATTCCCATCGCAGCCCCCGCCAGCGCCAGACGAATCCCCTCCTGCGAAACCAGCCACAGCACGGCCCGGCGCGATGCGCCCAGCGCCAGGCGGATGCCGATCTCCCGCGTGCGCTCGGCCACGAGGTACGCGATCACTCCATAGATGCCCATCACCGCGAGGCCCAGTCCCAGAGCCGCGAAGCCGGCGAGAATCACACCGGTGAAGCGCTGCACCGCGGTCATATTTCCCAGGTACGTGCTCATCGGCTCGACTTCGGCGAGGGGAATGCGCGGATCGACGCTCTGCACCTGTTTCTGCAGGGCGCGGACCAGAGCATCGGGCGCGACCTCGGTGCGCACCAGCACTTCCTTGAATCCGAAGTTCACCGCCGGCACCTGGCGGTAGAGCGCGATCAGTTGCGGCGCCACGGGCTGAGCCAGTCCCTGATCCAGGTTGTCGCGCATTACTCCGGCGACGGTCACCGTTACCCGCTGGTCGCCCATCCACACGTCGCGCGCCACCAGGCTTGCCGGAGCGCCCAGCTCGATGCGGCGGCCGATCGGATCTTCGCCGGGGAAATACCGCCGCACGAAGGTCTGGTTCACGACAGCCACCGGGACCGTCTGCTCGCGATCGGAATCCGCGAAATCTCGCCCTTCCACCACCGGGATTCCCGCCACGCCCAGATAGTTCGCGTCCACTACGCCGAAGATCGTCGAGGGCACGTCTTCGAGGCGCGTCAGCGCGTGGCCGACAATGGAAAAGTTCATCCGCCAACTGTCGCTGGGCGGATAAATCGTTGTCACCGATACGTCCTGCACGCCGGGCTCCGTGCGCAGCCGTTCCGTCACCCGGTCGCAGAATCCGGTAATCGACTGCGGCGTCGGGTACTGCGCCGGCGGGAGATACAAATGCCCGCGGGCCAGATGATCGATGCGGAAGCCCAGGTCCTGGTTCTGCAGCCGATGCAGAGTCTGCAGCAGCAAGCCGGCAGCGACCAGCAGCATCAGGGACAGGGCGATCTGCGCGGTGACCAGGGCCCTCCGGAATCGGTGCCGACCCGGGGCGCTCGAACTTCTCCCGCCATCCTTCAGAGCGCTGGCCGCATCGACGCGGGTGCTGAGCCACGCCGGGGCGATCCCAAACAGGAGACAGGTTCCGATGCCGGCCAGCAGCGTAAAGGCCAGAACCCGCCAGTCCAGCGTCAGGTCCGCCAGCTGCGGCAGCCGGGCTGGATCCGCGAGGCTGAGGGTACGCGTGGCCGTACCGGCAATGGCCAGCCCGAACGCGCTTCCGGCGAGCGAAAACACCAGCGTCTCAGCCAGCACCTGCCGCACCAAGGCGGATCGGCTCGCGCCGAGCGCCCGCCGCATCGCGAACTCCCTCTTCCGCGCCGTGTTGCGCGCCAGCAGCAGCGCCGCAAGATTCGCGCAGGCGATCAGCAGGACCAGCGCCACCGCGCCCATCAGCAACATCAGCAGCGGCTTCAGATCGCCGCTGCGCATCGACGCCAGCGGCTCGAGGGCGACCGTAAATCCGCGATCGACCGGATAACTCGCCGCCAGATTGCCCGCGATTCTCGCCAGATCGGCCTGCGCCTCGTGAAGGGAGACGCCTGGCTTGAGCAGCCCGATTGCGCCGTAGTTCCTCCCGTCGCGAGACTGCTCGTCCCAGATCCCGGGATACGGCAGGAACGGCTCAAAAACGGGCAACTGCCTTTGCAGGCTGTGCAGCCATCCGGGAATGGTCGCCGGAATGACGCCGACGATCGTGTACGGCTCGTCGTTGATGGTGATCGTGCGCCCCAGCACGCGGGGGTCGCGTTGATAGTGACTCTGCCAGAAGAGGTCGGTGATCAGCGCCACATGGTTGTGCCCTTCCACTCCTTCGTCGGCCGTAAACAGGCGGCCCAGGATCGGCTCCACGCCCAGCGATTGGAAGAAATCCGGCGGCGCCAGGCCAACGGCGACTTCCTCCGCATCGCTGCCGCCGGGCAAGGTGCTTACGTTCTTCCGCCATTGGTCGTAAACCGCGAGCTTCATGAAGGTGTGATTCTGCGCGGCAAAGTCGCGCATATCCGGCGGCGAAGGCCCCATCCGGGTTCCGTTCTTTGACGACAACACCTGCACGAGGCGGTCTGCGTTGCGAAACGCCAGCGGCTTCAGCATGACCGCGTTGAGCACGCTGAACACGGCCGCGTTCGCGCCGATGCCGAGGGCCAGCGTGACGATCACTACCGCGGCAAATCCCGGCGACTTGCGCATCTGGCGCAGCGCGTACGCTGTTTCACGGCGAAAATTTTCGAACCAGAGCAGGCCCTCCTGCTCGCGGAAGCGCTCGCGGGTTTGGGTGACACCGCCGAAGCTGCGCAGCGCCGTTCGACGCGCCGCCTCTTCGCTCATCCCGCGCTGGCGATTCTCCTCGACGGCCATCTCGATGTGGGCGCGGAGCTCCTCGTCGAGGTCCGCGTCTCGATCGCGGCGGCCGAAAATGGCTGCGATCCGATTTGCCAAAGCCCGCAATCTGCCCGTCACCTGGCCCCTCCCCGCTGGAGTTCGGCTTGCCTACGTGGTGAGGAAGCGCGCTATTGTCGCCGCTACCCGCGCCCAGCTTTCGGTTTCTTTCTCCACCTGCGCTTTACCGGCGCGAGTCAGTTCGTAGAAGCGTGCCCGCCGGCCGTTCTCGCTGGTCCCCCACTCGGCGCGGATCCATCCCCTCTGTCGCAGGCGCAATAGCGCCGGATAGATCGTCCCCTGGTTTAGCCGCAACGCGTTCTCGCTGATCTGCTCAATGCGCCGGGCGATGCCATATCCGTGCTGCGGCCCCATGGTCTCGAGCGTCTTGAGCACCATCAGGTCGAGAGTTCCCTGCAGGACCTGGGTTCCAGTGTCGATGGCAGCACTGGCTGATTCCTGAGGTTCATCTGGCATCTCGTCCTCCTGTTGGATCTCTACAGATACGCCGTTCCTCAGTAGGATGTCAACAGGAAAACTTCCTGCTCGAGATGAAACTCGCTTTCCGGTTCTTCGTCTAACTGCGCCAGGAATGTCTCCGCGGTACGCCATGAATTGGCAGAGCTTGGCGCATGTTTCTCCCAAAAGATAGGACCGTCCACTGGCAGAGAGCTTTTTGTTTTTGTTAGTCTTATACTGCCGAATTGGCGAAGTCGGGAGGTGTAGTTCTTTGGCAGAGGTTCGCGTGCAGGAAGGCGAGCCGCTTGAAAATGCATTGCGCCGGTTTAAGCGCAAGGTTCAGCAGGAAGACATCATCAAGGAAGTAAAGCGTCATTCCTTCTACCTGAAACCGGGCGAAAAGCGCCGTGTAAAAGAAGCGCTCGCGCGAAAGCGGAATCGTAAGAAAGCTCGGAAAGAGCAGGATTAACCGAGCGGTCAGCACTTCGGGTGGTCTGTTCTCATCCCCAGATTGGGAGCAGACCAACCCCCAACCAGATCAACAATGGCCTTGTTGGGGCCGTTGCTCTCCCCACGCGGCGCCATGCTCGCGCTCGCCGGGCAGCAGACCCGTTCCTTTTCCAGGTTTTGCAGGCCGTTCTGGCGGAACGGCTTTCCGGCGCCGGCCGGTGTTGGTTTTTTGGCCGCATTTCATCCGCGGCAGCGTGCGACTCATATGAGGCCGCATCGGGTCACCGATGCGCTCAGGCTCTCCGGCCCCTGCAAGCCGGCCACCTGAACCGGACACCCCACCGGGCCTTCGTGATCCACACGCGAGGGCCCCAGTCATTGCAGTGGTACCACGACCGGGTTATGCTTCCCGTCGCGCCGGGCGCACGGCTCCCCAGGCTTCAAAGTGAGCCAGCCGGCGCGGCCTGCAGGACACGGCGTGCAAAGTCGGTGTTCGGGCTGGCGCATTTTCAGAATCGGCCATCCTGCTGGAGTTCGCGTTCGCAAGCGATCCCCCGAGCCGGATGCGGCATATTTGCCGTCACAGCTTTGCTGAAAATGCCGGAAGGCGAGGAAGCGGATGGAGTTCGTCGATAAGATCCTGAAGTGCGTTGATTGCGGAAACGATTTCGTGTTCACGGCCGGTGAACAGCTCTTCTTTTTCGACAAGCAATTTAAGAATGACCCCAAACGGTGCAAGAACTGCAAGGCAAAGCGCGCCTCCGGATCCGGCAACCCGCGCCCGGAAACGCGCACCGTTTGTTCGGAGTGCGGTACGGAAACTACGGTCCCGTTCAAGCCGACGCAGGGCCGTCCCGTGCTGTGCCGGAGTTGCTTCCAGCAGAAGCGCACCGTTAGTCAGGCCAGCTAGCCGCTTCGCGGCGTGTGCCAGGCACTGCTTCCGTTTGATTTTCGCGATCTCGTGGTTCCGCACCTGCAATTCCATCCGTGCAACTTACCGCGCGCAATCTCTTCAGCGTGCGATTTCCCGTTTGATTATGAATTGGATCGACGGTGTCCTGAAGAATCCCTGCCAGTTATCCTGCGCCGCCGCTTCCCTGCTCTTACCGCGCTCTGCTTTCGGCGAGTTTGCGTGGCTTCTTCGAGGCCTCGCTCACGGCCAGTGATTCGAGCTTCTTTTCGTTGGCCAGCCCCTTCTTGTCTTCGTGAGCGATCAGCAGCGCCTCGATCTGACGCAGCAGATCCTGCGTGTTCATGGGCTTCACCAGCATTTTGTCGGTGGCGTGCGTGACCCAGTCAGCATCCGCCGGAGGATACGCGGTGAGTATAGCCACAGCCGGGCGGTTGGGGGCCTTGCGCGCGGCAGCGGCCACTTCCTGACCCGCGGTCTCGCTTTCCATCCGCAGGTCGGTGATAACCATGTGATATTCGTTCGCCTTGATCCGCAGCTTCGCTTCGCGAGCTGAGGCTGCTGTCTCCACCTCGAAGCCGCTGATCTCCAGCACGGCTTTCAGGGTCAGCAAAATGGCAACGTCGTCGTCGACCAGAAGTATGCGCCGTTTCATAAGTATCTCCTCGCTCGTTCGGGGTCGTGCTACCAAAGCAGCAGGCGGTTGGATGCAGGTTTCGGCCGGTTTTGCGCAGCCTGAATCCGACGATTTTCAGTTGCTACACTGGAAACGAGTCCTTCGTTCCCGCTCGGCACGTGCGGGATGGGAGTCCCGCACGTGACCCAGGCGGCAATACCGGAAAGGAAACCGTTCCTCAGTAACGTGGCAGAATATCACGTCGAAAACTTCGGCTGCAGGGCCAGCCGTTCTGACGGCGAGGCCATGGCCGCCAGTTTGCGCCATCGCGGGCTCGCACCGGCGGAGGATCCCAGTGAAGCTGCTGTCATTATTGTAAATACCTGCAGCGTTACGGCGGAAGCCGACCGCCAGGCCCGGGCGTGGGTGCGCCGCATTCGCCGCCAGAACCCGGAAGCGCGAGTCATCGTCACCGGCTGCTACGCGCAGCGCGCGCCAGAAGAGCTGGCCGCCATGCCCGAAGTCGATGCCGTGGTCGGCAATAGTCACAAGTCGCTGGTGGCGGATCTCGCGCTGCGGCTGAGCAGCGCGGCAAGCCTGGACGTCGCGGACTCGAACTTCGTGCCCCTCGAGAGAATCTTTCACGACGACGCGTTTGCGCATACCGAGCTGGCGGCGCTTCCATTCGCGCCCGATGCGCGGCAAACCCGCCCCAACCTGAAGGCGCAGGACGGCTGCGGCAATCGCTGCTCGTTCTGCATCATTCCGGCGACGCGCGGTCCGAGCCGGACGATTCCGCTGGAGACCTGCCTCGAGAACGTGCAGGCTTTCGTCGATCGCGGCGGCCAGGAGCTGGTGCTGTCGGGCATTAATCTCGGACGCTGGGGCCGCGATCTGAAGCGAGTGCAGAGATTCGAGAGTCTGGTGGATGCGATTCTGCGCCGGACGGCCTTACCCCGCCTGCGTCTCAGTTCCATCGAGCCAATGGACTGGTCGGCGGAGTTGCTGGCTCTCTATCGCGAATTCGCCTGCGAAGCAGGGGCCGGGCCACGCCTCGCGCGTCACACGCACCTGCCACTGCAGTCCGGATCGGATACGATTCTGCGGCGGATGTATCGCCGCTATCGGCCCTGGCATTACGCCGAGCGGCTGGCGCAAATTCGTGCCCTGCTGCCCGACGCAGGGATCGGAGCCGACGTGATGATCGGATTCCCCGGCGAAACGGACGCGCTGTTTCAGGAAAGCTACGAATTCATCGCGGCGCAGCCGTTCACGTATCTGCATCTTTTCCCGTTCTCAGCCAGACCCGGAACGCCGGCGTGGGAGTACCATCGCCAGTCGCCGGTTGCCGCCTCCGCGGTTCGCGAGCGCATGGCCGCGCTGCGCAGTCTGATGGCGGAAAAATCGCATGCCTTCCGGTCGCGGTTTGTCGGGCGGATGCTGTCGGCGGTCACCATCGGCGGCGATGCGGATCATCCTGCGGGTAGCGGCGCGCCCACCGGTGAGGCCGTCACCGATAATTTCCTCAAGCTCACGCTGGACGCGCCGATCGCGGCCAACCGGCTCGTGAGGGCGCGCATCACCGGATTGAGCGAAGACGGCGTTGAAGGCGTGGCTTAAGGCCTCTGGCCCGCCGCCTCAGACGCGAAGCCTGGAGACAAGAGCCAGGGACGGTGATCCGCTGGTGTTAAGTCGTGGGCGCCGGTTGATATACTAAGTTGCCGCGTGACTGAGCCACGCGCGAGGAGATACACCCATCGATAAGCGTTCCGCGAAGCAGTTTGTCCGAATCAATGAGCGCATTCGCGCCCGCGAAGTGCGCGTGATTGACGAAAAAGGCGAGCAGCTCGGCATCCTCCCACCTTTCGAGGCCCTCAAGATTGCTCGCGAACGCGGCCTCGATCTCGTGGAAGTGTCGCCGACCGCCGTTCCTCCCGTCTGCCGCATTCAGGACTACGGCAAATTCCTCTACGAAAAAGAAAAATCGGACCGCGCCGCGCGCAAGCGTCAGAAGGTAATCACGGTCAAGGAAGTGAAGTTCTCGGTTACCATCGACGACCATGATTACGTGACGCGCAAGAACCAGGCAGTCCGTTTTCTGCAGGACGGCGATAAGGTAAAAGCCTCGCTGCGCTTCAAGGGCCGCCAGATGGCGCACCGCGAGCTGGGCTACGCGATCATCAATCGCCTCATCCAGGACATTGGAGACAACGGAGTCGTCGAGTTCATGCCGCGCATGGAAGGCAACACGCTGCACGCGATTCTCGCGCCGGGCAAGAAGGAGCCGCCGAAGAAGCCCGCGCCGCCTCGGCCCGCGTCCTCGGCACCTGAACCGCCTGCGCATCCAGCGCAGTAATCACGGGCCTATTACCGAATGCGAGGCCGGTAACCCCACGGGCAGCAAACCGGAGGCGCTGGCTTTTGACGACGGGATTCGCGCGTTAATCTGCGAAGCGCGCAGCGCCGCGAGCCCTGGCTTTCGCGGCTT
>Ga0335073_10003223_pt1 | contig 22683 bp, 41 predicted proteins | sample Lox_Sample_22_FD_207093 | JGI IMG/M metagenome (GOLD analysis project Ga0335073, IMG submission 207093) | Soil microbial communities from Loxahatchee National Wildlife Refuge, Florida, United States - Lox_Sample_2.2 | ecosystem: Environmental > Terrestrial > Soil > Wetlands | place: USA... | reverse complement strand
CTGATAATTGTTTCGCCAGCTGCTAGCGACATAAATTCGCATATCAAACTCTCCTAATTCGGACCATACGTCGAAGTTTCTTGCGGATTGCTCCATCCGATCGGATTTCCGGGCTCTTTTCCGTCTTCCCTTGGACTCGTGTCACTAACTGTAACCGCGGGTCGCGGCCGGCCGACGGCGCCATAGCCAATCCCATCTATACGGGCCCGCTGATCGGAACTGTCTATGCCGCCGTCGGCGCGGACGAGTCGCCAGACTTTGACGCGCGTTCGCAGGTATCCATCCGGCGCCTCAATGCCGACGATTTGCGGGCCGGCGAGCTCGTCATACTGATTGATCTCGCCGGTGATCTCCGACCACAGCTTGAGCGCCGTGTCAGCGCCCGCGTACACGCCTCCGATCTGGTTGACGAACAGCGCCCAGTGTCCGGAGTCCGCGGCCGCGCGCGCGGCCTCGAGCGCTGGCGACTCCTCTACCGGATCGTGCAGGCGTCGCAGTTCCCGCCAGAGTCCCACCCGGGCGATGCCGAAAAACTGAAATTGCCGAATGCCATGCAGCCAGGCCCAAGTCAGGACGCGCCCCGCGCTTTGCGTGGCGTCCATTTCGGGCGCGGCTTTTTCGGTGTCGGCGGATTCGTAGTCGGGACCAACTTCGTATCCGTCGATGTTTTTGGCGACGTATTTCGCGAGATATCCGGCAGCGGTTCCCATGGCCCGATCGCATGCCATGATTCTGATGCGGTGCTCGAGGGCCCCGGGCTCGTTACCATCTTCGGACAGCCAATACTTGCGGAGCAATTCGCGCACGCGCTCGCGAGAATCTTCCAGCGTATACAGCACCATATGCCAGTGCGCGGTTCCGTCGTGATGGGGTTCAGCGACTCGCATTCCATAGTAGAAGATGTCCTCTTTTGCAGCAGCTGCGCGAAATCGTGTCCACAAAAGACGCAATTGCAATTGTCCATCGCGCACCGTCGCGCCGTTGAATGTATCGTTCATCTCGCCATGGTGATGAACGGCATGATATTTCGACGGTAGCGTCAGCGTGTAGAAATCCGCGGCCAAGTTCTCAGCCTGCGCAAGTTCGTCCATGCCGCGCAATCGCGTCATCAATTCGTGTCGTCGGTTGGTGGGATTAGCGGTCGATGAATCATAAACTCGCCGGAGCGCAAGCGAATCTCCGGCGTCGGAGACAACGCAAGTGTTATCAATCCATCTTGAAAGAATCTCTGCGCGTCTTGATCGCGCAGCAACGCCAGCATGACTACAATACAGTTGCGATGTGCGACTAATAAATCCGCTATGTCTGAGTCCGTTCTCGGCACTCCTAGAGAATCGTTTAAATAAACGGCGAGTCCACCAAGAAATAGATCTAACGCGTCTGAGGCGACCGCGTAGGCTTGTTCTTTTCTTTTCTGGCGGGGCCACGTCATGAGATGTACAAAATGCTTCAATCGCTTCATCATTGCGAAAACAAGCGCATACATCCGCATACGTCACCGCTAATTGTCGAATTTGATCGTGATCATAAGCGATGTCCAGGCGCGAGTCGATTAATTTCTGTGTGCGATCGAATATCCACGCTTGCGCCGTGTATTTCTCAGGCCAGGAATATCCGCCGAGCATGTCATAGAAGCGCGCGCGGATCGGATCTTGAATGTTGCGCGGCAGAGTCCAGAGTTTCGGTGCGGCGAGCTCATCGAGCGCTGTCAGCGCATCAGAATGAAAACCGCCACGAATATAAATTCGGTGTTCGGTCGGATATCGCGGTGAGAAATAGCGGCTTTCGCTCGCTTTGCGCGGGCGCCACGTTTCCGAATCGCCAATCATCCCGGCAAATCCTTATGCCGAACGCGAACATTGCAACCGGAATTGCGTTTTAATTGGCAATATGAGAGTATTGGCGGTGCAAGTGATGCGACCGCGTGCTCACGACACCGGTTGCAGCCGCGTCAACGGCATGCAGCGCCCCTTTATTGGGGCGTTTGCATATATACGCCTGTCGTCCGATTCTGACAAGCCTGGCTATGGCGGATCCCGCCGGCCGTCAAATTCGACTGCGTGTGGATGAATTTCGCAGAGCCGACCGACTTTCACGACACCCGCTTTATCGGCTCGAGTTTCACCGATCGGCAGCGCATAAAGCGCAAGGCCGATCGATGGGCCTACTTCGCCTCTCCGCTGTCCGTTGAGCGTCGAGCCTTTTCCTCGGTTAGCGCCTTGATGACTGCGGTCATCGCCTCGACGTCCTGCGGCGTTAGCTTCGCGCGATATGCTTCCATCTCCATGTTCAGCCGCGCAACCTCAGCTTCGGCCGTTTCGGCGCGCCGCCGCCAATGGGCATACGGGTCTGCCGGTTGTTCACCGCTCATTCGCTTCTCCGCTGGTTTGTTTCACAGCACCTTGTAGCAGCGCGCACACATGATGCACGGCCAAGCGATTGGCGTCTATGCCACCAGGTGAGCGCGCCGCGGTGTTATATGCCCGCTCTCAACTATGCAGGCCCGCAGAGCCGAAAATCGCTAGGGCGGCCGATGAGCTCGCCGCGCAATCCCAAGCAGCAGATCCCTGAATTCCAAGGGTGTGGCGCTCGCCGCGGTCTTGCTGATTCTCTGCCGCACATGCTTACGGCCAGGTTTTTTCTCGCCGTGGTTGATCGCCGCGTACTCTCGCTTCGTGTGATTCCCGCACCAGCTGATAAGCGCCCCGCCTTGACTATCCGGTTGCCGACCCCAGTCGAGCGATGGCAGCTGATCGGCCTCGATCCCATAAGCGTACAGCCAGGTAGCCTTTTTCGCCGGGTGCCCGTGCCGCCCTTGTTCGACGTGAGCGACCCATCCGCCGCACAGTATTTGCTGCCATCCCTCCCATGAAGGCGGTGCGATGCCGTGCGCTGCCCATGCATCGGTAAAAGCCGGGTGCTCGATCACTCCACCGTATCGGCGCACCGTCTCGAGGGCGAACTTGAACAATCCCCCATCGTCACCTTTTTTATATCCGTAACGCGCCTCGACCAAGCCGGCGAGTCGGCACCAGCGCGTACAGGGTGGATGAGCGACCACAGCGTAAGGGCCGGAGTATTTCGTCGCGTCCCGCTCAAGGTCCCAAGGATCGACATCCGGAAGCCCGAAGTAAATGCCGCCCTTTTGAACGAACAGCGCCGCGATCACGCGGGCTTGCGACTCGACCGCAGCCGCGCGACCACGCGTTCGCGCACCTGTCGAATGCGTGCCGGGCTGTCGACGCACACCGGGCACAGTGACACGGATGCACACACGACCGTATCGGCCGGAGGCATGCGCGCCGGCGGGTCCGCACCATAGGCGTTGTACTGCGCACCGCAGAAATTACAACTGATCTGAAACGTTCCGGTCATGGGGAGTTATTTCTGCACGCGGCAATACCGCGCTTCATGGTGAACGCCTCAAAGCCCTCGCCCAATTCCTGGTAATCGATATCCGCAGCCTCTTTGCACTCCGGATGAAATTTGTTGACGAACGGCTCGCGCTCGTACACGCCGCGCAAGCGCACGTATGGTAAGCCGGCCAGAATCGCCTCACCGCACCAGGTACACCGATGCGGCGTGCGAGCCTTGTACTGTTTTTGTTCGACGATTCTCATAGTCAGAACGGCTCAAGAGATCCATAAGGTCCGTACAATTTGCGCGCTTCGATTTCATCCGGCCGCAAATCGCGCGAGGCATTACCGCGAATCGCACGTTGCGGGCGCTCGCGAACGACAACCCACGGATAATAATACAACACTGCGGAGTTTTCCCATATCGAAGGATATGCTACGTGGCAATCCTCGATCAAATACACGCCGTGCGTATTGGGCCACAAAGAACGAAAACTCAACTCTTGATCGGCGACGACGTGAGAGCCGTCGTCAATCACGATATCGAAAGTCCCGAGTGACTTGAGCATCGATTCGTCGCGCTGATCACCGATCACAACAGAAATGTGATTCGCCTCGAAAAAGCATTCTTGTCGATTATCGAGGCCGACAATCTCGGCGCCGAGTCCGAAATAATCGCGCCACAATTCGAGCGACCCACCGTGATCGACGCCAATCTCGAGGACGCGCGGGCCGCGATTGCGGAACTGGGCAAAATGCCGATCGTAGATCGGAAAGTAGTGACGCCATTTATCAACATGGCGGCCCTTGTGCGTATCAAAAAACGTCTCGTAAGCGCTCATGATCAGCACCAAAGTTTAGATTCGATTCCAAAAAACATATCCAGGCGTTTCTGATACATCTGCGCAAGGTAGTCGTGCCCGTTACGTTCCATCAGAACATGCGCAAGTTTGATACGCGTGTACATGAATATCTGAATGCCTTCATGCACCTTTTCTTTCCATTCGTTATCCGTCAACCGATCGGCGAAGATGTCATGCGCAAGAATCTCAAGGCCCCATCGATACGCATCGAATTCAATCAGCGCCTGCGCATCGCCCAATTTTTTCCGCTCGCCGAGCGGATGCGTGGTCAAGTTCCGGTAATAAGGCAATTGCGCAAAATGCACCGGGCCCATCGCGAACGCATTCGCGAGATCCGTGAAGCACCAGTAAGGCGGCCCGCGCGGCGCTAGGATTTCCTCGAGGCCATCGCGTCGATAGATCGCGTGCTCGGGCCAGACATGTCGATTGATGACGAAATTCCAAAGTCGCACCGGATCGGAGATAGTTTCATCCATCGCGGTATAGAACGCATGGAACACTGGGGCGCCGGCGAGCTCGTCATACACTGCGCACGGTGCGTAATAGCAAACAACCTCCGGATGTTCCTCCAGATACTTCACCGCGCGGAACACTTCATCACCGATCAAATAATCATCGTCGGCGAGAAAACAGCAGTATTTCGTATCGGCCGCGAGTAGCGCCGCCCGCATATTCGGAAACGGTCCGATATTCTGATCCTGCCGAATGAGCCGCACACGCTTAGGTACGGTCGTGAAAGGATACGAAGCATTATCGGAAACGACGATTTTAGACTCGGGCAATGCGAGCACCGTTTTATCGATCGCCCAAGATAGGAATTTCTGACGATTGAACGTCGGAATACAGACAGTGAGCAAGTGACTCATTGCGAATCAGCTGGCGCGGTCCGCTCCACCCGGATGCGCGCCGTGCGACGATTTTATGGAGACCACAAAAGTGTGGGGCGCCGCGTCTTCCTGATCAGACACAAAAGTGTCTCATGAGTTTCTCCAGCGTCAACCGTCGGAAAATTCCGACAAAAACGGGGCGCCGTCGACTCATAACCGACGGCGCCCGATGAGACGCCTACACCGGGAGGGATGGGCGACTCAAAACAAAGCGTAGCAAATCGCGCGCGAGCGCGTCAAGCGCCGTTCGCGCGCACGATTTGCAATTGACGGATCGCATTATCGATCGCGAGGCCCATTCCATTGATTTTCGCGGCCTGCGCGTCGTTTTTCTGCTGTAACACGACATTCGTTTGCTGTAGCGTGACGTTCTGCGTCTTGAGTGCATCAGCATCACTCTGTACGCGATTGACGTAGGAATATCCAGCGCCAGCGACAGCGAGAGCGCCAGAGGCAACAGAAGCGGCAATTTTCAACATGATTCCTCCACAATTTCGTTACAACTTAAACAAGAGAAATGAAGCGAATCTAAACGTATCGAGCGCCATTCCGGATGTATGCACGCATATCCGCGCGCGCGATCTTGTAGCCAGATGACCACGGCGCCCGCGTCATCGGCCGTGTAACCGCGATACGCGAGTTGATTTAGCTGCTTGAGCGGCAAGCCGGCTCCTGTCCACGCGGCCATGAATCTGTGCGTTCTGCGTGGTATTGGCGTTTGCGTTCCGGCGAACGGATCGGGCCAGCGCGCCAGGCAATCGGTGCACGAACAGCGCGGGCCCGGATAATGCTCGTTCGGATTCATGACGGGCACTCCATCGTGATATTTTCAATGATGTATCCAGCTGGCGAGACGTAGCGAATCGTCGTGATGACGCATCCGAGCGCGTCACGGCGCACGCGCACGATGCGAAAGCGCGAATTAGCCATACAAATACGCTCCGATCGCGATTCCCCATGCGAGAACGAGCAATGCCGCAATCGCAGCGCGCCCGACAAGCAACGGAAAACGAATGTCACTCACAATCCGGCCTTTGCGAGCGCGGATCGCGCAAGCATGGTCATGCGTTGACACGCAAGTTTAAGATCGACAGCGGTAAAATCGCCGACCCATTGCGTTTCACGAATCGCGCGAAGCGCTTCCGCCATGTCCTCAACCGCATCGCACGGCACCGCAAATTCTGGCCGCCCGTGATGCAGCGTGACAAGCTGGCCCTCAGTGATGACGTAAGTAACAGCGGAATTCATGACTTGCTGCCACCGACAACCGCCACAAGAAACGCGACGACGAACGCAATCACAAGGATGGCGCCGATTCCGAAATGTAGGTGATGCATAAAACCTCCCGGTAATTTCACTATCTACAGAAACGACAACGCGCCAATAATGGCGCGCGTTGACTCAAAATACCGGAATTGCATCACACTTCTAGTCATCGTCGTATTCTGTCAAATCCTCCGCGTCATCGTCATCGCCGTCGTTCGGGTCTAAATCATCTTCGTCGACGGATGACGGCAACGTTTCCACCGTACAATCCCACCGATCCGAATTAAGCGCGTTGAATTCCATTTCATTCAGTATTCCGTGATCAGCCAAGTAATCGAGAATTTCGGGAATATCCTCCTCCTCCAGAAATTCATCATTGAATTCGACGCGAAAATCGTCATCGACATCCGATACCCATATCATACTCTGCTCAGCATCCACCAATTCCGCCGGCCCGTGCGCGCGCAAAATCAATTCGAGCGGATACTTCCGTTTCACGATGGCGCCGGTGGCGTTGTCGATGAGGTTGGAGCGACCCATTTTTGATATGCCCATTCGCCGATCACCGTTCCGGCCGCGGTCAGGATCAAAAACCAGGCGAGCGACGTGTAAGTGATATGCACCCGCGTCCCGCCGCCCATATTCAAAGTCATGACGCAAAACCTCAGAACCCGAGCGCGGCATTACCGGTGCGCGGATAGCGCAGATTCGCCGATCGAAATATCAGCGATTCGCCGGGCTCAAGGGTGTACCGATATTTCGTCCCGACGCGCAGCACCCGCGTCGCGTTGCGCGAGCTCTGAGCGATGATAGTGCCTGCGGCATCGCCCAAGGGGACGATATCAAAGGCAGCCTCACCGCTGAGATAATCTTGATATGTCATCACGATCAGTTCATTGGTCGTGAATCCTACTTCATATTCCTCTGGTTTTGAGAAAATATGTTTCTTGAACGTCGGGCACCATGAAGTTTGAGCCGACGATTTTACCGCAATTCGGTTGCAATCCGGATTGAGAGGGCGTAACTGAAATCCGTTACACTCAGGCATAGAGCGCCGCCACAGATGCAATCCACGTCGCAATCTGCGAAACATCAGCAAGCGCCGCGGTACTCAAAACACCGCTACCGTAATTCGTGACGAGATACGAAACGATAGCACTCACGAATGCTTGCAGCGGCGCAGTCTCCTCCGGAGTCAATTTAAGCGCAGTCAATTCGTTCTGCAAAAGCGTCGTGACATCCGCCGCCGCCATGGTAGGGGTAATGCTTTTAAGCGAATTGGCGACCGCGGCAACCTTCGATGCGCGTTCCGCGTAGCACGCCTGCGCCGTTTGCGTAGACGTGGTGGCGCATCCGGATTGAATCGCAACCGCAGTCAATTCCTGAATCACCAGCTGCTCGGCAACCGTATTTTTGGAAAAGAGCGCACAGCCAGGCAGCGCCAGTGTCGCGAGCAGCAGCAGCAGCAGAAAAAGAGTCGACGAAAAGAGTTTCAGCGTGAAGCGATAGACAAAATGCATGCGTGATCCTTCATTCAGCGAGTTTCGCTTGAATCCAGTGTACTGCGGTAGTCAGCACCGTAGCAACACCGATGCCGACATAAGAGGAGTAATCGGCCGGCAGGCCAATGTGCAGCGTCAAAAATCCCGTGATGGCGCCAGTGATCACCGCGACGATGTGCGGTACTGCTTTGAGTGTGCCATCAGTCGCCGGTGGAAGTGAGGGCGGCGCCGGCGCTCGAGGCGGCGGCGGTGAGGGGGAACCGGGCGAAGTAGACATGATGGTGCTCCATCTTCAAAAAAGACACTTGAGTTTCTGTTCGACGCCACAAATGATGCCGCTCGCGATATTACCCGGTTGCAGCTGCTGCTGTGCCTGGCTGGCGTAGCATGCCGCCTGTTTCGCAGACTGCGCAACCTCCCACAGAAAATAGAGCGCGACGATACCGCCGCCGATCAGCAGCATGTCGCGTTCTTTCAAATCACTGCCCGCCAGTGATGAGGAGCGGCGTTGTACATTGCAGCACCTGCCCTTCCGGGCACGATCCGCTCATCCCGAGCGGGCAAGGCGATACACCCGTGCCCGTGCCGCCGCCGGTGCTCGGCATGCTGCCGCCGCCGGTGCTCGGCATGCTGCCGCCGCCTGTCGATCCGGTTGCACCGCCGCCCGTGCCGCCGGCGCCCGCGTGTTTCCCCATCAGTAAATACAGGAGCGCCGCGCCGCCCGCGATCCAGAGGAGTGTACGAGTCGATTTATCCATGAGAGCAACCTCTCAGGCGGACGAAAACGCCTGTGAAATATCGCAAATCGCGCTTTGCACATTCTGTGCAAGCGAATTCGACGGGCATGACGGACATGCACCGCCGCCAGCGCCAGCGCCGGCCGTCGATGTAGTTGGCGTCGTCGATTTCGATTTCATGAAGTAATAAAGCACGGCGGCGCCGCCGACTATCCATAGCGCCGTTTGCGTCGATTTCTTCATGGTCCTTACCCTCCGCTAGTTGCCGCTGTTGCCGCCGGTGTGGTCGACGATGGGCAACACCATTCACCGCCGCACGGTTTCACGCCAAAATTCTGGCCGCCCATATCCGCATTCGGTTTCGCTTTGGAATACATATAATACAGGAGCGCCGCACCGCCCGCGACCAATAGCAATGTCTGTGTGGATTTCTTCATAGCAAGCCCCGCAAATTTTGCAAATCCGATCCGATCAAGGAATCCAATTGATCATCGCCGCATGGCGGATGAAAACGATTGAATACCGCCGCTCGTCCGAGCGGATGTATCGAATGATTCTCACCGATGGGGAAATCAATGAAATTTCCTTTCTTTGCGATGTACTCTCCATCCGAACATTTGATCAGAAATTCACCGTGCAGCACATACGCATAATGCGAGATGACATCGTGCGTGTGCGGAGGAATACACGAATTCTCATCAGGAAAACTATAAATCAATCCTCCACAGCACGAAGTGATGCGCGGCATCATGCATTGGCCGCCGGCGCATTCGCCAAAATACCGGCGACGTAATTCGGAGTCTGCCCATTCTGCGGAATTCCGCCAGCGCTTTGCACCGCACCGACACCCGCATTATACGCGGCAATTGCGAGCGGCCAAGATTGCAGCGTCGAATAATTCTGTTGCATCGTTTGCGCGGCTTGCTGAATCTGATTGTTGGTATCGCACGCGCTAAACGGCGTCGGAACTTGCACCGACGTGTAGTACTGCGGCATCAGCTGCATGAGTCCCAAGGCGCCGGCGCTCGAGGGCCGCGTGCCGTCGATGACATCTTGCAAAAAAGAGCTCTCCTGATACGCCATGGCGGCGAGCAAATCTTGCGGGAATCCGTATTGCTGCTCCACCTGATTCAAGATCGGCACCCAAGTCGGGCCTTCGTTCACGTTCTGCCATCCCTGAATGCCCGCCATGATTTGCGTCCCAAGGCACGGGCAATTGCCGCCGGCGCCAGATTGCGTATAGATCCAATAGAGCAGCGCGCCGCCGCCAAAAAGTAGAAGAATTTTCTGTGCTTTGGTCATCAGTTGATGAGAAATACACTCAAATATGCCGCCGCCGGCGTCACCGCAGAGCCGGAATTCTGGAATCCTACAAGACCGATGGTATCGCCAGCTGTCAAACTCGCCATATAGCTAAAACTGCTGGTGATATCCGCCGTCGTTTGATTCGTGAATCCGGCGCCAATCGGAAAACTCGTCGCATCGATCGAGCCATTATGATTCAAGTACGCTTGCCACGAATAAACCGAGCTACTGGTAGCATCCGGCCAAGAAATCACGCCATTGATTTGATAAATTCCCGTGGTCGGAACAGTCAATTCCGAAAACGAAGACCCGCTGTGATACGAACCGTTATCGAAATCAACATCATTAAACGTGATGACGGTCCCGCCGCCGCCGCTCGCGACGCTGGTAGTTGTTCCGTGAACAATTGCGCCTGATGACACACTGCCTCCACTAATCGCGCCGCCGGCGTTGCGATTCATCCACCATGCATGATTGAGAATAGACACATTAGCAGCAACTAGGCATTAGCGCCCTGTGTTCCCCATGCATTGATGGTCACCGCACCGGTCGACATCGCCGTCCCGAGATTGATGTTGAGCACATTCGCCGCCGTCGTCGACAGATATCCCTGTCCCATATCTTCAGCAAACACTTGCGCAGCGGCACCAGTCGTTCCGACGTAAGCCAGAAAATTCTTGATCACCGTCGCGCCATCCAAGAGTTCAATCACCTGAATGCCGGCCGCCGACAGCGTGCCGACCACAGTGATTTCAAATCCCATCAATCGGAATTTGCTTCCGGCGCCAGGCGTCCATACGGCCGTATTGCCGGACGCGGTTGCGGATAGCGTCTTGAACGTATTCGCAATGCGAACGCGGTCCCAAGTCGAACCGTTGAATCCATACAAAAACGTCGCGGTCGGTTGTCCGACAAGCGTCGCGGATTCTCCATCCGCATTAAATTCGGTGAGCTCCGGCGGCGATTGATTGATCTGTAGCTTGCCCATCTAAGTCCCTACCGGATTCGCAACCGTAAACGGCAATTGCTCATCCGTGACCGGAATCAAATTGCCGTATACGCTGACAGCAACCGTGCTGCCGCCGGCGCCAAGATTCCCATTGATGCCAGTAACGCCGAAACTCGAAAATTCCTCCAGAACGAAAAATGTCGGAATCACCGCATTGTTCCCAACGATGATATTCTGATTGAACGGCACATTAGCACCATTCGCCCAAAGACTCGCCGTCGATTCCGCCGCCGGTCCTGATCCGGGACTATCGTAGTACACCATGAATTCGCGAATCACCGCGCGATATCCGGCCGGAACTTCAAAACTGGTGATAGACCACAGCGTCGATTTACTCGCGCCGATATCCCCCGAAAACGTGAAATCCTGCGCATTCACGGGCCGCGAATCGTAGACCGCGAGCACCGAATAATCGGGCACGACATCGCCGATGCCCATCGAGCGCAATTCCGCGACACACGCCTGTTGTCCGCTCAAATCGGGCGCGTGCTGCACCGTGCTCGGATACACGCCAAAATCGCGGATATCCTGAAAATGCTCGAGGTTGCCGTTTACATGCGGAACAGCGTACATCAGTAAAACGCCTTCGTACCGATGAACGACATGTAAGACATCAAATAAATCAAGCCGCTGATTTGTTGATCGGTGTTCTCCAGTTCGATTTGAATTTGCGTCTTTTTTCGCCAGACATTTTCGATCGGCAACCATTGCATCGCGCTGTCGATATCGGACAATGCAATCGGATTATCGGAATACGATCTTCCGGTAGTAATGTTCGTGATCGACGCGGAAAGCGCAGTGATCTGACACAGCAAGATCTGCGATTCGTCGTTCTCCGCAATCGCATACGCGCCGAATTTCTGCCAGAAAAAATCAGAATCGCCGTGCGTCGTGAAATTGAGCGTAGTAGAATAGTCGGGCGGCCCGCCGTTCGGCAGGTTGACATCAGTCGACACTACATAGGTAAAGGCAGATTTACCCTTGTAGCGCGGGACAGCGGAAACAGCGGCATTCATGGGGTCGGAGCAAGGAACGCCTTGATACCGATGAAACTCAATTGCAGAGTTGTGTACGCCTGATTGCCGAAATTCAGATACGCCAGCTGAATCGTCGACTTGGCGCCCCACAGTGTGATGCACGGCAGGACAAACGGAAATTGTCCGGTTCCAGCGATATTCGGCAGCGGCACCGGATTATTCGAGTATTGCCGTCCGGTCGACGTGTTCGTGACGAGCAACGTCACCGCGGGCAACTGATTGTTCGCATACGTCGTTCCAGCATCGCCCACCGTCGCGAACACCGCAAGTTTCGTCCAGAAAAAATCAGAATCGCCGGCGATGTTGAATGAAAGATTAGCGACCGATCCGGCCGTCAGAGTCGCGGGCAAATCCTCCTCATACACGAACGAATTGAACGATGTGTATTGACTCTGATCTGCCCATGGCGCGCCGCCCTGGCCGCCTGCGCCGCCCATCTGACGCTGTTGTCGCGGCATCGGGCCAGGTTGTGAGCTCATAAGGTTTCTCTCCTTCTAAAAAGCGGGGCGCTTTATCTGCGCCCCTAACGAATCCAGGTAAACAACAGCGAAAACCCGGATTTCAAGTAGCTTGGCGAATGAGATACCCGCGCATGCGATCCATCAACCGACCGATCTGTCCGGAAGGCGTCGGAATGAGTCCCGCAAACGTCACAATCATGGTCCAGTTCTGATTGCTGCCGATGAAAATCGGCGCGATGTTGTAAATCTCGCCGCTCCACGCCGCATACGAAACTTCCATGCCGCCCGTCGTGATGAAATCGCCCGTCACGGACGAAGCAACCGCCAATCGCGTCGCCGGCGGAAACATGTTGAGCGGCCCATCGGTGATGTAGTTGCGGTCGGTTCCTACGGTCATGACCTTGTTGCCGCCGTTGCCGACGTTGTAAACATCGTTCACGAAAATGCCGACAGTCGTCGGCAGATTCGAGCGGCCGGGTTCTACAGCAAAAGCGGTCGTAGGCACGGTCGAGTTGTTCACACCGGGGAAAAACAGGTTTTCCGATCCAACCATCAAAAACCCGTTACCAGCCGTCAGCTGATTCGGCACCGTCAAATTCGTATCGAAAATCGTCTTCGGCACCGCGCCGGCGCCAGGCGCCGAGCTCGTCCCCTGTCCAAGCTGCGTCGAATAGAAATTAAAATTGAGCGACCCAGCAGACGGATACGCGAGAGCATCGTACAGTGGGTCCCAGATGACATCATACTGATTCGGCACACCGACGATGTACTGTTGCAGCTGCCCTTGCGTCGGAATCGGCCGACCTTGGGCATGCGCGATCGGTCCGTGATACTCGAAGATTTCCTCCTCGACCTTGTGCATCCCATCTTCGGTCATCTGCCAAACGGTTCGCGTGCGAATGTTGATGCCGATGGCACGCATCACCGCAGCGTAGAACAGATTCGATTTCGTTTTCATCGTCAAAACTCCTAGGTTGAATGCATTTACTTTGGATGCGTTCAGCTTGCGCGTTCGCTCACATGCCCATCGCGTCGTGTTCTTGCAGACCGGTGTATCCTTGCGTGCCGAATCCGCCGCGATTCATGATGCCAAGGCCAGGCGGCCGAGCGCCAGGGCGCATGTAAGCGCCGAGCCCGGGCGGCCGAGCGCCGGCACGCATATACGCGCCGAGTCGTGAGGCGGGATTGATGTACCCGAGACGTGGCGTATGAACCAGGCCGCCGGACATGCCCGTGGCACCGGCCATGCGCTTGTACGGCACATAATCGCCGACCCCGCCGAGTTTCAATCCGCCGAATCCGCTCATGCCGGGGAGAGCTCCGCCCGTGGCGCTCGAGATGTACGGAGTAATCGCATTCACCAGCACCACAGTGAGGCCGCCCATGGCGACGTAAGCACCTTTGCTGCGTCCCATGAATTTGCCCGCCAGAAATCCAAGGCCGATCGCGCCCGCCGCCTGCAAAATCGTCGACGCACCGGTGATACTCGTCACCGACGACGGCAGATTCGGTGACAAATACCCGTACAGCACGGCGAGCGCAATCGCGCCGCCCGCGCCGATCGCGGCCGGTATCACGACGTTGCTGATTTCACCGCCGCCGAAGGGATTGCGTCGCCGGCGCGAGTGATGCCGCCGGTAGTGGTGATGATGGCGGCGCCGGCGATGATACACGGGATTGTGTCGACGGCGCCGATGTCCGCGCGGATTGTGCCGTCGACGGCGATAATGGCGCGGATTCGCGCGCCGCGAGCGTCGCGCGGAAACTTTGCGCCGGCGGCGCGGATTCTTGCGCCGCGAGGCCCAGTAGCGGCGTAGCGCCGCAGGCTGACGGCGTTTCGCATTTCGCTTGCGACGCCGCGGATTGATCAAAAACAAGGATTCCGACATATTCCCTCCTCTTGAAGTGAAGCGAAAATGTCGGACGCTACGGTAGGAAGCTATCCGGTAGAAAGCGCCTCATAAGCACACCGCGACGCTGAAACGGAAAATAACCTCAAGCTGCCTATTTTGTCAAATTCTCCTCTCAGCGGAAAACAAAGCCGCACGGACAAGGAAGTTCCTGACCACAATGCCGGCATTGTTGTTTGGCGGCGGCGAGATACAAGCGCACATTGGACGGGACATCGGGCAAGGCGCGCCAATCGTTCGGAATGCAGCAATAGGTCTCAATCGGGAACGAATCGTGTGTGTCGCTTTCCTTCAAGCCGCAATCAAGACATTGCCCATCGACGACATTGTGCGCGCCTTTCATTCGAGCTCGTCCCCATCCGGACCTAAATCGACGATGCCGCGCGGCGTGACGTGATAGCGCCCTTCGATCACGAACAATTGCCCGGTAGCGCCATCCGCGCACAAAAGCGGACGCGATCCCGCGGCGAACGCATGGCGGTATTTTTCCACCTTGCCGCGCCGCGTAGTGTCATATTCGATAGCATTGATGTTGCCCATGATCATGACGACTTTGGGCATTTCAAACTCGACTACACGCCCGCGTTTCGGAATCTGCTCGCGAAACTCGCGATACAGTTTGTACGCCTTATCGACATCCCCTTGTGATGTCTCATACGGATTTCTCACGTAAGCGCGCTTTTTAAGCGTCGCTTGGCACACAGCGAAAGGATCAACAGCGCTCCCCGATCGGCGCACGTCGCGCACGCATCGATCGAATTTCGCCGAATGTCGTTTGCGCTTTGCCATCACTGATCCGGTTGATTAGGTCCGAACGACGGCCAAAACCCGGGGCAGGTCGGATTACGCAAAAAGCACTCGAAATCGGATTCCAGATCGGCAACCTTTTTACCGGCAGAGAGCAAGAGATACCCGACAACCGCAGCCAATCCAATGATCGCGATATCTTCGCCGTTCAATTTCATGAGAGCACCGCCCATGCCGCGAGTCCAGCGAGTCCGAGCAGCAGCAAAGATGTACTGCTCGAAGTCGTCGGAGTTTCAACCGTAGGAATTCCAAGATTTCCAGTATTCACGGGCGACGGAGATAATCCGGATTGCGCGTTTTTCAATTGCGAACTGATCACACTCGCAAGTGTCGCCGCCTCTTGAGCAGTCAGCACCGTATTGGCAACCGCATTCACCGCCTGCGCAATCGCCGCCGTCGTTCCGGAACTGGCATTACCGGAATTCGCCGCATTAGCAACATCGGTTCCCGTGTTCACCGTCGCGCCGCAAGTAAGGGTCGGTGTAGCGCCAGGGCAAATAGGACCGACGCACACCGGAGCGGAGAGAGAGGCATAGCTCACAGTCGGCGCGAACGATTCATACGTGATCGGTTGCGTGAGCGCTGCAGTGTAGTCAACGGTGATCGGCGCGCAGTATTGTCCGAGACGTTGCGGCGAGCGATGCGCGAGTCCCGATTTATAGATAGCGCGAAGCCTCCCCATCGTTTGCCGATTCGTCGCAGTGAACGCCTCGGGCACCAGTTTCGGCAGCTGCGGCGCGACACGCACGTAGATACCAGGTTGCTGCTGTTTGAGCCAAAGCAAAAACCCTTTGATGCCCGTCGCAAGAATCGGTGTAGCGGTCGGCATGAAGCGCGCTCCTATTTCTTCATCAGCAGAACAGCAGCCAAGATGCCGCCGCCGATCAAAAGCAGCGTGCTCGTCGACAGACCAGTGGAAGCGGCCGGCGCAACAGCACTCTGCACAGCGGCTTGCACCGCCGGTTGTGAAGTGTCGACGCCTTGAGATTCGAGACTCGATAGCGCCGATGTCACGGCCTGAGTCTGATTGGCGCCGGACGTTTGCAGCGCTGAAATCAAATTCGCGATATCCGAATCCGTCACGGTCGATCCGCTCGAGGTTGTCGCGACGGGAGTCGGGCATGCGGGCACGGTAACCGCCGGCGTAGTCGTCGCCGTCGTCGTCGATGAGCTCGCCGGCGTGATGGTATTGGGAGCGGGTGAGGACAATTTGACGGGTGTTGCAACGGGCGCAGGCGTCGCGGTGGCCGGGGCAGTAGTCGTCGCGGTCGTGACTGCGGTCGATACCGCCGCGGGAATCGTCGATACGTCCGGAACCGGCGTCGCGGCATCGGCAGCATTCAGACTTCCCGCAACGTAGTCGACCATCATGGCGTACACCTTTGCGGCCGGCGCATTGTTCCCCATCTCGGTTGCGTATTGCTTTGAGAGCGCCGCCGTGCTCGCGATCTGCCAGCGATTAAAGAGCCAAGTCATAACCCCGCTTGCCCCCATGATCACCGCGTCAGTAACCGCTTCTGGCCCGACGCTGATTCCGGGATTTTTGAACGTGAACGGTCCCGGTCCCACGGGGCCGCCCGGTTGCGAAGTGACTTGCACCGTGACGCTGGCACCGGCTTTGTTCTGACACACGGCGGTCGCAACCGTTTGCACCGCCGTTCCAAAGGTCATTGCCCAGTGCGCGCATACATCGTAGTTAGTAATGATCGATGTATCCCATGACATATATACGCCGCACGCTAGCAGCGCTTCTATGTACTGCACCAGGCCGTGAGAGTCTTCATTCCAGGGAATTTGTCGACCGATACCGGCAACCGTCGACGGAAGCGCCGCGAGAGCATTCACCAGCTGCGTATCCCACGTGCCGATGTGAGCCGCGGTGTTAGGAGCCGCCGCGAGAAATCCGCTCACGATACCGGCGAGCGCGCCAACCGCCGCACCTACGGGTCCTGCAACAGAGCCGATCGTGGCGCCGGCGGCAATTGCTGAGCCCGCGCTCACGAGTGTCGCAGTCTCCGCAACGGTTTTGACATTGCATGCCGCCGCACCGAGGCCACTGCGCTTTAATCCTCGCAGCTGCGGGCGAGTGATCGGCATCCGATAGGGAACGAAAGGCGGCATCGCGCGCGCGGGCATAATTTTTCCCCTAAATGTGTGCAAACATCCAGCAAGTAGCCTGATCAGGGAACCATCCGAGTTGAACTTTCGTGCCATCTTCGTCGACCGGTATGCACTCTGCATTAACCCATCCGAAATCCTCGATCAGACATTGCCCGCTCACATGAGAGAACGCCTCGCCTCGCGGATCATCGCATGTCGGCATGCCGATCGCGCAAAAGCGCGTCCGATAACCGATGCAGTTCGCGAGACAGCAAAACAAAATCGATTTGTCATCACAGTCACCGCTCCGCACAAACAGTGTGTAATCGGGGTCCTGCACTGTTTCGGCAGACAGCATGTCATGCGTGTAGCGGATCGAATCGCGCACGAACTGATGCAGCGATTCAACTTCGCCCCAATAATCTTTTTCCGGCAGACAAGCCGTCAATTGCTGCGCGAGCATCCTAACTTCAAGCAACCGCTGCGCGGCTCGAGCATCGCCCGATCGGGGTTTCAAGAATTGGCGCGAGCGGCTAACCATGAGTCGAAGTGTCGATATGACTCCACCGACGCCTGACGGAATCGATCCAAAAAAGGATGGGAAGCGAGCGCTATCAGGCATCCCGCCCGAGCGTACTGCTTAACTTATTCTTTGTCTACAGAGGTAGCATTGTTGTGCCACAAAATGCTAATTCTCATTGCCCAACCGTTTTATCACTGTCATCGATCGCATCGTATTCGTCGCGTGGGATAAATTTCCCAATCACCGAACGCGGGATCTGTTCCGGATAATGAAACGGAAACGCGCCGATATGCCGCAACGTGGTACGACGTTCAACGCGACAAGTACATCCATTGAGCAATGATGCGCGAATGAAAAAACTTTTATCTTCTCCGACCCATCGCGAATCATGGCTAGGTCCGGACGTGAAATACGCACACATTACATCACCTTTCAAATAAAAGCGCGGTAATGCCTCTTTCCCATCTTCCATGCGCAAATCGCGCAAGCGTTCAAACACGCTGCGATGTACGCGGGTAAAGCCTAATCCATATTCCGCAGGTTTCTCACCGATGATTTTTTTGGAATACGCGCACGTAACGATATCTTCATCGCCTTCCCATAGCAATTCCCAATCGGACGGATTGAATTCAATATCCGAATCGATCATGACGAGCCATGGAAAGTCAGAATACTCGACAAAGCGATGCGCGATTTCATTGCGTGCGAGCGCGATATCAGAATTGCCGCAGAAAAAATCCGTGTGATGATACAGGTGACACGTTTGCAACAATCCGCCGATGCATCCAACGTCAACGCGTCGATCGATTGACGGAATCGACACCACAATCTCATTTCGGGTCGGCATGTTGATTACTCTGTAGGAATTCCCGCAAATCGCGCGTGGCTTCGCGGTAGTGATACCAGTATTGCAATTCTTTCTCGCGATAGATCCAATGTCGGAACCAAAACCCGAAACAGAATCCGAGATACAACGATGCGACACAGTAAACGATCATGTCGAATCGTCATAAGTCGTGATTTCGGATTCCGGCGTATCCGTCGCGGATTCAGGTTCATCTTCCGCCGGCGCCGACAGCCACAAAATCAATTCACGTCGGAATCGATCGCACCATTTTTCAAACGGCGCAAGCGACGGTTCCCATTCGCACACGACAGCGAACCATTTTTCGTGCTGCAAATATTCAAGCGCCTTTTCCGGCGGCAAATAATCGGCGAGATTGCGCGGAATGTGTTCGGTCAAGAAAAGTTCGGAATAAATCCGCGGCTCTTTATCCGCAAGCGCCCATGAAGAAATCAATTTCAATTTCTCCTGAATCATCGGGCGAAAAAACGCGAGCATGTTGTCAGACTTGGGCACCGCATTTCCAACAGAAACAGGCGCCGCAGGTGCCGCAATAGGAGCGGCCGAAATCTTGGGAGCAACGGCAGCGGGGGTGATGGGCGGCGGCGCAGTAATAGCGATGTTCGTAGTCGCTGCTGCCGCACCCGCGCCATTGCGCTGTTGCGCGAGACGTTGCAGAAGCGGAACCGCCACAGTCGGCGCCTCTTTGATCAGATCGCGAATCACGTCGACCCAATTTGATCCACCTTTCGCGCCGCCGCCTTTATCCTCGGCGAGCTCGCGCGCTGCCTCGAAAACTTTGAGCACCGTGTCAACCGGATCTTTGTCACTCGCCGGCGGCGCCGTCAGCTGTTTGAGATTCATCATAGCAGCCGACAAATCTGCAAGCGATGGCCCCGGAGCGGGCTTAAGCGCCGTGATCAGCGTCGCAACATCCGTTCCCTGAGGGCGATTCAAGAGGCCAGCAATAATCGATCCTAGCGCCGGAATGCCGAGCTCGAGAAGACGGTTATTTTTCTCGCGCCGCGCCTCATCCTGGCGCTGCATGAATTCGAGATACGTTTGAAAATCAGTCACAGCGCCGTTCGCAGTCGCGCGCGTTGCCGCCGGCCCTTCCATGGGCGCAACCGAAATGGTGCCGCCGCCCGGTATCAATCCGCGCGGCCCCAAAAATCGAATTCGATATGTACCAGGTCCGTATCGCTGTCGCAGCAACGTCATATCGAATTCGGCAACCGGGATTTTTTCCATAAATCCTCTTTTTTCAATCGGTAGTGTGCGAGTGATCATCGCAGTTGCGCCGCCCTCTACGCTTTTCGCCTCCTCAATCGCCCGAAATAGCTCACCGCCCTCCTCAGAATTGAGTGCCGCCATTTCCTCAGCGCCGCGAAGAGCATCGATTTCAGCCTGGCTCTGTATCTCAATGCGCGTTTTTGCCATGGATCGCCCTCAGAAATTCGCTACCTTGACGCTATGCGCGACGCTACTGCTAATGCTGGTGTTTGGCAACCTCGATTGCGCATTCATCGCAGATCGCAGCGGCCGGTACACCATGCACGCATTGTCCTTTCGCCAAGCTCATTTCGTTAACGATGCGTGGCGTCGGTGCGGATGTGCGCATCAAATCGCTTTGCAAACTTCGCGCGATTTCAAACATTTTCTTATCCAGATCCGCATTCTTGTACGAGAAATCGCCAGGCGGCGTATCCATCGGCCGCCAGCCGTCGAAGCATGTTTCGCTCGCTTTAGTTGGCTGATACAAATAGACAAGCTGCTGAACGGATTCCATTACCGGCTTGCCGTCCCGCTTTGAGATGACAGGTTTGCCATGTTCATCCAATCGCACCCGATCGACGCGCGCAGGCATCGACAGAACGCCATTGCGTCGACAAAACATTTGATTCTCGTTAAGCAGAGTCGGGTGCTTTGCGATCAGGTGACATGCGCAATTCGCGCAGGTGCGCGGTTCGGGTTGCGCAAGTTTCGCTGCCATTTTAAGAGCTTGATCATCCGTTAAATCATTCATGATATTTTCTCCGAAAAAAAAGCCGGGAAATTTAACCCGGCTTACGAATAGTTGATGAGAATGTAGAGTGCTGCGGGAGTCCTTAGCGCCGGCCGGCGGAACGGTGCAACTGCGCCGGCGGTGATGCAGGTTCCGGCGTCGGCTCGGGCGGAGTCGCCGGTATCGGGTTTGGGTCTTCGATCTCCGCGAGATAGAACGGCGAGAATTGGCGCCCTGCTTGACGCGTTTTCGCAGTGATCGAAAAGCATTTACCGACATACGCATCATGCGGATACGATCGATCAAAAACCTCTTTCAATTTGGCATGAATCGGCAGCGTAGCATCCGATCCGTCATCCAGGTTGATCACGTCGACGAACGTCGGCGCGACGGGAGCGCGCAGCGTACCGGCACGTTGCTTTGGCAATGGACCTTGATACATTGCCGTCGAAAGGCGAACGAACACCGGCTTTTCTTTCTCCAGCTTGATCACGGGCCGCGTCACGATCTTTTTTACGGTGGGGGTTATCGACATGAGTGTGCTCCGGGTTATGGTTAAATTAACAAAACGCGCGCGAATTGTACGCGTCGATCGTTTCTTCCGCAACAAATTCAAGGTTCGCGATCAATATTATCCACGATGCCCAATTCGCCGATCCATAATTGAGGATGTGAGCCCCGCATCGACTTGAGCACGTCTTCTAGCATATGATCGTATCGGCTGATTCCTGATCCGTCGATCGAATCGGCAATGTCTCTCCAGTTCTCTACACGTTGCGGCGTATTTACTCGACCGACGTGAATCCATTTTCCTAACATACGTGCGCAATTGGCCGCTCGCAATGCGATCGGTGAAATTTTGAACGCGTCATCGCCGCCGACAAACACAGCCGATAAATCTTCCCATGGAATTGTAATATGCTCGATTCCATTCTGTAGCACTAATGCTCTAGGGAGTCCATTGGTGTGATTTTTGAAATACTCGAACAATTCCATTGTTCTCTGTGCATCACCGACAATATCAGGCAAACATACGAAAATCGGGGTATCCGTTTCTGCCTCCTCTAGTAAACGGTTCCAGCGTTCGCGCTCGAATTTGCTAAAACACCCGTTATCTAGGCCGTATGGAATTCCTTCTAAGCGTGCGTATCCGGTCAACGGTGTTCTAAGCTGCCATAAATCCTCGCCATAACGCACGCGATATTCAGCGATTTTTCGAGGAGAACAATCGAGCATTATTTTCATGGCCGAATAGTTTCGATATCGGTGCCGTGATGATGCGCTTTCAAAGTTTGCACGCCGCCAAAACGCGCTAATAAAATATCGGCGAATTCTTCGTGATATCCTTGTAGAGTTTTCACGATTGCTTGTATTTCTTCGACCATGATCATTTGCGCGGTTTCGATGCGCAAACAGTAATCTACGGTGCATCCGTTTTTTGGGCAATTGGCCCGAAATCGCTGCGTGTAAACATTCATAAACTCTCCTAGTTCAATCATCCAATCATGGCAAGCGAGATACACGATTGATAAAATCAATAATATCGCCAAAATTATCAGTAACAAGATCGGCCATTTTAATCATCAAGTCAGGTTCGCGAAGTTCGGGAACATAAACAATGACAGGTTTTCCAGATCCTTTTGCGTATCCAGATTCCAATGCGGAAGAAACGCCGAACGGCATAACAGCAACACATAATTCGCAACTGGTGAGCGCAAGCATGTCGCGATTAAATCCGCGTCGCGCGAGAGGATGCGTAAGATTTTTGATGTAGCTGGATGGCGACCATTTCAGCCAATCGCCGTCGATTTCAGACCAACGAAAACCATCGCTATCTTTGAAATCGTAAACGTCGTGACCATCGGCACGCAAATTAGTGACAACGGACGGCTGATAATTGTTTCGCCAGCTGCTAGCGACATAAATTCGCATATCAAACTCTCCTAATTCGGACCATACGTCGAAGTTTCTTGCGGATTGCTCCATCCGATCGGATTTCCGGGCTCTTTTCCGTCTTTCCTTGGACTCGTGTCACTAACTGTAACCGCGGGTCGCGGCCGGGCGACGGCGC
>Ga0335073_10003222_pt1 | contig 22684 bp, 20 predicted proteins | sample Lox_Sample_22_FD_207093 | JGI IMG/M metagenome (GOLD analysis project Ga0335073, IMG submission 207093) | Soil microbial communities from Loxahatchee National Wildlife Refuge, Florida, United States - Lox_Sample_2.2 | ecosystem: Environmental > Terrestrial > Soil > Wetlands | place: USA... | reverse complement strand
TTTGCCGCCTAATCCCTGTTCCCTAATCCCTAATCCCTGCCTTTAGAACCTCGCCGCAAACGGCAGCAGGGCGATGTTGCGAGCCTGCTTGATGGCGCGGGTCAGGCGGCGCTGGTGCGTGGTGCAGACGCCGGTCAGGCGGCGGGGCACAATCTTGCCGCGCTCGGCCACGAAGCCCTGAAGCAGACGCACGTCGCGGTACGGAATCGCGTCGATCTTCTCCGTGCAGAACTTGCAGACCTTCTTGCGCCGGAAGAACTTGCGGCCGCCCGGGCCGCCGCCAGGACCGCCGGGACGAGGACCACCGGTCCGGGGACCGGATGAGGATGGCGCTCCACCTTCGGGAGCGCGATGAGATGTTGTTTCTTCAGCCATTGTGTTTCCTATCCTTCGAAAGTTAGGAGCGCCCGTTCATCGCGGAGGCTCGGTCTTCTGAAACTGAAATCTTTACGCACTCACCGGCGCGGTCTCTGCCGGTTCAGCAGGCGCAGCCTCTGCGGGAGCTTCAGCCGTCGCAGCCTCGGCCGGAGCCGCAGCCACCGGCTGCGCGCTCAGCTTCTTGCGCGTGGCGCGAATCGCCTTGATCTTGTCGAGGCGCTTCTGCTCCTCATCCATGCGCACGGTGATGAACTTGATCACCGGCTCGGAGACGCGCAGCCGACGCTCGAGCTCGTGCACCAGCGTGCCGTCAGCGTCGATAGTCAGCAGCACGTAGTTGCCGTCGTTGAATTTGCGTACCGTGTAGGCGAGCTTGCGCCGGCCAAGCTTCTCGGTGGAGCGAACCGTGCCGCCGCCGTTGACGATGGTGTGCTCAAAACCGGCGATCAGCTTGTCCAGGTCTGCGTCCTCCACATCGGGGCGGACGATAAACATCACTTCGTAGAAACGATCCATGTTCTGCTTCTCTTTTCTTTGGCTGCGGTGAATTTGCCACCGTGACCAGAACTTATTTCCCGCGGCAGTCTTCCTGCCGTTCGTTACTCCGCCGGGCCGTTTTGCTCGCGCCCATTTTCCCGGCGATTGAATTCGTTCATCGCGGCCGTGATTCCCTTTGCCGCAACCGCCTCTACTGCCTGCGCCACCCGATCCAGAACCTCGTCGAGTGTCGCCAGATCCTTCTTCCGGAGCGGTGTCAGCAGATAATCCTTGCCGCGCCGGAATGCCTCTTCGGGTTCACCGTTCGAACCCACTCCGATCCGGATGCGCGCCCACTCGTCGGAGCGCAATGCTCCTGAAATGGATCGGGCTCCGTTGTGCCCTGCCGCGCTGCCGCGCTCTCTCACGCGCACCGTGCCCAGGGGCAAATCCAGCTCGTCGTACAAAACCAGCAGTTCGCGAGCCGTGTCTATTTCAAACTCGGCCGCGAGTGCCGCGACGGAAAGACCGCTCAGGTTCATAAAGGTTTCCGGCTTGGCCAGGATCACTTCACGTCCCGCGATCTGAATCTTTGCCGTCAGCGCGCGACCGCGGCGGTTGGCCACGGCTGCGCGATTCTGATCGGCGATACGGTCAACTGCGAGAAAGCCCGCGTTGTGCGGCGTGAACTGGTATTCGATGCCGGGATTTCCCAACCCGACCACCAGCAGCACGCCGCGCGACGAATCTGCACTTCCGGACTCGCTCGCAGTCGCCAAAACTTACTTCTTCGCGCCCTTCTCAGCCGGCGCCTCGGCTGTCTCCGTCTTACCCTTCTTGACAACCTCCGGCTCTGCCGGCGTGGCAGCGGCGGCAGCCACTTCTTCAGCAGCAGGCGCAACCTCTTCCTTGATCGCAACCACGTGCGCAACCGTTGTGCCTTCGTCGGTCAAAAACTTCAGCTTGTCCGAGTGCGGCAGGTCGGATACGCGCAGCACATCGCCAATCGACATGTTCGTCACATCCAGATCGATGTGGCTGGGAATATCGCCCGGCAGGCACTCAATCTCCACTTCACGCAGCACCAGGTCGAGGATTCCGCCCTGGGTCTTCACGCCCACCGCCGTACCGACAAGCTGAATCGGAACCTCGACCCGCATCGCCTTGTCGAGTGCGATCCTCTTCAGGTCGATGTGCATCAGCGTGCCCTTGATCGGCTCATACTGCCAGTCGACGATCATGGCCTTGGTCTTAGCCGTCGAACCGGTAATTTCCAGATCGAAAATCGAGTTGTGACCGGAGTCCGAGTGCAGAATCTTCTGGATCTGCTTCGGATCTACCTCAATGGCCACCGCCGGTTCCGCCGCACCGTACACCACGGCGGGAATCTTGCCCTTCATGCGCACACGGCGAGCCGCATTCTTGTTGAACTTGCCCTCACGGGGCGTTGCTGCAACTACTTCCTGACTGATCATTGTCCTCTTCCTTCGGGCACGGAGTGCAGAGATCAGGGACCAGCATCGGCCAGTCCCCGATTTCCTCTCTGTATTCCCGCTCCCTTTGCCGACCTCTCAGACCGACGGTTATGGCGGCTCACGCCGCGTTACTGACTAATCCCTAATCCCTGATGTTCTGAGCCCTGTTCCGTGAGCCCTAGTTAAAGAGAGAGCTGACGCTCGTCTCCATGTGAATGCTCTCAATGGTCGCGGCCAGCAGACCGGCGACTGAGCGAATTTTGATCTTCGGCACCTTCAGCGCCGCCTCGGTCAGCGGGATCGAATCGCTCACCACCAGCTCTTCGAGCCGGGAGTTCGCGATACGCTCGATCGCCGGGCCCGAAAGCACCGCGTGCGAAGCGCATGCATAAACTTTGGTCGCGCCTTTTTCAAGCAGCGCGTCGACCGTCTTCACCAGCGTGCCCGCGGTGTCGACAATGTCGTCGATGATCAGGCACGTCCGGCCCTGCACATCGCCGATCACGTGCATCACTTCCGTCACGTTGATATCCGTTCTCCGCTTGTCCACAATGGCCAGCGGAGCCCCCATCTTCGTCGCAAAGAAGCGCGCGCGTTCCACGCCTCCTGCATCCGGCGAAACCACGGTCAGGTCCGGCAGGTTCAGCTCCCGGAAGTAACTCACCATCACCGGGCTCGCAAACATATGATCTACCGGAATGTTGAAAAATCCTTGAATTTGCGCCGCATGCAGGTCCATAAACAGCGCCCGGTTCGCCCCCGCCGTGGTCAGCAGATCGGCAATCAGCTTCGATGAGATCGCCACCCGCGGCCGGTCCTTGCGATCCTGCCGGGCATATCCGTAGTAGGGAACCACAACCGTAATTCGCCCTGCCGATGCTCGTTTCACCGCGTCGATCATGATCAGCAGCTCCACCAGGTGCTGGTCCACCGGATTGCAGGTAGGCTGCACGATAAAAACATCCGTGCCGCGAACATTCTCCAGCAGCTGGAAATAAACCTCGCCATCGGCAAAGCGCTGCATCTTGGTCTCGCCCAGCGTGATCCCGATATGCTTGCAGATCTCCGCCGCCAGTGGGCGGTTTGCTGAGCCGGAAAACACCTTGAAGCGCTTGTCTTCGCTATGCGCCCGCGCTTTTTTCTTCTCCGCAGGGGCCTTCGTTTCTACTGGTGCATGGGACCGTGGTCCGCTGCCATTCTGCTCCACACCCGCCCCGGAGCTGACTGGCTCCGCGACTGCCGTTTCCATTACTGTTTCGTTTTTCACAAGATTCTCCCAAGCTGGTTGGCTCTGGTTGTCCTGCATTTTGTTTTCTGGCGGCATTGCTGCCAGGGCTTCTTCGCCGGTGGGGTTCATGCCGGCGCTGCTATCATCTCTGGCTGGGCGACTAGGATTCGAACCTAGACAAAGTGCTCCAAAGGCACTTGACCTACCATTAGTCGATCGCCCAGTACTACAACTTCAAACCTTTATAACTCTCGACTTCGGTCCCCGGCGCAGCCTGCTTTTGGCTGCGCTGGGCGGAAAGGCACTTGACCTACCATTAGTCGATCGCCCAGTGACTGCAAAAACTCTCGTAGTACCGCTAGCTTATTTCGTCACGACTTAGCATCGTGCGCCAATACCACTCACGCGGCAGGGTTTCCGTTCGTAACGATCGGACACCCATCGCGCCGAGCCGCTCTACTGCCGCCCCTGCTGCTTCCTGCGATCCGTACAGCCCAAACAGGGCCGATCCGGAACCGGAAAGCGACGCATAAAGAGCCGCACGCTCCGGCTCTTCCGAGGCCGCAAGTACGCGCTTGATTTCACCGAGGAGGGGATTCTGAGGAAAGACGACTTCTTCAAAGTCGTTTTCAATCCCGGTTCGGACAAGCGCGAGAAGCGGATCATCGGCCCCAGCTGTAAAATTGGCTGAAGGCCCCGAAATCGCAGCCAGGTCTTCTAGGAAGACACCGGAGGAGTGCGGCTCGCAAAATGCTGCCGAGAGAGCCCGACTCAACTCATTAAGTCTATCGAACGCCGTTGCGCCGGTCAATGCGCCGGACGGTGATTTTCCCGGTTCCGGATCACCGGCAAGCATGCCCGATCCCGAGCGCACTACGGTTGAGAAGCGACGACCTTGGTCTGCTGATCCCTGATCCCTGTTCCCTGATCCCTGTCCCTTCGCATCCCAGTCGCGAAACGCCTCCGGAGTCGACACCCCGACCTCCGGGAGCGCCACCACGCACGCCGTAACCGGCAGATCCGGCATGGGATAGACCTCCTCGCCGCGCCCCACACCCAGCACCGCGCCTCCCACCAGAAACAGCGGCACATCTGACCCCACCGCCGCCGCAATCCGTAACCGGTCGGGCCCTGACAGAGGCGCAACACCTGCCGCAGCCAGCTCCCGTTCCAGCCCGATCAGCGCCGCCACCGCATTCGCCGACCCGGCTCCCAGCCCGCCCTGTACCGGCAGCCGCTTGTCTATATAGATAAAGACCTCAGCCGCGACCTTCACGGCATCCAGAGCCAGCCTTACGGACTTGAACGCCGTGTTCCGTTCATCAACCGGAACGCGGACATCATTGCTCGTCAGCGTAACCGACGTCTCCCCCGCCGTGCGCGCCTCCACCGTCACCAGGTCATGCGCCGCGATCGTCTGATAAAGGGTCGTCAGCGCATGAAACCCATCCGCCCGCACCGGCCCGATAGCCAGCCCCAGGTTGATCTTCGCGAATGAGCGTACCGTCGTCGGCATTCCTCGTTGATTGTAGCTAGAACCCGTCTGTCACCATCGCGGGCGCACGCTATCGCCCGGCTCGGGGATTAACCCATTTTCAGGGTTAATTTCCTTCTTTGCCGAGTGTTAAAATCCCGCGCTATTCCAAAGGGCCCCTGAGAGGAAAGACAATGAAATACAAATCACTGGGTCTAATCGTTCTGTTAGCGGCCTTCGCCGGATCGGCGTTGGCTCAAACTCAGGTTTCCGGCACCGCCAAATGCGACAACAAGTTAAGCACCGGGCACACCATCGACGTCGGCGACCATCCCGGCCACGTGTTGATGATTGGCAAGATCCCCTGTACCTGGACCGCGCCGATTGAGATCGCGGGGCTTAAATCGACAGCGTATAGCGGCACTGGGACCACTGATCTCAACGGCGCGAAGGGTCAGGAACGGGGTTACGGTGTGCAGACGATGGAGAATGGCGATAAGGTATACGTTCGTTACCAGGATACGGGCACTTTGACGGAGGGGGGAAAGGCCATCACCTTTGAGGGTACGTGGTCCTACGCAGGTGGCACCGGCAAGTTCAAAGGGCTAAAAGGCACTGGCACCTATAAGGGCTCGGGTGATCCCGGCGGTGAAGTGAACATCGAAATTGAAGGCGAGTACACACTGCCCGCTGCTAGCCCCGCAGCTAAATAGTTGGCGTAGATCCGGCGGCGAAGCATTTTCTAACCGGGGAATTTTTTCTAAAAATACCGTACCCTTGCCCGCATGAAACGCCCACGCCTCCTGCTCCTTCTGCTGGCCCTCCTCGCCATCATCGCCGTCGCCGCTCTGGCCTGGATCCTCCTCGCCCCGAAGAAAGTGAAGGCAATCCCGTCTTCACCCGACGCCCGCGCCACCCAGATTATCCACGACCTCAACCTCAAACCCCTGCCTAAAGAATCCGGCTACCTCGGCATCATCGGCGTCTCCGCCCAGACCCTCACCGACCACGGCCACCCCCTCGCCGACCAGAGCCAGAACTACTACATGCTCACCCGCGACAAGCCCATCAACTACCTCCACTGGCTCGCCTCCGACGACACCCACATCCTTATAGAAGGAGGGCCGGTCGACTATTTCATCTTTCATCCCGACGGCCGCGTCGAGCTGCAGACGCTCGGCCTCGACTTCGCTCACGGCCAGCGCCCCGTCGTGGCCGTTCCCGGCAATTGCTGGAAAGCCCTCCGCCTCCGCGACGGAGCCGCCTACGCTCTCATGGCCAACGCGCTCTCGCCCGAATGGACCCCCGACCGCGTAAAAATCGGCGCCGGTCCGGACTGGATCAAAAAGTACGCCGGCAAAGCTCCCTGGGCCACACCCGAAACCCTGCGCGCCTTCATCGGCCCGAACTGGACGCCCTGACCTCACCGAAACGCCCGCGGCAGCCGAAGACAATTCTCCCCGCATCCTAATCTTTGAAAGCCTCGCACGATCCGCTACATTTCTCCCGATTCGCCCGGAATCTGTCTGCCTCTGAACGCAATGAGCACCGGGTATCCCTCATGGATCGACCCAACCCCACATGACGAGGAAATCCTATGTATCACCACGTAAAGCAACTCATGTACGACGTCAAAGTCGGCGAACCCGACGTCCGCTTCGGCCGCATGCTGCTTGAGCAGTTCGGCGGCGCGAATGGTGAGCTGGCTGCCGCCATGCAATACACCATGCAGGGCTGGTCCTGCGACGACCCCGAACGCAAAGACCTGCTCATGGATATCGGAACCGAGGAGATCAGCCACCTCGAAGTCGTCGGTGCGCTGATCCGCATGCACCTCCAGCCCATGAAGAAAGCCCTCGAAGACGCCGAGCAGGATCCCCTTGTCGCCGTTGCCGGCGGCGGCGGCCTGAACCTCTACAACTCGATGGGTGGTGCCTGGACGGCCGACTATCTCAAAGTCTCCGGCGAGCTGGATGTCGACCTGCGCAGCAACATTGCCGCCGAGGCTCGCGCCAAGATCACCTACGAGCGTCTCATTCACCTCACCGACGACCGCGGATCCAAAGATGCCCTGCAATTCCTCATGACCCGGGAAATCACACATATGAAGGCGTTTTCCGCGGCTCTCGAAAGCCTCGGGAAAGATCCGTTCTCCATCGGCAGGCTGGCTCCCACGGCAGGACTGGTCAATGAGTATTACAACGACTCCACCGGCGATGGTGCCAACGGTGCGCCGAAGTGGCTTCAGAAGAACGGCCTCCATGTCGTCAAGTCACCGTTCTCCTTTGAAGGCGGAGACTCCGGCCTGAGCGTCGATGGCGAAAAGACGGGCAAGACCGCGGCCTCAGCCCAGCGCGAACGCAAGACCGCCTGATCCAAGAGCAACAATGCAGACAAGTCGGGTGCCCCACTCAAGCCTTCGGTTGGCTTGAGTGGGAGCCCTGAGCCCTGGAACAAACTCCGCCCCGCCTGCGTACTCCTCACTATCGGGGCTTGGCGGAGCCGTGCGCGACGGCGTCCATCGGTCACAAACCTGCAGCGGCCGAATTTGCCGCTGGTAAACTTGTGGAGCCCCCCTGTTCCGGAAAACGACCGTCAATGGAACTCAAAGAAGCATTCAAAATCGCGCTCCAGTCCCTGTGGGCCAACAAACTCCGCTCCGTCCTCACGCTCATCGGCGTGGTCATCGGAGTCTCCTCGGTCATCGCCGTCATCACCCTCACCAACGGCGTCAACCAGTACGTCGCCACCAAGGTCTACGGATACGGCGCCGATGTCTTCACCCTCTCCAAGCAGTCCCCAGTCATCTTCAGCTACGAGCAGTGGGAGAAGTTCCAGAAGCGCAAGAACCTCAAAATTGAGGACTATTACGCCATCCGCGACCTGTGCAGGAGTTGCCAGTCGGTGGGTGCGCTGCTCAATACCAGCGGCAAAGTCTCGGCCACCAATCACTCCAGCGACAACACTGACATCCGCGGCTGGAGCTGGAACATGCCCGCGATCTCCAACCTCAACGTCATTCTCGGACGCAGCTTCGTCCCCGCCGACGACCAGTACGCCACCCGCGTGGCAATCGTCGGATACGACATCGTCGACAAGCTGCTGCCCCGGGTCGATCCCATCGGCCAGGAGATACGCGTCGACGGCGAGCCCTACACCGTCATCGGCGTCGGCGAGCGCCAGGGCGAGACCCTCGGCGTCAGCCAGGACAATTACGTTGCCGTTCCCATCACCGCCTACCAGCACACGTACGGAACCAACGACAGTATCACCATCTATGTAAAAGCCGGGTCCGTCGGCCCCGCGCTCGACCGTGCTTCTGACGAAGCCCGCGTGCTCCTCCGCTCCCGCCGCCACGATGCGCCGGGTGCGGAAGACAGCTTCGAGCTCTCCACCAATGAGACCTTTGTCGGTCTGTGGAAGAGCATCAGCTCAACCTTCCTCTTCGTCGTCATCGGCATCGCGTCGATCTCGCTGGTCGTCGGCGGCATCGTCATCATGAACATCATGCTCGTCTCCGTTACCGAGCGCACCCGTGAGATCGGCGTCCGCAAAGCTCTGGGCGCGCGCTACCAGGACATCCTGCTGCAGTTCCTCATCGAAGCCGGTTCCATGTCCCTGCTCGGCGGTGTCATCGGTATCCTTGCTGGCGCCGGCGTAGCCAAGCTGGTCACCGTCATCGTCGGCTTTCCATCCGACATCGCTCTCTGGTCGGTGCTGGTCGCCATCTTCGTTTCCGCCGGCATCGGCATCTTCTTCGGTGTTTACCCCGCCCGTCAGGCGGCGATGCTCGATCCCATCGTCGCCCTGCGGTCGGAGTTATAGATTTGCGATAGAAACAGGTTTTTACATTTGTGATCGGATCGGGTTTTTCAGATAGGAGTCCGCGATGAAATTCGGCAATTCCGGCGAATCCGTCAAGATGGCTCTCGAGACTGTGCGAGCCAACAAGCTGCGCTCCGGGCTTACCATCCTTGGCATCGTCATCGGTGTCACCACCGTCATCACCATCTCGTCGATCATCAGCGGCCTCAACAACAACGTCCAGACATGGGTGAACTCCCTTGGCTCAAACGTCCTCTGGATTTTTCACATGCCCGTGATCGGCGTGCGGCCCACGGCCGAAATGCTGGCCCGCAAGCGCATGACGCTTGAGGATGCCGTTGCCATGCGCAGCCTGCCTCACGTTCTCGCCGCCGACGCATCGCTGCGCCACGTGAACAAGATCTTCCAGGTGGGAATCATCGGAGTGAAGTACGGCAACAAGAAGGCCCAGGGCACCATGGAAGAGGGCAATACCACCGCTGTGCGCGACATCTACGACCTCAACCTGAGCGAAGGCCGTCTCTTCACTGACGACGAGGATCAGCGCCGCGCCAACGTCGTCATCCTCGGATACGACACAGCGGAAAAGCTCTTCGGCAAGGTGAGTGCAATTAATAAGGAAGTCGAAATCGAAGGCGACCTCTTTACCGTGATCGGGGTCTTCGACAAGCGCAAGCAGGTCTTCGGCGGAGGCACCAATCCCGAAGACAATAAGGCCACGTTCCCGCTTCATACCTTCCTCAAGCTGCATCCCGAGGAGAAGGACTACTGGCTCAGCGTCAAGTACGACGACCCCCGCAACCGCAGCCTCGTCGAAGACGAGATCCGCGAACTTCTCCGCCGCCGCCGTAAGGTCGCAGCCTGGCAGAAGGACAACTTCGAGATCTTCGCCCCCGATACCATCGCACGCCTCTGGAATCAGCTCACCGGCGGCCTCGCCATCTTCATGGTTGCCGTATCGAGCGTCGGCCTCATGGTCGGCGGCGTCGGGGTCATGAACATCATGCTCGTCTCCGTTACCGAGCGAACGCGCGAAATCGGCGTCCGCAAGGCGATTGGCGCGACAAAACAGAACATCCTCGTGCAGTTCACCATGGAGGCGACCACCCTCTGTGCCATCGGAGGCCTCATCGGCATTGTCGTCGGCGCCGTCCTGACCCTGCTCATACGCATCATCATTGCCGCGCTCCCCGCGACCATGTCCGCCACCTGGGCCATCATCGGATTCACCGTTTCATGCGCCATCGGCCTGATCTTCGGAATCTACCCGGCATGGAAAGCGGCCAACCTCGACCCCATCGAAGCCCTGCGCTACGAGTGAACGGGGCAGCCGTAGAGTTTGGGATCGAGATCGTAAATTGCGACTAGGCAAAGTAATAACGCCAGAAGATAAGAAATTGCGTTTGTCGTGGTGGGGGATTCTTTGTGTCTTTTTCGGAACTGCTCTTCTGGCGCTTTCATTTGTATATTTCGGGAGGTTTGACCTCGCACGACCGTCTTTTATAGCGGTTGCGATGGTTGTTCTTGCCATCGTAATGAGATGGAAACTTAGGCGGCATGTGTGGTTTTGGATCACCATTGTCGTCCTCGCGGGCCTGCATCTCCCATTGATTTTGTTTGTTCCTTGGACGGCCAAGTGGATTCCGGCAATCGTGATTGCGCCCATCGGCATCGCGGATTTGTATGCAATGCTCTGGGTTATTTTGGTTGTCGGTAAATATATGGACGGCCGCCAACCTCAACCCGATCAAGGCGCAGCGTTATGAATGAGCAGACAACCTGTTAACCCGCTTTCAGGGTGAGCTGCTTCCGAAGCACCTAGTGAGCCACCACACTGCGTCTCATCCGAGCGTGTGAATCTCTTGCGAATCGATGCTGCATCGCTCGAGAGAAGGGATAGACAATGCAGGCCAGAAGATGTCTCGGACGAGACACCGCTTCAATGAGATAAGTCACCGCTTCGGTCTCGGGATCAAATTCAATCACAAACCTTTCCTGCCCTTCTTCAACATGAAATGCAGTCGTGGTGTACATGAAACCGAAGCGAGTTGGGCTGTCCACAACTTCAACGACGCGGCTGAGATTCATGGACCAGAGAAACGCGGTGTGAGCCTCCACAGCTACCAGCTCCCCCGATGTAATCTTCGCAGTGGAATTCGCGACTCGCACCCATCCCAAATCGAATTCTTCCCATCGCTGAAAGGCTTCGCGCGCAGCGACGAAGACCGGCAATCCCTTACCAAGCTGGCTGCGGGAAAAATCGTGCGCAAAACCTCTCGGTGGAGTTCCGAGCAAACCGGCTACTGTTAACAGCGCAGGACTGTCTGGTGCGGCGTTGCGTGCAGCAGCCAAAAGCCTGCTCTTTTCGCCTTCGCTCGCTCGAAATGGACGCAACACGCTCTCGATATCTTAATTTGGCGTCAATCGGCGTACATTTCCCGGCACCGTCGGCTCCGGGTAAAACCTCACACCGGCTGCCGCCCGCATCTAATTGCTTTCGACTATCCTGCTACGTGTTAGAAAGAGGAGAGCTGCCGATGGCATCCCCCGAAAGATTCGTCTGCATCCACGGCCATTTTTACCAGCCCCCGCGCGAGAATCCCTGGCTCGAAGCAGTCGAGATACAAGGCTCCGCCGCCCCCTACCATGACTGGAACGAGCGCATCACCGCCGAATGCTATGCCCCCAATGGCGCCGCCCGCGTGGTCAATGGGCAGAACAAAATCACTCGCATCCTCAACAACTACGGTCGTATCAGCTTCAACTTCGGCCCCACGCTGCTCTCCTGGCTCAAAGACAACGCCCACCGCGTCTACCAGATGATCCTTGACGCCGACGCGCACAGCCAGCAGCGCTTTGCCGGCCACGGCTCGGCGATGGCGCAGGTCTACAACCACATCATCATGCCGCTGGCATCCACCCGCGACAAGACCACGCAGATCCTCTGGGGTATCGCCGACTTCGAATCGCGCTTCGCCCGGAAACCCGAAGGCATGTGGCTCTCGGAAACCGCTGTTGACCTCGAGACCCTCGACATCATGGCCACGCACGGCATCCGCTTCGTCATTCTCGCGCCGCATCAGTGTGCGCGCGTGCGCAAGCTTCCGTCCGTGAAAGCCTCCAAAGGAAAGGGCCGGGCCAGGCAGGCAGCAAAAGACGCCGCAGCCCAGGCCCCGCCGGACGGCGTCGAAGCCGCCGCACCCGACGCTGTATCCGCCGCCCCTGCCGAGCCTGCTCCCGACGCTCCCGCCGAGATTCCCTGGAAGGAAACGCCCTCGGCCAACGTCGATACCACTCAGCCTTATCTGGTCAGGCTCAAAGAAGGCCGCTCCATCGCCGTGTTCTTCTACGATGGTCCCCGCTCGCGCGCCATCGCCTTCGAAGGCCTGCTCAATGACGGTGAGACCTTTGCCCGCCGTCTCCTCGGAGGTTTTGCCGAGAAGTGCGACCGTGCGCAGCTGGTGCACGTAGCAACCGACGGCGAAAGCTACGGACATCATCACCGCTACGGCGAAATGGCTCTTGCCTGGGCGCTCAAGTGGCTGGAAAACGAAGGCAACGTCAAGCTCACGAATTACGGCGAGTTTCTGGACAAATTTCCTCCGACCCACGAAGCACAAATCTTCGAGGACACCTCGTGGAGCTGCGCGCACGGCGTCGAACGGTGGCGTTCCGACTGCGGCTGCAATGGCGGCCGGCAGGGATGGAACCAGCAATGGCGACGCCCCCTGCGCGAATCGCTCGACTGGCTGCGGGATTCCGTAGCTCCACTGATAGCCAACCGCGCCGCCGCGCTTTTCAAAGACCTGGATGCCGCCCGCAACGCGTACATCTCCGTGGTGCTCGACCGCAGCCCGGAAAACTTCGACGCATTTTTCTCCATCCACGCCTCCCACGACCTGGACCCTTCCGAACGCGTCGCCGCCCTCCAGTTGATGGAGCTCGAACGCCACGCCCAGCTCATGTACACCAGTTGCGGATGGTTCTTCGACGAGATCTCCGGCATTGAGACGGTGCAGGTCATTGCCTACGCTTCGCGCGTCCTGCAACTCGCGCAAACCCTGTTCGGCGAAGATGCCGCGCACCTCGAGGCCGATTTTGAAGCGCGCCTGGGGACGGCGCCGAGCAATATCCCCGACCTCGAAAACGGAGCCGGGGTATACGAGGCCTACGTAAAAGGCATGCAGGTCGGCCTCGAACAGGTGGGAGCCCACTACGCCATCAGTTCGGTCTTTACCAGCTATCCAGATCAGACTGATCTTTTCTGCTACACGGTGCGTCGCCTCGAATATGGAGTCGAAACCTCCGGACGTGGACGTCTCGCCATCGGCAAGGCCCACATTCAGTCAAAGATCACCGACGAGCAGGAGACCGTCGTATTTGCCGTGCTCCACTTTGGAGATCAAAACATCTCCGCTGTGGTCAAGCGCCACAAGCCTGAAGAAGAAGGCCTCTACGAAGAATTTGCCCGGTCGGCGCGCACCGCTGTCATCCGCGCCGATTTTCCCGAGGTGATTCGCGGCTTCGACCGCTACTTCGGAGAGACCACCTACTCCATCCAGTCGCTCTTCCGCGACGAGCAACAGCGCATCATGGAGCTCATCCTCAAGCCGCGTCTCCAGCGCGTCGAGGCGAGCCTCGCGTCCATCTACGAGGACCAGGCATCTCTGCTGCATTTTCTCGGAACCACCGGCCTGCGCCGTCCCGCTGCGCTCACCCTCGCCGCCACCTTCGCCATCAATGCCGGCTTGCGGCGCGCGCTCGATAGCGATCCCATCGACGCCATTCAAATGCGCGTTTATCTCGGGCTCGCGCAAACCGATCACGTGGAGTTCGACAAGCCGCAGCTCAGCTACATTGCCGACCAGCAGATGAAGCAGGCCATGGTGCGGCTGCAGGAAGAAGTGGTGTCAACCGGAGTGCAGCAAACCGCGCTCCTCGAGAATGCCTTGTTCGTCGCACGAACCATCTCTGAGCTGCCCTTCGACCTGAACCTCTGGCAGGCGCAGAACATCTGGTACGACCTTTACCTGCAGCTTTACCCCGCGATCAAGGCCCGGACCACAACCAACGGAGCAAAGTCGTCGAAGTCGCAGCCGAAGCCGGAACCCGATGTCGAGTCGGCCCGCGCCGATCAATGGGTGGCCGAGTTCAAGGAGATCGGTCAGTTGATGGGGATTTCCGTCGACGAGCTCGTAATCGAAGAGGAAACGCCTATACTCGAAACGGCATCACCGTCCTGAGAGGCGCCGATGGCTACCCCGAGACTGCACGTTGCATGAAACAGACTGAAATTACCCCGGAGATCATTCAGCTTACCCGCTTTGGATTGGTCAATTGCTTTCTGGTCCGGGAAGACGACGGCCTGACGCTGGTCGACACCGGGCTCCCCGGATCTGCGAAGAAGATCATTCATGCGGCGCTTTCTTTGAACCGTCCTCTTCGCCGCATCCTCCTCACCCACGCGCACATGGATCACGTCGGATCGCTCGACGCGCTGTCCATCAAGCTCATCGGGATAGAGGTCGCCGTCGGCCGCCGCGAATCGCGCCTGCTCACCCGCGACTTTCGCACCGAGCCGGGCGAGCCCGCCAACAAGGTCAAGGGCACCTTCTCCAAGGTTGAAACCATCCCTTCAGTTCTTCTCACCGAGGGCGAAAGTTACGGGTCGCTGCAGGTGATTGCCACTCCCGGCCACACTCCCGGCCATCTCGCATTCCTCGATATCCGCTCCGGCACAGTGATCGCCGGCGATGCCCTCACCGCCGTCGGCGGCCTGCGCGTCTCAGGCGACGGTCCTCTGATTTTCCCCTTCGCGAACTTTGCCACCTGGCACAAGCCGACCGCCATCGAGAGCGCTCGTAAGATCGCCGCCCTCGAACCGAAAAACATCGTCGTCGGTCACGGCAAGCCAGTCATGGAAAACGCAACCCCGGCGTTGAAGGAAGCCATCCGCCACGCCGAATAGGGTGTAGGAAGTAGGGTGTAGCGAATAGGCTATAGGGTGTAGCGACAAATCTCTGGTCCGTGTCCTGGCTTTTCTAATCCCTAATCCCTAATCCCTACCCCCTGCCTTTCTCAGCTTCTCCACCTCAGCGTCACTGGACCACTCATCGGATGCCGTGCCGGCTCGCCCGTTTTCATTGCATCCAGCCGGGCCTGTTTCAGCGCGAAGTACCATTTCGCCGGCCTGTCCGCATCGTCAATCAGCATCAGCGACGGATCGTACTTCAAACCCTCGGCCTGCTGGATCATCGTCACCTGGTCCTGGCGCACAAACCGCCTGCCGAAGAACATCGCAATCGTCTTCACCAGTGGAACCGCATAAAACACATTCCACGCCGCGCACACATCGATGCGGCACGCATTTGCAACCGTGGGAGTTACAGTTGTCAGGCTGGCGAACCATTTGTCTCCGCAGCGGATCGTCTCGTATCGCCGGTTGGGCAGAACAAAGTCGATGGTCGTCGTAATCGGCTCGCCGTAGACGCCCAGCAGCTTGTACGGAGCGCTGTTTCCCGAAGGCGCATGCGCCGACATGCGGAACCCCTCCGGAATCGGCTCAAAGTGCTTTTCTTTTTCGTGAATACTCGCCCGCTTCCGCCACCACCACGCCTGGTGCACAAACGGCCCATGCGCCGGATCCATCAGCCCGATAATCCCGTGATCCACATTGCACGGCAGATCGGCAGTCAGATGCGCCGTGCGAAACCGCTGCCCAAACTTCGGAACCTCCGGCACCGGAGGCTGCTCACCTGCGCGCGCCCGTCCCGTGCCCGGCTGGGGAATGTACACCCATGCATACCCATCGCGCTCTTCGCAGGGAAAGGCCGAGGCATAAATCTTCGTTGGATCGAGCGTGTCGCTCGCCGTCAGCGAGGGAATCTGCGTGCACTGGCCGCTGGCCGGTTCAAAAGCCCAGCCGTGGTATTTGCAGGTCAGTTTGCGCCCATCAAACCACCCGCACGAAAGGGGAATCCCCCGATGCGGGCAGCTGTCGCGCATCGCAAACAGCCTGCCATCCTCCTTGCGCCCCAGCACCAGCGGAATCCCCATCAGCATCGCCGTCTGCAGCGTCTTCCCGCGCAGCGATTCGCTGCGCATCGCCGGATACCAGTCGTTATAAAGCAGCGTCGTCGCCGGAGCCTGTAAAACCGTAGACATGGATATGGGCTGAGCCTTCCTTACTATATCGCCGCTAAGGGACACGGATCAGGGCACACAACGGTAGGGATTAGGGAACGGGGAACAGGCAACAGAGAACAGGCAACTGGGCTCAGGCAACTGGGCTCAGGCAACAGAACTCCTCAATCGGCACTCGGCGACGGCGACAACGGCGATGACCGGCACTCGGCGATACCCGACAACGATGTCATCCTGAGCGAAGGTCGCGAAGCCGGGGCCCCCACGGACAGGTCTTCGTCCGTGGGGTGGGCAGCGACCGAAGTCGAAGGACCTGCTGTTTCTCAACCAGCCACAGTTCAGGGCGGGAAGCAATGATGCCGGCGCCACCGTCCTACACCCTGTGCCCTATTCCCTACACCCTGCTTTCCAATCCCTGATCCCTGCTTTTATCTATAATCGCCCAATGCCCCGCTCACCTGGGCCAGGACCGGAGATGCGACGTTGAACAGCCTGCGCACCGCCAAGCGCTTCGTATTTCCGCTGCTCGGTTTGTGGGTGCTGCTCTACGCATCGTTCTCCCTGATAAAGCCCCCGCTCGTCGACGGCCCCGACGCCGTCAATGCCGAAGCCGCGCGCGAAATGGCTGTAACCGGAGACTGGATCATCCCGCACATCAACGGTGTCCGCTCCCCGGGTACGCCTCCCCTGCTGATATGGGCCACCGCTGCCTGCTTCCGCGCCTTTGGAGTATCCGACCACACCGCCCGCATCCCGCTCGCCCTGGCCTTACTTGCGCTCTTTGCTCTCACCCTCACCTTGGGGTCGCGCCTCTTTCTCACTCCTGTGGCGGGCTTCTACGCTGCTCTCATCCTGGTCACCTCGTGTGGCATCTTTCTCTTCGGACACCTGCTTTTTCCGGTCATCCTGCTGTCCCTCTGGCTCACTCTGGCCATCTATTTCTTCTGGCGATCGCTCCGAACACACTCGTGGCAAACTTCCGTCGGCTTCGGAGCCGCCTGCGCCCTCAGCTTTCTCTCAAAGGGACTCGCCGGCATTGTCCTCCCCGTCGGCATCGTCCTGCTGTTTCTCTTCTATACAAACAACCTGCAGCATCTCGCGCGCTGGCGCCCGGCCGCGGGCATCGGCGTCTTCCTGCTCATCATCATTCCCTGGATGGTGGCGGCATTCCGCGCCACTCCTCCCGCGCGTTTCCTTGTTCCGGCTCATCCCGTGGCTCGCGTCCCCGTCGTGCTCTTCTGGGCCTTGGTCCTCGTCTGGATCACCCCCTGGTTCCTCTTTTCCCTGGCTGCCTTCGGTCGCCTCTCCGCACGCTTCTTTACTCGCCGCACCGACCTCGACCACACCGATCAGGCGATCCTGCTCCTCGTCCTCTGGGCCGGGCTGGTTGTCGTCCTCTACACCTTCTCCCCGCGCCAGGAGTACTACTCGCTTCCCGCGCTGCCCGCGTTGAGCCTTCTCGCCGCGGGTTGGCTCGCCGCCGACGAGCACCACCCATCACGCCTCTCGCGCATCTTCGCCTGGATCCTCTTCGTTGCCGGCGTACTCAAAGCTGCCGTCTTCGCGGTTCTGGCCTTCCGTGCGCCGATTCCCCCGCAGGGCACAGATATTGCCACGCTGCTGCACCTCCATCCCGGACAACACCGGCTCTTCTTCGGCTATCTCTTCGACCTGAGCATCGCCTCGATGGGCGCATTCCGCATCCCCCTGCTCATCACTGCTGCGGCGCTGCTCGTCGGAGTCACCGCCAACCTCGTCTTCCGCCTCAAGGGCAAGGCGCGCATGGCCAACTGCTTCCTCGCCGGGATGATGGTCTTCGTCCTCATCTCCGTGCACCTCGCGCTCAATACTTTCTCGCCCGTCGTGTCGTCGGCTATTCTCGCCGAAGCCATCAAGCCCGAGGTCAACTCCGGCGATGTCATCGTCGTGAACGGAGCCTACGAAGACGCCTCCGCCTTGCCCTTCTACCTCGAGCGCCAGGTCAAGCTCCTCGAGCGGCGCCCGGACATCCTCGCCCCCTGGTCGTTCGCTCCCGACGCGCCAACCATCTTCCTCAATCACACCGACCTCGGCACTCTTTGGCAGAGTCAGACGCGGGTCTTTCTCTGGACGCCCGACATCAGCGTTCCCGCGCTGACCGGGCCGACGTACATCATCGCCCGCGACGGCGGCCGCGAAATCATCAGCAACCAGCCCAACAACGGCGGAGCCGCCTTCTAACACAGGGTGTAGGGAATAGGGTGTGGGGAAACAGAACAGCAGGAACACGGAACAGCGCTCAGGGCTCAGAACTCCTCAATCAGCGCTCGGCGATAACTAACAACGACGAGATGTCATCCTGAGCGGGCCCGGAGCGCAGCGAAAGGCGGGTCGAAGGACCTGCTTCCCCACGCACAAAAATTTAAAGATGTCATCCTGAGCGAGCCAGGAGCGCAGCGAAAGGCGAGTCGCGAGGACCTGCTTTTCCCCAACGCAAAAAATTTAAGGATGTCATCCTGAGCGAAGGTCGCCATGGCGACCGAAGTCGAAGGACCTGCTGTTGCTGAACCAACCGCAACTCTCAGTGGGAAGCGACGACGCCGGCACCAAGGCGCTAATCCCTAATCCCTAATCGCTAATCCCTGTTTCACTTCGTCCTCGCTACCACCGAACAGCTCCCCGCACCCACGGCCGCCTGCTTGCAGCGCTCCACTGCCTGGCTGTCGGCAATGTCCTGATCGAACGCCCCCTGCGCCAGACCCCATTGACCCTGCCCGTTCGTGGCAAATGCCTTGAAAGGACCGCCCAGCAGATACCGCCTCCAGGCCTCCTGACCCTTGTCCGGCAATCCCGCAGGAGCCGGAATCTTCGGCGGCTCCGGCGCGGGCAGCACCATATCGCCCAACGGCAGCAGGTTATGCGCCTTCAGAAACTCCTCCACCGTCGCCGACCATACGCTTGTATGCCCGTAAAGGTGATGCCCATCATCCCCGTCCGGCGGCGCCAGCACGAACTGCTCCACGCCGCCATTCTTGGTGTACGCCGCTTCGAATTTCTTGGCCACCTCCGGCGGAAACCAGTGGTCGTTCTCCGAATAGATCCACAACATGGGTACCGCGCCGTGCTTCCGTGCACCCTTTCCGAAGACTCCATAGGCCGCGATCACCCCATCCACATTGCAGTTGTGTTCGTGTCCGTCTCCGCCTCGCCCGCCCGCAAAGCTAATCGCCGCCTTCAGCTCCTTCGGAGGATCCGCCACCAGCGCGGCCTGCGCGAACCCGCCCGTCGAAACGCCCGCGCTCACCACCGTCTCTGGATCCACTTCCGGCAGCTTCTGGCCAAACCTGATCACCGCCTTCAGATCGTCGGCACTCGCCTCGCCAGCCTCCTCGAAGCTGCCGCCTCTTGATCCGCACCCGCCATGCGTACCGTCCCGCTCTCCACCCGACCTGCCGTAGCCTTTGCGGACCACCACAATCGCCACGTAGCCGCGCCGCGCGAACCACATCGCCTGCCCCAGCTGCGACCACGGCGTCAGATGTGCGCGCTGTTCCTCCACGTTCGACGTACCATGAGTCAGCACCGCCAGAGGATGCCGCCCGGGCCGATCGGCATACACCTCCAACACATCGAGTCCTCGCGGAAACGCTCCCGGCACAGGCGCCCACATCTCCTTCTGAAAGAAAGTCATGGCCGGCTGACCCGACTTGGCCGGCTCCGGACCGCTGTCCGTCGATGCGGGCTCCTGGGCAGCCGCGGCGCTCAGAAGCGCAAGCCAGGCAAGAAGCAGCACGATCCGCATGCTCGGCAGTACAGCCCATCGCCCGATCAGCGGTCAAGATAAATGCTCTACTACCTCCACTACACGCGCCGGTTTTACACCCTGTTCCCTGATCCCTGTTCCCTGATCTCTGTCTTCCTCAGAACGCCGTTCTCCAGCGTGAATGTCTCCCCGCGCCAGGTGACGGTGTTCCCGGCGAAGCTCCACGCCCACACCCCCAGCGCCGCAAAATCCCGCAGGGGCAGCAGCCACAGGTCGCGGAGCACCTGCCGGTCGCCCAGTATCGCGCCCGTCCCCAGCGCCACCGTCACCCGCGCCAGGCAGGTCAGGCTCAGCAGCGCCAGGCTCTCCAGGGCGAACCCCGAGGCCACCGCGTTCAGGATCGCCCACGGCAGTCCGAAGGTGAATATCAGGCCGAGATAGCCCGCCTTGCGCGAATCGCGTATCCCCCGCGCCCAGCGCAGCTGATGCGCGAGATACCCGGAAAAGTCGTACGCCGGCACCGAGGTCTCGACCACCTCGCGGCTCAGCGCAACCCGAAACCCGGCCTGCGCAACCCGATGCCCCAGCTCGTAGTCGTCGGCCAGCGAGTCGACCAGCGGCTCGAAGCCGCCGATCGCATCGAGCGCCACACGCGACACAGCCAGTGTCGACCCTAACCCGAACCGGATCTCCCCCTCCATCTTCAGCGCCACCAGCACGCTGGGAAAAAAATCCGTCGAGATGCCCAGCGCCTCGAGCTTCGAACCCAGCGTCCCATGCGCCTGCCCGCGATACGGAACCGTCACCAGCCCCACCTCTTTGCCCTTTCCCGGTCCCTGTTTTTCTAATCCCTGATCCCTAATCCCTAATCCCTGTTTTTCTGTGCCCTGCCTCTCAAATTCCGCCATCACCCGCGCCAGATACCGCGGCCCCACCCGGATATCGCTGTCGTTGACGATCAGGTAGTCGTACCGCGCCTCGCGCGCCAGCTGCACCACGCTGCCCATTTTGCCATTGGGTCCCAGCTTCTCTCCGCACTCGATCAGCCGGATGCTGCGCTCTGGAAACTCCGCCATCAGCCGCTCGATAGCTTCAATCACGGATTCCTCGTCCGGATCGTTAAGCGACGACACCCCGAACAGCAGCTCGTATTCCCCCCCATACGTCTGCCGGCAATGGCTGGCAAAGGCTTCATACATGCCCGGATCGAGCCCCTTGACCGGCTTGAGAACGCTGACCGGCGGCGCAAAATCTGTCGGTGGCCCATTCAAGCCTTCTTTTGGCGGGGAGCCTCGCCTCCGCATGAACGACCGCGCGCTCCACAGAGCAGCGATGTAGTAGAAAATCCCGGCAAAGGTAAGGATCGTGGTTACGGATTCAACGATCGTGGGGAGCATGCGCTTTTCTAGTTTAGCGATAAGGCGACGATTGCCTCGCCGCGGCCCGCCTACTCACGCGCACTAACTTCCTTTTGCCTATTCGGCGTCCGGCTTCCGCCTCGCCCAGGGCATCCCAAATCAACGGTGACTAATCTGAACTCGGAAACTGCTTGATCTTGGTCGTCTCCGGCTGGTCGTCGGACGACTGGATCTGTGCGAGGGCGTCGCAAACGTGGTGGGCCTGATGGAACAACAGGGCGGGCTCATCGTGCGAAGTGGCTACGGTGCGAAAACAGTACAGGCAAATCGAATCTATCGTCCCATCCAGATTGACACGATGCGCGAACTCCCCCGCGCCCTTCGGATTGTCTCCTTTACCCATGATCCCGATTTCTCTTATAGCCTCAAGCCGCGCCGTAATCACATCCCCAAAAAATGTAATTGCGACTGATGTTTATTTTGCGTTGGCTATCAGGACATTGCCTGCGGGATGGTCACTCCAGAGAACTCGATTTGCCCCGTTGCCTTCAGACAATTGCCGCTTCAGATAATTGCCCAAACGATCACGTGATCCAGACACCTAAGACACGTTTCGCCTCCATCCGGATGCCGGGCCGCAATGGGCCATCAGCTCCTCACGTAAATCGGCAAGCATCTCATCGGCCAGGTGCAGGTAGTGTTGACATTGGCTAGTGTCAGAACCGCTGCGGATGGCTAAATAAACAATGTTGGATAGCTTTTCAACCGGGAGTATCAAGTCCTCAGAGAACATTTTGAGCGCATCTCGTGGAGACGTCGCGGCATCATAGTCTCTACCCATTTTTCATGGGATGCGTATTAGCGCAAACGGGCGGGGCGACCCACTCTTTTTTCTTAGCCTGTTCATCCTGGCAGCCGGCGCACCCTCTTTTGAAGCTGCCCTGAAACCGCCATCGACGAGGGTAGCGGGGTGGCCCATCCGTTTGAACTTGCTGAAACCGCCATCGACGAGGGTGCCCCATCCTGAGCGCGTTCCGGCGCGAAGGGTGGGAAGCGATCCTCTCGTCTCGCCATCTCCTGCCTCGCAACGCGAGGCCCGGTAGAAGCCCCCGGCTTTAGCCGGGAGACAAAAGACCGGCCGCAAGGCCGCATCGATCTAATCCCTGATCGCTAATCCCTAATCCCTAATCCCCATCCCTGCCTTTTTTGGCCGACAATTTCTCTCAACTTGATAAACTTGAATTAGAGCTAAGAAGTTCACCGGAAGGCGCAGCCACGAGCTGCGCCTTTTGTATTTTCACGACCCTCGAGGGTGCCCCACTCTGGCTGGAGTGGGGAGCGAAACCCCTGCTTTTTCTATGACATGCAGTAACTCCCATGTTTTCTATGAACTAGCTTCGAACCGTCTGCTAACTCCCGTCTTTTCTATGAACTAGCAATTCTCCCGGGGAGGGGGGTACACCCCATGTTCCAGCTCTGCCGATACATCCTCGCCAGCAATCAGCAATGCGCGCAGCCCGCGCTTAACGGCGGAAAGTTCTGCCGCCATCACCGCGAAGTCAAGGCCTGGAAGTGCGCCTCGGT
>Ga0335073_10003221_pt1 | contig 22686 bp, 18 predicted proteins | sample Lox_Sample_22_FD_207093 | JGI IMG/M metagenome (GOLD analysis project Ga0335073, IMG submission 207093) | Soil microbial communities from Loxahatchee National Wildlife Refuge, Florida, United States - Lox_Sample_2.2 | ecosystem: Environmental > Terrestrial > Soil > Wetlands | place: USA... | reverse complement strand
GCGGGGATTGATCGCCAGTTTCGATCTGAAGCGCTACATGACCGTGCTCACGGAGCTCCGCGGGCGCGGATGAACCCGATGCGCAAGGACACCGTGCTGGTGGTCGACGATACGCCCGAGACACTCGGCTTCCTGACCGATACGCTCGACGGGGCGGGCTTCACGGTGCTGATCGCGACCGACGGACAGAGCGCGCTGGCGCTGGTCGAGCAGATCACACCCGACCTGGTGCTGCTCGATGCACTGATGCCGGGCATGGACGGCTTCGAGACTTGTCGTCGCCTCAAGGGAGAAAAGCTCCTGCGCCACCTTCCGGTCATCTTCATGACCGGACTCAGCGAGACCGAGCACGTGGTGCAGGGACTTGCAGCCGGCGGGGTCGACTACCTCACCAAGCCCATCATCGTCGATGAGCTGCTCGCCCGTATCAGAGTCCATCTGACCAATGCGCGCATCGCACAGGGCACTCACGTGGCGCTCGATGCGAGCGGCCGATTTCTGCTGGCGGCCGACGGGGCGGGAAGGCTGCTGTGGTGCACCCCCAAGGCGAAACAACTTCTCGCCGACCTATTGCCGTCCGCCGGACAGACGGGCTCCCTGCCTGTCGAGCTGACCGATCGGCTGCGGCAGCTCGGCGAGTCACGAACTCCGTCGGCCACGGCCGAGATCGAAATGGACGCACGGCGCCTGGAGGTGACCTACCTTAGCGCCGTCGGACCGGACGAGCTGCTCTTCAGAATCTCAGAGGTGAGCCGGGGCGCCGATGAGCTATTGCTGCGGCGGGCCCTGTCGCTCACCTCGCGGGAATCCGAGGTGCTGCGCTGGCTGAGCTGCGGTAAATCGAACCGGGAGATCGGCGAGATCCTCGACATCAGCCCACGCACGGTAAACAAGCACCTCGAGCAGATCTTCGTGAAGCTCGGCGTCGAGAACCGGGCGGCGGCAGCGGCACGCGCGGTACGGGCGCTCGCGAGGTAGGCGCGGTGACCAGACCCTGGCCGAGCCCGTCCGTGCAGGTAGGCTGCTCGCGAGCGACTCCAGCCCGCGAGATCGATCGGGATCCAGTCGCGATCCATCCGGTCGGTCAGGCGTCCTCGCGCTGTGTCCGCGCAGCACCAGCAGCAGGCGGCCGGTAATCGCATCCCACGCGCGACTATGCTACCGCCGCAGCGAATGTCGCAAACAGATCGCCCGGTAGCACCGGCGGCCCCCGAGCGGCCCTCAGCACCTTTTCGATTTCTCGCGCGGCGGCGAGGAGCGCAGCGTCGCCGCCTGGCGCGCCATCGAGTTCGATCCCCACGGGCAATCCGCTGGCGCTCAACCCGGCCGGTATCGTGACCCCGGGGGCACCCAGCGCGCAGGTCACGAGGGTATTGCGGATCAGCGTGAGGCCTGCTGGAAACTCTTCCTGACCGATCCTAATCATGTCATCGTAACGATCCCCCGCGGGGCGAATGACGGGAGCCAGGATCGGCTCTGTGGGAAAGACGATGCCATCCAGCTTCTGGTCCGCAAGAATCTGCGTGTATCGGGCCCTTAGCGCCGCTCGGCGGTCGTGTCTTGCGTAGTGGACCTCGGATGGCACGAGTTTCTTGCGTAGCGCCTGCTCCAGGAAGTAGCGAACGTCCGCGCCGCGCACCTGCGCAAGCAGCTTCTCCACACTGACTCCGGGTACGCGGCGTTTCAGATACCCCCCCAGGTCCACGCGAATTCCGTGCGTCATCAGGATCCAGAAAAGATCCGTCGCTTCGGCGTGTACCGCGCGCAAGTCCACATCCACGATGGCAGCGCCTGCCTCCTCCAATCGCGCCAGTGCGTCCGTGCACACGGACTCGACTTCCGGATCGAGGCTCGCCCAATGCTGCGGCTTCGAGACACCGAGCCGCATTCCGGCCATGCCATTGGCCCGGGGTACCGCTCGACCGACGATCGCCTCGTGCAGCACGATCAGGTCTTCGGTGGTGCGTCCCAGGGGACCGATCGTATCCAGTTCCCGCGCGAGAGGCACCACGCCGCGTGATGCGGCATACGGCAGCAGCGGGCCAGCGGAGCTCGGCCGCATCCCCACGATTCCACAAAACGCGGCAGGAATTCGGGCCGAGCCCGCAGTGTCACTTCCCAAGCTGACGGCACCGACCCCTGCCGCAAGTGCGGCGGCACTGCCGCCACTCGACCCGCCCGCGATGCGATCCGGGGACCACGGGTTGGCCACCGGGCCGAAGTGGCGATTGGACGACGTCCCGCCCAACGCCAGCTCATGCATGTTCGTCTTGGCGAGAAGCAACGCGCCCTGATCCAGCAGCCGCTGAATGAGCGGCGCATGACGCCGCGGATGGTTGTTGCAAAGCGCAGGCGCGCCCGCGGAGGTCGGGGAGCCGACGGTGTCGATATTGTCCTTGACGAGGATCGGCAATCCCGCCAACGCGCCGAGGCGATCGCCCCGCCGGCGGGCGAGGTCGACGGCTCTCGCTTGCGCGAGGACCCGTTCCCCGAAAGTCCACGTGGTGAGGTTCAGCTCAGCGCACGCGTCGAGGCGTTGCAGCAGCGCGGCAGCGTATTCCTCGGCGCTGAAATCTCCCAGTCGCAGAAAATGCAGTGCTTCCGCGGCTCCCAGGCGTGGCAGATCCCGAGGTGTCACGTCAGGTGTAGCAAAGCGGGCTGAGGCGAATCCGTTGGATCTCGACCGGATCGTGAAACAGGAGGAGCAAAGCCCGCTGCTCGGCCGCGATCGCCTTGATGCGCCGGATGGCAAGAAGCGCGGCGGCATCATCACAGGTCTCGCCGGGAAGAGCCTCCTCGTCGAAATTTTCCCGCAAGTCCCCGGCATCGAACGGCAGGACCACCGTGCCGGTCTCCGGGAGCGTAACGACCGCCGACTGATGCCCGGGAGTGTGTCCGCGAGTATCGATCAGCCGCAATCCGGGCTGCGCCTCCCAGTCCCCGTCGCGCAGGTCCCAAGCCAGTCGCGGGTCGTCATATTCGTCGCGGAAGTAGCCGCTTCCGGCCTGCTCGCCGAAGGCGTGCTCGTACTCGCGGCGCTGCACCGAGATGCGGGCATGGCCGAGCGGCGGCAGATTTCCGCAGTGATCGTAATGGAGGTGCGACAGAATCACCCACCCTATGTCGCGCAATGCCACGCCGAGCTCGGCGAGCTGGCGCTCGAGAAGATGGTGACGACGGACCACGGGCGCAACCATGCCCGCATCCCAGAATCGCGTGCGCATTCGCTCGCGGTCCCGGCCGTTATCCGCATTCAAGCCCGTGTCGAGAAGCACCCAACCGGATTCCGTGTCGAGCAGGTATGCGCATACCGGCTCACTCAGGATGAACCGTCCCCCGCGCTCGCGCGTGGACACCGTCTTCGGCAGAATCTCGAACCCGCACAGCAGCACGAACAGCCGCCGCACGCTCGTCGCTCGACTCGTCTGCAGCATGGGCCGCCTACGCTCCGCCCGGCACCAGCGCCGCTCGGCGTTTGTCGGGCCGCGGCAGCGCGACCAGGCTCACGAGCAGGCACGCCGCCGCAACGAGCAGAAACTCGCTGCCCGTGCGCAGCGCGAGCCACGCCGAGGGCGCCGCGAACGATGCCACCGAGATGCACTGGTTGACGAGGCCGGAGGCCGCGCCGCCACGCTCAGGGTCGGACACCACGGCCGGCAGCAGCGTCATCGCGGTGCCTGCCATGCCACCGAAGGCAAACAGCCACATCACCAGAGCCGCTGTCGCGAGCAGCATGCCGCCGATCGGCACGAAGAGGATCGCCTGCGCCGCGAGTCCGGTCGCGACCATGCTCGCGAACAACACCGTAGCACTCACCGCGCGGCTCAGAAGGTAGCCCATGACCGCGGCACCGATCACCATTGCAGCGATGGGTGCCACCGCCACCGCGACCGATGAGGTCGCGATCGTCAAGTGGTGGACGCGCGCAAGATACGCGGGAGCCGCAAGGCTCGTCCCGTACGAGACGCCGTTCGGCAGCGCCACTGCAATGCCCAACCGCACCGCACCCGGCTCGCGCAAAACGGCCAGGATGCGCCCGATAGACTGTCGCGCCGAGTCATGTGTCGGGGCCTCTCGGGAGGCGACCCGCCGGAATGCCGCCAACACGACGAGGAATGCGGCCGCCATCAGCATGGCGAGTGTCAACAGCGCGGCCTCGGAAGCGCTCCGTCCGGTATAGGGCACCGCCAGGAGCAGCCCCGCCGAATAGCCCACCGGAGCGAAGGTCGACCAGAGCGACATCGCGCGGGTGCGATCTGCGCCGACCAGCGCGCTCATGATCAGGCAGGGCGAGCCGACGCACAGCCCGCCGAATCCGATGCCGGCAAGCACCATCGCCGCATCGAAGGTGGCCAGCGACCCGGCCTGACTCGCCGCGACGCTGCCGAGCGCGCAGATCGCAAGGGCGAACAGCATCGAGCGCTGCACGCCGTACCGATCGATCAATCCGCCACCCACGGTCGCGAAGATTGCCGTCGGCACGGAGATCAGAGCGATCGACATTCCCAACTGCGCGCGGGTCGCGCCAAGCTGGCGCGTGAGGGGCTCGATCAAGGGCACGATGACGCCGATCGTCATCATGGACAGCACCGCCGGAATGTACGCCAGGAGGGTGATCAGAATTGCCGTTGCGCGCGATACCCGACCCGGGCCTTCGGCCCCGGCAGCAGACAACGGTGAGGTCCCTTGCATACTGCTTGCCTGCGACATTCAGGGACGATGGGTCCGATCCGGCCACGGCTCGCGCATCGCGGCCGCCACGGCCTTCGCCGTCGTGACCACACACCGCTCGAACTCCGCGCGACCATGCGCGGCGTTTGCCTGAGCGACGTCGCGGCCCCACACACCGGTCTCGCTCACCTGATCCATGCGGTAGTCCCAGAAAGAGTCGACGTCGCGATGCGACGTCGCCTTGTCCATGCGGACGAGATCGGGATGCAGGTGCAGCATCACCGATGTCTCGAAGTGGTTCGCATGCATCAGAGCACGCCCGAAGCGGACATGTCCGTCGACCTCCGAGCCCGGATACATCGTCACGTACCCCAGCGCCCGCACCCTCGCGTCCGAGTGCCGCACTCGCAGCTTCTCGGCCGACACATCCAGAACACTGCTGTTCCAGATGTGCCCGTTCAGGAGGACGAATTGACGGATGCCGCGAACGTACAGCGATTCCAACACGTCCTCCATCATGGCGATCATCGTCTCGGGCCGCAGGGAAATCGTGCCGGCGAAGTCACCGTGAGACGCCGATACTCCATACCAGACGGGCGGTATCACGGGTATTGCCGTCAGAGCCGACACGCACAGCGCGACGGCTTCACAAATGTAGGCGTCCACTCCCAGCGGCAGGTGCGGTCCGTGCTGTTCCACGGCGCCTACCGGGACGATCGCCGTATGAAAGCCCGCCGCGATGTCACCCGCCTCCGGCCAGGTGAGCTCCTCCCAACGGATCGGCTTGCCGGTGCCGCCGAGCTGTGCGGCGAGTGCGGTCAGATCGGGACTGAGCAGAGGGGTCGTCATGGGCACACCTGCATGGCCTTGCGACAGCGCCTCACCAAAGGCGCCGCGTCTTGGAGGGCAAAAGATCGATGGCAGCGACCGGCTCGATGCCGGCTTCGCTGGTGATCCAGACGATCGCCTCGGGGCTGTAGTCGCTCAGCAGCTCGCGGCAGACGCCGCAGGGCGCGATGATGCGGAACTGCCCCGCTGGCTTGATTTGAACCGATACGACTGCGGCGATCTGCAGCGGCGCCGACGGGTCGATCCCGGCGCGGGCAGCCCCGAGGGCCACCCCCTCGGCGCACATCGAGCTGCGCCGGCACGACCCTTCCACGTGAACGCCGGTGAAGAGGCTCCCGTCGGCCGCCCGCAATGCGGTGGCCACCTCGTGGCGCCCTTGCACCCAGACGCGCTCGAGCAGCGCCTGCGCCGTATCGAGAAGCTCGATGTCGCGGGCAGACATCGCCGGTGGCGGACTCACCCGCCGTATGTCCTTCGCTGTCATGGCGTCAACCCGAGTATCCGCGCCATGTTGCCGCCTTCGACCTGTGCGCGGTCGCGCTCGTCCGCAATCGCTTTGGCAATCTTCATCCGCTCCAGGTCGAAGTCCGAGCCCGGCCACTCGCTTCCCATCAGGATTTTGCCGGGCCCGAGCCGCGCATACGCACGACGCACGTCGCTCAGCAGCGTCGCTGAGGTCTCCAGATAGACGTGCGGTTGCCGCTCGGCGACGGTGATCGCGTCGGGGACGTTCCACACCGCACCCATATGCGCAATGATAGTGGGCACGTTGGCGTGGTTGCGCGCCACCTCTTCGATCGCGAACGGTGCGCAGAACGGGTCATCGAGCGAGTTGATGAGCACCGGCAGGCGGTAGCGGGCACACTGCTCGAAGATCGGATCGAGCAACCCGTGATCCGAAGCCGCGTAGCCGTGCAGGCTTGGATGCAGCTTCAATCCCGAGAGACCCGCGTCCGCGATTCGCGCAATCTCATCGAGCGCATCGTCGGCCTGCGGCATGACCTGCCCGAAGCCGACGAGCCTATGGGGATGCGCCTTCACCAATCCGATGATGAAGTCGTTCTCGATGCGCTGGGCGAGCGAGCAAACCATGGCGAGGTCGACCCCGGCGGCATCCATCCTGTCGAGCAGTCGCCGCACGTCGAAGGGAACGTGCGGCGGGGGCGGTTGCCCCGGCCTCACCCCCGTCAGGTAATCCGAGCGGCCGCGCACGTTCTGGGCCGTGTTGTACGCGTCGATGATCATGGACGGCACGGCCTCCTCCTCAATAGTGCAATACGGCCGTTACGCCGACGGTGGGCGGACGATAGCTCGAAAGATAGTACGGCACCGAGCCGGGGATGTCATGCTCGATGGCGAGCGGTGACTCCTCGTTGGTCACGTTGTTGCCATAGAGAGAGACCTGCCAGTCGCCGAGGTCCATGCCGACCCTCATCGAAAGCAGATGCTCGGCGCCCGGCACCGGCAGCGTCGGATCGTAGCCGAAGGTGCGCGAATCGACCGTGGGCCAGCCGTTCTCATAGGAAAAATCCAGCCGGTAGAACGCCGCGTGGCCGAAGGCGTTGAAATTGTAGACGGCCCACGCGGACCCATGAAACGGCGGACCGCCGATGACATCGCCCCGGTTGACGAGGACCGCGCTCGCGCCTTCGTAGACCGTCCGATCGTACGTCAGGCTGACGTAGCCTGCGCTCACACCGGCCAGCAAGTGCTGCGTGAGCTGGAGCCGTGCATCGATGTCGCCGCCGTACCCCGTCGCCTCGCCGAGATTGCCGACGTACGAGAACCCGCACGACGGCATCCTCACCGACTCCTGGATGTTCTTCCATTTGAGCGTGTAGACGCTCGGATCGACCGCCAGTCGGCCTCCGAGTAAGGCATCCTTCGTGCCGAGCTCATAGCTCCACAGGGAGTCCGGAGTGTAAGAGGTGGGCGTGCTCGTCAGGCCGAGCGCGGCAAGATCCGATGCACAGAGATTCACCGGGACGCTGCCGTTGACGCCACCCTGGCGGAAACCCTTGGCTGCCGTCAGATACGCATAGTTGTTGGCGTCGATCTGGTAGGAGAGCCCGTACTTCGGCGTGACCGGCGTGCTCGACTGCGTGCCGCTCACCGGAGCGTTGGCGGCTCCCGAGTAGGCACTGGTCTGAGCGAACGAGAACCGGTCGTGGGAAACCCGCACGCCCGCAATCAGCTTGAGAGCGTCCGTCACGTTGAGGTCGGCGTTGGCGTAGCCAGCAAGCTGTTTGTCCTGACCCGAGATGTATTGAACGAAGCTCGGCAAGCTGCCGTAGACGCTCGTGTATACCTCCTGGCCGTCGATGGTGACATCCTGGTCGCTCTGCCTCATGTCGGAATAGAACACACCGACCGTCCACGTCAGCCGCGCATGCGCGTCGGCCGACTGCACCCGGTCCTCCTCCGTGAAAGTGCTTTGGCGATTGCTGATGTAGGCGAGCGACGGCTCGTCTCCAGGCATGAATTGCAGCGGGTTGCCATCGAAGATGCCGCCGAAGTAGGTCGTGTAATCGAGTGTCGCATCGTCACGATGGTTGAAGTAGGACGTGTTCGAGGTGAAGGACACAGAGTCGGTGTCGTACTCCACCTTGAGGGCGGGCAGGTAGAACCTGTCGCTCGCAGGCTGACGCACCCGGCTCGCCTGCTCGAAATCATCCGCCGACGCGTCGCTCAAGGTCGACCAATACTGGTCACGATCATGGTCCTGAACGTCCTGGTACAACAGCGAGCCGGTGAGCTTCAGCCCCTCCACGGGCGCCGCGGCGAGCGCCAGCCTGCCCACGACCGATTGCCGGGAATTGCTGTTGGCGTCGACCGTCTGGCCGGTGTCGGGCGAGACACGGTCGATGTAGCCGCCGTCGTTTCGACCCCAGACGCTCGCCCTGAAGCCCAGCACATCGCTGATGATCGGTCCGCCGACGGCCGCCCCGAGCTCGTAGCTCGGACTGCCGTCGACCGTGTCGGCCACGTCGCTGCGCAGATAGCTGCTGTAGCTCGTCAACCCCGGCTCGGGCAGGATGAAACGGACGGCGCCGCCCTCCGCGCCGGCGCCGAACAGGGTGCCCTGCGGCCCACGCAGCACCTCGACCCGATCGAGATCGAAGAGTTCCGGAAACGCATTGGCGTTCCAGTAACCGATGTTGAACATCTGGATCGGCGTGTCGTCGATGTAAATGCCCGTGGTTGGCGCACCTACGTCTGAGTAGACGCCGCGGATGGCGATATTCGTGCTGTTGTTGCCGGCCGCCCCGGTCGTCGGAGTGAACAGCAGATCCGGGGTGAGGCGGGCGATGTCGTTGAAATCCTTCATGCCCTGTGCGTCCATTTGCGATTGGCCGTATGCGGTAACGTTGATCGGCACCTTGTTGATGTTCTGCGCGCGCCGCGTTGCGGTCACCGTGACCTCCTGCAGCACCGACTCACCCGCCTGGGGTTCGTCCGCATTGGAGGTCGCGGCGCCGAGGAGGAGCAGTGCCGCGGCCACGGCCGGCAGTGCGCCTCCATAGAGGCCGCGTGCGGTGCCGGGCCGCGAACAGGAAGGTCGACGGGAATCACTGACTGAGTGCGGATATGTCATTGGTTTGATCTCTCGAGCGAGCCTTTGGAAGCTGTGGTCAACCGGCACGTGCACCTCGCGAGTCAATCGACGCCAAGCGTCGCAGGCTCGTAGGCAAACAGGGCCGGCCATCCCCCGGTATGCAGAAACACGACCGTATCCTGCCGGCCAAGCAGCCCCCTCCTGATGTGATCCATGAGGCCGTACATGGCCTTTCCGGAATACACCGGGTCCAGAAGCACCCCCTCAGTGCGTGCGACGACGCTGATCGCTTCACGACACCCTTCAGTCATCGACCCGTATCCCGGACCGACATAACTGTCCTCGATGCACAGGTCCGAACTCCCCGGCGTCTTCGAGAATGCAAATGCATCGGCCGCCGCCGCCGCCGCCGCCGCGATGTGCTCCAGAAGATACTCACGCGTCCTGCTGACACTCACCCCGGTGACTTGCCATGAGGTCCGGTAATTCATCGCTCCCAGCACGAGACCCGTGTACGTCCCCCCGGATCCGATCGGCACATAGAGCCGGGACGGCGTGATGCTCCTTTGCGCCAGTTGCGCGGCCAGCTCTTTGGTGGCCTCGAGGTAGCCGGCGATTCCTTCCGGGCTAGAGCCTCCGAGCGGCACCACGTACGGTCGCCTTCCCCTTCTCCTCAGCTCCTCGGCCGCATCCTCCACCGCCGTGCCGAACTCCCAACGCGGAACGGTGTATATCGTCTGCACTGACGCCCCGTAGAGTCGGTCGAGCAGCAGATTCCCGACGGGCTTGCGGGACTCCCCGGGCTCGCCGCCCAGCACCAGCACGACCTCGAGCCCGAGCCGCCGACCCATGGCGGCGGCAATGCGTGCCATGTTCGATTGCAGGCCGCCACTCACGACGAGCGAGTCCATTCCGCGCGCGACCGCGCTGCCGACGATGAACTCGAGCTTGCGCACCTTGTTGCCCCCGAGGGCGAAGCCTGTCAGGTCGTCGCGCTTGAAGAGAATCCTCGGCCCGCCCAGCGCCTCGCTCAGCCGCGATGCTTCCTCGAGGGGCGTGGGGAGCGGTGCCACACGCGTGCGCGGCAAGGCCTGAATCCTGCGGTCGGCTTCGGTCTCCTGCACCATGGATCAAGCTCCTGCCGGCACGAAGACCGATTGCACTTGGGTGAAGTCGAGCAGGCCCGTGAGCCCTCCCTCGACCCCCACGCCCGACCATTTGTGGCCGGCGATGGGCGCACCCGCCAGAACGACGAGGTGCTGATTGATCCAGACCGTGCCGCATTGCAGCTGTGCGCCGAGCGCGCGTGCCCGCGCGACACTGCCGCTCCACACCGAGCCGGAAAGTCCGAACTGCGTTGCGTTCGCCCGCTCGATGGCCTCCTCTTCCGTGGCGAAGGGCATGACCGGCAGCGCCGGCCCGAATTGCTCCTCCGCAACGAGCCGCGCATCGTCCGAGAGGCCCTCGACGATGGTGGGTGCGTGAAAGTATCCGCTGCCTGGCAGCCGATTGCCGCCGGCGTGCACCCGGCCGCCGCGGCGAGTGGCATCGCTCAGGAGCTCCTCGATCCGCCGTAGTTGCGGCGCGGTGCTGACCGGCCCCATCTCAGTGGCCGGATCGAAGCCGTCGCCGACGCGCACCGTGGAGGCGATCCGTGCAAGCTCGCCGAGCAGGCGCGAATGGATGCGCTCGTGGACGTACAGCCGCTTGATGGTGGAGCAGACCTGCCCCGCATTCTGAAAGGCGGCCCAGAACACCTTCTGGGCGATGACTTGCGGATCGACGTCATCGAGCACGACCGCGGCGTCGTTGCCGCCGAGCTCGAGCGTCGCGCGTTTGAAGTCCGCCGTGGTGGCGCCGAGAATGTGCCGGCCCGCCTCGGTCGAGCCGGTGAAGGAGATCTTGCGCACCAGCGGGTGGACGATCAGCGACTTGCCGAGCTCGTCGCCGCCCGAGATCACGTTGATCACACCCGGAGGGAAAGCCTCCTGCAGCAGCTCACCCATGCGGAGTGTCGCGAGCGGCGTGAAGGGCGAGGGCTTCAGAACGACCGTGTTGCCGACCCGCACCGCGGCGGCGAGCTTCCCCGCCGCGACGATGACCGGGTAGTTCCACGGCGTGATCGCCGCAACGACGCCGTACGGGCGCCGCACAACCTCCACCCTGAGGCCTTCCTGGTCGTGCACGACCTCCGTGCGCACCTCCAGGCCCGCTGCGTACCGGAACCGACCCGCCGCGCCCTTGACCTCCCGCAGGGCTCCGGCGAGCGGCTTACCCTGCTCGAGCGTGACCAGACGCCCGAGCTCCTCCGCACGCGCCTCGACGATTTCGGCCGCCTTCAAGAGGCTCGCCTTGCGCTGCGCTTCGGAGCGTTCCCAGGCGGGAAAAGCGCGCGCGGCAGCACTCAGCGCCGCATCGAGCTCCGACGAGGAGCAATCGGGCGCCTCCGCGGCGATCTGTCCCGTCGCCGGATTGACGACACCGTAGGTGCCGGAACCGTGTACGGGCCTGCCATCGACGCTCATTCGAATCATGACACTCCGACCTCCCGCGCGAAGCGCAGGATGGCCTGCTCGACGGCATCGACGATCTTCTCGACCTCTTTGCGGCCCGCGACCAGGGGCGGGCCCACCTCGATCACCTGGTATACCCGCGCCAACACACCGAGCTCGCGCAGGTACCCGGTGATCTTCGCTTGCATCTGAGCGGCGGGCCCGAACGGCTCGCGCGTCTTTCCGCAGCGAACCAACTCGACGCCGGCGAGCAGGCCGAGGCCGCGGACGTCGCCGACGATCGCATGCTTCCTCAGGCCCGAGAGTCCTTCGAGCAGATACGCCCCCATGGCGGCGGCGTTCTCGACCAGCCGCTCGCGCTCGAGGATCTCGATGTTCTTCAGCGCGGCCGCCGCCGCCGCCGCATGTCCGCCGAAGCTCAGAACGTGATTCAGACCCGCCTCCCGTCCCTGGGCCTGATGGAACCGCTCCGTGATCTTCGGTCCCGCAATCGCCGCCCCCATTGGCGCGTAGCCGCTGGTGAGCCCCTTGGCGACGGTCATGATGTCCGGCACCACTCCCCAGTGCTCGCAGGCGAACCACTTGCCGGTGCGCCCGAATCCGTTGATCACCTCGTCGATGATCAGCAGCACGCCGTGGCGGTCGGCGATTTGCCGCAGCATCGGCAGGTAATCCGGCGGCGCGGCGTGGATCGTCGCGGCCGACGGCACCGGCTCGGCGATGATCGCCGCTACGGTTTCCGGGCCCTCGTGCAGGATCGCCTGCTCGATGCTGCGCGCACAGTACGTGCCGCAACCCGGCAGGCTCATCCCGAGCTCGCACCGGTAGCAGTTGTGCCAGGGAACCTGCACGCAGCCCGGCGCGAGCGGCTCGAACATCTTGCTGTTGAAATCGTGGCTCGCGCCGCTCACGCTCATGGCGAGGTAGGTGGCGCCGTGATACGAGCCATGCCGGCTGATGACCTTGGTGCGCTTGTGCTCGCCGTTGAGATAGTGGTACTGCTTCGCGATCTTCAACGCGGTCTCGACGGATTCCGAGCCGCCCGAAGTGAAGAACACGCGATTGAGATTTCCGGGCGTCAGCTCCGTCAGCTTTTCCGCGAGAGCGACCGTCGAGGTGCCAACGAAGTTATACGGCGCGACGTACGCGAGGCGGGCCGCCTGCTCGGCGAACGCTTCGGCGACCTCCCTGCGCCCATGACCGATGTTGGTCACGAAGGCCCCACCCGACAGCGCGTCGAGATACGTGCGGCCATGGATGTCGGTGAGATAACACCCTTGGCCGCTCTCGAAAACGAGCAGGCCTCCGGGCGAGGTCAGCGACTGAGTTGCAGTGGCGTGGAACCACACGTGCTCGAGCGCGCTCGCCTCCAGGGGTGAGAGTTCGGTGGTCGGCATGGCGTTACCCCGTCGAAGAACTAAAGTTCGTATAGCGAACCTGTGTTCGAATCATAGTAGCTCCCGGGTCGCGGTTCAATAGACCGGACGCCGCGCGCTCCTGTCGGCGTCGCGCCTCGCCCGCGCGGCTTCAAATCGAGGCACGCAGCGATCCGTCCGCACCAACACGGTGCGCGGATCAGGCCGGCGGCCGCTCCTACATGAGCTCGAAATATTCGCGCTGCTCCCAGTCGGTGACTTCCTCCGACAGAAAGCGGTGCACCTCGAACTCCTTGATCCGCACGAGGTAATCGACGAAGGCATCACCGAGCTCGCGCCTGAACAACGAGCTTTGCCGCCACTCGCCGATCGCCTCGACCAGGCTCGCCGGCAACGCCTGCGCCGCGGCGTCATAGGGCGCATCGGCGGGCATGGGCGGCTCGAGCTCCCGGGTCACGCCATCGAGGCCTGACACCACTTGCGAGGAGAAATACAGATACGGGTTCGCCGCCGACTCGCCGATGCGGTTCTCGAGATGCGTCATCGGGTCGCAGGGCGCGCCGAGGACCCGAACCATCGCCCCGCGGTTGTCCGCACCCCACACGACCCGGTCGGGTGCGAGGGAGTACGGCCGGAAGCGCTTGTAGCCATTGATGGTGGGCACGGCGAGAATGCAGGCCGCGCGGGCGTTTTCCAGCAATCCGGCGACGAACTGCCTGCCGCAGGGGGACAGCAGCTCGCTCGGGTCGCTGCTCACGAAGGCGTTGTCTCCGGTGGCCGCGTCTGTCAGGGACTGGTGCAGATGCCAACCGCTCGAGGCGATGTTGGCGAGGGCCGGCCGGCACATGAAGGTGGCGTGGTATCCCGAGCGCCTGCAGACCTGTTTGATCGCGCCGCGCGCGAGCACGACGTTATCCGCCCCCGCCAGCCCTTCTACCGCCGCGAAGGTCAGCTCACACTGGCTCGGCCCCATCTCCACTTCCATCGTCCGCAGCGGCAGCCCGAGCGCGAGCAGGGTGGCGCGCAGCTCCTCGAGCACGGGCTCGAGCTCGTCGAAGCGGTTGTCGGCGAGATACTGGTATCCGTGTGCGAGCATCCGCACGTCAGGAGGTTGCGGCGGCTGCCCGCAGTCGCGTGGCTCGAGCCTGGGATCGGCGAGCCTGAAGATGTGGAATTCGAGCTCCAGGCCGGCGAGGAAGCGCAGGCCTCGGGCACTCAGCCGCTCGAGCGCCCGGCGGCAGAGATGCCGGGTGCAGAATGGCACCGGAGTGCCGTCCTGGAAGTAGCAGTCCCCGAGCAACCAGGCCGCTCCAGGCGACCAGGGCAAGCGGCGAAAGGTTGTTGGATCGGGTACCCACACGAAATCGCTGGCGCCGCGCAGACCCGGCGCGCTCTCGCTCGAGCCGCCCCGCCAGACCGGATAGACCGTCTTTTGCGCGGTGTCCTTCAGGAGCAGGGTGGTCGTCATGGAACAGCCGTTCGACAACACTCCCTCGAGCATATCTGCGACGACCGTCTTGCCCCGCAGGACGCCGTGCTGGTCGGCAAAGGCGAGCCGGATGGTCCGCAGATCACCCTGCCGCGCGCGCTGCAGCAGGTCTCCCGCCGCCTGCGTCTGCGCTTCGCTCCAAAGGCGGTGACGGGCAATGAAGCCCGGTCGTCCGATGCCGGCGGTGTGCCGCGCCTGCGCGGATTCTTCGGTCAACTCGGCCGCCTCGCGTGGGCCCACGTGCTCGCGCTGCGGCGCTCACCGTCGCGCACCAGCCAACAGTCCTGCTGTTCACGAGGACCAATGGCGTCGATGGCTACGGGTCCACACGCGCCCGCGGCTGCTGCGGCATCGAGGACGAACGGCGGGCTCTCCCCGGCCTGACGCGCGCGGATCGCCGACAGCAGCAGCTTGCGATATTTGACGATCGCGGCGTCCGTCGTGCCCAGGTGCTCACGCGTTCGGTCGTGGATCGGCCCGGGCGACTCGACGGCCCACTGATCGTGCGTGTTGACGTCCATCCCGAGCCCCGTGTACGTCTGCCGCCGCTGATCCTCGGCATCGAACCCCCAGCGCTCCTGCCGCCCGAGCTTCGGCCGGTAAAGCGGCAGAGTCAGGCCGGCGAGTCTCTGCTCACGCATCGTCTGACGGTCCACGGGCGCGGCGAAGCTCGTGAACATGGAATACCAGTAGCAGCTGACATCATCGATGGGAACGTGCCACTGCGTGATCACCATCTCGTTGCTCATCGGAATCGCGATGGCGTTCGGAAACAGCAGGTTGGTGATGCGATAGTGCGTCAGTCCGCCCGCAAGGTCGCGCGTAGTGACGAGGCGAAATCCCCAGGCTGTGTCCTGCAGGCCCATCCTGGGCCGCGGATATTCGCGCAGGATGCGGGTCAGCGGCAGCGTCGAATCGCCGACACCGGAGCGGAACTGGCGGCCGTACGCCGGATCATCGGCCTCCTCCTCCAGGAACCGATGCAGAAACGACGGATGCGCCGGATCGATACCCACCTCGAGCGCCTGCAGCCAGTTGCACGCCCACAGCCCCTTGAAGGCAAAGGTCTGCTCCGCAGGCGCCACGAAACAGTCGAACGCGGGAAACGGCGGCGCAGTCCCGTCACCGAGGTAGGCGAAGATCACCCCGTTGTGCTCCGCGCAGGGATAGGAGCGATGGCGCAGATGAAGGTGCGCCTTGCTGCCCGCCGGCTCGGCGGGCTGCTCGATGCATTGGCCGGTCGCATCGAACAGCCACCCGTGGAACGGGCAGCGCAGCCCGCCGTGCTCGCGCCGTCCGAATGACAGGTCTGCACCCCTGTGTGGACAATGACGGTCGAGCAGTCCGAGTTGCCCGCGCTCGTCGCGAAACAGCACGAGCTCCTCCCCGAGGAGCGTGACGGACACCACGGGCCTGCCCGGATCGAGCTCCTCCGACAAGGCCGCCGGCTGCCAGTATTGCCGCAGCAGCTCCCCGCCTGCCGAGCCGCGCGGCGTCCGGGTCATCAGATCGTTCTCTTTCGCCGTAGTCATGTCAGCCCCTTACGCTGAAGCTGCTTTTCGTGTCGATGGCACGCAGCCTCGAGAACGCGCGCGTGTCGAGAATGCCGCCGGTGTGCGGCATGCGGTGCTGCAATGGCCGGCTGTCGTGGTCCAGCCCCTCCTCGCAGCGGACGATGAGCTCGGCCATGAGGGTTGCGACCGCCCCCGCGTTCTTGAACTGATGGCCACTCGTCCCGATGGCCATGTAGAAGCCCGGAAGGCTCGAGCGGTCGTAGATCGGCAGCCAGTCGTCCGAGACGTCGTACATATCGACGACGCCCGAGGCGCGGTGCGGGATGGTGAGCTCCGGGATACGCCGTGCAAGCCTGTACACCTGGGTGTTCCACTGACTCTCGGTGATCTCCCGGTTGCACTCATCCGGGTCATCGAGCCAGGTCTTCGGGTCGCAGGGCGGATCACCCGAGCCGAGAGTGATGCTGTTGCCCGAGCCTGGCCGGAAGTAGATGCCGACATCCGAGTCCGACACCATGGCGCCCTGCTGCCCGAAATCGAATCCCGGGGGCGCGCTCAGGTGATGCACTTCTCTGCGCAGCGCCCGCGTCTTGATCGACATGTCACCCTCGACTCCGGCGAGGCGGTTGACGAGCGCCGAATGAGGACCCGCTACGTTGACGATCACATCGGCCGGAATCCGGCTACCGTCGTCGAGAAGGACCGCCTCGACCCGGCCGCCGCCGCGCTCGATCGCCGTCACGGTCCGCCGCAGAATGAAACGCCCGCCGCCCTGCTCGACGGCGCGTCGCAGGTTGTGGGTGGCGAGCTGGGGATCAGGCACGTAGCCGCCCTGGGGCGTGAAGACTCCCCCCGCGATCTCGCCCGCCGGCTCCGACCAGAACGTCTCATCGTCCACCGGCCGCGGCGGGTAAAAGGAGTGGGTCGCGAGCAGCGGCAGGCGCTCCCGGATCTGCGCGTTGCTCCACATCTCGAACGGAATGCCGAGCTGCCGGTAGTGCGCGATCACCTGCGCGCGGTCGTTTTCGCCCGTCCGCAGCATCAGATGGCCACACTGGACGAAGCGGGCGAATCCGCGCTCATCCGCCGCACCGACGAACCGCGGCCAATCCGCCCAGTAATGATAGCCCTCGTGCGCGAGCATGACGCCTGCGAGCGTCGAGTACGAGAACCGCACGATCGCACAGGAGTTGGACGTCGAGCCGAAGCCGACTTCCGCGTGACGATCGATGTTCGTCGTCTGAAATCCCTTGCGCAGGAGCTGCAAACCGATCGCGCACCCGATGACGCCCGCGCCGACGACGACTGCGTGTTTGCTCACTTCGAACTCCCCGCTTGCGTTCGGTTCGTATTACGAACCGTTGTTCGCATCATTGCATCGAGGCGCAGAAACGTCAAATGTGTTCGCATTGCGAACACATGAGTGGAGCGGGATCGGGGACTCGGCCGGCGAGGCGCCGGGCCGTCAGAGGGCCTGCGCGGGAATCTCGGCGGCGACGCGCGACAGGACCGGCAGGATCTCCTCGACGAGGCGCTTCTTCGACACGGTCGCCACGTTGGTGAGCACGCTGATCGCGCCGACCGGGATGCGCTTGCGGTTGAAAACCGGCACGGAGATGGAGCGCACGCCGACTTCGAGCTCCTGATCGGAGATCGCGTAGCCCTGGCGCCGCACTTGCGTGAGCTCCGCGCGGATCGCCCCCTCGCTCGTCATGCTGAAGGGTGTCAGCGCGACGATCTCGCTGTGCTTGAATATCTCCGCCACCGTGGCCTCATCGAGAAAGGCGGCAATGGCGCGGCCCGGGGAGGTGTAGAGCGCGTTGTAACGGCGGCCGATCGTCAGGGTGGGAACCAGAGTGCGCTCGACCGTCGACTTCGCCACGTAGACGATGTCGCGCGAATCGAGCACGGCGAGCCCGGCGATCTCGCCGGTGTCCTGCGTGATCTCGCGCAGATAAGGCTTGGCGATGTCCGAGAGATCGACGGTCGACAGGAACGAGAAGCCGAGGTCCAGCACCTTCGGCGTCAGGCTGAAGAGGCGCTCCTCCTTGCGGATGTAGCCGAGGTGCTCGAGCGTCAGGAGGTAGCGGCGGGCACCGGCGCGCGTGAGTCCGGTCCGCTCCGAAACCTCCGACAGCGTCATCTGGAAATGATCCGCATCGAAGGCGCGCAGCACATCGAGAGCATGTTGCACCGACCCGACGAAATCGCGAGGAGTCTGGTTCTTGTGCTTTGACCCCATGGGTTCCCCTCTTCCTGGCTGTTCCCCGGCAATCTTACTGCAACGCCCGAGACGCGGCTGCTCAGCCCGCTGCGGGCACGACGGCGGCCTCGCCGTCGGATCGAGGATCGCTCGCGCCTTCCAGCGTACCGTCTGCACGCAGCCGGACCGCCTGCGCATGCCCGACGACCTCGTTGAGCGCGGGAATCCGCTTCAGCTCGTAGCCGGCAACGCGCAAGGACGAATCCCACTCCGCCGGTGCGTCGGCCTCGATGGCGACCGTCGGCAGCGTGCAGTCGATATCTTTGCCGCCGACGACCCAGCGCGGCCGGCGCAAGGCCGCCGCGAGCGGCTCGCGCTCGCTCGTGGCCGCGGGCAGCAACTGCGCGAGGATCTGCGGCTGGGCGCGCCCGCCCATGCAGCCGAGCGCCGCGCGCACTCTGCCTGCGCGGCGCACGATGAGCGGCATGAGAGTGTGCGCCGGACGAGTCCGCGGCAGCAGCTCATTGGCAGCGCCGCGGCGCAGCGAGAACCCCCGCCCCCGGTTGTGAAAGATGACGCCGGTGCGTGGCTCGAGGATGCCGCAGCCGAAGAGCTGGAACACACTCTGGATCAGGGAAACCGCCATGCCGTCGCCGTCGAGCGCGCAGACCGCGACAGTGTCCCCGTGCGCCGGTGGAGCTCCCGGGCGCGCGGAGGTCACTCCGCGATCGAGCGCCAGCAGCCGCTCCCGCAGAGCACCCGCCTGCAGCAGGCGATCGAGGGGTACGGGCGCGCGCCGCGGATCGCCGAGATACCGCTCGCGATCCTCTATGGCGGCGAGCAGCGCGAGCAGCAGCAGCCGGGAGCCCGGGGTCGTCGCCTCCCACGATTCCCCCGCCGCCTGCAGGGCAGCGAGCGCCTCGAGCAGCACGAAACCCTGCGAGTTGGGCGGGCTCGTCTGCAGCTCGATGTCACCGAGCGCCAGTGATAGCGGGGTCTCGAGCCGCGTGCGATGCTCGGCGAAATCCGACTCGCTGAGCACGCTGCCGAGCCGGCGAAGCCCCCCCACCAGCATCGCGGCAAGACTTCCGGAGTAGAAGTCGGCGGGACCCGCGTCCGCGAGACGTTCGAGGGTCACCGAGAGTTCCGGCTGTCGCAGGATCATGCCGCGGCAGAGGGGCTTGCCGTGCGCGAGAAACCGTGCGCTCAGTCCCGGATCGCGAGTGACGACTCCGAGCCGCTGTTGAATGCCTCGCTCGAGTGAGCCGCTGACAGGAACGCCGTCTCGCGCTGCAGCAATCGCCGGCGCGAGCAGACGCGAGAAGCCGAGCGACGCGCCGAGACCGTGAACGGCCTGCCAGGCGTGTACGACCCCAGGCACGGTGATGGGTATCGGTCCATGGTCGGGCATCTCCTGATATTGCGCGCGCAGGTCCTCGACCCGCACACCCGCGGCAGCGGCGCCCGATCCGTTCACGGAATGACATCGCCCGTCGGGCAGCGCCACGAGCGCGAACAGGTCCCCGCCGAGCGCGCACTGATGCGGATAGACGACGGTGAGCACGGAGGCGGCGGCGAGTGCGGCGTCGATAGCATTTCCGCCCGCCGCGAAAGCCTCCACGCCGGCGCGCGTCGCCGAGGCGTGTGGCGTGGCGATGACCCCGGCCACCGTCAGCCGTCCAGGGGCAGGCCCTCTATCAGGATGGTGCGTGTTGCCGCCGCCTCCGAGCCCTTGAGGCGCATGGGCAAACAGCACATGAAATACGTGCCTTCGGCGATCTTCAGGAGATTCGCGCCCTCGAGGATCACGACGCCGGCGCCGCAGAGGATCTGATGGGTCGGCCACTTCTTGTCGGTCTGATCGGCACTTTCGATCGTGACGTAATCGATGCCGACCAGCACGACGCCGGCATCGACGATCGCCTGCGCAGCGTCGGCGCGCAACCCGACCCAGCCATCGCTGAAGGTGCGTTTGATCATCCGCTTGGCGGAATTCGAGGTCTTGAACAACACGCGCTTCGCGCCGTTCAAGCGTGCGCTCTGAACCGTCTGGGCCGTGATCGGCTCATCACCCTGGGCGGTGACGTCGACCACCCGCGTCGGCCCGACGAACGTCTCGAGCGGCAGATTATCGACCGTGGCGCCGTTCGGGATGAAGTGGCGCGGCGCATCGATGTGCGTACCCGTATGTGCTCCGATCAACCAGCGGGACACCTCGGACTCGGCGCCATCCGCCAGGCGAAAGACGGAAATGACTTCGGGGGGCTTGCCGTCACGCCAGTAGAGCATGCCGGGCTCGATGTCCATGGAGATGTCATGAATCTTGATCACGTCGGACCTCGATGTTCTCGATGCGAACTTCTGTTCGAATTTGATACTATCGAAACACCCGCTCTGCTGGCAAGTTTTGCACATCCATGGTCTACCCCGCGAATCCCCGGGCTGACGAGCCCATCCTGAGCGCAGCGTCCACCGGCGGTGGGACCGCTTTCTCTTCGCGGCGGACAAGATCATGAAGCTCGACGCGTTCCTCGTGGGGATACCCGTCGCATTCCTCGCGGCTCTCGCCGCACCACGCCTGGGCAGCGCGGGGGGTCCGCTGCACATGGGACTCGTCACCAACATCGGGGTCGCCGTAATGTTCTTCCTTCACGGCGCGGCGGTATCGATCGATGCGTTGAAGTCCGCGACGGCGCAGTGGCGGCTGCACCTGCTCGTTCACTGCACCACGTACGTGCTCTTCCCGGCGATCGGGCTGGCGGTATTCCTCGCGACACGGCCGCTGCTGCCCGAGGAGCTGAGGCTCGGCTTCTTCTATCTCTGCTGTGTGTCCTCGACCGTGTCGTCCTCGGTGGCGCTCACCAGCCTGGCCAAGGGCAATGTGCCGGCCGCCATGTTCGACGCCACACTGTCAGCGCTGATGGGTATGGTGCTGACGCCGCTCCTGGTCGGCACCGTCACTGTGACGAGCGGAGCCAGTGCGCCCCTGCTACCGGAAGTCACCGCGATCCTCGTGCAGCTGCTCGCACCGTTCGCGGCCGGGCAGTTGCTTCGCCCGGTGCTCGCGCGCCTCTTGCATCGGCACAAGCACCTGGTGCGAGAGGTCGATCAGCTCGTGATCCTGCTGATCGTGTACTCGGCGTTCTGCACCGCTGCCGGAAGCGGCTTCTGGGTGCGCAGTAATGCGCTGAAGCTGCTCGAGCTTCTGGCGCTCACCGTAGGGCTGCTCGCGGGGATGCTGACCCTGACCACGCTTGCGAGCCGTGCGCTCGGTTTTTCCCGCGAGGACGAGGTCGCCGGCGTGTTCTGCGGCTCCAAGAAGAGCCTGGTGAACGGCGCCCCCATCGCCAAGGTGATCTTCGGCGCCTCGCCCACCTTGGGCGTGATCATGCTGCCCCTGCTCTTCTATCACCCGCTGCAGCTCATCGTCTGCTCCTTGCTCGCCAGGCGCTATGCCGCGCGGGCCGGCCCCTGGCGCTCTTCTGCAAGAACGTGACGAACGACCATGCGGAACTCGAGGACGCCCTTTCCCTCGCGGCCGACATGGTTGGCCGGCCGCAAATCGCGTCAACCGTCCCGGCGCAGGGGCGGGAGGGACGGCGGCGGGATCCCCGGTAGACGGGCTGTGGCCTGCGATGCGATTATTACCGCCAGACATCCGAAGAGCGCTGAATCGGGATGGACACTCGCGTGAAATCCAGGGCAGCCGCCGCGGTCCGGTCGGACGCCGCAGGCGCCGTGCACCAACGCGTGGACGGCGCGGTGTCTCTCGAGCTACGGAGCGTCGAGGGTGGCGGAACACGGCTGGCGAACCTCTACCAACGCGCGCCTTGCCGAGTGTTGTTTCCGACTCCGGAGGCGGGTGAGCCCGCGCTGGCGGTACTGCTCACCACCAGCGGCGGACTGACGGGCGGGGACCGGACCGCCGTCACCGTTGTCGTGGGTCGAGAGGCTTGCGCCACCCTCACCACGCAGGCGGCCGAGAGAATCTATCGGGCGCTGGATGTGGACGGCGAGACACGCATGCACTTCGCGCTCGAGATTGGTGCCCGAGCGTGGGCCGAGTTCCTGGCGCAGGGGACGATTCTCTTCGATGGCGCGCGTCTGCGGCGCACTTTCACTGCGGATATTGCCTCTGACGGTCGCCTGCTGGCCCTGGAGAGCTTCGTTTTCGGCCGCACCGGGATGGGCGAGCGTTTCGACACCGGGCTGCTGCACGACGCGTGGCAGATCAGCCGTGACGGCCGCCTCGTGTGGATCGACGCGCTGCATCTCGAGGGCGACATCGCACGGCTGCTCAGGCAGCCGTTCGGCTTTGGCACGTGCGTTGCATACTCAACATTGCTCTACGTGGGCGCCGACGCCGGGGAACGGATCGACGCTGTGCGCGACACGCTCGCGGCCTGCGGCAACCACGGCGCCGCCACCGTGCTGGATGGCGTGTTGATCGTGCGCGCCATGGCCGAGCGGGCGCACGAGTTGCGCGCCGCGATGATCCGTGTGGCGTGCACATTG
>Ga0335073_10003220_pt1 | contig 22690 bp, 24 predicted proteins | sample Lox_Sample_22_FD_207093 | JGI IMG/M metagenome (GOLD analysis project Ga0335073, IMG submission 207093) | Soil microbial communities from Loxahatchee National Wildlife Refuge, Florida, United States - Lox_Sample_2.2 | ecosystem: Environmental > Terrestrial > Soil > Wetlands | place: USA... | reverse complement strand
CAAAAAAGCCCTTATCTCATCGGTGAAGCAAAACGGAATCTCGCCCACGACCTGCTGAATGCCATTTGTGAGAGCGCCGCAATATGTGGATAGCGGCGGATGCTGCTCCGTGCCATTCGATATCCGCGAAACCGCTGTAGCGCAAGGCGTTCCTGTGCATCGCCTTCTTGCGAAGGATCGTTACGGAGTGGCACGAAGTGATGTCCAATCGAGGCACATGATTCAGGCACATCGGGCACAGAATTGGAGTAAGCGTGTGAGCAACTAGATCTCGCGCAATTAGCCACTGATCCCACAGAATGTGACGAGCAGAGCAGAGCCCCACGCAGTGCTTCGGAGCTACCGCGTTTCAGCCAAGCCGTCCAGATGGGCGTCCGGTATGTCGTCCAGCGTCGCCGACCGACCCAGAGACTTCGACAGCTGGGTCAGCCACACGCGCGTGTTGATCTGATGGAGCGAGGGGTGAGTAGGTAAGGCCTTCATTTCTGTTCCTTACCTCCTTGGACGAAAGCCGATGCCCTGCCAGCTTCAAGGAACTTCGTCGGATCGAGCAACCCGAAAAGCTGGATCAGCTTCGCGACCAAACCGGTCCATCCGGTCTGGTGACTCGCTCCGAGCCCTGCGCCGTTATCCCCATGGAAGTACTCGTAGAACAGGACGTGGTCGCGCCACTGGGCATCGGACTGAAATTTCTCTGTTCCACCGTATACGGGCCGGCGACCGGTTTGGTCGCGAAGGAAGATGCGGGTCAACCGGTCCGCGATCTCTTTGGCCACCTCAAAGAGGTTCATCATCCTGCCCGAACCAGTCGGGCATTCGATCTTAAAGTTGTCGCCGTAGTACAGATAGAAAAGGAGGAGGGCCCTGATGAGCACGGCATTGACCGGCATCCAGACCGGGCCGCGCCAGTTGGAGTTGCCACCGAACATACCGGTGTTCGATTCTGCTGGCAGATAGTCCACCCGGTACTCCTGGCCATGCACCCGAAAGATGTATGGATGCTGCTCGTGGAACTTGGAGAGCGAGCGGATGCCGTAGGGGCTCAGAAACTCATTCTCGTCCAGCATTTTCGTGAGGATCCGGCGGAGCCGCTCTGGATTGAGCAGCGCGACCATCCCCCTCTCGGCTACCCCACGATGCTTGGGGCCCGTGGGGTGGATGGTCTCTGTAAGTTCGGGAATGCGCCGCAAAGCTGAAAACATCGCGGCCAGTGCGCTCGGCACGCGCTCCCTTTGCCACGCCTCGATTATCGTGGTCGCGCATAGGGGCAGGAGCCCTACCATCGAGCGGACCTTGAGCCGCCTGGCGCTACTGTCAGGGAGCCGAAGCAGGTCGTAATAGAAGCCGTCCTCTTCGTCCCACATACCGTCCTGTCCAGGCCGGTTCATACCCGCGGCGATAAAATAGAAATGCTCTGCGAACTTGAGGACCATATCCTCGTAGTTGTGGTCGTGGGCGGCTAGCTCGACCGCGAGTTCCAGCATGTTCTGGCTGAAGAGGGCCATCCACGCCGTGCCGTCCGCCTGCTCCAGGTGACCGCCGGTGGGCAGCGGGGCGCTGCGGTCGAAGACGCCGATGTTGTCGAGGCCGAGGAAGCCCCCCTCGAATACGTTCTTGCCGAAGCGGTCCTTGCGGTTAACCCACCAGGTGAAATTGAGGCACAGCTTGTTGAAGGCCGACTTCAGAAAGGCCAGGTCCACTTCGCCGCGAAGGGCCTGCTCGGTGCGGTGCAGAAACAGCGTTGCAAAGGCGTGGACCGGGGGGTTCACGTCGCTGAAGTTCCACTCGTATGCAGGCACCTGGCCGCTGGGGTGCAGGTAAGCACCCTTGAGCATCAGCCCCATCTGCTCCTTGGCGAAATCCGGGTCCACGACCGAGAGCGGGAGCGTGTGGAAAGCGAGGTCCCAGGCGGCGTACCAAGGGTACTCCCACTTGTCGGGCATGGAGATGACGTCCTCTTTCAGCATGTGGAACCACTCCGAGTTCCGGGAGTTACGGTATCCGGTATGCAACGGGTTTGAGTTGTGCTCATCCAGCCAATTGTTACCGTCGAAGAAGAAGAACTGCTTGCTCCACAACATGCCGGCGATAGCCTGGCGCATCACGTTGGCCGCGTCCGCAGAGACCGACGGCGGGGTCACCGAGCGATAGAACTCATCGGCCTCCTGTATTTTGGCTGTAAAGGTGTCGTCAAACTTTTCCGCCGAATGCGGACGAGTTGGGCTCGGAGTTCCCGCCCCTGCCGACAGCGGCTTGGCCGGTCAGGCGCAGCCGCACGGTCGCCGACTGGCTTGGAGCAATCGTTACTCGATAGTGCGCCGCGACCTTGGTGCCCTCCTTTTCGGGGTTCACTGCGCCTTGATTGCCGTGTACCACGCAGTCGTTGATGCCGTCCTTAACGTATGGGCTCTCGTTCTTTTGCCCGGGGAAAAGCCGCGCGTGATTCGTAGTGTTTTCGGTGAAGAGCAGCGGCACCTCACCCTCGCAGGAAAAGACGAAATCACCCAGCACCGCATGAGTTGCCGCAACCGCTTTCGTGCCCGCCGCTGCTTCTATCTGCCTGAGGTTCGGTTTCGCGGGCGCCCGGTTGGATTCGGCAATCCAAGTCGCCCAGTCGTTGCGGAACCACAGCGTGGGCAGGAGGTGCAGTTCGGCCGTTTCCGGCCCCCGGTTGAATGCCGTGATCCGTACGAGTATGTCTTCGGGACCGGCTTTGGCGTACTCCACGAATACATCAAAGTAGCGATCGTCATTGAAGACGCCGGTGTCGAGCAATTCATACTCAAACTCGTTCCGGGAACGGCGGCGGTTCGTCTCTACTAGGTCGGCGTAGGGATAGGCCGCCTGGGGGTACTTGTAGAGGTACTTCATGTACGAGTGGGTCGGCGTGCTGTCGAGGTAGAAATAGTACTCCTTGACGTCCTCGCCGTGGTTACCCTCGCTGTTGGTCAGGCCGAAGAGCCGCTCCTTGAGGATGGGATCCTTGCCATTCCACAACGCCAGAGCAAAGCAGAGCCGCTGCTTCTCATCGGAAAGGCCGGCGATGCCGTCCTCACCCCAGCGGTAAGCGCGCGAGCGGGCATGGTCGTGAGTGAAGAAGTTCCAGGCGTCGCCGTTCGGGCTGTAGTCTTCGCGCACGGTGCCCCACTGCCGCTCGCTCAAATAGGGTCCCCATTTTTTCCACGGGATTCCCGCCTCGCGCGCCTCCTTCAACCGTTTTTTTTCGTTCGCATCGACAATTGCTGGATCCATGCTTTGTCTCCGATAGACTGCCTGACCTTGCACTTCCGCCAAGTGCCGGAAGCGGTACCACATTCTGGTTACGGCGGCCATCTGGCTTGCCTGGCCCGCGCGCACAATGATCCAGCGCAGAACAAAGCCGCCGGCACGAGGACCAACACGACGTTCGAGCGTAACCTTCAGCGAGGCCACATGAAAATTTCTTATGGCATTCGCTTGCCAAACCGAACGCGACTGGCCTTACCCCAGTGAAGAATCCCGGTTAAGAGTTAGTACCTGTCGGAAGGAACGCAGGTATGAAACGGGCACGATTCAGTGAAGAGCAGATCATCGCGATCCTGAAGGAAGCTGAGAACGGCGAGAAGGTAACGGAGCTGTGCTGGCGGCACGGGATCTCGGACGCGACGTTCTGCGTGTGGCGGAGCAAGTACGGAGGGCTGGAGGTCTCGGAGATGCGGCGCTTGCGGCAGCTCGAGGAGGAAAACCGCCGGCTTAAGGGGATAGTCGCCGACCAGGCGCTCGACCTCCAGGCGCTGAAGGACGTGCTTTCAAAAAACGGTTACGGCCCGCGGTGAAACGCGAGATGGTAGCGTACCTGATGACGAGCCACGAATTATCGCAGCGCCGCGCCTGCGGGTTGATCGGAATCTGGCTAGACCCCCCTATCGGCGAGTCAACGGAGGAACAAAGTTTTCCGATTTATCCCTTGAAACAGTGGTTTTTGGGAAATTCGGCTCTTATCGGAAATTCGCTACTAACGGTGTTGGTCCCAACACGGCAGCCTATCTTATCGCCGAATTAGGCGACCCAGCACTGTTTCGTAGCGCCGGGGCACTTGCGAGCTACGTTGGGGTCGCTCCGCGGCTGCGACAATCGGGCAAACGCCGGTTCTCTGGAACAGCGTTGATTCGTCTCGGAAATGCGCGGCTGCGGAAGGCGCTCTGGATGCCAATCCTGAAAGCCGTACGATTCAATCCGACGTTGCGAGCTTACTATGACCGTCTGGTTTCGACAGGAAAGCCGCGCAAAGTGGCGCTGGTAACGGCGATGCGAAAGCTACTCGCCGTGGTCTGGAGCGTTGCAATTAATCGGAGGCCATTTGTGTCGCATCTGGCAAGGGCAGCCGAGAATTGAATGTTAGGTCAACCGGCTCTCGATCTTCGAACTTGGCCGGTTATGCTTTGCTTCTGAAGTGTGAGATGGTGCGTTTCGTCGTTCGTCCTTCCCGCTCCCCCACTGTGTCCGATGGATAGATACAGCCGATTGGATGACGCGGCGGCTGGCTTGGCCGGGGATGTGGGAAAATCTCCCGCTCGGAGCGAGAAACAAAGCCATCGTCAAGGTGAAAACGAAATCTAGCGGTCACGTGACCTCAGCACGCGCGAGCGCGTCTTTCGAATGGAGTGGGTTCGTACTCGCGTATCGCAACACAAAGGCAGGTTCGGAGAATATGAAACCAAGACTAAAGCACATCGGCTTGTCACTTTTGGCGGCCATGATGGCACTCATCTGCGTCGTCAGCTCGACCCAAGCGGCTGACAAGAAACCCAACATCGTCGTTATTTGGGGTGACGATATCGGTCAGACCGATGTCAGCGCCTATTCGATGGGGCTAATGGGTTTTCACACGCCCAACATCGATCGTGTCGCGAAGGAAGGCATGATTTTCACCGACTACTATGCCGAGCAGAGCTGCACCGCCGGCCGGGCATCCTTCATCACCGGCCAGTCCGGCCTCCGCACAGGCTTGACCAAGGTCGGCTTGCCAGGCGCCAAGACGGGGTTGCAAAAGGAAGACCCGACGATCGCTGAGCTGTTGAAAGCGCAAGGTTATGCCACCGGCCAATTCGGCAAGAATCACTTAGGCGACCGCAACGAATATCTGCCCACCGTTCACGGCTTCGACGAGTTTTACGGGAACCTGTACCACCTTAACGCCGAAGAAGAACCGGAACTGCCGGACTATCCGAATGAATCGGAGTTCCCGAAGTTCCATGCCAGGTTCGGTCCGCGCGGCGTGTTGGATTGCAAGGCCTCGACCACAGATGACGAAACGGTGGACCCGCGCTTCGGCAAAGTGGGCAAGCAGGTGTGCAAGGACACTGGCCCGCTGACCAAGAAGCGGATGGAAACCATCGACGATGACATCGCCGACCGAGCCGTAGATTTCATCCAGCGGCAGAGCAATGCCGGCAAGCCTTTCTTTGTCTGGGTCAATTTCACCCACATGCATTTCCGCACCCACACCAAAGCGGGGAGTCTCGGTCAGTCCGGGCGCTGGCAGAGCCCATATCACGACACCATGATTGATCACGACAAGAACGTCGGTACGGTCCTCAAGGCGCTGGATGATCAGGGCATCGCGGGCAATACGTTCGTCATGTACAGCACCGACAACGGCCCGCACATGAACTCCTGGCCGGATGCCGCGATGACGCCGTTTCGCAGCGAGAAGAACTCGAACTGGGAAGGCGCCTACCGCGTGCCGGCGATGGTCCGCTGGCCCGGCAAGATCAAGCCGGGAAGTGTGTCCAACGAGATCATTGCTCACCTCGACTGGCTGCCGACGTTTTTGGCCATGGCGGGCGACCCTCAAGTGAAGGAGAAGTTGCTAAAGGGCTACAAGGTCGGCGACATGACCTACAAGGTTCATCTGGATGGAGATAACCTCGTGCCTTACCTGACCGGGCAAACCGCTAAAAGCCCGCGCGAATCGTTCTTTTATATAAACGACGATCAGCAACTGACTGGTCTGCGCTACGACAACTGGAAGCTCGTGTTCATGGAGCAGCAAACCCCCGGAACCATGTTGATCTGGGCGACCCCATTTACCAGCTTGCGGCTCCCGAAGATCTTCAACCTCCGCATGGATCCGTACGAGCGAGCAGACGTCACGTCAAACACCTACTGGGACTGGTTGATCGATCATGCTTTCCTATTGGTGCCCGCGCAGGTCTATGTAGGCCAGTTTCTGGCGACGTTCAAGGAATATCCACAGCGGCAGAAGGCGGCATCCTTCAATATGGATGAGGTATTTCGGAAGCTGCAGGAAAGTGACGGGTCGAAGTAGCACGGGCGCGGCGAAGCGCTTCGGTGAAAGTGGTCTTACCCCATAAAAACATTCCTGAAAGCGCGCAGAAAAATGGGAAAAACAACTATCGAATCGTAGATCCTGGACTATGTCTGGGCTCATGCTGTGACATCTACGACCGCAAGTCTGATCTCGTTCGGCTGCATTTTTGGCGGCTCGCTGACGGGCATGGCCTACGGTCAGTTCTTCCAGAGCGCTATTTCACGAATGAAGCGAAAGATGTCCTCAGGCTGGGGCTCGGACTAATAACGACTCTGAGCGCACTTGTGGTGGGCCTGCCGGTTTCCACGGCCAAAGGCTCGTACGACGCCAAGCGCGGTCAGGTGACGCAGCTAGCCACTGACGTGATTCTGGTTGATCGCTCGCTCGATCTATATGGCTCAGAAACCATGAGCGCTCGCCGTGTTCTCCGTGATCAGATAGCCGCTTTAGACGCTCAGATTGACTCCCTCAGCGCCAGCACGCCAAAACTGGTTCGGCCTTCATCGGGGGACTTGAGCGATTTCTATCAAATGGTACGGCGACTCTCGCCGCGCGATGACGTCCAGAGATCTCTCAAGGCCGAGGTTCTTCGAATCAGCCTCGAAGTCGGGCAAATCCGCGCATCGACATTGGCGCAGGAGAGCAGTTCGATACCGGTACCTTTTCTGGTGGTTCTCGTGTTCTGGCTCACCGCGCTATTCGTCGGCTTCGGGCTTTTTGCTCCCCGGAACCCCATAGTGGCTGCGGCATTGTGCGTTTCCGCACTTACGGTCTCCATCGCATTGTTTCTGATCCTCGATATGGATCGGCCACTTGCCGGGTTCATGAAACTCTCCATCGAGCCTCTCCGCTAAGCCATTGCCGTAATCGGTGACCGACGGTGAGCGGTCACATGGTGGCTCAACCGTGTTCAGCAATTCAGACTCTCACATTAACCGCTTTGGTCGTACCCTTCTTATGACGATGTGCTGTTCTCGGGAGGAGGCGTACCCTTACTTATAGGAAGCGCGCCGTTTAGGCGGCGGCTTGCGCGCGGGAGTTCCGCCGCCGGTGCTTCCACTCTCGCGGCGTCAGCTCCAGGACCAGCCGCGCCGGATGGGTCGAGACGCGCTCGATGACATCGCGCAGATAGACGAAGGGATTAATCCGCAGGTGCTTGCAGGTCTGCACCAGCGAACACAGGATGGCCGTTCGGTGCGCCGCCGCTTCGCTTCCCGCGAACAGCCAGTTTTTGCGGCCCAGCACGATCGGCCGTAGCGCCTGCTCCGCCCCGTTGTTGTGGATCTTTAGTCGTCCGTCTTCGGCTAGCGCGTCAGGGTGGCCCAGTTGCGCAGCGCCTAGCCGATGGCTGCGCCGAGCGGGCTCTTCGGTAACGCCGCCACCTGCTGCGCTTGCAGATACGCACGTAATTTCTTCAGAATCGTCCGCGCATCCTCCTGCCGCAACCGCTGTCGTGCGGGCGCATCGAGCTGCCTGTCGCTGGCCGCCCGCTCGATCCGGTAGAGCTGCCCGATGAGCGCCAACGCCTGCGCGCACGGGACTGCCGCCGTCGGCAGCGCTTCCTTGAAGTACCGCCGCGCATGCGCCCAGCAGCCGACCTCGATGATTCCTGGATGCTGCGTAAATACGTCATCATAGGCGGGCGCCGCATCCACCTGGAGATACCCACACCAGCCGGCCAGCATCTTCAACGGCCCGTCCCGATTACGGGACCAGCTAAAGTCGTAGACCACTTCGCCCAGCTCACCCCGATACACCCATAGATGCCCAGTCCGAATCTCTGGCGCTCGACTCGGGTCCTGCACCTCCAGGGTCGTGTCGTCGCATTGAATCCAGGGCGACTGACGTAGCTGCTCCCGGTGCATGACGCGCACGATCGGTTCGAGTAAGTCGGCCATGGCCCCGTTCCACTCCGAGAGGGTACGCCGGTTGATCTGCACTCCGTGACGTTCGAAGATCTGCTCCAGCCGATACAACGGCAAATGATCCGCGTACTTGGATGTGACCACGTCCGTCAATAACCCCGGTCCCGGTCGTCCCTTCTCGATGGGACGCGCCGGCAGGGCGGCCTGCACCACGCCTTGCTGGCAGCGCCCACAGGCGTACTTCGGTCGCACATACTCCCGGATTACGAATGACGCCGGCACATAGTCCAGCTCCTCGGTGATGTCCGCACCGATGCGCACCTTCGCGCTGTCGCAGGCCGTGCAGTGCCGCTCACTCGCCGGCGGTGGTATCTCGAGGCGTTCGCGGGGCAAATCGGCTGGTAATCGACGCCGGCCCGAGTGGCGCCGACGCAGTGGCGCAGGTTCGGAGGTCTCGTCCTGTCGTGACTCGTCCGTGGTTGCGGCTTGTACTGGCCCCGCCGCCGCCGGCTCCAAGGGCAGCACCCCTTGCTCGATGACCGGCACGCCCTTTTCGCTGCGCCGCCCGAACAGCCGATGCGTCAGCAACTGCACCCGCTGGCGCAGCGCCGCGTTCTCTCGGTTGAGCCGATCGATCTCGCTGCTGAGTTCGTCGAGGACTGCCTGGGTCTCTGCGCCGCTGGCCGCCGCCACCTTCCACCACCACCCGCAGTTGCTATTACCACAGTATATGTAAAATAGCTAATGAACTACGTATAACCATACATTAAATGGGTAATCGAGTGTAGCGTCGACGCTCGCGCACGACCTCGATCCCTTCCAGCAAAAGGTACAGTTCCCGAGCGTTAATCTCATCGCGGTCCAGCGCCGCGAAGGTCCCGGCCTCCAGGCGCTTGTACAGCAGCCAGAACCCGTCGCGCTCCCACACCAGCAGCTTCACGCGATTGCGTTGGCGATTGAAGAACACAAACACGTGGCCTGACAATGGGTCTTGCCCCAGGACCTCCTGTACTTGCGCGCTCAGCCGATCGAAGGAGCGGCGCAGGTCCGTCGCGCCGCGAGCGACGAAAACCCGCACCGACGCCGGCAGGGTCAACATGTCGTCTGGAGGGCTCGGAGCACCCGCTGCAGCGTGTCGGTATCGGCTCCCGCCGGCACCCGTACCATATGACCGTTGTCCAGAACGATCTCCAGCACCGCTGCTGTCTGTGGAACATTCACCGGTTTGGGCACCTCGGTGAACACCACAGCGTTCTCCGCTGGTGTGCGGTTCATCTTCTCCTCGCCAGCACGCCAGAAGACCTGCCGCCACCAGCTCAGAGTGCTCGGTGGAATTCCGTGTTTCGCCCCAAACTCGCGCAGCGTCAACCCGCTGCGCTGCCAGCGCGCCAACAACCGGCGCATCTGCCGCGCCCGCACCGATGTCGTCGACCCCATTCTCCCGATGGATTCGTTCCTCTGCATCCATTCTGCGCTATCTGTCTTTCGCGGCGGGAGATGTAATTGGTCACCCAGTTACGAATTGGACACAGTTCTCCGATGACGTTCTGGCTTACATGCAAGGTTCAAGTCCTGCTGCGTCCACCAATCTTCTTCGCACGTGCAGAGCGCCTTCCTTCGGTTTGTGAAAGCAGCCCCTAATGCCTCCGGATCGTTGTGGGCGAATCTGCGGGCCAATCGCCCTGCCAGCTCTGGCGAAACGGAGCGGAGGATTCGACGCGAAGGGATTTGAACCCTTCAATAAAAGCAAAAAGCCTAAGTAAAATGGGCGCTTTTTTGGTGACACTATTTCCCATTGTGTCTAATTTGGTGAAGTTTGCCCCTTCCAGGGGCAAACTCAAGATCGGTGATTTCGAGAAACGATCGGTAGGTAAGCATGAGTGCTAGGTAGCCACAGAGCGAGCAGTAAATGAAGACTTTCGGTAGGGTTGTCGTTGCCGCACGCAAGGCGGCGGGATTGAAGCAAAAGGACGTGGCGGAGAGGCTCCGCCGTGTCGACGGACGTAAAGTAATGGCACCGTATCTGAACGATCTCGAGCATGATCGACGCAACCCTCCCGAGAACGCAATCCTCGATCAACTGGGCAAGCTACTCGGTGTCTCTGTCGACATCTTGTATTTCTACGCTCGACGGCTGCCGGGTGACATGGCGCGAGATTTCGACTATCGAGCGATAGAAGCCGCATATCGTGCCTTCCGCGAGACACTGAGCACAGGCCGCACAGGGAATGAAATCAAACTCGACTCGCATTGGGAATGAATGATAAGGGTGCGTGTCCAGCTACCGTTTCACATCGACGTTGTAGCTCATTGATGCGGCGGTATTGCTCCGTTCCTCGGGAGCGCTTGTGAGGTAGCGCGCTCACGACCGGATTGCTCCCTCGCTACCCACAAGACCTCGCATTCGATTCTTGAGGGTCATTTCAGCCGGACTCTTGGGGGGGGTGACTCGAGCCAAAGTTGGCTCGGCCGAATTTGCTCTGCGCGCAAGCCAAACTAGGCTCTGCCGGATTCTTGGGTGACGCGGGTCTGGTCGCTTGAGGACGCCGAGCGCGGTCGACGGTCGCAGTGTTTCATCAGGGAGAGCTGTTCCCCGTCCTCGAGTTCCTCCAGGCACCATGGCCGCGGCCGTCGGCCTCACTCCACGTCCTGAGCATACATACGAAACTCATGCGTGAACGGATTGCGGAGGATGGAACGAGACCCCAAGTCCAATATTGTTTGAAGATGCTTGGCGAACTAAAGACGAAACTGCACCGTCGCCAAAGCGGCGGTCAAATCGTGTCGGGTGATCTGCGCCGATTCAAACGGCATCGATCACTCGATCGAGGTCACTGCGGAAACTTTCTATGAAGCGTTCGCTCAAGCCTTGCGTTTGTTTCTCGACAACGATTGGGCCAACGATGTTCAGCGAATTCCTGCGATGCTAACAGTTCGAGTAAAGCAACCGGAAATAGAGCACCGCGTGCGAACACGTGATTTTGAAGCTTGGCTCGATAGTGCACGTTTCGATCCCGAGCAGGCCGGCGACTTGACTGACATGGTGCTCGGAGGCGTGAGTTGAAATCAAGAATCGTTTTCAGTATGTTTCGCTCCAACGCACGCTGCTCGGTTTGGCACGCGCCGTATCTTCAATCGATAAGCGAGCAGTGGATATCAGGTAGCTCGTTTGTTGTTCAGCTTTTCCCGTCATTTCCGATCGAGCGGCGAGGTGATCGTCGGATTGGCGCTGCTGTTAATTTTCGCCAGCAGCCCATCGATGATCGGATTGGCGATTTCATCCGTCGACGGAAAACCGACGCTCTCACTCGACCTATGTCATCCAGCCGGCGCTTGCGAACAATCAGTGGCGTCGGTACTTCTCGCTCCCTGTCCGCCTCCACCTCAATTCGGATTGCCCGTAGAAGCAAGCCTGCAGCCCGAAGCATCATGTTCGATTAAGCAGAAGTTGATCGATCCGCCCGATCCCCCTCCACCTAGATCACGAGCCTAAACATCAACCGAAGTTTTGATCGGGGCATCGCGTGGTAGCGAGCGATGCCGGAACGCGCGCGAGTAGCGCGCTCATCGGTTTATTGCTGGGGTAAAGTTTCGTGAAAAAATGGTGGAAGTGCGCCATGGTGATGGCGCTCTTAGGAGTGCCGATCGGCGCGGCGGCACAGAGTACGCGACCGCAGCGAAATACTGCATCACCGTCCGCCGAAGGTACCAGTGCCGCAGCCGGGGCATTGAACAAGAACTCGGCGCAGACCATGAAGGGCCATCAAAGTGCTTCTGGCCCGTCGAGCCAGACTCTCGTCCTGCCGCCCCTTACGGTCAAAGCAAGACGAGTGGTGCCCGAGCGTCTTCAAACTGACAAGGAAGCGCGCAAATCGATCGATCGGACACCCGGCGGTGTGGGTTTGGTGACCAAGCAGCACATTGAACAGCGCAAGGCTTCGAATCTTTCCGATGTGCTGGACTTCGTTCCGGGAGTTGTTACTGGAACCCGGCAAGGCAACGAGGAGCAGTCCCAGATCTCGATTCGTGGTTCGGGACTGGAAAACACTTATCAGCTTTGGGGCCTCAATCTTCTTCAGGACGGCTTTACGCTGAACCAGGCGGACGGATTCGCTTATCCGCAGCCGATCGATCCCGATTTTGTCGAACGTATCGAGGTGTACAAAGGCGCGAACGCCTTGCGCTTCGGGGCGGACAGCCTGGGAGGTGGAATCAACTTAGTATCCAAGACCGGTTACAACACGCCGCTGTTTGAGACAGACACGGTCGGCGGATCGTTCGGCTACGTTAAGAATTACGTTGGGTCGGGCCACGTCTTCGGCCCGTGGGATTACTACCTGGGCCTTAGCGATTCGGAACTCGGTGGCTATCGCAATCACAGTGGATCCGTTCAGCGGCGTGCCTTCCTGAGCCTTGGTTATCTCTCGCAGAGCGGATGGAACGTGCGGTTCGATGCGAACTATTCGCATAGCGACGAGAAGCTGCCCGGTTCCTTGACTCTGGCCCAGTTGGAAACTGCCCCAAAACTCGCGGAACCCTCCTTCACATTTTACAACGCTTGGCGTCGCTATGATTATTTGAAAACCGGCCTGACTATTACGAAATCGCTTGGTGAATATGGTCTCCTGGAATTGTACGGCCAGTTCATCTGGCACGATCTCGATCACACTCCGGCATATGCGTTTTTGCAGGGCAGCACTTATGACTGGAATTCCGAACTGCGATATGTTTCGACCGCTCCGCTCTTCGACCATCCGAATTACATCAGTGTCGGCGTCCAGTACGGGGGGACGATCATCAAAGACCTGGAGTATACTCTACTTGAAGGCGGGCATATGGGATCGCCGCTGCGTGACCAATGGGATCACGCGCTGACGGTTGGTACTTATGCCGAAGATGATTTCAACCTGACACCAAAGCTGGTTCTCGTTCTGGGCGGCCGAATGGACTACTCGCGACGTTCGATCGTGGGCTACAGCTCACCAGACTTGGCCGATCCGACTGGCGGTACCGATTTCTTTTCGGGCATCTCGCCGAAATTCGGATTCATCTATCAGCTGACGAGGCAAACGCAGCTGTTTGGCAACATCAGCCGCGCGTATCAGCCGCCGATCCTACTTGAAGAGTCTCAGCCGGTTAATACCAATTCGAGCTTGGGCGACATGGACGCCGAGAAGGCATGGCAGTTTGAGCTCGGCACCCGAGGCGCTCTCAACGAACGGATTAACTGGGACCTTAGTATTTATGACTACGAGATCTGGGACGAATTGCAGAATGTCAACGTAGTGCCGTTCCCCCATGCGGGCTTCACGATTCCCGCTTACGACAACATCGGTCGTACTCGCCATACCGGCGTCGAGTTAGGCAGCGAGGTGAAACTACTGAACAACCTCGCTCGTGCGCTGGGCCTGGGACAATGGGGCGATAGCGTCAAGGCACGTTTTGCCTACACGTTCTCGTATTTCAGATTCGTCGACAACCCGACCTACGGCAGCAATCAAATCCCCGGCGTCACGCCGGAGAATCTGATCCATACCGAAGTTGTTTATCGTCACGATTCTGGCCTCTGGCTTGGCCCGTTCGTGGACTCCGCGATGTCGCATTGGGCGGTGAACAGCGCTAACACGGTGTTTGCTCCATCTTACGTTCTGGTTGGCGTCAGGGCTGGTTACGATTACCAGCCGTCGCAAAACAAACCGGCGCTCTGTCGGTTTTTCTTCGAGGGGCGAAACCTTACAAATGCGACCTGGGTTTCGGCGGTGTCTCCGGATTCGGGTAATGGCGCGTACTTTTATCCGGGTGACGGCCGGGCTTTCTACGGTGGTCTGCGTCTTAGCTTTTAAAGGTTAAGGGAGATAGGAAAATGATCGAATCGACTCCGGTCGTTAAGGTTCAGGCAATTTCCAAGGCGGTCCTACTCCTTTGCGTTGCATGGGTCGTTGGGTGTCGAACCCCGGCGGCGGCAACTTCACATTGGGTATTCGAGGCCCAGGCGCGCCCGATTGCGAACACCGCAGCGGTCGCACCACAGCTCCTTGTTTTGACCTCGGGCACCATTCTCGCGACGCTCGTTGAGAAAAAGTCCGAAGGAGAGAACGGTCTCGGCTTCTATAGCTCTTCAACCGATGGAGACGTCTTTGCGCGAACTCTGCAGTTGTCCGCTGCCGATAGCGATGTACATCCGCACCTCGAGGGAACGCCTCTCCTGCGAGTGGGGCGCCCGGGCGCGTATTATGCCTTCTGGACTGGTAACAGCAACGACCGCCTCCCCATGGAGTTGACGTATTCGAGGTCGACCGATTTCGGGCACAGTTTCTCGAATCCGTCCGTGCTCGACGCCCAAACTGGTGGCTCCCATCCCTACTTCAACGCCGGCGCGACGCCCGACGGAACAGTGCTCGTCGTTTGGATCGCTTACGACAAAGTAGCTGGAGCGGCTCCCGGCTCGGGTGTGCTTCAGATGATTCGTTCTAGTGATGGCGGCGCGACGTTCTCTGCGCCGCAACGCGTCGCGATCGACGTCTGCCCATGCTGCCGGCCCGAACTCAAGTCGGATTTAAAAGGTAACTGGTATCTCGCGTGGCGCCATGTTGATGTCGATCAGGAAAGAGACATCGTTGTCGCCGCTTCGCACGACAAGGGTTTGACCTGGTCCAAGGAGACGCGGGTGTCGCGTGACGGTTGGCACATCAACGGCTGTCCTGATTCCGGACCAACGTTGGCATTTTTGGGCGACAAGACTCTCGTCGCCTGGCATACGATGGTCGATGGCGAGCAACGGATTTTTTGGGCAGAATCAGATGACGGCGGCCATACTTTTGGAACGCGGCAGGATCTTGCGCTGTCGGTCCACGATCCGAATCATCCGTACCTCGTTAATGTCGGAGACAGAGTAATTGCTGTCTTTCAGGGACGAAACCAGGAGCAGCAGGCAGGATGGGGTCGAGAGCAGATTTACTTTCGCCAGATCGCGCCAGTCGCCGATCCGACGCTAGCCAGTTTGCCGGCGGGGGCCGGAAGTGCGACCTATCCGATCGGGGCGGCGCTCGGCCCTCGCGAAATAGTGGTCGCGTGGACTGATATCGCCGACTCGGAATCGCGCGTGCTCAGCGTTAGAGGTAGTTTGCAATGACTTCCGGAACAACATCTGACGCCAACGGAATTGTTTTTAGTTTGAGAGTGTCAATTTAAATAGGAGGACACGATGCTTACTGTTCAACCCATTCGTTATGTCGCCGATGTCGAGGCGTCTCGCAAATTCTATCAGGGACTTGGTCTTGACTTAGACGTAGAGGCCAGCTTCAAAGTCTGGGCTCAGCTAAAGGGCGACGCAGGCACGGTAGGCATTCATGACGCCTCAGCCTCAAAGGGTCGCAAACCCGGCACCGCCGAACTCCACCTCGTTACCGACGAAAAGCTCGAAGATGTGGCATCACGCCTGGCCGCCGAAGGCTATAGCTTTACTATCCATGAGGAAGATTTCGGCCGCAGCCTCCGTCTGACCGACCCGGACGGCGTCGAGCTGCAGATTCAGGAGATCGATTTCGATCGAGCGAAACATTCCGCGGCTTCGATTCCACAGCACAGTTGAGGAGGCCACTGTCGATAGTTCGACGCCAAGGTACGTAATGAATAAGCGTGCGAGGAAGTCTCTTCTACTGTTTCTATCAGTAGTAGCGTTGCTGATGTGCATCGGCGCGCCGGCCCACGGTCAACAACCGTCTCCACCAACTGATTCCGTGATGAATTCGGCCGGAGCGAACAGCCCCGCGCCGTACGCTGTATCGTCTGCGGCACAAGCCACCGCCTCGATGGCAGGCGCGCAGAGCGCTGCCGCGTCAGCTTCAGCCTCGGCAATACCCGCTGCCCTACTGCCTCGCGATCTATCGCCGTGGCAAATGTTTCTATCGGCGGCCGTTGTGGTGAAGGCGGTGATGCTCCTGCTCGCTTTTGCTTCAGTGGTTACTTGGACGGTCTGCCTTTCGAAGAGCCTTGAGCTGTTGCAAGCAAAACGCAGAATCAGTGCCGTAATGGCTGACCTCACTCAGGCTGAATCTCTGAATGACGCAGCCCAAAGGGTACCCGTCGATGGTGGAGCAGCGGCCCAACTCGTCGCGGCCGCGGCGGACGAGCTGAAAGTATCAGCCACATTGTCAATCGAGGGAATCAAGGAACGGACAGCGATTCGCCTGGATCGCATTGAGGCTAGAGCTCGGCAAGCGATCGCACGCGGCACGGGTATTCTGGCAACGATAGGGTCTACAGCTCCTTTCGTAGGGCTCTTCGGTACCGTCTGGGGGATCATGCATAGCTTCATCGGCATCTCCAAAGCCCAGACGACCAATCTGGCAATCGTCGCGCCTGGTATCGCCGAAGCATTGTTGGCAACTGCATTAGGATTGGTGGCTGCAATACCAGCGGGTGTTATCTACAACGCTTTCGCTCGTTCGATAACCAGCTATCGAACGATGCTGGAAGATGCGTCCGCACAAGTGATGCGGCTGGTTAGCCGAGACCTGGATCAACCGCGAGAACTGGTTTCTTCACGAGCTAAGGCAGCGGGGTGAGCCAATGAGTGTGCGGCTGGATCGCGGCGGCGAGGATCTGGTTGAGAACCATGAGATCAACGTCACACCCTTTATTGACGTTATCCTGGTTCTGCTCATCATCTTCATGGTCGCGGCTCCCTTGGCTACAGTTGACGTGCCGGTCGATCTGCCGACCTCAAATGCTCCACCGCAGCCGCGGCCCCCGAAGCCGCTCTTCGTCACCGTGAGGACAGATCTTACTGTGTCGGTCGGTGACAATACCGTCGCGCTTGACAAACTCGGTTCGGCTCTCGACGCAGCTAGCAACAATGATAAGAGCCAACGAGTATTTGTACGCGCTGATCGCAAAGTTGAATATGGGCGACTGATGTCCGTGATGAATCAGCTGCGCGACGCTGGCTACCTGAAAGTCGGCTTGGTCGGAATCGAAGAAGGCGCCGCCAAGTGAACCTCAGTTCCGCCAATATAACCAACCACCGGCGTGCTCTATGGAGCGATAGTGAACTCGGCCGCTGGGGAGTCTGCCTGCTAGTCGTGCTAGCGCTTCACATCGGCGCATTTGCAACCTTCGAGATGTGGAAGACAGAAGCTGATCACAATGCTCTGCTCTCGGCTGCGGTAATGATCGATCTCCCGCCCTTGCCTGGGCCAGCCGGGGATGGTGCAGGCGGTGAATCCTCAAGCAGACTGCGTACTCTGCATCCAACCCAAGCTCCTAAGCCCAGGCCACAGGTAAGAAATCATACGCATTTTCATCCATTGGTGCGATTGAGAGATAAGATCGACCAGATGCTTAAGCCGCCGCCGAAGGAGACTGAGCTAGAAAAACCCGCAGCGGTCTTGCCATCCGCCAAACCCATAAGCAGCGCTGTGATACAACCCGACGGCATACCTTCGGCGTCAGAGGCCGGCAATGCTGGCTCAGGCGGCGCGGGTGGCGTTGGTGGAAATTCGTCAGTTCCCTGCTGCGGCAATGGCAACAGCGATTCGGTTGGCTTCGGAGAAGGCGGTCCAAAGACTTGGGAGGGACTGTTGCTTGCTCAGCTACAGGAACACAAGCGATATCCGCCGAGCGCACGTGAGCGCGGCGAGGAAGGCATTGCTTACCTACGTTTCGCCCTGAACCGCGCCGGCAAAGTACTCTCGTTCAGTTTGGAAAAGAGTTCTGGATTTTCCGATTTGGATCAGGAGACTCTTGATTTGATCCAGCGCTCGCAGCCTCTTCCGCCACCACCCGCAGCAGTCAAGGGGAACGTCGTCGAACTGGTTGTCCCGGTCAAGTTCCAACTTCAGCAGGAAGAGTAAATCCATGGATAGGCAATTGTTCGGCCTCGTTTGCCGTCGCGCAAGATACTGACTACCAGTCAACGCGAATAGATAAGTAGGTTCTTCTCATATGCGACAATCGAAGCGCAGTAACAACGGAATCGTAGCGCTCGCGAGCTCGATTATATTTGCCGCTGCCGCTGTCTCCCTCGCCGCGCTCAGAAGCGGCCCCGATTGGGATTTGCGGGACCGGGACTATCTCTATTCCGATCGAGAACCTCGAGCGGGGGCGGCGGCTCTCACGCGCCTCACGCCCATAATTTCCAATGCCGTCGCCATAGTTAGATACTGCGACGTCAACTTCGATCGGAGCAGCGGTTAGAAAAGCGAGTCGTCCGGCGAAGCAGAAACCGACGATCCCGATCTTTCCATCTGCGCCAGGCAATTCGCGCAGCTTCAACATCGCAGCAGCGATATCCTCGAGCACCAAATCAACATCTCAACTTTTGGCCAATTCACGCGCGCGGAGGAACCCGGATTCGTCATAACCCAACTCTGCTTCAGGCTGAATTCGCCAGGACAGATCCGGCGCGATCGTGAAATAGCCTTCTTCGGTATAACGATCACAAATCGATCGAATATGGTCATTCAGGCCGAAGATCTCCGGTAGGATCACAATTCCCGGACCACAACCGGACTCAGGTTGCGCCAGATAGGCTCAGAAGCTGCCCCCAAGGCTCGCTTCTATGCAGATTCTTTCGCCGGGCATCGACACTTCCTCCACTTGAGGAGACTCCCGCATCCGACGAGGGTGCACAATGCGCGGATGTTTACGCAAGACGCGCCGCGCGCCCGGTTGGTGCGCCGAATCCCTCGTTGTTCGTGCTTGGCGGATCGGGCGCTCTTTTGGCAAGGTTGCCCATAGAAAATGCTTTAACAAAAGGTGGACAGTATTGTGAGAAAAACGAGTGTGCTTTTCGCCCTGATATATCTGGGCCTGTTGGGTGTCGGAGCTGGGCATGCCCAATCCGAGCCGACGGGATTGCCTCGATCCGCGGAAGGTTGCCCATTTCTTTTCCTGCCACAGAGGTTCCCGGCGACCGGTCAAACCACCTCTTACGCAGTCGGCGATGACGGCGCAATCAGAGCCGGGGCGCCTCTTAAGCATCGAGATAACGGCGACGGTACCATCACGGACCAGAATACCTACCTTATGTGGGAAAAAAAAGACCAGCTCGCTGGCGGCCTTCACGATTGGAATAACGCCTACCCGTGGGAGGGAACCTGTTCAAACAACTCGAGCAAGGTGTGCGGCAGCGACGCGGATTGCCCCGGAACTGGTGCGTGCAACGTCTCTGGCGGAGGGATCACGATTTTCCAATGGGTCGCTCGGCTCAACACCCCTCCCTGCTTTGCTCACCACTGCGACTGGAGAATACCAAATGTTAGAGAATTGCAAAGTATTGTAAACTACCAAGTCTATAGTCCTGCGGTCGGTGCGGCATTCAATAATAATTGCAATACCGGCTGTACGGTGGATGGCGCTACAAATACCACAGAATGCAGTTGCACGCAGTCAGCGGGCACCTCACAAGGGTACTATTGGTCGAGTTCGACCTATGCTCCGAGTCCAATCGTCAAGCCGCCTGGTTCGCTGCTCGCATGGGGCGTGCTATTCGGCGATGGCGATGTCCTCAGTGCAGGGAAAACCGATCACGACTACGTACGCGCGGTGCGCTGTGGCAGGTGACGTCCAAGATTCAATTCTCTCGATAGGATAGGCCGAGTTCCGAGTCTAGTAGGCCGGGGGTACTGCAGCGCGTTCAAAATGCGGACGCGCATGTACGAGCTCGCGCGCATATGGAACTCGCATGGCTGAAAAGGTCAGACGTTTTGAAATCTCAGAAGAGAAGGCAGATGGATCCCTTTGGGGCGGCTCAATTTTAGAGCCGATAAACGGATCAGTTCTTTAGCGGCGTATCCATTCGGATTTAAATCTGCGATCTCAGTCATTTGTATATCGTGAACCCGCCCCGGAATCTAAACGGCATACGTTGGCGAGGCCACATCTCGTAAATACCCACGGCGCTACGAATAGGCCAACGACGCTAACCGCGCAGTATCGAGAGTACTGAAGCAGATAGCCGGTCAGGGTATAGTTGCCGGCGATGTGGGTAAATATTACTCCAAGCGTTTTCAGCGTCAGAACGACCAGTAGAACCGATATCAGATAGCGTCCAATCTTTAGTAAAACTAAGCCACTTCGCGGATCGAAATCGATCAACTGTAGCTCGAGAGGCCGTGCGATGATGATGCCTGTAATAGTTCCCGCATAGCCCATAAATGCCCGCGGCTGCGAGTCGATTCGCCAACCATTGATTGCAACGGTCCCAGCCCAAAATGCGACACTTGCTATCACGGCAATGGCGATTTGCCAGTCGTATTCAAGAGTTTGCCACGCTTTGGCAATACGTTTTTGACTTCGCAGCGCGAATTCTCCTATGCAGAGTCCGATTGCCCAACCAAGCAGAATATCCTCAAGATAATGCACGCCCAGGTATGGCCTGCAAATACCTAGACATAAAGCTGCCGTCACTGCACCGATTCTAACATAGCGACTGTCGACTGCACTGTAGAGGAACGTATAGAAGGAGGCGCCCGCCATCGCGTGCCCAGAGGGAGTGGAATATTCGACCGCGAGGTCACGCGCATAGTCGGGAGGAACCGACCATCTTTGCAAGTAATCCCCGCCTCGCACGAACGGACGCGGATTCTTGATCAGAATCTTGAGAAGATGGTTGAAGCTCATTGTCAATGAAACTAGGAGAGTAAGTCGAACAGCAAGGGTTTTGTCAAACGCTGCATAGATGAATGTGCAGATCAGAATGTAACCTTCAACTTCGCCCATATAGCTGGCACCACGCGCCAAGGACGTCAGCCACTCCACGCGGTGATCGGCAAGCCATTCTAAAATCGTCATATTGAAGTGCAGATTCATATCGATATATCCCCGCTTGCGCAACTCGATACAGAAATGTATTGAATTGCATTTGAAACTAGGGGTCGACTTTATGTCAAGGGTACGCACACGGCCAACTCGAGAGGATACAAGGACGAAACTGTTCGCGGCGGCGGCGAAGTTGTTCCAAAGCCGCGGTATTGGTGACACACGTATCGACGAAATCGCGCAAGTCGCCGGGTTCTCACGGGGTGCGTTCTATTCAAATTTCGCGAGCAAGGATGAATTGATCATCGCGATGCTGGAGGACCACGCGCGCCGCTCATTAAGCTTTCATCGGGGGCTGCTTGCCGAACATCATGATCCTATTGAGTTGATTGCCGCCTTGAGGTCCGCCCAACGAGGCGATGACCCGCTGGGTGATAAGCCATTGCTGCATATCGAACTGATTCTGTTCGTCGCCCGTGCGGAAGTCTGGAGACCTGACCTGGCCAAGCGGCTGCGTGCTCGTCGTCGTCTAATCGCCGAGGTGATAGAGGCAATAAACCAAAAAGGGAGGTCTAAAGTGCGAATTGAATCAGGGTGGGCAGCTTCTCTGCTCGTGGCGCTTGAGGATGGATTCCGCTTACACAGGCTGATTGACCCAGCTACGACACCAGCGAGCAATTTTTTTGACTCAGTAGTTAAATTGCAGCACCTATTGAACTTGGATGCCCGGAGGGGAGGGTCTGGAAGGTGAGACGGTGCGTTTTTCGTCGCTCATGCGGCAGCTGTGCCACGCGACGGAAGCCACAATTGGCTTCTCTTCTGACCACACTCCGGCGTCTATAACGGCGACACTTTTATGGATTTGGGTTCTTGTTGCACTGAGAGAGGTGATGGCGTTCACGAAAGGGCGATCGCGAACCGGTCAGAGCCCGCGGGCGGGCTGCCGAATCGAATACTCGGTGCCGAGTATTCGGCTTGGCAGCAGGCGCAAGAGACTCGACCGCTTTCATAACTCTTCGCTCCTGATTACGATATGACTCGTGGACGATGCTCCTCATCAGGGTTCAGGGTCGAACGAACTGCCCTTGGGGATGGTCAAACGGCATTTCCAGGCAAACGACGGATGGCATCCTCTCCAACGATCCGCAAAAGTTTTGTCCTACTCTCGGATTTTCAAAAATTCCCGACTGCGCTTGCTCCGAACCTGATCTGCTTTGTTCCAAAAGAAATACAAATGATCGATCCGTCAGGTCGCGGCTTGCTTGGAACTGGCTTGCTATCTACGACCTCAGGTCGTGTGCTCTCGATAGTGTTGGCTAGACCTTCGCGCTCGCGACTTTCTCCACATAGAAGCGATGCATACCGCTCGAAATGATTTGCAAGCAATCCCTCGAGTGCGAAGTGGGCAGAGTCCAATCGATGCATCTCGGCCTGGGGCAAGTCATTCAAGTAAGCTTCTCCACCTTCACGCGTAAAGAAAACGTCGTCCTGTCCCCAGAATATGATTGTCTTTGGCTGACGTTCCCTTAGAAAAGCTATATTTTCGGACCGATGAGAACCCGAGATGGCGGCTCTGATGCCGCCAACCGTGGTGCGTTTCGGGTTCGATAGTTCGAACCCTTTCCAGGATGACTGAGTCAGCTAGCCGGTGCTCTCAAGGAATCGTTGCGTCTAGCCGGATCAGGGCTGTCGCGTGAAACAAGGCGCTCGGAAAGCACATTTAGAACTCCATCGACGCTTACCCAACCGG
>Ga0335073_10003219_pt1 | contig 22693 bp, 14 predicted proteins | sample Lox_Sample_22_FD_207093 | JGI IMG/M metagenome (GOLD analysis project Ga0335073, IMG submission 207093) | Soil microbial communities from Loxahatchee National Wildlife Refuge, Florida, United States - Lox_Sample_2.2 | ecosystem: Environmental > Terrestrial > Soil > Wetlands | place: USA... | reverse complement strand
GATTGGAAGGAATCACATTTCCCGGAAAAGCGTTCCCCGGCGTGAGCCCGTCGGCCGCATACAGTGCCAATTTGGCCGGGTCGCTCGTCTTGGGGACGCATGGTGGAGCTACGCCGGCATTGCATACACCCGCAGGCAAACTGGATGCGGTGAGTTCATTCCATGGCATGTAAGCCAAGGCCGAACCGGCGGTAGGAAAATCGGAAGCTGGAACTGTGTTTGCCGGGCTCGGATTCACGCCTTGGATGTAACGACGCCACTCTTCGTTCACGAAGAAGAATGTCTTGCTCCGATCCTTGGGATAAATGCCCGGAATAAATGCCGGTCCACCAAAATTGCCGCCAAAGATGTTCAGGCGCAGTTCTGGTGTAGGCGTGTTGGGTACCGAGTGCTTGGCGAAGTAATAATCGGCATCGAATGCATCGTTGCGGTCGAACTCCCAGAGCTCGCCGTGATAGTTCTTCCCGCCCGACTTGAGCACCATCGTGACGGTGCCGCCGGAGGAGATGCCGTAATCAGGGCTGTAATTGCTGCTGAGCACCTGAAACTCGGCGAGAGCGTCCGGTGATGGCATCAGATCGAATTTGCCGCCGCTGCCGCGATCGTAGGCTTCGCCGCCGTCGATCAGCCAGTCGTTGTGGTCAGGGCGCATGCCGTTGAAACTGAGCCCGAATCCACTGCCCTGCGCAGTAACGCCGTTGAACGAGGGCAGATTGTTGGATACGCCCGTTCCGAGGGTCGTCAACGAAACGATGTTCCGGCCGTTGGTGGCAAGCTGCGTGATCTGCCTTCCCGTGATCAGACTGCTCACCTCGTTGGTCTCGGTCTGCAGATGCAGTGCGTCGGCCGTGACGGTGACCGTCTGTACGCCGGCTCCAACATTGAGCGTGACGTTCTCCGAAACCGTTGAAGCCACGTTCATCACGATGGCGTTGATTTGAGCAGCACTAAACCCCCTGGCTTCGGCCTGAAGGTTGTAAGTGCCGATGTGCAGGTTCGGAAAATCATATAGACCCGCACCATTGCTGGTGGCAGTTCTTTTTTCCCCAGTTGCTGTATTGGTGATGGTGATGGTTGCGTTGGGAACGACTGCACCGGTGGGATCGGTGACGGCGCCCTTGAGCTCAGCATTCTCCTGCGCCCATGCGGATGCAACGCCCAAGAACGTCATCAGCACTACGCTCAGTGCGCACTTGACGACCTTCATTTGTCCTCCTTGAGAAATCCGGCTCGTCGTAGATAAATTTCTCCTGGCAGCCGGAAGCAATTGCGTTGAGTCGACACACTCCTCGCCTTGGCACGAAACTCTCTTCGTGCCCGACCCCGCGCGCCGCACATCGGACGCGCGAAGCCGTATCGCGGAGAGAGTAGGTCCCGCCGCGTGTGTTTACCTGGTCTTTCGGGAAAAATTGCAACGGTCAGAACGACGACTGGATCGAGATTGATTCCGAAACCAAAGCCGACATTCTCACCGGCCCTACGCCTGTCGTTATGGACCCCTGTTAATTGTGGACACGCCAAGGCCCTTTTCGTTCGCGGGCCGCCAACGAGAGCATCTTTCAGGATTGGTCAGCATTGAGACACACTCTGATGCGCTGCGTCACGGGGTTTCGATGCGAAGACCAGCAACCAAGTTGCGTTGCTTTGCGCCGAAATGAACAGCCATTTGCAAGATAAGCTAAATCCTTTTACTCCTGTGAAATCTTCGAGCGCAGTCTATGGGCCACGTTTCGATACAGGCCCACATGTTGCGCTATTGTGTGCACGCAGCTTGCCAGGGTTCAGTCGCCGTGGGGGGTGCGATGTAAGTACAGATGTTTCATGCGGGATTCAAATCTGGCCGACAGGGCAAGACAGACGCAACTTATGAGAAACTGGAGGTGCAGCAGTTCTTGCGGGGCGAAATCTGTATTCGCGTTTCCCGAAACTCTGAGCCAATTTCAAGAGCTAAAAGGGGCCGACGGCGCCGAGACGCCGCTGCGCTCCGCGCACAGGAAAACGAATGTTGAGTGTAAGCAATGTGACCATGCGCTATGGCGCCAAGGTCTTGTTTGAAGAAGTAACGGTGACCTTCACACCCGGACGTCGATATGGGCTAACCGGACCGAACGGGGCCGGCAAGTCGACTTTCATGAAGATCCTTACCGGAGAACTCGATGCGCAAAAAGGCAACGTCGTTCGGCCGCGCAAGCTCGGTGTCCTCCGCCAGGACCAGTTTGCGTTCGACGACTACCGCGTAATCGACACCGTAATCATGGGGAACAAACCCTTGTGGGCGGCATTGGAAGAGCGCGACAGAATCTACGAAAAAGCTGAGATGACCGATGAGGACGGGATGCGGCTGGGCGAACTCGAAGGCGTCATCGGCGATGAAGACGGCTATACGGCGGAAAGTGACGCCGCCGTGCTGCTCGATGGCCTCGATATTCGCGAAGATCTGCACGAGCGCAAAATGGGCGAATTGCAGGGCGGACAAAAAGTCCGCGTCCTGCTGGCGCAGGCACTCTTCGGCAAGCCGGAAGCGTTATTGCTCGACGAGCCAACCAACTATCTCGATCTCGACTCAGTGCACTGGCTGCAGGACTTTCTGAATTCGTACGATGGCACGTTGATCGCCATCTCGCATGACCGGCACTTTTTGAACAGCGTCACGACGCATACCGCCGATATCGATTACCAGACAATCATCACCTATACCGGCGGCTACGACGACATGGTGATGGCTAAAACACAGATTCGGTCCACGCTCGAGGCGCAGAACGCACAACGCGAAAAGAAGATTGCACAGTTGAACGAATTTATTGCGAGATTTGCGGCCGGTACTCGGTCGTCGCAGGTAACTTCGCGGCGCAAGGAAGTAGAGCGGCTTCAGACGAACGAACTGGCGCGCTCGAACATCCAGCGGCCCTACATCAAATTTGACCTGGTGCGGCCAAGCGGCAAGCATGTGCTCGAATTCAAGCACCTCACGAAGTTCTACGAGGATCACAAGGTCATCGACGGCTTCAGCGCCAATGTACTGCGCGGCGAAAAGATCTGCCTGATGGGCCGTAACGGTGCAGGCAAGACCACCCTGCTGAAATCTCTGCTGGCGAACTACCCTGGGCTCGCCGACTCGGAATTCTCGCTGGATTCAGGAACCGTGTTCTGGGGGCATGAAGCGCAAATCGGCTACTTCCCCCAGGATGTGGGGTCCACAATCGAGCATGGGTTGACGGTCGCCGAATGGCTGCATCGCTGGAACCCGGCTGCGCACGTGGAGGACATCCGCGGCATCCTGGGTCAGATGCTGTTTAGCGGCGAGGAGGGGGAGAAACCGACCAAGGCGCTCTCAGGCGGCGAGCAGGCACGGCTCGTTTTCTGCAAGCTGATCCTTACCAAGCCAAACATCCTGATCTTCGACGAGCCCACGAATCACCTCGATCTCGAAGCCATCAACGCGTTGAACATCGCGTTGCAGCGCTATGAGGGAACGGTGTTGCTGGTGACGCACGATCATGACCTGATTGACGAAGTCGCCACGCGGCTTTGGCATTTCGGGCCGGATGGCATCGAGGACTTTCAGGGACCATACGAGGAGTGGAAGGGCAAGCACAACTAATTCTTCGGTACTCCACCGGCAGCCGAAAGATGTCCTTGGCTCAGCATCGCGATTCGATAGCGGCTGAGGAAAATAAATCAGCAACCCGTCTCAGACCAAAATCAGAGAGCCAGGCTGAGATCACCGCAGTTACTTGACATCGAAACTGCACTGCCGGTGTAATGGAATGAGTGGTGGCGGTGATGGAGTTCACCGCGCAGGTCGGCTTCGCATTGTGCGCCGCTTCCCTGTTAACCGCTGTTCAGCTTCCATGCCGGACAGATGATGACTCCTGACAGGCGGTCCTGTCGCGGAGTCATGCCTCGACGCGATCCCTGCAAACTCTGCGACCCGAGAGGTCAGCGAATTCCTGCGCGTCGGTGAGCCGATGCACGAGGTTCTCCGCGCTGCGAGATCGGGCCGCAAAACGGAGGGGAGCAGCTTGCAAAAGTACCTGCTGATTGCTATTGGGGGCGCACTGGGTTCGGTCGCGCGATACTGGGTCGGCTCGTCGATCGCCAGCCGCATGGGGATCCGCTTCCCCTTTGGCACTCTAATCGTGAATATCACCGCGTGCGTCGTGATTGGGTTTTCCATGACATACCTGGGCAGGCGAGCGAATCTCAACCCAGCCTGGCGATTTCTCCTGCCGGTAGGTTTCATCGGAGCATACAGCACGTTTTCTACGTACGAGTGGGAAACCCTGTCGAATCTGCGCGCGGGTGCGTTCGGCATCGCAGCGCTCTACGCCATGGGCAGCTTTGTGTTGGGTTTGGGGGCGGTTTGGTGCGGCGCGGTGCTGGGGGAACTCCTCTGAGTCCGGGTCGACCTTGTATGATCCAACCTTGATATGGGTTTGCTCAGGAAACTGCTTCGACTCGAACCAACTCGTGACGGATTCGCTCAGATCGTGATACGCCGCTTTTCAAAGGCCGGCATCAACGATTTTGAGTACCGTGAAGCCGATTTTTCGATCCAGCGCCCCGGAACTTCAAACGCAGTTTTTCTCCGCAACGTATTTCAAAACTATTGCCAAGCCGATGCCCAGGGGAGAGAGATTATCCTGGCACGATTTTTGAATGCTTTTGCGGTCGAGTCCAAGATTCCCAGCGATCTCGAATCGGCAAAGAGCGGCTTCATGCCTGTTCTTCGGGACTTCCGGTACATCAGCCTAAGCCAGCTTGCTCTCGAATCACGCAGCACTGGGGATATCCGTCGAACCCCGGAGTTGCCATTCGCTCCTGAGTTGAACATTCTGTGCGCTTGCGATTTTCAAGATAGCATGAGCCTTGTGAACCAGGAAAAGCTCGATTCTTGGGAAATTTCACTGCAAGCTGCGGTCCAGATCGCCAAAGAGAACCTGCGCGACCGGACTGATCCAAATGGCATGAGCGAGATCAGGGATGGCGTTTACCTCGGCACATGGAACGATTCCTACGAATCTGCCCGGCTGATTTTGCCGGATTATTTCTACCGGCTGAATCTCCAGGGAGATCCGGTCGCCTTTATTCCAAACCGGGACATCTTGTTTGTGTGCGGCGAGCTGGATCCTGCCGCGTTGAGCTTCATTCTCGAAGAGGGAGCAAAGACCCATTTTGAGAATGGATATCCACTCTCACCCAACCTCTACGTGTTGAGGGACGCCAGGTGGGAGCTTTTCACGCCCGATGAGCCTCGCCTCAGAAGACTGCTTCTGGAAGTACAAAAGAGGCGAGAAGCGATGGACTACTCAGAGCAACAAAAATACCTGAATGCCATTTACGGCCGCGAGAAAACGGAGATTTTCGTCGCCGGATGCCAGCTCTACAAAAAGGATGACGGCACCTACTTCACCCACACCGTCTGGTCGAAGGGGGTTGATTCCGTCCTGCCCGTCACGGATGAGATCACCCTGTTTCTCAATCCCGAGGCGAGCGAAGGGGATTCCAGTGAGTTTCTGAGGGTCCCATGGAAGAAGGCTTGCAACAAACTGAGCAGCCTGATGACGCCCGTGGAGGGTGTAATTCCCAAAAGAGTCCGGGTACGCAACTTCCCGGACGCCGCGATGCTTGAAGAACTCACCAGCCCGCCAAACTCCTGGTAGGTACGCTGACGATCCCGCGAAGTCTTGTTTTCAGCAATCCTGCTCGCATCCGGGCATTGGAGCGCTCGTGGTTAAGACGGCTGTATGCGCAGACTTGCGTGGCCCAGTAATCGAGTTTGAGTTACTTTTGCGGAGAGGTCACATCACTTCGCATGTGACCTCAATCACGGATCGCTCAGAAGTGCGACCCTACACTTGCACCATAGTTCGATCAAGAGGATAGACCCGATATGGTTGCGGCTGAGCACGATTGTGAGATCAGCAATTTGCTGGCAGCTTATGAAAGCGAAGTGAATGCCCACGTCCGATACAAGGCATATGCGGCCAAGGCCGAGGCAGAAGGCATGTACGGTGCGGCCAGCCTGTTTCGGGCTGCGGCTCGTGCCGAACAGATCCACGCCGGAAACCACGCCAGGGTGATTCGCCGGATGGGCGGCGAAATCGAAGCCGAAATTCGGCCATTTCGGGTGAAATCCACATGGGAGAACCTGAAGGCCGCATTGGGCGGAGAGCAGCACGAAATTGACTCACTCTATCCATCTTTTCTGGTGCATGCAGCTTCCCAGCTCGACACGACCGCGATGCGCTCCTTCCACTGGGCCATGGAATCGGAAAAAACGCATGTCCGCCTCTGCAAGGATGCTCTGGCATCAATGGAAAAGGCGCGTTCCTGGACAGATGATCATCTCGATTTCTACGTCTGCACGCTGTGCGGTTACACTGCCAAAACGCAGGAAGCCGATAATTGTCCCGCTTGCAACTTTGTCTGGGATAGATTTGAAGTGATCCGGTAAGGTTTAGACTGGCTGGCTCTAGTTCTAAAAAGTTCCCACTTGGAGAATTGCCTGTGATCCGCGTCACCTTGCTGCGCCTCCCTGCATCTAAGTTCTAAGAGGATTTTGCGCACAGTGGAACCGGACCTTATGACGTCTCGTGTGGTTGGGATTGAGGACCTGAAGGTCATACGCAATCTTGAAACCGCTCTCGAAGAGGAGATGAAGAATTGCGCGGCGTACAAGGCATACGCCGCGTCTGCCGAGGACGAGGGACTGCACGGGCTCGCGAGCCTTTTTCGCGCCACCGCGAGGGCCGAGCAGATTCACGCGAGCAATCACGCGCGAGTTTTACGGCATATGGGCGGTTCGACTCAGGTAAGCATTCCGGCGCGGCGGGTTGAGAGCGCGGTCGACAATCTTAGAGCGGCGCTGGTCGATCAGCGATTTGAAGTCGACTATCTCTACCCGGCTTTTCTCACCAACGCTGTGTCTCTATCCGACTCAACTGCCATTCGTAGCTTTCATTGGGCTCTGGAGGCGGACAAATGGCACGCGCGCCTGCATAGCGACGTCGTTATGCGGCTGAACGGACAGGGTGGGTTCGAATGGGCGCGAAAGCAGCATGATTTCTACGTGTGCGGCCTATGCGGATATGCGACTGAGGATCCCGCGGTGGAGAATTGTCCAGCTTGCAACTACCTCCGGGAGAAGTTCGAAAGGATCCGCTAAACCAAGCGGACATGCAAGGATTTGGCAGGCCAAGCATCCGGTTAGCGTAGTCGATCGAGTAAGAACCGCTCTGCCTCAAGACTGACGGCGCTCGGACGATCTGAATTGCGCTTGGAGTGCTTCACCACATACATGGCCGCATCGGCGGAATTCAAGAGGCTGTCTCCTGTCTTTCCGTCGATTGGAAAGACTGCGCAACCAAGGCTTGCGGCGCCTGTTAGCAGGGTGTCATCGATCGAAAACGGAGTACCAAAGCAGCTGTCCAAGCGATCAATAATTGCGTGCAATTCCTCCTGCCGCTCCACGTTTGCGACGGCGACCACAAACTCGTCTCCTCCGAGGCGGGCAAGGATGTCTCCTGGTCTGAGCTGACGCTTGATACGGAGACTCACTTGCTGAAGGAATCTGTCTCCTACCTGATGGCCATATGTATCGTTGATCAGCTTGAATCCATCAAGGTCGATGTAGATGATCCCGAATTTCCTGCTCTCGGTCTCAGACCGCTTAATCAACTCTGCCAGATGCCGCTCGAAGGAGAATCGGTTATGAACGTCGGTCAGCAAATCAAACTCGGAGCGATGCTGAAGGTCGGAATACAATCGCCGATTTTCAAGTGCAAGAGCAATCAATCCCGCAGCAACTGAAAGAGTTCCCTGCTCTTCGGCGGAGGGTTTTGTAGCGATATGGAAGGCCGTCGAGATTCGCCCTAGCAGAGATCCGGTTCTCGACTGGATTTCAACCTCAACTTTGCGCAAGCCGGAGAAACCATGGGGCTCGCTTCCGGCAACTCCTCCTTCATTGAGTTCGCACCAGCAGGGCGCCCCAAGAAACCTGAACGAAACCATCTCTGTTATTTCCTCAATGATCTCCATCACGGGTCGTGAGCCGTTAATATCCTCGAGAACGCTGCTACGTCTCTTCTCCATCAAGGCCAAGCGCGCATTCTGCCGCCTGGCGCTGCGCTCAGTATGCCATGCGCGCAATCCTACTGCCGAAAGAATGATCAGTAGAGCCCCGATCAGATATGACAGGTTGCGAACGCTAAAGGGAGAAGGCCCATTCAGAACGGTCAGATCACCGGACGAGCGAAGTAACACATCAAAGGCGACCGGTCCCTGTACCTTGTCTCCGTTTCCGAGAACACAAATCCCTGTGATCCTAATGGTCGAGCCAATTGGGATCTCTTTCATGGGACTCAACGCGAGATCCCTGCCATGCTCAGGATGCTTCAGAATTGCCGAGAAAAGCTGGCCATTGGAAACCAGCACGTACTCATCCTGCGCAGCTTCGCGCACCGCCATTAAAAGGCGCCCCTCAGAGGACACGAGATCATAGGCATGCTCACCCAGCGCCAAATCTGAGGCTGGAGCGGAGAAGGGCGAGACCTTTGCCGCAGAGGCGGTGTCAAAGATTTCGGTCCTGGTGAGAGTCAGCGATCCATTTTGGACGTCCGGGAAGCCCGTCGCTTCCGCCAGATCGCCAATACGCAAAGGCTGTTCGTATTGCGTCTTCAACAAAAGGCTCTTGTCACCGCTCTGAAGGACGACGGCAACACCCGGCTGATAGTAGGTGATGGTGCCCCGGACACGTACCCTGTGGGTACGATTTTGAACCAGGTACGCCTTAATGACCTCATCCATCGGGGTGAGCGGAAGTGACTCTGGAGAAATCGCAGCCTGCTTCAGAACCTTAACATCTGAAAGAGACTGCACCTCCATCACTATGCCGGTCATCTGATTCTTGCTGTCGAACTTGCCTGCCACCGCTCCCGTGATTTCGACTTCGGAGTCGAGCAAGCTTGATAAATCTGCGTTTCCACTATCCGCCATCTCTGCATCTACCACCCCGCCATCCATCAGGATCTGGAGATAAATGCTTTGAATGTTGGAGTCGGTCACGACGTTGGCGCTTTGAACTATCCCCTGGATCGTTGCTCTTCGGCAATCGAGTTCCGCCCGGATCAGCTGGTCGAAATTTGCTCGGACCGGAGGAGGCGCGACCCCGTGCCGCAGATAGACGATCTTGTCACTCTTGATCTCCGGACGAAAGCTGGCCCGAGTAGTGCCGATTACCAGCACCTGGTCGCCAGTTGTGAAGTCGCGATTGGGGGTTGTCTCAACGTAGATCGCGGTGTCACCTTCCTGTACGAAAAGATCGACATCGCCCTTCTTGTAATAGGTGACTGTGCCGGTGAATGCAACCGGGAGCCCTCGACTGGCTTCGGCGTTGGTCAGCGCACTGACCGCGCGAAGAGAATTCAGAGGTGCCAGCTCTGTAGCACTGCTGCCTGGTGTCCACAGGAACGATACTGCCAGATAAAACACTCCGAGAATATGAGTGAATTTAATCATCGATCGCGCAAATGCCCGTACGCTTGAGCGGCGAAGGCATCAGCCTCTGGCCCTCTTCGCGCCAGTGGCAAGCGCGTCCCTTCCGTTCCCTTGAAAATAGTCCTATAGAAAGCTTATCGACTTAGTATGTGCCCATATCTCACACAAAAGCTGCAAGTTCATGCACTTTAGTTTGTGGCTCGTCTTGAGGCACCATCGTTGCCTAGCCTCTGGATCCTAAGTTGAACAACAGTAAGGTCTTCGGGAATGGCAGTGCTTCTCGCCTGTGCAGATCCCACGATCTTCCTGTCCGATAGGTCTATGCGTCAAAAAACTGCTTGTGGCAGAAGACTTTTGGTGTAGATGTCTGCGGGACGGTTACGCGCGTAAAAGTGGTCTGCGCGGCCAGTGTTCTGGTAGCCGAGCCGTTCATAGAGGCGGATTGCTGTTGCGTTCTCAGCATCGACGTGCAGCCAAATGAGTATTGCTCGCTCGGCGTTGGCCGAGCCCTCGAGTCGGCGCATTAGCTCGACCCCAATGCCGCTGCCCCGAAATTCGTGCAGGACTTCGATGGTAACGATGTAAGCGATGACTCCAGGGATCTCCTGTGCCCATTCGACGATGGCGAAACCAGCGATTTTGCCGCTGGATTCGGCAGCGATCCAGGTGGCGGCGGAGTGTGCGCTGGTGAGTTCGCGCATGTACCGGCACGAGAAACGCTGGGGCGGCTGGAAACAGACCTCCTCGATGGCATAAAGCTCGTCGAAGTCGTCGGGCTCGAAGAGACGGAAATGCATGGGGAAAGATAGCAGGATATCAAGCCGGGCAGCGAGATTTCTGGTGTCCCACCCACGTGCAAAACGCGCGCATCGATGGGACACCTTGGTTTCGTCCTAGTGAATCTCCGCGGTCGGGAAGAGACAGGCTTCCAGCTCTTGGAGTGAACCTACACCTTTGCTTCGAGATCACGGATTACGTCGAAGAAGCGCTGGTCAAGGCGACGATTCGTAGCGATTGCCTCGTTGATGGTGATGTCGGTGACGTCGAGGCCGCGGAGAACGGCGATGCGGCCCCACTTCATTTCGTGCACCATGTCGATCGCATGAAGGCCGTAGCGCTGGCCAAGGAGACGGTCGTAAGCCGTTGGAACGCCGCCGCGCTGAGTGTGGCCGAGGTTAACCGAGCGGGTTTCGAAGCCGGTCTTCTTCTCGATGAGATTGGCGAGCGCTTCACCGATGCCGGAAAGACGCGCATGGCCGAAGGAGTCCACTTCCTTCGAGCCGGTGACCTGCCCGACTTCGGGAAGATGGCAACCTTCTGCGACCACGACAATCCCGTAGTGCTTGCCATGATCGTAGTTGTACTTGAGAAGAGCGCAGACGTGATCGAGATCGATCTCTTTCTCGGGAACGAGAACGACATGAGCGCCACCGGCGATTCCGGATGCATATGCGATCCAGCCGGCATCGCGACCCATCACTTCACATACGATGACGCGATTGTGTGAGTCTGCGGTAGTGTGCAGGCGGTCGACGGCCTCGGTCGCGATCATGACGGCGGTGTCGAAACCGAATGTCTGGTCTGTCCCGCTAATATCGTTGTCGATCGTTTTAGGAACGCCAACGGCACTGATGCCGTTCTCCGCGAGATACTGGGTGACGGACTGGGTGTCGTCGCCGCCAAGAGCGATGAGTGCGTCGATCTTATTGAGTTTGAGAACTTCTTGCACCTTCTCGATGCCGCCGGGGATCTTCTTCACGTTGGTACGCGACGAGTGAAGGATCGTTCCGCCCCTGAGCTGAATGCCGTCGATGTTTTCGAGGGTGAGCGGCATGAACTGGTTGTCGAGCACGCCGCGCCAGCCGTTGAGGAAACCGATGAACTGGTCGCCGTAGGTCTGGATCCCTTTGCGCACGGCCGCATAAATGACAGCATTCAAGCCGGGGCAGTCGCCGCCGCCGGTCAACAGTGCTACTCGCATCGTGTATTTCTCCTGATTTTTCTGGAAGTGTTTGGCACGCCGCGATCGACGCCTTAGACAGTATATGCCTCGGTTGTAAAGGGCCATCGTGACAAGGCTCACCATCCCAAAGCGAACTCAAAGCTGGAAAGACAAAGGCAAGACCAACGGCCGTTGAGGTGAAATTCGAGCGAGATGACAGATCTGTGTATTGTCTGTGGTCCGGATGCAATCTGTAGCCTGGAACCGGCGGCGGGGTGGTTCAATAGAGAGATATGTCCATGCCTGGTACCGGAGCCTTGATCCTGCTGGCGTTTGCCAGCCTGGTGGTCGTTGTGCTGCTGGTACTCTTGCAATTGACACGGCTGGGCTTCGTTGTTCGATCTACGATTCCCGATCGACCTCGCCGTCGCATGTTCATTGCCTCAGCTTCATTCCTGATTACCTTTGCGGGAGTTCGGCTGATCGTGAGTCTGGTAATCCACAATCACGGACCGTTTGACTGGGTAATGGTGCGAGGTCACCACATTCATCACCTGGTTTGGGGAATCCTGATCCTGCTGCTGGTGGGCTACGGATGGCTGCTTGATCTGGGACGCAGTCATTCGCCGTTATCGATTTTTTTCAGCAGACTGATGAGTGTGAGTTATGGCGTCGGTGCGGCGCTGACTCTGGATGAATTCTCATTGTGGCTGAATCTCGATCCCAATGATTATTGGTCGCGTCAGGGACGCATCAGTATCGACGCGGTAATTCTCTTTGGCGGCATACTCGCAGTGGGTGCGTGGGGCGCGCCGTTCTTTCGCGGGCTGCAGCTGATGTGGAGTAAACGCAAGGCGTTTCGTCGCTGGGAGATTGGACGGCCAGAATCGCCTATTCGGCGCGTGCGGTTGCTTCGTCCGCGTAAAGTTCGGCGATTACCGACGCATACTTCGCCGAAATGACGCGACGTTTCAGCTTCATCGAAGGAGTCAGTTCACCCGAATCCTGTGACCACTCCTCGGGAACCAGGCGAAAGCGCTTGATCGTCTCGAAATTGGCTAGTCCATGGTTGGCTTCCCGTACTACCTCTCCGTAGAGTGCGATCACTCGGTTGTCGGAAACGAGAGTAGCGCGGTCAGGGGCCGGAAGTCCGGCGTGTTTCGCCCATTCCTCCAGCGCTACGAAATTGGGCGAGATCAACGCCGCGATGAATTTGTGCTTGTCGCCGACGAGCGCCGCCTGCGCCACCATGATTGAGTTCTTGAGCTTGTTCTCGATGGGCTGCGGAGCGACGAGCTTCCCGCCGGAGGTTTTGAGCAGTTCCTTTTTGCGGTCGGTGATGTAGAGGAATCCATCGGCATCAAGGTGGCCGATGTCGCCGGTTCGGAAGTAGCCGTCGGCATCAAAACATTCCCCATTCGCCTCAGGCTTTTGCCAGTATCCAGTGAAGATAGAGGGACCACGCACAAGCAGTTCGCTGTCTTCCGCGAATTTAAGTTCGAGATTGGCAAGAGTTTTCCCGACCGAACCCATGCGGTTCACCACTGAATTGTTCAGGGCGATGACCGGGGAAGTCTCTGTCAGTCCGTAACCCTCCCAGACCGCGATTCCAGCGGAGGCAAACCATTTGGCCGTATCGATGCCGAGCGGTGCACCGCCGGAAACCCAAATCCGGACGCGACCGCCGAATGCTTCACGAACCTTGCCGTAAACGAGCCTGTTGGCAAGCTTCCAGAAGAACGAGGTAGGAAGCTTTCCGCTATACACAGTGTCACGATTGCGATCTCCGACGCGAAGCGCGCAGGCAAGCATTCGTTTTTTGATGGGCGACTGCAAGGATTTCTGCTCCACGGCTTGACGGATCTTCTCATAGACACGCGGTACACCAACGAAAACCGTAGGGCGCACGTCTTTCATCGCCTGGGGAAGCTTGTCGAAGTTGGAGCAGTAGGCGACCTGCGCTCCGTGGTTGTACATCACGTAGTCGAGCGCGCGGGCGGTGATATGCGACAGGGGAAGAAACGAAATACACGCGTCAGTCTGGTCGAAGGAAAAATTGGTGGCGGCAATATTCTGGTTGGCGGCGATATTGCCATGGGTGAGCATCACGCCCTTTGGTTCGCCGGTCGTACCCGAGGTGTAGATGAGCGTGGCCAGGTCCGACGGCTCAACGGACCGGACCAATGCGTCGAAAACGGGATTGCGATAGGCTCCGGCATCGTCGGCCCCGGCAAGGATTTTCGAGAGTGCGATCGCGCCGTCGGGCGGTTCAGGCGGGTTGCCGTCCATTATAAGGATTCGCTCCAGCCCGGTCTGCGAACGGACGGCGTTAAGCTTGTCGAACTGCTGGCGGGTCGAAACGACAGCGATGCGGCATCCCGCATCCGCGAGGAGAACTGCGATCTGCTCGCCAGTAAGAGTGGGGTAGACAGGGACGTTCACGCCGTTGATGGCGAGGATGGCGAAGTCGGAGACAATCCATTCCCACCGGTTTTCCGAGATAAGCGCTATGCGGTCGCCTTTTTTGGCACCCCAGGCGAGAAACGCCTCGGCGAGAGCATGCACGCGCTGGTAGATCTGGTCGGAAGAAAGCGGTTGCCAATTACCGAACTCGTCCTGCCAAAGGATCGCTCGCGGGTTTCCGGTCATGGAAACACGGCGAAAAAGGTCGTTGATCGTCGTCAGCGGAGGGGGTGTCATCTCAGGCGTTCACAGTATCGATTGGAGTGATTTAAGGCCAATGGTGAGTGTACCAGCGCTGAACGTTCCGCGAATTGAGGGCTAGTCCGGATTGGGAGCTGGCGCCGATGACCTTGATCAGCCATAAGTCCCTGCTTTTTCCCAAGGTTGCAGGGAAAACTTAGGTTTTGAATGTATATGATTGATCACCCGGCTCAGCACGAATTGTGCGGTAAGATCACTCCAGTCAACGCGAATGCCCTTAGTGTAAGACATGCCTAATCGCGCCGCATCCTTACCGCCCGGGGAGCCGGATCCGGCTCTTCTTCAAGGGCTTGCGGTCGTGCAACAGTCAAGCCTGGCGGTAGTTGCGCTCATCGCGCTCACCGTTTTTGCCGGTTGGCTCTTCCCTTCCTTTGCAGCGCACCTGCCCATGTTCGCCACTCGGCTGAGTGTTCCCATGGCGCTCACGGTGTTGCTGAGCGCCCTGAGCCTCGCACTGTCGGAATCGGGAAGTCATCTTTCCCTTCCAATTGCTTCGCGGTATATCGCCGCACAAGCCGGTTTGCTGGCGATTCTGATCCTGCTGGAGTCGTTCTACCGGATGTTTCCGGCAGTCGACGTTCTGTTGGAGGCGGACCGTGCAACCGGAAACACCGGCGGGCTTCCTATTCATTCTCCGGCAGCATTTGTATTGTTGAGCATTTCGATGATGCTTGTGACCGCGCGCAGCGTTGTGGTCCGGCGGATCGCGGACGTCTTGATCCCCGTAATGTGCCTCGTAACACTCGTGCTGCTGAGCGAGAACATTTTTGGAGCTCTCGGTCTGGTCCGCTTGTCAGCGGACAACATGATCTCGCCGCTGCTGCTGCTCTGCCTGGTGGTGCTCACCTGGGTCGTGGCGATGCGGCAGACCGAGAACGGCATTTGGTCCATTTTTATCGGAGCCGGGATCGGCAGCAGAATTGCACGCGGCTTTGCCCCGGTTCTGCTGTTGATTCCGTTCCTGGTTGAGGTGGTGCGAAACCAGATTGCACCCGCCAACCTCGTTCCAGAGCAGTATGGCGCGGCGATTCTGACGTCGCTTGCGGCGGGGCTTTCCATGGTGCTGCTGCTGATCCTGGTATGGCGCATCAACTCGATGGAAAAAGAGATTCACGACCTGACCCTGCGCGACGAACTCACCCGGCTCTACAACATGCGCGGCTTTTATCTGCTGGGCGAGCAAACATTGCGCCTGGCGCAGCGCGCGGAATTGCCTTTCTCGGTGTTGTTCATCGATCTCGACGGATTGAAGAAGATAAACGACGACCTCGGACACAATGTTGGATCATCCTACCTTGCCGACACTGGCGAACTGGTCATGGCCTGCTTTCGTGAGACAGATGTAAAGGGTCGATTCGGCGGCGACGAATTCGTGGTAGCCGGTCAGTTCAGCATGGTCGGGATCGAACTGGCGGCGTCGCGACTGCAAAGCATGGCGGCGGAGCACAACCAAAAGCATCCGAAGAAGTACCCGCTGAGCCTTAGCGTTGGGTGGGTCACGCTTGACCATCCTTCCAATGAAAGCCTTAAGGAACTGGTAAGACGTGCAGACCAGATGATGTACCAGGAGAAACGCCGGAAGAAAGTGGCACGGGCTTGATCGGATGTTTGGTCACACCACTCGGCGGGACGGAGCTGGAAGCAAAGTGATGTCGATCTTGAAGCAGGCTGAAACCGCACGCATTTACAGGCAAATTGAACCATGAACGACGCGGTTCCAGAAACACTATCGGTACTGCCAAATCCGGCGATGTTTCGCGCCGCCCGCTCTATGCAGCGGATTGGACTGGGCGCAGCCGGCCTCGGCATTCTCTTCGGGTTGATGCCGTTCGCCGGGATCGAGATCGGCGGGAGCACTGCCGTCATGGCCCGGGGTTCCGTTCCCCTGTTGCTCAGCGCTGCAATCTGCGTCCTGTCTCTGCTGCTCTCGTCAGGAAACAGCGAAGGCGTCACTTTCAGGTTTGCGCGGCCCATCGCGAATGCGCTCGTCTTTTTGGGCGCTGCAGTCGTTCTGCTCTGGTCACGCGCAGCCAGAGTGGGCGCGGCGTCGGGTCCTGTTGTGTTTCCGCCCTCACGGCTTGCACTCGGATTTGTTGTGCTCGCGCTGGCAATTATCCTGGTCGACCGGAGAAACCTGCTGCTTAATCGAATTGCAGATGTTCTGGTGGGCAGCCTTTGCCTGCTCTGCCTGATGCTGATGGCGGCACTGGTCTTCCTGGGTCGAGGCACCGGGCTCGGCAGTTCTACGGCGACACTGGTTTGCTTTATCTGTCTGTCCGCCGTTGTAACGCTTCGCCAAGCCGAGCATGGCGTCTTTGCAATCTTTCTGGGAGTCGGCGCCGGCAGCAAATTGGCCCGCATCTTTGCGCCGATTCTGCTATTGTTGCCGTTTGCGTGGCAGGCCGCGAGCAGCCGGCTCAATGGCCGTCTGAATGGGACGGTGCTGGTTTCGGCGGGAGTGGCTGCGGCCTTCGGAATGCTGCTGGTTTTCGCGTGGCGCATGAGCAGCATGGAGAATGAGATCCACGACCTTGTGTTGCGCGATGAGGCAACTCGTCTTTACAACCAGCGGGGATTCCAGATGCTGGCAGAGCACGCCCTGAGGCTCGCGAAGCGGTCTGCAGTTCCTTTCTCGGTGCTCTTCCTCAATCTCGAGAGTCTGGGACAGATCCACACTCAGCTTGGAGCGGAATTTGCAACTGCCTCTTTGGCCGAAGCCGGGGAGATCCTGCGGGCGACATTCCGCGAGTCCGATATCAAAGGACGGATCGGCGCTGATGAATTTGCAGTCGCCGGGCGATTCGATCGCGCGGGAATTTCGGTTGCCGCATTGCGATTGGAGGCGGCTACCGCAGCGCGCAGCGCAAAAAGCGGACGCCCGATTCCGCTCAAATTCAGCATGGGACACGTGACCACGGAGGATCCTGAGACCCAGGAAACGCTAAAGGATCTGCTGGCACGCGCCGCACACGCGAAGAACCGAATTGACCTGCGACTGAATGAAATGCGAGTCAACTGACGCGCGTTCTTTTTGCAACCCAAATCACGCCTGGGGTTTTGGTGTAAGGCGAACGAACTTCTGGGTTTCACGTTCCCAATTGGCAAGCAGCCACTGAGCACGCGTGCTCCCCGTCTTTGTTGCGTGAAGCGTAACTAGTTCGCGTATGGATGAGCGGGACTCGTCATCGAGCTGGTCCCAAGCGCCGGGCTGCAGAAACCCCGCGTGATACCGGCCATTGCCAAGGAAGTCGCCATCTTCGTCGTAGATCCAGGCCAAACCGCCGGTCATGCCCGCGCCAAAGTTGATGCCGGTGCGTCCGAGGACGACTGCCAGGCCGCCGGTCATGTACTCGCAACCGTGGTCGCCGACTCCTTCGACAATGGCATTAGCTCCGGAATTGCGCACGGCAAAGCGCTCGCCGGCGCGTCCTGCTGCGAAGAGCCAGCCGCTGGTGGCGCCATAGAGTGCGACGTTTCCGAGGAGGCTGTGACCTTCGCTCTCCTGCGCGATTCGTCCGCGCCCACGCACGATCAGTTCTCCTCCGCACAGCCCCTTGCCAACGAAATCGTTCGCCAGCCCTTCGAGCTTGAGAGTCATGCCCGCCGCCGCAAACGCGCCGAAGGATTGGCCCGCGGTGCCCGTCAGATTGAAGGTAAGCTGAGAGCCGGTAGCATCCGGATTGTCAGTGCGGTATTGCGCAATCTGCCCAGCAAGACGCGCACCGACAGTTCGATCCTCGTTGGTGACGTGCGCATCGAGACAGAACGGAACACCACCTTTGTAGGCCGTGAGCGCGGGCTCGACCCAGGCGTCGTCGATAGGCAAATGAGGTTCGGGGCGATCGTTGCGCTTCCCTTCCCAGCGAATAGAGCCCCCCGTTTCCGCAGCCACCGCAGTCGCGGCGAGTACCGGCTCGAGATCGAGTCCAGCGTCAAACCGAACCTGTTCCAACAGATCAGTGCGCCCAACGGCAGCCTGAAGCGACGGCAGGCCCAACTTGGCGAGAAGCTGACGCACTTCTTCCGCGAGTTCGTTGAAGAGGCGGACAACGTGTTCGGGCTTGCCGCGGAACTTGGCGCGCAGTTCGGGACGCTGGGTGGCAATGCCCGTTGGACAGGTGTTCAGATGACATTGGCGCGCCATGTCGCAGCCGAGAGCGACAAGAACGGCAGTGCCGAAGGCGTATTCGTCCGCTCCGAGAAGTGCCGCGACAACGATATCGCGCGCGGTACGCAGGCCACCGTCGGTGCGCACACGAACACGTCCACGAAGACCGTTGTGGATCAGCACTTGCTGCGCCTCAGCCAGGCCGAGCTCCCATGGATTCCCGGCGTATTTTATGCTGGAAAGCGGAGAGGCCCCTGTGCCTCCGGCATGGCCGGCGATGACGATGTAATCAGCGTAGGCCTTGGCAACACCCGCAGCTATGGTGCCGATACCGCAGCCGGAGACCAGCTTAACTCCAACAGCCGCGCGGGGATTGGCGCGCTTCAGGTCCCAGATGAGTTGCGCGAGGTCTTCGATCGAGTAGATATCGTGGTGCGGCGGTGGCGAAATGAGCTGCATGCCAGGCTGTGCGTGGCGCAAACGAGCAATGAGCTCCGTGACCTTGTGACCGGGGAGCTGGCCGCCTTCGCCCGGTTTAGCGCCCTGCGCAATCTTGATTTCGAGTTCCTCGGCGTGGGCGAGATATTCGGCCGTCACGCCAAAACGGGCGCTGGCGACCTGCTTGATCTTATTGTTGAGCAGAGACGGGGCGCCGTTGATGGGCGCATAAACCGCGGGGTCTTCACCGCCCTCGCCGGTATTGGAGCGCCCGCCGAGCATGTTCATGGCCTCGGTTATGGTCTGGTGCGCTTCCGGCGACAGCGATCCGAACGACATAGCGCTGGCGATGAAATTTCGCGTGATGGTATCGGCCGGCGCGATCTGATCAAGCGCGAGTTCGACGCCGGCGGGACGAATGTCGAGCAGATCACGAAGGTGCGCGGGTTCTGGCTCGACCGCCTGAGCAGAAAATGTAGCAAAGGGGGCAAGCGCCAGCGCAGCTCCCTGCTTGGTCGAACCAACGACGATCTGAAGGGCGCGAACTGTCGCAGGCTGCCATCCATGCGACTCCGCTTCATCTGCTTTACGGAAACGCACGAATCCGTAGTCCGGAAGCTCACGAACGGGTGGCTCGGCAACTTCCGCTGAGCCCGCATCTTTGGAGGTCCCACTCACCAGTTCCGCGTTCCACAGCTGGCGAACGTAGTTTTCGATTTCTGTGAAACCGATGCCCCCGATTGGAGCGGGGACGCCGGCAAAGCACTTGTCGACAACGTGCTGCGCGATGCCAATGGCGTCAAAGAGATGCGCGCCACGATAGCTGTCGACAACGCTGATGCCCATCTTCGACATAACCTTGGCCAAGCCGAGCTCGAACGCATGACGCAGGTTCTCCTCGCCGTGCTCAGGGTTGAGGCTACGCGCAGTTTCGAGCGCCAGCCAGGGACAGACGGCTCCAACACCGAGCCCGAGCAAGACGGCAACGTGGTGGATTTCACGGCAATCTGCCGCGTGGACAGCGATGCCAACCTCGGCGCGAACGCCGGCCTTCGTAAGTGCCAGATGCACGGCACCGGCGGCCATCGCCATGGGCACCGGAATGGCCGTGTGCGATGCACCGTGATCGGTCAGAATCAGCAGAGACGCGCCTTCGCGAACGAGTTCGATAGCGCGTTCCACGAGGATATCGATAGCAACTTCGAGAGTCGTATCCGGCGAATAGAGGCAATGCAGGACGGCATGCGGCATCCTGCCTGCCTGGGGATGATGGCCCTCAAAAAGCGCGTGCATCTGGCCGAGCGAAAGAATCGGTGAACGCAGCGAGAGCCCAGGGAGAGGCTCACGCAGTTCGAGGATGTGCGGCCACGGACCGAGGCGGGTGTGCATTTGGAAGACGATGTTCTCGCGCAGCGGATCAATAGGCGGATTCGTGACCTGCGCGAATCGCTGGCGGAAAAAGGCGTAGAGCGGGCGCGGCGCACGGGCCAAGGGGGCGATAGAGGTGTCGTCGCCCATGGACCAGACGGCATCCTTGCCGTCGGTGGCCATGGGCTGGAGGATCATGCGAACGTCTTCCCGCGTGTAACCAAAACGATGTTGAAGCCGGTTCAATTCTGCGGGATCGAGAGCAGCCGGGGCTTCGAGCGAATCCTTGAGCGGCACGTCATCGCTGACAAGGTCCTGGTAGTGACGCTTGGCGTCGTAGATGCGAAGGATCTCATCGTTCTCAAAGAATTGGTGGAAGTCGAGGTCCGCGACAATCATCTGGCCTGGGCCTAGACGGCCGCTGTGGATGACGTGTTCGGGATCCATGTCGACGAGGCCCGCTTCAGAGCCGGCGACAACGAGGCCAGTGTCGTCAAGCGCAAATCGACAAGGACGAAGACCGTTGCGATCGAGAATCGCGCCGATCTGATGACCATCGGTAAAGGCAAGCGCCGCGGGACCATCCCATGGCTCGATGATGTCCCCACTGTATTGAAGGAACGAAGAAAAGTTGCCGGGATTGGCAGGTGGCACGACCATGCGGACGGCTTCACCGACGGTACGGCCGGTGTGAGCCAGCAGTTCGACAATTTCATCGAGAGACGTGGAGTCGGAACCACCCTGACTGAGAACCGGGTAAATGTCGAGAGGAAGCGTAGCAGCGCGAGCTTCCATACGCGCGCGATTGCCCCAGATGGTGTTGATTTCACCGTTGTGGGCGAGACAGCGAAACGGCTGGGCGCGCTCCCACGAAGGCAACACGTTGGTCGCATAACGCTGATGAAAGAGCGCAAACGGCGTCGTGAATTCGGGATCGGCGAGATCGGGATAGAACTCGGACAGCAGGCGGCCCGCACAAAGCGCCTTGTAGATCATTTTCTGCGACGAGATGCTGACGAAATAACCCGGAAGGTCAGAGCGCTCGAACTGCTTGCGTGCAAGAAAGAGCCGGCGCTCGAAGAACTCAGGGTCTTCGGAAGTGATGAGGACGTGCCAGATCTCCGGACGGGAAGATGCGGCGATTTCGCCGAGGATCTCGGGGCGAATTGGGACGGGTCGCCAATGCAGGATTTCCATATCCTGCTCGAAGAGGGCGGCCTCGATCTCTGCCCGTTGAGCGCTGTCCTGTTTGGGCAGGAAGACGACAGCGACCCCGAGCGGCTCGCTTTCATCCAGGCTTAGAGCACATTGGTGCAGAAGCCAACTACGGGGAATGGCAGTGGTAACGCCCACCCCGTCGCTGGATTTCCCATCAGCCGCCACGGCGCCGCGATGTTCAAGCCGCGAGAGGGCGATGAGCGCGTGTTGGAGGATCTGGTGGGAGGGCTCGGCGGAGAGCCGAGCGACAAAACCGACGCCGCAAGAATCGAAGTCGAACCGGGGATCGATGAGGCTGCCCTGAAGATAGGAAGGCGCGGTCACAAAATTGCCGCCCCAGGCTGAGGCAATCCGCGATTTGCCTGTGCGGCGCGATGAGTGGCAATTGCGAAACCCCATCTTCAACGATATGACTCCTCTTGGAATCACCCCGCGGACTTGAAATCGTCCAGGATCGGGGATCTGGAATGTAGTTGCGAAGTCGGCTCAGATTGCAAAAGCGAGCAAGGGGAAACAGGTCAGGCACCCGGAAGAACCGCGGGGCGCCGACGCAAAGTAGCTCGAGTTCGCAAGATTAGGTACGGCATATAACCTTAGTGATTCCACCGTCGATGGTGAAAAAAAAGTACCTTGCATACTTATACACTTCTTTTGTATATTTATGCAAGCGCGGCTGCCGTGTGCGAGCCGCGTTTTGATTTGCCCGGAAGACAAAGATGAAGTTCCAAAGGCAGGATGCAATTCGAGAGCTTGTTGCCCACGCTCTGGTGGCGAACCAGGATGAGTTACGGCGCAAACTACGCCGCCGCGGATTTGAAGTTACCCAGGCAACGCTCTCGCGCGATGTTCACCAACTAAAGCTTACCAAGGGGCCGAATGGCTATTCCCTGCCCAATGGCAATGGAAGCGGTTCCGCCACTCACGTTGTGGACGACGCCCCGCCGTCTGCTGTGGAAGTGATGGAGAGCTTCGGGTTGAATGTGCGGCAAGCCATGAACCAAGTGGTCCTGCGCACCACAATGGGTGGAGCGCAACCGATGGCGGCAGCCATTGATCGCGAAGGCTGGAACGAAGTGGTGGGCACGATCGCGGGTGACGATACGGTGCTGGTCATCTGTCCCGACGTGAAGCGAGCTCATGAGATTCACGCACGTTTGAAAAGGATGTTGGAGTCATGACGAAGTCCGTGCAGACAGCGGTGATTGGAGTGACGGGCTATGCCGGTGCAGAACTGGCGCGGCTGCTCCTGCATCACCCGCGGCTGAAGGGTCGCCCCCCGGTCTTCGCAGGTCGGATGGACGAAAAGGATGCCGTGCGCGGCGGAATTCCACTCGAAGAGATCCATCCCCAGCTTGCCGACAACAACGGAAGTCGCTCGCTAAAGATTGAGCCGTTCT
>Ga0335073_10003218_pt1 | contig 22704 bp, 29 predicted proteins | sample Lox_Sample_22_FD_207093 | JGI IMG/M metagenome (GOLD analysis project Ga0335073, IMG submission 207093) | Soil microbial communities from Loxahatchee National Wildlife Refuge, Florida, United States - Lox_Sample_2.2 | ecosystem: Environmental > Terrestrial > Soil > Wetlands | place: USA... | reverse complement strand
AGCATGGGCGCTTGGCTGCAATCGCCAAGCGTCGACTGAGCCATCTCGCGCGCGGCGGCGCCCTTCGTGATCAAATCGGAAGGCGTCTGAACCCACACACGTCAATCGGCGCGCGAAGAAGCGGCGGCGCCCAGTCGAGAAACGGAAGTTTTTTGTGTCGCTTTGATAAGGGATCGATGCTGGACTTGGCCCTCGCGTTAGGCTCCAGATGCACTCGGGCCCACCAGAGAATTGAGTCCGGGGGCTCAGAGCGGCTCACCCTCGGCTAGGTCGAAAGCGAACTTGACTTGGACGCCGGCTGACCCCCGGAAACGTCAAACTGTGCGCCCCGGCGAAGCGGGGGGTCTCCCGCTGACGCTAGAAGATTGTCAAGGGCTTACCGGATGCCCGCGTTTGCGGGCATAACAAAAGACGCCTCTAACCAGCGAGCAGCCCCTTCACGATCGCGCTCGCCTTGGCGAAATCCATTTCCCCAGGGTGAGCGGCTTTGAGCGCGTTGACCACCTTGCCCATGTCCTTGACGCTCGTCGCGCCCGTCGAGGCGATCGCGGCCTTGGCGGCGGCGGTCATCGCCGTTTCGTCCATCTGCTTGGGCAGGAATTCGCCGATCACGGCGATCTCCGCGTTCTCTTGGCTAGCGAGCTCCTTGCGCCCGGCCTCGGCGTAGATCGCCGCAGACTCCTGGCGGGACTTCACCATCTTGGTGAGCAGCGCGAGTTCGTCGGCGCGGCTGACGATCTTGCCCACGCCGCGCGCCTCGATCTCCCGCTCTTTCAGCGCCGCCATGATAAGACGCAAGGCGCCGACGCGAACCTTGTCGCCTCCCTTCATCGCTTCCTTCATCCGCATGGCCACGGTCTCGCGCATCGGCGCCGAATCGGGCATGAGTCTCCTCGATCGTTAGAATCGGCGCGCCAAGCTTGACGCGCGGCAAAGGCGGCGCTTAAGCACAGCCGCATGTCACACGCAACATTGCCCCACGTCTCGCCCGACCCGGACGATCGGTCTTCGGGTTGGCGCCCGCGCATCGCGACCGGCGTGATCGTCCTTGCCGACGGCACACTGATCGAAGGCTTTGGGGTCGGCGCGACCGGCTCGGCGGTCGGCGAGATTTGCTTCAACACTGCGATGACCGGCTACGAGGAAATCCTGACCGACCCCTCCTACGCCGCCCAGATCATCACCTTCACCTTCCCGCATATTGGCATCGTCGGCGTCAACGAGGAGGATATCGAAGCCGTCGAAACCGCCGCGTCGGCCGCGGTCGGCGCGATCATGCGCGCCGACCTGTCGGGCCCATCGAACTTTCGCGCTCACGGGCGGCTCGACGGCTGGCTCAAGGCCCGCGGGGTCATCGGCGTGACGGGCGTCGACACCCGCGCGCTGACGACGCTCATCCGCGAACGCGGCATGCCGAACGCGGTCATCGCCCATTCGCCCGACGGCGCCTTCGATCTCGACGCGCTGCGCACCGAGGCCGCGCGCTGGCCTGGCATCGACGGCATGGATCTCGTTCCGGCGGTGGGCGCGACCCAGCGCTACGGCTGGGACGAGACGAGCTGGACGCCGGAAAGCGGCTATGCCCGGCGGCGTGCGACCCGCTATCACGTCGTCGCGATCGACTATGGGACCAAGCGCAACATCCTCCGCCTCCTCAATGACTGCGGCTGCGCGGTGACGGTGGTTCCTGCGACGGCCAGGCCTCAGGACATCCTGGCGCTCGAACCCGACGGGATCGTGCTCTCAAACGGACCCGGCGACCCGGCAGCCACCGGCGAGTACGCCGTGCCGACGATCCAGGCATTGCTGGAGGCGAAGGTTCCCCTGTTCGGCGTCTGTCTAGGTCATCAGCTTCTGGGGCTCGCGGTCGGCGCGCGCACCGTCAAGATGCCGCAGGGCCATCACGGCGCCAACCATCCGGTCAAGGACTTCTTGACCGGCAAGGTCGAGATCGTGTCGATGAACCACGGCTTCGCGGTCGATCGGGCGAGCCTGCCGGCAAACGCCGAGGAAACACATGTGTCGCTGTTCGACGGCTCGAATTGCGGCATCGCGCTCGCCGACCGTCCGGCCTTCTCGGTGCAATATCACCCGGAGGCCTCGCCGGGGCCGCGCGACAGCCATTATCTCTTCCGCCGGTTCGTTGATATGATCGCCGCCTCGAAGACGGCCGAGGCGACTCGAGCCGTCTAAGGTTCCGGACGCCCGCGGGTGTCGCTGATCGGCGCATAAGTGAATTCCTGCACGCCGACGTCGACGATGACGTCGCTCTTCACCCGCCCGTTGACCGCCCTCGCGATCGCCTTGCTCATTTTGGCGAGATCGAAGCGGTCGAGGTGATCGAAGTCGATCGTGTCGTCGTTGTAGACATACCGAAACGCCTCATCGACAAGGATCGAGTCCGGCGCCATCGCGGCCGTCTTGAGCGCGCCCAAGTCGACCGTGTAGCTCAGCAGCATCACCGCATAGCCCTTGACGGCGCCGTCCTTGATCCGAGGGACGTTGATCTCGTGCGTCTTGCGCGCTTCGGTCGCCCTGGCGGCGGGGGCGGCGGAGCGCGCCTCGCGCAAGGCGAGCACCTTGTCTGCTCCCATCTCGCCCACGATCGCAGCGGCGACCGCCACGAGGCCGATCACCACGCCCTTGATCATTCTCGCGGCCGCCTCCAAGCGAGGGCGGTGTAGGTTCCGTCCGACTGGCCGTCCTGGATGGCGCGGGCGATGATTTCAGAGACTGCGTGGCAAGCCTTCAGCTGCACCGCCAGCGCCCGCCGATTGATCTCGAGTTTGGCGTGAAGTTCAGCCAGCGCCTCGCGCAGCGGTCCGGCCGTCGTAGCGCCCCCGAGCGCCGGAACAAGACGATTGAGCTCGAGCAGGCCCTGGTTCTTGCTCAGACTATAGGTCTCGTATTTGACCCGTCGGCCCTGCTCGAGGTCCCTGTTTTCCGCGTCGATGGTTGTGCAGAGGCGTTCAATAATCGGCAGCGCCGCGGCGGCCGCCGGGGATTGTGCTCGGCGCGGGGGTTGGCTCATGTCCGGTTGCGCGCATCAAAGATAACGGCGCCGTTGTCAAGCTCGGCGGCGGCGGGCGCCGACAGGATGTTAGCGCTCATTTGGTCAGCGGCGGCGCCCGCGGCCTTGGCGGCTTCGCCGGCGCGCGCCGACGGTGGGGCCAACTCGTGAGTGGCGAACAGACGCCGGGCGAGGCCAAGCTTGCCGGACTTGGCGATCTGCGTCGAGACCTGCTCGGCCAGCATCGATCGCCACATGTCGCCGGCCATACCCTGACCGAACACCTCGCCTGTGTCCTTCGGCAACAATTCGCCAACAAACGAATTCAGGATCATTGCCTCGAATTGGGTCTTCGCGTGGCCGAGCTTGTCCGGCGCTTCCGCTAGACGCGAACGCGCATCAGCTGCGCCCGCGAGCGGCGCCGTCGTCGCGCTCGCTGCGCCAGCTGCCCGGTCGAGGTCGGCGGCAAAGCCGGTCGTGGGGGGATTCGAGCCGGCAAGCGCATTAAGCCGCTGGGCGGCGAGGCTCGCGCGGGCCGGGTCGGCGGCGCTCGCCACCTCAAGGACGACATCGGTGCGAGGGTTGAAGGCCATGGGGCTGCCGTCAGTGTGCGAAGGATGCGCCAGCGTCGTCCTTAAGCCTTACGTCGAGCTTGCGCTTCGGCGGGCGATGGTCCGCTCGATGAGCTCGGCCAGCTCCTTTCGCTCCTTCAAGCGGCGATAGCTGAGCGCCGCGACTTCGATCGCGAGCTCCGCGAGTTTTGCCTGCGTCCCGTGCGCACGTACGCTTCGGCGTGCGGTTTCCTGCTCGCGCGCCAGCTCATCGAGTTTCAGCTGCACCGCGCGGATGCGGCGCGCAACCAGTCCCGCTTGTACGCCATAGGCAATCTCGTCCGCCTCCAGCGTCTCGAAAGCCACCTTGAGGTCGTCATTCAATCCCGCATGCTGGCGCTCGAGCGAATGAAGCCTTGAGCGGCCGACATCGTGCAGGAGCGCTTGAAACCGGCCGATGCGGGTGAGCGCGTCGAGACGTCGTTTCATCCGGCTAGCCGGAAATGAGCCAAACGCCGAAGCCGCCGATGAAGGCTTCGATCGCCGGTTTGACGGTGAAGTAAAGCAACACCAGGCCGCCTGCAGCGACAAACGGCGTAGCGACAAAAAACACCTGGACCTGCGGCGTGAGCCGGTTGACCAGCGCTAGCGCCAGATTGACCACCAGCGCGTAGATCACATAGGGCGAAGCGATTCGGAGCGCGAGCCGGAACGATTCGCTGAGCGCGTCCGCGATCTGCTTCAGCGCCAGCCGCGCGTTGAAGTCCGCCCCGACCGGAATGACGTCGTAGGAGGCCACGAGGCCGCGCAGCAGCTCCCAATGAAGATTGGCCGCGAACAGGAGCGCGATCGCGGCGAGCGAGATCAAGGTCGCCAACGGCGCCATTGTCTCGTCCCTCTCGATCTGGAATCCCGACGGACTGGAGAATCCAAGCATGGCGGCCGCGCCCACGGCCAAAGCTTCGAGCGCGAAATAGAACATTCGCGCGAGGACGCCGATCATGCCGCCGACCAGCGATTCAACCGCGATTATCTTAAGGGTGAGGATCGGATCGTCGCCAAGCGCGGCCCCAGGCAAGCGCCCCAAGAGCAACGGCGTCAGCGTGAGCGTAACCGCGAGGGCGACGAACAGGCGAATCTGAGCTGGAATCTGCGTGCTCGAGAATCCCGGCGCCAGCATCAGGCAGCCGCCGATGCGACAGAACAGGACAAAAGCGCCGAGCGCAGCTTTCGGAGCGAGCGCTGCGTGCGGCCCCGCCAACGCCTCGGAGACGAGCGCCGTCACGCGATCGTGCCCAGCGACTTCACCTCGAAGCCACGCGCAATTTCGAGCTGCGACAAGACCGCTAGCGTCGGGAACATGCGCTCGATGATCATCCGCACATAAGGCCGCGTCTCCGCGGCGGTGACGAGTGCGAACAGGCGCCGCTCATCCATCCGTTTGCGGATCGCCGCCGAAGCCTCGGCGGCGAATTGCTCCATAAGCCGCGGGTCGATGTCGAATTCGATCACGTCGCCCTTGGCGTCGCGCTTTAGGCTCTGATGGAACGCCAGATCCCAGCGATTGCCGAGTCTCAAGACGGCAAGCGCGCCGTCGTCGGCGAGGTCGCCGCAGATTTGCTGAGAGAGCCGGATACGCACCTGCTCGACGATCTGCTCGGGTCTTCGCGCGTGCGGCGCGATCTCCGCCACCGCTTCCAGAATCAGATTGAGATTGCGGACGGAGACGCGCTCCGCGAGCAGGAGCTTCAGGGTCGCGAGCAGCGTGGACTGCGAGATCTGCGACGGACACATGTCGTCGAGCAGCCGCTTGTACTCGGGCTCGAGACGATCGAGCAGCGCGCGCATATCCTTGTACGACAGGAGCTGCGCGAGATTGTTGTGGATGACCTCGCTCAAATGGGTGAGCAGCACCGAGACTGGATCGACCGGCTTGAAGCCCTCGCGCCTGGCGTCCTTCACGAACGCCTCGGGGATCGCGATGGCGCGAATGCCGAAGGCGGGCTCGCGCACTTCGTCGCCGGGCAGATTGGGGCGCGCTCCATCGCCGATGATGATGAGGTGGTCCTTGACCCTCAGTTCGTGGCTCGAGACCGCAGTTCCGTGAATCTTGATCTGGTAGGTCTTCGGCGCGGCCTTGATGTCGTCGGAGAGACGAATCTCCGGCACGACGAAGCCGTACTGGCGAGCGAACTTGCGCCGCATCTTGGCGATGCGGGAGCCGATCTCCTCGCGGGCGGAGAGCAGCGCTGCGTTGAGCTCCTTGCTCAGAACAAGCTCAATTTCGAACGACTTGAGCTGCTCCTTGATCGAGGCGCGCGCCTCAGCCTTGGCCCGCTCCTCTTTTGCCGCGGCCTTCGCCGCCTCGGCGAGGCGGTCCTTCTCGAGGCGCCGGGGAATGGCGACACCGACGAACGCCATCAATCCGCCGATGAGCGCAAAGGGCAGGAACGGCAGGCCGGGAACGACGCCGAGCACCGCCATCGCCAGCGCGGCGAGAAAGAGCGCGTTCGGATAGCCGCTCAACTGGTCGATGACCGCCTTGTCGGCCGAGCCGCGCGTGCCGCCTTTGGCGACCAGGAGGCCGGCGGCGAGCGAAATGATGAGCGCCGGAATCTGCGTCACCAGGCCGTCGCCGACCGAGAGTTTGGTGAAGACGTCAGCCGCGGCGGCGAGCGAAAGTCCGTGCCGGGTGACGCCGATGACGATGCCGCCGAAGATGTTGACAGCAAGAATGATGAGGCCCGCGATCGCGTCGCCGCGGACGAATTTCGACGCGCCGTCCATCGAGCCGAAGAAGGCGCTTTCCTCCTCGAGCTCTCGCCTGCGCGCCTGCGCCACCTTTTCGTCGATGAGGCCGGCCGAAAGGTCGGCGTCGATCGCCATCTGCTTGCCCGGAATGGCGTCGAGGGTGAAGCGCGCCCCGACTTCGGCGATGCGGGTTGCGCCCTTGGTGATGACCAGGAAGTTGATCGTCACGAGGATGAGAAAGACGATGATGCCGATGACGAAATCGCCGCCCATCACCAGCCGGGCGAAACCGCCGATGATATAGCCAGCCGACGTCGGTCCCTGTTCGCCGTGCGACAGGATGAGCCGGGTGGTCGAAATGTTGAGCGCAAGCCTCAGGATCGTCGCCACCAGGAGCACGGTCGGGAAGGCCGAGAACTCGAGCGGCTTCTGGATCCAGAGCGCGACCATCAGGATCAGCACGGCGAGCGCGATCGAGAGCGCGAGGCCGAAGTCGATCATGAACGCGGGGACGGGCAGAAAGAAGAGGCAAAGAATGAGGACGATGCCGACGGCGAAAGCGATGTCCTTGCCGCCGCGGTTTGCCGCCGACGCCGGGAGCGCCGAAGCTGACGGCGCGCTGGCGATCATCGCCGTGGCCGCCGTCGTCGACACTCCCGCCATGACGCGCCCTCGCCACTCGCGCTAAGCCGCCGCCCGCGGCTCATAGGGGAGAATGGGCGGCGAACCTTGCGCGAGGATCGAACGGCCGGCCGCTACTTGTCGCGATGGGCGAAGCCAGCTACCTGAGTTTCCGCCGCATCCGCCTCCCGAGGCTTCAGAGAGCAGCATGAGCTTCCCGATTCTGGAAAACGTCGCCAAGACCGCGCGACACACGACCTTCTTTCTGTCTTGCGGCGCCGCACACGCGACCCCCATCGTCTTCGTGCACGGCTGGCCGGAGCTGTCGATCTCCTGGCGCGGGCAACTGCCCGTCTTCGGCGGCTTGGGCTTTCGCGCGGTTGCGCCCGACATGCGCGGCTACGGGCGCTCGAGCGTCTATTCGCGTCACGAGGACTATGGGCTCGAAGCGATCGTCGGCGACATGCTCGAGCTTCTGGGTTCGCTCAAGGCGGAGAAGGCGATTTGGGTCGGGCACGATTGGGGCTCGCCAGTCGTCTGGTCGATCGCTCAGCACCATCCGAAAGTCTGTCACGGCGTCGCCAGCCTTTGCGTGCCTTACCAGCCTGGGGGCTTTGCCGCGGAGAGCGCGATTCCGCTGGCCGACCGGAGCGTCTATCCCGCGGACAAGTTTCCGGCGGCGCAATGGGACTATCAACTGTTCTATCGCGAAAATTTTGCTGTCGCCCAAGCCGGCTTCGAGGCCGACGTGAGCGCAACCGTGCGGGCGCTGTTCCGCGCCGGCAGTCCCGCAGGCAAAGGCAAGCCCGCGCCTACCGCCTTCACCCGCGCCAACGGTGGCTGGTTCCACGCCGACAATCGGGCGCCGGACGTTCCGCGTGATCCGACCGTGCTGCGCGAGGAGGACGAGCGTCGCTATGTCGCCGCGCTCAAGCGCAACGGCTTCTTCGGTCCGGACAGCTGGTACATGAACTGGCAGGCCAATCTCGACTACGCCGCGCGCGCCAAAGCCAGCTGGCGGCTCGCCATGCCGGTGCTGTTCACGCACGGCGCCTACGACTATGTCTGCGAGACCCTCGTTTCGCGCCTCGCCGAGCCGATGCGCGCCCACTGCGACAACCTGACCGAAGCGACGATCGCCTCCGGTCATTGGATGGCGCAGGAGAAGCCGATAGAGGTCAACGCGGCGCTGGCGAAATGGATAGGTTCGCAGTTCCCGACGCTGTGGGCGGCTTAGAGCCTATTTGTACCCCTGCTCGATCCGCGCATAGACCGACTGGGTGAAGATCGAGAACTTGGCGCCAACGAACGAGGCCGTCAGACTGGCGGCGACAAAAACCGCGATCATCTTAGGCACAAAGGTGAGCGTCATTTCCTGTATCTGGGTGAGCGCCTGCAAGAGCGCGATCACCACGCCGACCGCCATCGCGGCGCCGACGCAAGGGCCAGCGCCGACCACCACCATCCAGATCGCCGACTGGACAAGATCGATCGCGTCGCCTTCGTTCATTGCACGCTCGCGCCGTTGGCGAGTGAGACGGTGGCGCCGTTGGTCAGCGTCGCGACCGCGCCCGTGCTGTTGACGCTGACCGAGGCGACCTGACCAGACGTCGAACCATCGGCGGAGGTAATGGTGCGGCCGACCAGCTGCTCGGCCTGGCTCAGCGACGTCGCCGTCAACAGCGAGGCCAGGGTCGTGTTGGTCTGCACCGCCTGCCCGACCTCGGAGACGGTGGCGAGCTGCGACACCATCTGCGACGGGTCCATGGGCTGGGTCGGGTCCTGGTTCTTCATCTCCGCCATGAGCAGGGTCAGAAAGTCATTGTAGCTGAGGCTTTGCGTCGCGGCGGTCGCCGCGGACGAGCCGGTTGAAGTCGATGCGGCGGGGGATGAAACGGCCGGCGTGGCGCTGACGGTCATGGCGTTCTCCTTGTTTCAGGCGGCGCTCGAGGCGTCGGCGAGCGGCTGAAGCTCCTTGTCCTCGAGGGCGAAAAGGCCACGCAGCGCTTTCAGCGCCTCGAAATTGCGGCCGCGGACGAGCGACGCGGCGACGCCCTTGAGCCCCGCCGTCAACTCGGGCGTGCGATAGGCGCCAAGAGCCGATTCGATCAGCGAACGGGCAAGCGGCACCGCGTTGGCGGCGGCCGTCGGGTCCATCAGCATGATCTGGACAGCGAAATAGGTCTGACGGATGAGCGTCGTCGCCTCCTCGGCTTGCATCACATGGTTTTCGAGCAAGAAGGTGACTTCGTTCAGGAGTTCGATCGACGCCTTCCGGTCAATGCGGATCACCGCGCCATTGATGAAGAACCGTTCCCCAGCTCTGAGCGTGATGTTCACGGCGCGACCCTCACTTCAACCCATCGCGGATCAACTGGTTGATTTCGATCATCGGCGTCAGATCGTTGGTCAGCCCCCCGCGCACGCGGTCGATCTCCTTCATCATCCAGAGGCCGATCGAGATGATCCCGGCTCTGAGCTGGTCTGGCAGCTCGTTGTTCGAGTCGTTGAGGTCGTCGATGAAAATCGTCCACAGGCGGCGGAGATAGAACAGCGCGTCGATGCGCTCGCGCGACTGCGGACCCTTCTCCTGGGCCGCGCGCAGCATCGCGATCACGCGGTCCATCGCCGCGCGCTCGCGCGCGCGCATCGCCTTATGGGAATCTTCGATGACATCGTTGTAAGCGAATTCGTACATCGCGCCCTTCACGTTTCATGGAACCGGCAGATATTGCGCCAGATTCAACTGGGATAGGCGCGAGGTAAGCTCGTAGGCCATCTGAACCTGATTGGTCAGGCTGGTGATCTGGGCGGCCGTGGCCGTCGTGTTGACATTATCGAGGGCGCCGATCTGGTCTTGCAGGATCGTGAGCTGCGAGCTCATCGAATTGTTGGCGTCCGTGACGGCGCTCTGTGTCGAGCCCAGTTGAGCCTGAAGGTTGATCATCGAATCGACGCCCTGCGAAACGAGCGAGGAAGCGGCTGTGGCCACGGCCTGTTGCGCGTCGCTGCTCAGCGCGGATCCCCCGAATTCGCTGAGCATCGCATAAGCCTGCGCCAGCTCTTGGAAGCCCGGCTGATTGGCGTTGGTCGACGTCGTGACCGTCTGACCCGGAGCGATCTCCGCGCTCGTGTTTGTGCTGGAGGCGGAGGACCAGTCCGCGGTCCACGACGCGCCCGTAAACAGCGCCGCGAACGGCCCGGAAAGAAAATTCTGCATGTCCGACGCCGAGATGTTCGCCGCGGCCGAGTCGCTCGGCAGCACGCCGAACGCAGTCTGAAAAGCCTGATCGATTGCGGTCTTGGCGGCCGACGCGGGGGTCGAATAGTAGGCCGCCATCGGCGCGACGGCGGAATTGATTCCGCCGAACACATATTGATCCCCAGATGTCGCATTGGTTGTGGAAATAAGAGACTGCAGCGCCGATTGGCCCATGTTCTGAAGCGAGGCGCCGGAATCGGCGCTCGGCGTCCACGTCGCAAGATCCTGCAAGGTCGTCTGGGCGCCCGACTGGATGGCCTGTAGCGCGTTCTGCGCCGTCGACAGGCTGGTCGAAACGAGACTGTCGCCGCTGGTCAGCGTCTGCAGCAGGCCGACCTGTTCTTTCAGCGAGAGCTCGTAGCCGGATTGGTCGCCGAGCTGCAACCCGAGGTTGGCGTATTGACCCGTCGACTCCTCGGTCATCGCGGTCGTCAGCTGCGACTGAGCCTGCATGACTGGCTTGACCAGGCTGTTGGCCAGGAACTCAGTCGAAACGAAATTTGCCCCCACGGTGGTCATGCCGCCTGCAGAAGGGCTGAGAACATGCTGCCGACTGTCGTCAACAGCTTCGCCGACGAAGCGTAGGAGTTTTCGAGGTTGAGCATGTTGGTCATCTCAACGTCGAGATTGACGCCGGTCGCGTTCGACAACGCCGCGGTCGCCTGCGTGACGAGGGCGCTCTGATAGGAGGAAGCATCGCTCGCCTGCTGGTTTGCGGCTTGCAGCCAGCTCACGGAGGCATTGGCGTAATCGGCGAGGCTGGACGATGAGCCGAGGCCCGCGGACGGATCGAAGCTCTGCGTCGCGCTGATCTGGTCAACGAGCTCTTGGATGCGTCCGGTGTAGCTCGCCGATCCGGTCGTGTTGTAGGTGTAGGCTGGGTTTCCGGGGTCGGAGATTCCGCCGTCGCGCAGCAGAGTGGGATCGCCGCCCTGAGATGGGTCAACATTCGGATTGACCTCGATCGTGGCGGCGAGACCCGTCGTCGCCGTCATCGAGGGCAGGCTGGTCTCTCCCGGCGTGGTGAACAGGCCCGGCAGCGAGGGCAAGGTGGGAGTCGGCGATTGATCGCTTTCGGCGAAGGCGTTGATGAGGCCGCCGGCGATCTGGTCGAGCTGGGCCTGATATTCAGGCGCGATCGTATCCCGCAACGCCGCATAGCCGGCGAGAGCGCCCGATTGGATGGGCATCGGCGAATTGGCGCCGGTGATCGGCACATCGTCGACCGTGACCGCGGCGCCATTCGCGCCATCCACCAGCGTCGGGGTCGGGGTGAAAGAAACCGTCCGCGGCGTAACCTGGAACAGGGTGACGCCGCTGTCGGTGTAAATCGACTCGGAGCCATTGGCGGAGACGACGGTCGAGACGCCGAGCTGCTGCGCGAGCTGGGTCACGATCGAGTCGCGCGTATCCTCGGCGCTCGAGACATTGGCGCCGGTCTGAAGTCCGGTGACGACCGCATTATTGGCGGCCGTGAACTGATTCAAGAGCGAATTGATGGTGTTGACCGACGAGACCATGTTCTGGTCGGCCTGCTCGCGCACCTGCTGGACGGTTGTGCTCGCGCCGTTCAGCGACGAAGCGAGATCCGAGGCGGCGGAAACGACCGCGTCAGCGGCGGATGACGAGGTCGGCGAATCCGCATAAGTCGCAAGCGCGCTTTGCAGATTGGCGAGCATGGCGGACGGCGAGGCGCCGTTCTGGTTTGCGCCCGAGGTCGAAGTGGTCGATGAACTGTCGTCGACTGTGGCCGCAAGCGTCGTGACCCCATTGGAGATCGCCTGCTGCGCCGCCGCTTGCGAGGTCGAGCTGGAAACCTGCTCGAGCAGCGCTGCGTTGGCCTCGCGGGTGACCGAAGCGACGTCGGCGCCGCCGTAGGAATTCGTCACGACATTCGCAATCTCGCGCGAATAGCCGGGCGTGTTGACGTTGGCGATGTTGTTCGAGACGACGGCGGTCTGCGCCGCGTTGGCGGCGAAGGAAGAGCTGATGACGTTGAACGCGGTCGAGAGGCTCATCGAAGGTTCTCAGGCTTTCGACCTTAAGGCTTCAGCCCGTTCAGGACGTCGAGAATGTTGGCGCCGGTCTGAAACACTTTGGAGTTGGCCTCGTAGGCGCTCTGCGCCTGGATCATGTCGGTCAGTTCCGTGGCCAAGTCGACCGTCGAGCTTTCGAGCGACGAGGATTCGATCGAACCGAAGCCCGCGCCGCCGGCGGTTCCCAGATAAACGGGGCCGGAAGCAGACGTCTGCAGGTAGGCGCCGCCGTTCACCGAGGCGAGGTTGTCGGGGCTCACCACATTGGCGAGCGGAATGTCGTAGGCGACGCTCGATGTTCCGTTCGCATAGTTGAACGTCAAGGACCCATTCGTCGCGATCGAGACGCCGCTGATGCCGCTCGGCGCGTTTCCGTTCGCCGTCGCGGCTGTCACGTTGAAGCCGGCCGCTAGCTGCGTCGTGTCGCTCAGGTCCACGGACATCGGCTGCCCGTTCGGCACGGTGAACGAGAGCGGCGAGCCGGAGGTCAGCGCGCCGTTCGTCGGACTGAAGGTGAGGGTCTGCGTCGCGAGCGGACCGGACGAATAGGGAAACCCGCCGCTCGGGGACGCGGTCGACGCGTCGAATGCGTCGACCTCCCAGGTGTTGGACCCCGTGTTGGTGAAATAGATATTGATCGTGTGCGCGCCGCCGAGATTGTCGTAGACCACGAGCGACGTCGCTTCGGTGTAGGTCGAGTTAGCCGAATTGGCGGACGGCAGATCGGCCGGGGCGACCGGCGTCGCGGTGGACGGCAGATTGGCGGTAAGTGACGCGGCCGTCGTCGGCGTGGCGGTCTGCCCAGCGTTGGTGACGTTGACCTTCTGGAGCCCGGTCAGCGAATTCGCGGCCAGCGGAGAAACGCCGTTCTGCACGTTCGCCGCCATCAGATAGTAGCCGGCGCTGTTGACGAGGTTGCCTGAGGCGTCGGGCGTGAAAGAGCCGTTGCGCGTCAAATAGAGCGTTCCACTGGAGTCGGACACGACGAAAAACCCGGCGCCCTGGACGGCGAGGTTGGTTGTGGTCGAAGTGGAGACGACGCTGCCTTGCAGCGCGTTAAGCGACACTTGGCTCGTGGAGACGCCGCCGAAGTCCTCGGAGCCGTTGCCGATCTGACTAACCAACGTCTCGAACTCGGTGTCGACGTTCTTGTAGCCGGTGGTGTTGGCGTTCGCGACATTCTGGGAAATCGACGAGAGCCAGTTCGAATTGGCCTGCATGCCCGAGACGCTGGTATTGAGAATGCTCATGAAGGGTCCTCGGCGGATGCTTGCATTTGAGGCGCGCGGCCTTGCGCCAGGCTGGGGCCGGATTGGACTTGAGGCGCGAGATCAGCTGGCCGAGCGCACCAGGCTCCCGATCAACAGGTTCCAGCCGTCGATCAGCACGAAAAACAGGATCTTGACCGGCAGCGAGATGACCGAAGGCGGCAGCATCATCATGCCCATCGACATCGTCAGAGTGGCGACGATCATGTCGATGACCAGAAACGGCAGCACGATCAGGAATCCGATCTCGAAGCCTCGACGCAGCTCGGAAATCATGAAGGCGGGGATGAGCAGCCGCAAATCCGCTTTCGAGCGGTCCGTCGCCTCGAAGCGCCCTTTGGACAGGCTCTCGAACAGCGCCATGTCCTTTTCCCGAACCTGGCCGAGCATGAACTCTCGAAACGGCTCGACGACCGCGTTGATCGCGTCTTGCTGGCTGATTTGATTGTCCATCAGCGGCTTCAGCCCGTTTTGCCATGCGCGGTCGAAGGTCGGAGCCATGACGAAAAAGGTCATGAACAGCGACAGGCTGATGAGCACGAGGTTGGCCGGCGCGCTCTGAAGCCCCAAGCCGGAGCGCAGGAACGAAAGCGCGACGATGAAGCGCGTGAAGCTCGTGACCATGATGAGAAGACCCGGCGCGACCGAAAGCACGGTCAGGATCGCGACGAGCTCGATGATGCGTCCGCTCGCCGTGGCGCCGCCGGCGGGGATCAGCGCGTTGAGGTCCACGCTCTCGGCTGACACCGGAGATATTGCCGCCAGCAGCGCAAGCGCCCCCCAGATTACCCGTCTCATTGCACCACCAAGGTTCGGATCACGAACGCGCGAACTTTTCCGCCGCTACGGATCGCCGCTCGCTCATTGAGGTCCTCGCGGATGTTTTCGAGGCCAATCGGCCCTTCAAGCTGACGCAACGAGACGGTTCTGAGATAAGCGAGGACGTCGTCGCCAATCTGGCCCGCCACGGCTTCGGGATGCGGCAACGTCTTCGGGTCGAATACGATCGAGCCTTCGAGCCGAATCCAAGTGTCCTGCGGCGCGCCGAGGTTGGTTACGATCGGCGGCAGGTCGACGATCGCCGAAGGTTGGGCGGGCGGCGCGCCGCCGGACGATTCCGCGGGCTTGTCCAAACCCGGCCCCGGCGCGGGACGTAACGCCTCGAAGGTCGCGCCGGCGGACGCGCCGAGACAGATGAGGATCGCCAATTCGAGCAGCGATCCCCTCAGCGAGCCCCTCGCGGCGGCGCCTTGAGGCAAGGCGGATTCATTCATCCAACGCTCCGGCTAGAATGGCCTGACGGCGTCGTAAATCTGCTGTCCCCAGGACGGCTGCTGAAAGTCGCTTTGACGTCCGCGACCGCCATAGGAGATGCGCGCCTCCGCGATCCTGTCGTAGGCGATGGTGTTGTTGAGGGAGATATCGAGCGGATCGACGATGCCCGCGACCGTCAACTGGCGCATCTCGTAGTTGACGCGCACTTCCTGTGATCCCGAGATGACCAGATTCCCGTTGGAAAGGACGCGGGTCACGACCGCAGCCACCGACACCTGAATCTGCTCCGACCGGTCAATGTTGCCCTGCCCCTGGGTTGAGGCCTGCGAAGTGAGATCGCCGAGAAGCTTGGCGGGCTGGCTAGACGATGACGCCGCCGAGCCGTTGTTGTAGCCGAAGTCGATGACGCCACTGTCGTTGGTCGTTTGCGAGCGGCTCGATGCGTTGCCGAGCGTCGCCTTGTCGTTGATCGAAATGAGCACCCGCACGATGTCCCCGACATGGGCGATGCGCGGCTGGCTGTAGAGGGACGGCGGCGGCCCACTAGAGGAAGGGCGGGGCAGGACGTTGGCGCTCTGGATGCTTGCCGTCTCCCCGGTGACGAGCCCGGAGCCGACCGGCGAAAAGAGGGGTTCGCGCATGAACTCGCTGGCGCTGTTCCAGCAGCCGGCCCCCGACATTGCGATCGCCAGCATGAGCGGCGGCAGAAAGAGCCGCATCAGGATTTCTTCTCTCCGTTCGTCGCGGCGGAGAGAAAGGTCGCAAGCCGGCTGGCGCGCTCCGCCTCCATCTCGTCGAGAATGGCGCCGGCCGCGCGCGGCTTGAGTTTGCTCAAGATCGCCGCCGCCATTTGATCGTCCATTCCGCCGATCTGAACAGCCGCGGTCTCCGGCTGCATCTTGGCGTAGATGGCGACGAGATCGTCGCTCGCCGCCTTCAGCATGGCGTCTCGTTTGGCGACCCATTCCTGCACCGACGCTTCTGCTTTTTCGAGGTCGGCGAGCCGCTGCTTGACCTGCGCGTCGAGTTCGCTGAGCCGTTTCGTCTGCCAGGCGATGCGCGCCTCGGCGATCGAGGTGGCCACATTGGCGCAGAAGCGGCTGGCGTCGATGTCGGCCGTTCTATCCGTGGTCGCCTTTGACTTCTCTCTTCCGGGCGTCCGCCCGTCCTGGGCGGCAGTCGGGCTGGCAAGGAGAGCGGCGGCGACGCTCAGCAGCATAAACGCGCCAAAGGATCGAGTCGTCCGGCCTTGCGACCGAGAAACAGCTGGCATTTGTCGCCCTCGAGAATGGGCCCCATCCTCGACCGCGCGGCTTGCGCTGGGCTGACCGGAGTTAACGCGCCGCCCTGCCGGTCACTGGATGACCAGATCAGACTGCAGCGCTCCCGCGGTCTTGATCGCCTGCAGGATCGCAATGATGCCGGGCGGCTTGACCCCGATCCGGTTCAGGCCGCTGACCAGCGCTCTCAAGCTCGATCCCCCGACAATGGCGATCGGTCCGCCGCCTTGCTCGACATCGATCCTGGTGTTGGGCGTGACGACCGTCCTGCCGTTCGAGAACGGGGCCGGTTGGGAGACGCGGGGCTGCTCGGCGACCCGGACCGTCAGCGTTCCGTAAGTCACCGCGACCGTCGAAATCTGCACGTCCTGCCCGACGACGACCGTGCCGGTGCGGGCGTCGAGAACGACGCGCGCGGGCGTATCCGGGTCGACCTGCAGTTCCCCGACCTCAGCCATGAATCGCGCGAACGAGATATTGCGAGGGCGAAACAGTTCCACCCTGCGATTGTCGACCGGGTAGGCCGCATGGGCGCGGAACCGCTGGGTTGAATAGGCGTTGATCGCATCGACGATCCTGACCGCCGTCGCGTAGTCGGGATTCTTCAGTTCGAGCATCGAGCGCAGCTCGTCGGCAAATCCCGGAAGCCCGTGCTCGACGATCGCGCCATTGGGGATGCGGCCGGCGGTCGGCACGCCTTGCGACAGCGTCTCGCCCTGGCCCTGAGTCTCAAACCCGCTCACCGAGACCGCGCCCTGCGCGCTCGCGTAGATCGTTCCGTCCGCCGCCTGAAGCTGGGTGAGCAGCAGCGTTCCGCCCATCAGAGACGGGGCGTCGCCGAGAGCCGAAACGGTCACGTCGAGCCGCGACCCCGCCTCCATTCCAGCCGGGAGATCCGTGGTGACGATCACCGCCGCGACATTGCGGTTGCGAAGCGAGGCGCCGTGCACGTCGAGGCCCAGGTGCTCGAGCATGGCCTGCACGGACTGCTCGGTGAAGGGCGCGTTGCGCAGGGTGTCGCCGGACCCTTGCAGCCCCACCACCAGGCCATAGCCGACCAGCTGACTGTCGTGCGCGCTGCGAAGGACCGAGATGTCCTTGATCCGAACCGCGGAGGCGGGCGCGGCGACGAAACAAATGAGGAGCGCGAGGATGAACCGCCGCATCAGCCGCCGCTGACGCTGACCGAGCCGTCCGACTGGACGGCGCCGGATACGGTGACTCCGCTGTCATTGTTGCGGACCCTGACGACGTCCCCGACCGAGCCGTCCTGCAGCGCCGCGCCGGTCGCCATGATCAGGAGACCGCCCTCGGAAAAGACGAGCTTGACCTCCTGGCCGTTGGAAACGAGCTTGCGGTTTGCGACGCCCGCGAAGGGAATCGCATGGCCCGGAAGGAGCGTGAGCCGTGCGACTTTGCCGACGATCATCGCGCGCGAATCGACAAACGGCCCTGATCCGTCGCGCGCGGCGTCGGGAACGTCAACAAGCATCTCGTCCAGGATCAAATCGCCGGGATAGATGACCGTTTTCGGGGTCGGGACGAGGGCTTGCTGCGCCGAAGCAAGGGTCGCGCATGCCGCCGCGAAGGCGGCGATCGCGGCTTGGAGAACCCGCCGAGTTCGCGTCATGAGATGACTCTCCTGGCTCCGCTCAGCTGCGCAGGTTGGAGATCGTGCCCGACATCTGATCCGCGGCCTGGATCACCTTGGAGTTCATCTCATAGGCGCGTTGGGCCGAAATGAGGTTGGTGATTTCGGTGACGGGATCAACGTTGGAAGCCTCGACATAGCCTTGCTGGATGATCCCGAACGCAGTGTCGCCGGGGACGCCGGTCGTCGGCTGGCCGGATGCCGCCGTTTGCTGGAAGTAGTTGCCGCCGAGCGCCAAGAGGCCCGCTTCGTTGACGAAGTTTGCGATCGTCAATTGCCCGAGCTGCTGCGGCGTCGTCTGGCCCGGAACCGTCGCGGTCACGAGCCCGGTCTGGCTGACAGTGACCGCAGTCGCGGTCGATGGAATGAGAATCGCCGGGCTCACCGTATAACCGTCCATGGTGACGAGCTGGCCGTTGGCGTTGGTGTTGAACGCTCCGTCGCGGGTGTAGACGGTGTCGCCGTTCGGAGTCGTCACTTCGAACCAACCGCGTCCGTTGACCGCGAGATCGAGCTGGTTGCCGGTGTTGGTCAGGGCGCCCTGAATGTTGATGCTGCGAATCGCGGCGGTGCGGACGCCGAGGCCGATTTGGGCGCCTTCGGGCACGGTCGCGTCGCGACCGCGATTCGAAACCCCCATCAGCCGCTCGGTCTGATAGATGAGATCGGTGAATTCCGCCCGCGAGCGTTTGAAGCCGGTGGTGTTGATGTTGGCGACGTTGTTCGCAATCACCTCCAGATTCTGTTCCTGGGCGCTCATGCCCGTCGCCGCGATCGCCAACGCTCTCATGTCAACATCCTCTGCTTCGGCCTAGAACTCCGCGCCATTCAAGATCGAGACGCGATCAGATGGCCATGTGCGCAATCTCTTGATAGGCGGAGACGGCCTTGTCGCGGATTGCAAGAACGGTCTGGAGCGATCGCTGCGCCGCCATCACCGACTCCACGACTTTCATCGGCGGCGCTGCGCCTTCGACGCCTTGAATGGCGACCGCCTCTCCGGTTTGCAGCGTGTCGATCGCCGAGCCGACGACCTGCGCGAGCGCCTGGCCAAAACTTGGCCCTTCTGTGGGCGCGGCGGCCGCCGCCGCGCGAACGCCGCTCAGGGACTGGGAGCCGCCTATCGCGGAAACGCTGTCGATCATCATTTCATCCTCATGGCGCGCGAGCGCTCGCCGCTCAGGCGTCCTTCATCAGGCCGATGGTGGTGTTCAGCATGTCGGCAGACTGCTTGGCCACTTGAAGATTGGCCTCGTAACTGCGGTTCGCCTCCCGCATGTCCGCAAGCTCCACCAGCACGTCGACGTTGGGCATCTTCACCATGCCGTTTTCATCCGCCGCTGGGTTGCCGGGGTCATGCTGCATCTTGAAGGGGGAGGAATCGACCCCTATCGACTTGACCGCGACCAGATTGGCCCCGAGGGTCCGATCCATCTCGCTTTCGAACGACACAGTCTGGCGGGCGTAGGGGTCGGCGCCGGGGGTCGAGCCGGTCGATTGGGCGTTGGCGATATTCTCCGAAACGACCCTGAGCCGCGTCGATTGCGCCTGAAGCCCGGATGCGGCGATGCGGAGCGAGGTCTCTAGCGAATCCTGCATGGGTCTTCACTTGAGCGCAGAGAGGATGAGCTGATGAAAGGACCGGCGGATGTTGGCGCCCATCGTGTAGTCGCGATTGACGTCGCCAAGGTTGATCATCTGCTGCTCGAGGTTGACCGTGTTGCCCGACAATGTCTGTTCCGCCGGATCGACCTCGATCTCGCGCAAGGCGCCCGCCTCCGATTGAGGCAGCGAGAGGTGGGCGGGGTTGGTCGTCGCCAATTCGATCGGCGAGGAGTCGAGGACGGCGGAAAATGGCTGAATGTCGACCGCGCGATAGCCGGGCGTGTTCGTGTTGGCGACGTTGGCGGCGATCGCCGTTTGCCGCGCGGACAGCCACTGCGCCTTCTGAGCGGCGACTTCGAAAAGGTAGATCGACGACATGGAACGCCGTTCCTGAACATGGATTGGAGCAATCCTCGGCGAGAAGGCTTGCACGGAGCTTGCCGCGGAAGGGACCAGCAGGGCCTATAGTCGAGCGCTCTCTAGCGCCGCGGAAAGGCGCTCGGCCTTGGCGAGATCGGTGAGCCCCTGTTCGTCGAAAAGAATGTCGATGATTTCGACTCCGGCGCGGCGTTGGCCGATCTTCAGGCGGAAGAACGCGCAGACGGCGGCGTGGCGGAACTCCATGTCGATCTCGACGGTCGGCGTCGAGTCCCACGGCGCCTTGAAACACGCCGAGAGAGCGTAACGCAGCGTTCCGCTCTTGAAGAAGAGCTCGGTCGACGAATTGACGAGGTCGGCGATGTTCGCCGCGTGGTCGTTTCGGATCATGGACATGAGTTCCGCAGGGTCGGTCAGCCTGAGCTCGCTGGCGACGTCAATCATCGCATCGGCGATGATCTGCTCGCGCGCGACCGGGCGACACGGTCGTGGACGTCCAGGCGCGTTCAATGCCTTGGTTGAGCCCATTGATTTTTCCTTTGCTGAATCAGGTGCACGATCTCGGCGACGGCGCGATAGAATTCCGCCGGAATTGGGCGATCGACGTCAACGGCCGCATAAAGCGAGCGCGCGAGCGGCTTGTCCTCGATCACCGGAATGGCGTGCTCTTCCGCGATCGAGCGAATCTTCAACGCGATGAAATCCGCCCCCTTGGCGACTACGATCGGCGCGCCGCCCTCAGCGCGGACGTATCGCATCGCGACCGCGTAGTGGGTGGGGTTGACCACGACCATTGTCGCGCGCGGCACCGCGGAAAGCATGCGCTTGCGTGAGCGGTCGAGGCGAAGCGAGCGCAAGCGCGCCTTGATCATCCGGTCGCCCTCGGCCTGCCTCAGCTCCTCCTTGACTTCCTGCTTGCTCATCCGATGATCGCGTCGCCAGAGGATCCGCGACCACGCGAGGTCGGCGGCCGCGACCGTCATCGTCGCGACCAGCACGGCGGCGATCGCTTTGACGCACAAGTCGAGTACGCGCTGGGGCAGCAGGCCCGGATCGACGTCCATCGACGTGAGCAAAACGACCTTCTGGCCGATCAGCATCATCATCGCCACCGCGATCACCGCCGCGAGCTTGATGAGGCTCTTGAGAAACTCCGTCCAGCCGCGAGCGCCGAACACTCGGCTCAATCCCCTGCGCAGAGAGATGCGCGAAGCGTCGGGCAAGATCCTGTCGGGCACGATGCGCGGCGGACTCTGAGCAGCGGACGCGAGAACGCCGGCGGCGGTGAGAAGAACGACCGTCGGCAAAAGGAAATGCATGGCGGCGGTCGCGAGAGGGCCGGCGAGGGCGAGCACGTCTTCGCCGCGCTCGATGCGCCAGCCGGCAGGGTCGCCGATGAGGCCGATGAGCGCCGCGAGGAGGCCTTCCGCGCGTCGGGGAATGATGAAGATGAGCGCGACGAGGGTCGCGGACAGCGAGGCGAACAGCGGCGCCTCGCGGGAGAAGGCGACTTCGCCGCGCTCGACCGCGTCATGGAGCCGCTTTTCCGTCGGCTCCTCGGTTTTGTCTTCAGGGTCGATGTCGGCGCTCATCGCTCACCCTGCGTCCTCGCCGACGGCCTTAGCCAAGCGGCGTAAGCTCACGCTGCTTCAGCCGCCGGAGGCCGGCCAAGCTCGATCTCGTTGCGGCTCGCCATGCCGAGCACGATTTCAGCGATCGCCTTGCGCGCCTTGGCGACGTCTTGCGGCGGGGCGAATGCGCCCGAATTCAGTTCCCCTTCGACCAGACGACGTCCGCGCGACGGCATGGACGACAGGACCGCGTCTCGGAACTCCGAGTCGGTCCCCCGAAGCGCCATGACGACAATGTCGATCGAGGCGCGGTCGAACAATAGCGCCCGAGCGCGTTCGGACAGTGCCGGCAGATCGTTAAACGAGAAGAGCATCGTTTTCACGATCGCTGCGTCTTTCGGGCGGACTTGTGCAAGCGCCCGCATGGCGTCCTCGGCCTCCTCCGGATCGAGGCCGTTGATGATGCCGGCGAGGCGCGACCGGCCCTCGACGTCGACGGCCGACTTCGGCGCCTGCTTCAACGCGCTCCCGACCGCCTCTTCGATGAGCCGCGCAACGAACGGAGTTACCTCGAGCGGCGCGATCAGCCCGCAAAGCGCAGCGTTTCGCCGATCGCGCGGCAGCGCTGCGACGACCCTCGTCGCTACCGCAGGATCGATTTTTGACAGGATATAGGTCGCCGTCGTCGCCTGCTCGGCCATCAGCAACGCGACGATCGCCCCCTCCTGCGCTTGCGCCAGAGACTGCCAGACATCGGGCTCACTGGACTCGCTTGGTCCGGAGCCGAGAATCTCGGCGATCTGCTCAGGCGGCAGGGCGTCGGCGAGCAGGTTCTTGACCTGGCCTGCGTCGCCGACCAGGTCGGCGCCGGCGGAGAAGTCGGCTGCGAACTCGTCGACCAGCCGATCGAGAGTCATGGCCGAGATGGCGCCGAGCCCGGCCGCGGCCCGCCCCACCGCTTGCAAGTCCGGTTCGTCGAATTGCTTGAGCAGCCGAGCGGCGGGGGGCTTCCCCATCATCAAGAGCAGGGCCGCGGCTTTTTCGGGTCCGGTCAGGTCCCTTTCGCCGCTGATCGCCGCCTCAGGCATGCCCGCTCTCCTGCGAGGCCCTGGCCGACGGTTTGAGGTCCGCGCCTGCGACGACTTCCAAGAGCGACACGCCGAATCGCTGGCTCGACTCGTCGACTACGACAATCTCGCCGCGCGCGACCACCGTGCCGTTGACGACCACGTCGACCGGATCGCCGACCCGCTGGTCGAGCGAGACGATCGCCCCCCGGGCGAGCTTCATGAGGCCGGCGACCGGCAGCGACGTCGAGCCGAGCACGACTTGCACCGTAACCGGAATCGACAGGATCGCGCCGAGATTGGGAGGGCCCGCGACGGGCCCCGGCTTGGGCGGATCGACGGGGCGCGGCGTCTCGGAGGTGATGGCGGCTTCGTCCA
>Ga0335073_10003217_pt1 | contig 22706 bp, 19 predicted proteins | sample Lox_Sample_22_FD_207093 | JGI IMG/M metagenome (GOLD analysis project Ga0335073, IMG submission 207093) | Soil microbial communities from Loxahatchee National Wildlife Refuge, Florida, United States - Lox_Sample_2.2 | ecosystem: Environmental > Terrestrial > Soil > Wetlands | place: USA... | reverse complement strand
CGCGTCGACTTCGTCATGAAAGAAGGCGTCGTCTACAAGCACGAGCGCTAGCGCTGCCCCGCGGCAGGCAGCAGAAGCTCTTGCATGCGCCGCCGGCGCCGGGTCACTTCACCGTCGAGCGGTTGGCGGCGAGATCAGGGAGCGCAACGTCCTGCCAGTTGCCGCCGAGCGCCTTGAACAGCGATATGTCGGCGAGACAGCGGGTCAGGGAACTGGTCACCTGGGCATCCTGGGTCGCGTACAGCTGCTGCTGGTCCTCGAGCACCGGGAGCAGCCCCTCCTGGCCTTTTCGATAGCGCTCCTGCGCTTCGCGCACCGCTTGCCGATTGTCCGCGAGCTGCGCGGTGAGAGCCCGATACCGGATCTCCTCGGCCTTTTGGTTGGAGAGCGCATCCTCGACTTCCGCAAAGGCCTTCAACACCGTTTGCTGATACTCGAGCAACGCGCCCTCCTTGTCGGCGCGCGCGGCATCCACGTTCGCCGTGAGCTTGCCGCCGGTGTAGAGGCTTTGAGCGCCGTCGAGGCCCATGCGCCACAGCAGGCTCGCGTGTTGAAACAATTGATGGGCGTTGCTCGCGGCCGGACCGATGCCCAAGGGAATGGTGAAGTGCGGGTACAGTTCGGCCACCGCCACGCCCACGTCGGCGTTCGATCGCGCATAGTCTCGCTCTGCCCGGCGGATGTCCGGACGCCGTGCGATGACCTCCGAAGGAAGCGATGGCGGCAACGGCGGTGGCGCAGGCATCGCCTGGCTGGCCTGGGGATCGTCGATGGTGAATTCCGCGGGCGCCTCGGCGAGCAGAATGGCGAGCGCGTGGATGAGATCATCCAGGTGAGCTTGCAGCGGAGGAATGCTCGCCTCGACCCCCTGCACCCGCCCATCCGCTTCACTCACATCCAGGTGAGAGCGCTCGCCCCAGTCGAAGGCACGATGCGCAAGCCTTTGCGTCTGGCGGGCGATGTCGAGATTCTCCCCGGCGATCTTCAGACGCAACTCGGTGGCTCGGATGCTCAGCCAATCGCCCGCCACCGCGGCGGTCAGGCTCACCAGGACGTCGCGGCGCGTCTCGACGGCCGCGGCGGCCGCGGCGCGCGCAGCCTCCGTTCGGCGCTTCGTTTCCCCGAACAGATCGAGTTCCCAGGAAGCGTCGATGCCGAACCCGTAGTAAGGGTATTCGCCGTAGCGCGTACGGGGCGGCCAATCGATCGTCTGTGTCTCGCGCCGGCTCTCGGCTGCTGCTCCGATACCGACCTGAGGTCGTTCGGCCGATCCGACGACCCGTACCGAGTCGCGAGCCGCCCGAATTCGCTCGCCGGCGATTTTGAGGTCGTAATTCTTTTCGATGGCATCCCGAATCAGACGCGTCAGGATGGGATCGTCGAAACCGGTCCAGAATGATTGGAGCGCCGCGGAGCTGGCCTGCCCTGGAGCCGAGCTGGGCTGCCCCGAGGAGGAGCCGGCCTTCCCCGAAGCTTCCCTCCAACGCTCGGGAGCTTTCCCGGCGGGCGCCTGGTAGTTCGGTCCGACCACACAGCCGCCGAGCGCGAGCGCCAGGGCGAGCGCCGAGCACCGGGTCACTGCCGGCTCTCCCGCGCCCGAAGCGGCAGACCCGACCCGAATTCAGACATCAGCACGATGAGAAGGCAGCTCGCGAACAGCAACCAGGCAAGAGCCGACAATGTGTCGGAGACTCCGAGCACGGCCGCCTGTCGACGGGCCGCGCTCGCGATGACCTGGACGGCTTGCGATCGCGCGAGCATCGCATCCGAGGTGGTGTGCGCGAGGTGCGCCGCGAGGCTCGCGAGCGAAGTTCCTCGGCCCGTCTGATACAGGCCCGTGTTGATCAGCAGCTCGCTGAATTTCGCCTCGCTGCTCAGCCGCAGCGTAGTGGTCGCCCAGGCGGTGGCGATGGTGCCGGATAGAACGCGCGAAAGATTGAGGACGCTCGCGGCGGGGAGGCTCTCCGCGGGCGGCTGCAGATCGCCCACGAACATGTAAACCAGCGGCAAGGCGATCACCGGCAATCCGATCCCCTGCAGCAGCTGCCCAATGTAGAGCTCGCCCACTTGCCATTCGCTCGTGATCCGCAGATTGAAGAACGCGCCCATCGCGACGATCCCGAGACCCGCGATCACCAGGGCGCGCGCTTCGAAGATCTTGCGCGTCAAGATGACCACGCAGAGCGCGTAGGAGAGCAGCTGAGGCCACAAGGCGCTCCACAGCGCGGGAGCCACCTGCTCGGGCCTGAAGGCCTGCACCTGCGCGAGCGCCGCAGGCACGATGACGCCCGACATTGCGATGGCGAGCGCCAAGGGCACCCCGCCGATGGCGGCGAGCGTGACGTTCCAGCGCCCATAGAGTTTGACCCAGACGATCGGATGGCGCAGCGCGCTCCAGTCACGCAATGCAAAGATCGCGAAACACGCCGCGGAGGCGGCGAACAGGATCGGGATGGCCGGAGTCTGAAACCAGCGCATCCGGTCTCCCTGACTGACCGCACAGCAGAAAAGTCCCAGGGCGGCCGCGAGCGCGATCAGACCCGCGACATCCGCGTGCACCAAGGGGCGCCACTGAATGCGCTCGCGGTGCAATCCGATATAGCCGGCCGCGAGCGCGAGGATCCCCGGCGGAAGCGCCGCCCACAGAACGAACGACCAGTCGAAATGCTCGACGCCCCAGGCGCAGATCAAGCCGCCGAGCTGGGGGGCGGCGGTGGGCGCGCAAAGAAACAGGGCCAGCGCCAACGGCGCTCGGGTGGGTCCCCAGGTGCGCAGTTGAATGATGATCGACTGCGGCATGATGACACCGCCCGCGAGGCCGGTGATGACACGCGAGAACAGGAATGCATGGTAGTTGGGCGCGATGAGCGGTATGACGCTCCCGATCAGGAAGATCCCGACGCCGACCAGCAACATGCGCCGCAGCGACAGAGCAATTCCGAGCCACGCGCCGATGACCACGCCGATGGGCTCGCAAATTGCGTATGCGGTCGAAAGCCAGGATCCGGCATCGATACCGACGCCCAGGCCGCCGTTGATGTCGTTTCCCTGGAGCGCGTAATAGCGGGTGGCCATGACCACCATCCAGGCCGCGGAAAACCCCGCCAGGCTGGAGAGGATCGTGGTCGCGGTGATCGGTGTCGGCTTGGGCGGCGGGCTATTCACCGCGCCGTACTCCGCTGGCGCGGGTTTTCGCTCACGGCGACGGTGGCAATCGCCGACATTCCGGGACGCAGCCGATCCATGCCGCGCTGGCTCGACGCAAGCACGATCTTGACCGCGAATCGTTGCGCGATCTTGGTGAAGTTCCCGGTGGCGTTGTCCGGGGGAAGCAAGGCCTGCAACGCACCGGAGGCCGGCTCGAAGCTGTCGACGGTTCCGCGGAATCGGATGCCCGGCACACTATCGACCGTGACCAGCGCCGATTGGCCGGGATACATGTGAGCCATCTGCGACTCGCGAAAATTCGCGACCACCCACACGTTCGGCAGCGGCACCACGAGGCCTATCTTGGTCCCCACCGTGACGTACTCACCTCTCAAGGACTCGCGCTCGGAGAGCTGCCCGTTGACGGGACTCACGATACGGGTATAGCCGAGGTCGATGCGCGCCAGCTCGAGCTCCGCCTGCCTCGCCTTCACGACCTGCTCGGCCTCCAGGGTCTGCTCATGAATGACTTGCAGCAGGTGTTTTGCGGCGGCGAGCTCGGCCTCTTTCTGGTCGCACGCAGCGCTCAGACGATCCTCGTCCGCCTCCGCGGATTCGAGCTCCCGCCGGGAGGTGGTCCCATCGTCGACCAGTCCCCGCTGGCGCGTGTCCTCCAGGCGCGTCTGCTTGAGCCCGGCCTGTGCCGCCCGAACCTCGGCCGAGGCGGCGGCGATCCTCTGCTCTTGCACGATCGCCTGTTCGGACAGAACCTCCACCGCGGACTGTGCGGCTTCGAACGCGGCCTGCGCATTCGCAACTTTCGCCCGATAATCGTCGTCCTCGATCGTTGCGATCAGCTGTCCCTGCTTGACCGTCTCGTTGTCGCGCACGGGGACGGACTGCACATAGCCCGCGATATGCGATGAGATCGCGATCTGGTCCGCCCGGACATAGGCATCGTCCGTGCTCTCCGTTCCCGTGATGCCGCCCAAGGTCACGCCATTGCGGACGGCCGCCAGCGCGACACCCATGATCAAGGCCACCATGAGAACGATGAACAGTGTCGATCGGACACGCAAGCGCCTGAGAAACAAACGCCCGACCCTCTCAGGCGTGGAAAGCCGCTCGCGAGTGTAAATCGTGGTGTTCATGTGCCCGGCGAGTGCACTCCGTTCGCGGCTGGCTCGTGGGCACGAGATTGCACCGCCCGCCGCTGAGCCTCCATTGCCCTTTGGTATCGGTTCGAGCGTGCCGGCCTGCCGCGCTGGCGGCGCGCGTCCGGCAAACGGGCGAGCCCATCACTTTGCCCGATCCCGGCCCGGCGAGCTCTCCCGCCGGGCCGATGCAGCGCATGCGAAACAATTACTCGCTGAAGGCGACTCCGCTGAAGCCCGCGACACCGATGGGATTCGACGTCGCCGCGGGCGCGAGGTCGCCATACGCGTCGACGCTGAACACGGCCACATACGCGCTGCCGCCCTCGCTGTAGATGACGGCGAGCCACTTCCTGTCCGGGGAAACGGTGATGTCCGTCGGTGCTCCGGGCAATGGCACTGACTTGTAGAACACGCCGCCCTGCGCATCGGTCAGAAATAGGGAGATCGCGTGTCCTGGGGAATTGCCCGTGTACCAAACGTTGCCGGGCCCCTTGGCCACCCAGCAGGGGGCATTCGCGGGATAGGGCGGCGTCGGCCCCGTGATCGGGAAGACGTTCCGGCCCTTGTTCACGATGGCAAAGCTGTCCGGGCTATGCGCCGGAGTGAACCCCAGGACGTCATCCCAGAACGCAGCGCCGAGCGGAGTGTTGTTGGCCGTGCTCGGGAGCGTCACCGCAACGCTCGATCCGGCGAGCGCCCCATCCCACTGCAGCGGCAGCTGCAGCAAGGACCCCGAGGTCATGGTGACGGCGGCCCAGTCCTTGCCCACCGCGATCTGTGCCGCCGAAGGATCGGAGAGCGCGACCACGCCACCGTCCACGCGCCCCGAGGGCCACGCATGACTCTCCGCGCAATTCGCGCCGACCACGAACAGGTGATCCGCGCTGAGCGCGACCGAATCAGGCTTCGCGCAGTTGGATGCCAGGCTCAGCGTGCCCTCGATGGCAAAGTAGTCGTGATGCCGCGCGATGCGGCTGACGCTGTTCGATCCGTAGTTCGCCACCGCTCCCTGATCGTCCTTGAACTGCAGGATGCCGGCGTTGCCGCTTGCCCCGCCCTTGCCTTGCGTCGGCAAGCTATCCACCAGCGACAGCGCGGGCGTCCCCTCGACATCGAGCTTGAACACGACGACCTGGTTCGCGCCCGCATCATTCGTGCTCGTCAGCACGAATATTCCGCGCTCCGGCTCCTCGGCGACCGCGGCCCCGGCGGCCAGCAGCGCGACCGCCAGCAAACCGGCGGCGAGACCCGAACGGGACCTTGCGAATTCTTCATGGCTCATTTGAGATCTCCTCGTTGATGTTGTTGATGGAGTGTTATTCGCTGCGGGGGAGTGAGAAGTTACGGTCGGGCCGGGCGCCCGTAGAAAAACTCTTGCAATTGACACAAGGACGTAACTTTCTCGTATCGTGCGACGAACAATCATGGATTCGACCGTCAATCTCTATACGCTGATGGCCCGCTACCAGGCGGGCGACACCACGGCGGTGACCGCGCTGGTGGAACGCGTCGGCCCGCAGCTGCACCGGTTTTTTGCGGCGCAATCCGTCAGCCGCCGCGACGCGGATGACCTGTTACAGGAGACCTGGCTGCGCATCCACCGCGTACGGCACACCTATCGCCCGGGTGCGCCGGTACTGCCGTGGTTCTACGCGATCGCCTACCATGTGCGCGTCGACCATCACCGCAAGACGAGTCGCACCACCGCCCGGGAACGTCCACTCGAGGAGCTGTCGGCCCTGCCCTCCCCGGATGAGGCTCGCACGGATGAGCTGGAAGCGCTGCTGGCACCGCTCTCGGAGCATCAGCGCGAAATCATCCGGATGCTGAAGATCGCGGGGATGTCGCTCGAGGAGGTCGCGTGCGCCACCTCCTGCAGCGTCGGGTCGATCAAGCAAAAAGTGCATCGCGCCTACCGCAAGCTCAGACACGGAATGGACGCGATGGACCCGAGGAGAAGACCCAGCTGGGAGCCGTCATGACCGACGAGGAAATCGACACCATTCTGCAGAGAGCCTCGGGATCCGCTCCGCGGGTCGACCCGGCCTTGCTCAAACGCATCGCGGCGCAGATGAATTCATCGTTGCGCCCGGTGCGTCCGCTGCTTGCGCGCTGGGTGCTGAGCAGCGGTCTCGCGCTGAGCTGCGCCGCGCTGGCCGTGGCCGTCGGCGCAATGACCGGATTTTCAGGCGTCGAAAAATTGACCCTGTGGAAATCAGTGATGATCTTGTCGACGCTCGGGATCCTGCTATGGGTCGCCGCAAAGTCATTGGTGAATCATGTCATTCCCGGAAGCCGCCACCCTCTGAGTGCGCTCGCCATTCTGATCGGGGTGACTGCGGCACTGCTCGGCGTGTTTGCACTGGCGTTCCAGGACTATCGCCTGGATCACTTTGTCTCCGACGGACTCCCATGTCTGCGGACGGGCCTGCTGGTGGCGGTACCCGCCGCTGCGCTCATCGGACTGCTGCTGCGGCGCGGGTTTGCGGTGAACGCGCTAACGGCGGCTCTCGCAGCCGGCGTGCTCGCGGGCCTGTGCGGCGTGACCATGCTCGAGCTTCATTGTCCCAATTTCCTCGCCCTGCATGTCCTGGTGTGGCACACGGCGGTGGTACCCGTGAGCGCCGCGGCCGGAGTACTGGTGGCGCGGGCGCTGCGGCGACGCTGACTGGAGATCCCTTCCTATCGCTCGATCGCACCCTTCGGACCCACGACGCCGAAACAAGCCCCCTGAGGGTCGGTAGCCACGATGATCCACTGGCCACCCGGCACCTCTTGCGGGCGCCGCAGGATGGCGCCGCCACCCGCTTCGACCGCCTTCTCCGCAGCGGCGACCGAATTCACGCCGAAGTAGAAGAGCCATCCAGGAGACGGGGCGTGTTCGGGCTTCTGCAGGATGGCACCGATCATCGGCACATCGCCGTGGGCGATGAAGCAATAATCGCCCAGCGGGCCCATCGACATGGACTGGTTGAATGCGAATCCAAAGTGCTTCGCATAGAACGCCTTGGCGCGCTTGAGATCGGGGCTCGCAAGCTCGTTCCAGCGTACCCGCTGTGGGGCAACGGGGTCGAACACGTCGCTTCTCGCGTCCGGCTTATCCGCGGGCGGAATCGGGTTCATCACGTAGAACGGCGTGCCGAGAGGATCCGCCACCATCGCAATGCGCCCCACGGGCAAGTCCGTGCCCGCCATCAGCAGCTTTCCGCCGTCGGCCACGATCGCACTGACCGATCCGTCGACGTCCTTGACGCGCAGGTAACCGAGCCATGTCGGGCGCGCGCCATGCCGCTGCATCTCGGGGGTTATTCTCAGTACACCGCCGGCAAAACCGCCGTCGCTTCTGCCGATCATGCGGTAATCGGTTGCGCCTGCATGGGGGTCAGGCCGCGCAGCGATCTTCCAGCCGATGACGTCGCCGTAAAACTTCGCACCCGCATCCGAGTCGGGGGTCATGAGTTCGTACCAGATGAAACTACCGATAGGATTACTCATTGATCGAGCTCCTTGTTGAATAGCAGCGCGAGATAGCGCTTGAGGTGTCGGATGGCATCGAGGAGCGGGGCGCGATCGCCCTTGGCCTTCGAAAGCACGAAACCGCCCTGCAATACCGTCTGGGTATAAGCGGCCAGGCTCTCCGCCGTGACCGCTGGGCGCGGATTTCGTGCCTTGATCGCGGCACGAAAATCGACCGCCAGCTGCTCCACGTGACTGAAAATCGCCGCGCCGCACGCCGCGCGAATCGGCTCGGACGTCGCGAACACTTCCTGCACCGTCGTGCCTGCGAAGCACGTGAAGGCCTCAAGCGGCCCCTTGGCAAGCGCTGCGCGAAAATCGAGATAGCCGAGTATTCGATCCAGCGGATCGGGGAATCGGTGGTAGCCTGCATGGGCGAAGAGTGGCCCGGTCGCCTTGCTCCAGTGCTCTGCCGCCGCGATGCCGAGCTCTTCCTTCGAAGCGAAATGATGGAAAAAGGCGCCCTTGGTCACTCGTGCCGCGGCGCATAGTTGATCGACCGACGTCGCGCTCCAGCCTTGTCTGCGCACCAATCGAAGCGCGGCATCCAGCAGGGCCGCACGCGCGTCGCCGCGCCTGCGAGCTTCGGTTCGGGTTGCAGAGTCGTGCTCGGCCGGCATGCCCGTAACATACCAACCGGTTGGTACTTGATCAAGCCCTTGCGATCGCGATCGCCGATCCGACGCTGATCGAGCGACTCGAGGGTGCGCTATACTTTGTCGGCCGGCGACCCCAACCGGCCTGCATTTCCCGCGCGGCTGCGCATGTCGCAGTGAGCTTGAGGCCCTAGATGGTTCCCTTGCCATGGACTCACGAGAGATATGAGGTCAATGCCAGTAGCGGCGGCAGCCCTTGTCGCTGGGTGGGTGTGCTGGTCGGCAGCACGCGCGATGCCGCCCATTGATTGGCATTGGGCCAACATTCATGGCCATCGGATCTATTACGCCGTGAGCGGAAGCGGCCCGGCGCTGGTTTTTCTACACGGCGGCGGCGACTCGGGCGAACACTCCTTTGCGCGCCAGCTCGATGTCTTCGCGCAACGTCATCGCATCGTCGCGCCGGATCAAGTGGGTCAAGGACGCACGCCCGAGATCCCAGGGCCCTTGAGCTATACCGCCATGATGGAGGATACCGCGGCACTGCTCGAGCAGCTCAAGCTCAAACATATCGATGTCGTGGGCTTCAGCGATGGCGGCATCCTCGGGCTCATGCTGGCGGTGCGACATCCAGAGCTGGTCCGACGGCTGGTCATCAGCGGCGTGAATATTGCGCCCGAAGGGCTGACCGCGGAGAACCTCGAAGGGTTGCGGGCCAACCAGACCGCAGAGCCGAAGACGATCGATGAAAAGCTCGCGCGCCTCTGGCTCACCTCCCCCACGGAGACGGAGTTGAGCCTCGCGCTCCTCGCGAAGATCACGCAGCCCGTGCTCGTGATATCGGGCGACCGCGATGCCATCACACTCGAGCATACGCTGCAGATCTATCATGCCCTGCCCAACTCGGAGCTGTGCGTTCTGCCCGGGACCGATCACGCGACGTTTTCAGGTCGACCGGAATGGCTGAACCCGATCATCGGCGCGTTTCTGGATCGCTCGCAACAGCCGGCCAGTTGAAGCGATCTCGCGAACTCGCGGGCAATAATGCAGGCCGACATGGGCGAACCCGCATCCGCCCGGGACGGTCGTCACCTGAGCGGCGCATATACGCCGGCAGCGATCCCGAGCGGCCCTCTGCGCAGGAGCCGTGCATCGTTTGCGGGGCACTTCCAGTTGGCTGCGTCGTTGACGTCGCCGCTGCCGGCATATTGGGCCATCGCGGGATACGGGCACAGAGGCATGGTTCTCATTGCTCGACCATGCGGATCGTCATGCTCAAACTTGGTGGCGACGATCGCCGCCGGGGTGCGGCCGGCTTCCACCCAGGCCTCCAAGCTCGCGAGGATGTCATGATCCACTCGCGCGTCGAGAACGTCGGCGCTGAACAGCTGCCCAAAATTGTTGGGGCCGGGGCCGTCGGTGCAATGCGCCATTCCCGGCACCATGTACAGCCGGGCATGCTTCTGCAGGGCTTGCATGCCACCGTTCAGCTTCGCGAGCCCATTGAAGTACTGCACCGTCCGGTAAGGCGTGATGTCCCCGTCACTGAAGCCGTGGTACATGATCAGCTTTCCGCCGTCTCGCAGGAAACCGGACGCGGCTGCCGGGCGCGCGCCGCTTCCCGCAGCCGTCCGCTTGCCGAGCAGCTCGCTGGTCCGATTTGGGACCACGGCATACATGCCTTTCCATCGGTCGCTTCTGCGGTTGAAAGTCACACCGAGCGACTTGCGTGCATCAAAGCTCTTGTCGGCACCGTAGACGATGTACCTCGCCGTCTGCTCCGTCCAGTACCATCCCTCAGGCTGTCCCTCGGGATTTTGGCTCCACGGCTGGGGTGACATGAGGTTGCTCGGCGGCGCAGGGAAAGCCAGCGAATCGACAAGCACATCAGCCGCGTCGGCCCGGGTATTCTCGAAGCCAATATCGCTCGCCGACCAGCCAGGATAGATTGCCTCGCCGGCAGGGTTGCGCTTCGCCGACAGGATTACGCTGAGGGTGTCGATCTGCTCAGGGGTAAAGCACTCGTCGTCATTTTCGCTGGTGCCGCATCTTGGCAAGTCTCGGTACGGATTGAACTCGCATGCTTGCGGGTTTTGGATGAGCCCGTCCCTGACGCCATCCCGGGCATCACATTGCTCCAGGATGATGCGACTTGCCACGATCCATAGGCGACGAGGTAATGCTGCCCCGGGCGAGCGCAGCTCTGCAACGAAACTCGCGAGTGTGGTGGCGAGCTGGTTCGCCATGTCGAATTCGGGGGCGCCTGCGATGATGCCATCGTAGTCTCTCGGATATCGCGTCAACTCGACCATGGCCTCCCGGCCGCCGCCCGAGCATCCCTGAAAATACGAGTGTTTCAATGCGCCTACCGCGTAATATCGCTTGGTGAGCTCCTTGCCGATCACTGTAACCGTGTGAACGGCGCGATGAAAAAAGTCATCGAGGGCGCCTTGGTCGAGCCGTCCGGGAGCCAGCGCAGCCCAGCTCGCGTCGTCCTCCCGCGCGAACTTCGGAACCGCACTGCTTTTCGCAACGTGTCCGTCGTCGGTCGCCCAAACAGCATAGCCCTTGCGCAGGGCTGCAGCGCTCGGCGGGTAGATGACGCCGCAGTTGGTGCCGCAACCCTGGAACATGAATTTTCCATTCCAGATTTCCGATGAGGGCAGTGCCGCGGCGAAATGCGCGGCACGGCGGGGTTTCCAGTGGGTCATCACCGCACCCGCCACAAAACAGAATTCAGGGGTACCCTCGCCCAGTGCGCTGGCCGGCACCAGCCGCACGCCGCTGGCGGTATCCAGTCTCGGATCGGGCGGGTCAAGTGCGCCGCCGGGCCCTATGTCCATTCCCGGCGGCGCGATCTTCTGGATCGCCGCCAGGGTGCAGCCACTGCTTGCCGCGAGCGCTCGTGCCTGACCTAGGCAGACAGCCGCAATGGCGATGATGAGTATTGACCATCCAGCCGGCTGTCTGAGATCGAAGTGCATCGGTGATCGCCCATCGTTCGGCCGGCGTCAATTGTAAGTCTCGAGCGACTCACTCTACCACGCGAGGAGAAACCGTCGCATCGCGGCGATGATGCTCGCCCCGCGCACGGGCACCGGCACTGTTCGAGCGGGTCGAGCTCAACGCGCTGTCTCGCTGCGTCTGAGCACCGCGCCGCGCGCAAGCCGGCGATGCGCTCCGCGATAGTTTGCGGGCAATCCATACGTGTCATGACTTGTTCACATATTCGAAATAGATGCGACACCTGGAAGTGTTCCCGTCTGTCGCTAATCCAACTTCAAGTGCCATCCGGAGAAATCGCATGAAGAAAATCGGAGAAGGGTTCCGAGCGGCAATGCTTTTGGGAACGGCCGTCGCGGCCCTGGCGTTTACAGGCGGGGCAGAGGCACAGAATCAAAGCGAGGGTAGCTGGTGGGGCAGTCCCGCGGCCGGCGACAATCCATGGCCTTACAACAAGCCGCAGCGATCCTCGCCTGTTCTGGCGGTGGTTGGTGATGTCTCCTGCCAGCCGGGCGAGGAGGCGAGCGGCGAGTCTTTGAAGGAGACCTGCACCGACCCGAAGGCCCCCTACACCAGCACTGCTCTGTACCAATCCCAGCAGGCGACCGCGAATCAGATCGAGGCGATGAAGCCTGACGCGGTCGCGCTGCTCGGAGATCTGCAATACCAGGTTGGCCGATATTCGGACTTCGAGAATTCGTACGACTTGACCTATGGCGCATTCAAAATGATCACTCGTCCCGCGCCCGGCAATCACGAGTTTTATGACGAGCACGGCGAGACCGGCGTTGCCGGCTATGGCTACTTCTCCTACTTCAACGGCTTCCAGATCGATACCAGTAATGATGCGAATGAGGGCAAACCTCAGACGACCACGATCCCGGACCCGTGCCCATCGAATCCAGCGTGCGGTCCGGGCTCAACCCCGACCGCTGACCTCACCCCCCAACCGATTCCGCGGGCGGATGGACAGGCGGGGCACTTCGAGTTGGGTGCGAATGGAGGCCAGAACGGAACCGGAGTCGCAGATGGCTGGTACTCGTACAATATCGGCACCTGGCACCTGATCTCCCTCAACATCGAGTGCTCGACACAACCCGGCGGCTGTTCGACCACCGGCGCCTGGTTTGCCGCCGAGCTCGCCTGGCTGCAGAAGGATCTCGAAGAGAACCACTCCGCATGCACCCTCGCGTACTGGCATCAACCCACGTTCAGCGCCACCAACGGCATCAGTCCGGAAGGCTTGGCCGCTCAGGCCTTTTGGCAGCTGCTCTACCAACACGGAGCGGACTTGATCCTCAACGGCCATGACCATCTCTATGCTCGCTACCGCCCTCTCGATCCCACCGGACATCCCGATCCAGAGCGAGGCATGACGGAATTCATCGTCGGCACCGGCGGCGAGACACTCGATCCGGTCGTGACAACCCCCGTGACGAGCGGCTCCGGCGAAACGAACATGGAGGACCCCAGCGGCAACACGAACTTCAACGCAGAGAATCTGAAGGCGGCGACCGGGGACTACTGGGGCGTGATGGCGCTGACGCTCAATCGCAACGGTTATGCGTGGGATTACGAGTCGGCGATGCAGGGCCCGGTGAACAATGGCCAGTGGCCGGTGGCGGCACCGACCGGGTCATACAGCGACAAGGGTGTCGGAACCTGCCACGGACCCGCCAGGTGGTAACCCGATCCCCCTGATCGGCTTAGCCTCGGCCTTTCTTTTCGTCTGCCATCCCCCTGCGCGAGAAATCGCGCAGAGGGATCTCGACTGGCTTGCCATGAGGAGTACGTCGATACGCCTCCGCCCACGCCTCCTTGCGGGCCAGGAGCGTCGCCGGATCGGACAACCGTTTGGCCACGACGAGCCGCTCGAGCGCCGCCAGCCAGTGTTGGTAGTATCGTGAGCCATCGTCGGGTTCACCGCATTCGGCCGCAGCCCTCAATTCGTCGGCAAGTGCCGCGGCCCATTCCCTCCAGCTAAAGTGTCCCTGCGCCGACAGTTGCACCGCGATGGCGAACGCCGTCGCCTGCCAGGCTTCGGCAAACACCGGACTGCCCTCGTCGAGCGGCAAGCTCGGCAGCTCATCGATTTGTATGATTGGCATGCGCTCCTGATCCTGCTCGTTTGGATCCAAGTATCATTGTCCGGTTTTAAATCGCTGCCAAGTACGGTTAAAAAGTCGCAGCTCATCGCTGGTATATACCCGCTCCATTTCAAAGCGTGCGCGCACCTCGGCGGGCGGGTAAATGATCGCATTGTCGCGGGTCGAGGCGGGAAGCAACGCCAGAGCCGCCGCATTGCCCGACGCGAAGCCGATGAACCGGGTGACTTCCGCGGAGACTTCGGCTCGCATCATGAAGTTGATGAACTTCAAGGCGCCTGCGTAATTCGGCGAATCCGCCGGAATGACCATGCTGTCGATGTACAAGGGCACGGAGGCGCGCGGAAAGGCGTACTCCAGCTGGACCTTGGTGTTGCTCTCTTGAGCCATGCGCCGAGCGATCATGGCATCGCCCGAGTAGCCGATGGCAAGACACAATTCGCCGTCTGCGAGCTGTTCGTAGTAGCCTGAGGTAGAGATGCGGCTCAGGTAGGGTCGGATCTCGGCCAATTTCCTCATGACGGCGTCCAGCTGCGCCGGTTCGGCTGAAAGCTCGGGCTGACCGAGATAGCGCGCCGCCATCGGCAAGATGTCCTGCCAGGAATCGAGAATATTGATGCCGCACTTCTGCAGCTTCGCGGCCAGTTCCGTTTTGAAGATCATGTCGAGACCGTTCGACGGCAGCGTGCCGACGATCGCTTTGACCTTCTCGGGGTTGAACATCACCCCGACGGTGCCCCACATCCAGGGAACGGCATAGAGGTTGCCGGGGTCCACCTGGGTGAGCGCTTTCATGATTTGCGGATCCGCATTGCGCGCATTCGGTATCTGGGATTGATCGAGTTTCCTCCAGAATCCCTTGGGTATTTCACGCCCGAGATGCGGCGAGGCGTTCATGGTGACGATGTCGTAGTTCGAGTTGCCCACCGAGAGCGCGGTTTCCGCGGTATCCGGCGAATCGAAGACGGTATAGTTGACGTGAATCCCGGTCTCGGACTGGAATCTGTCCAGGACGGCCGTCGGAAAATAGTCCGCCCAGGCATAGACGTTGACGACGTGCGCGCGATCGGGCGCGGCCCGTACCGGCAAGGCGCAAACGGCCAGCGATGCAACGACGGCGAGCAACGAGCGGCGCGCGACCTTCCTACTCATCAGCGGGGGACCGAGACTCGAGGCGATGCCGCCGGTTCCTGTTGCGTGATGCAGTGAATGCCCCCTCCTCCTCGAAAGAGATCCTTGAGAGCGACCAATATCACAGCTCGGTCGGGATAAGCGAGGCGAAGCGTCTCCCTCACGGCCTCGTCCTCCGCAATGCCGTAGGCCGGTGCAATCACCGCGCCGTTGGCAAGATAGAAGTTGACGTAGGAGCGACAGTTGCCATCCGGCACGGCCGAGCGCGGTGCCTCGGCGATGGGGAGCATTTCGAATCGGCGTCCGCGAGCGTCGGTCTCGGCCTCCAGGACGCGGCGGTTCTCCGCCATGATCGCATAGCGCGGATCCAAAGGATCCGCGACCACTTCCAGCAGGACCGTAGCCGGCTTGACGTAGGCGAGATAACCGTCCACGTGGCCGTCCGTCTCGGTGTCCATGACATCCCCCGGCAACCAGATGACTTTGGCCACCCCCAGCATGGCGCGAAGCTCGGCCTCAGCCTCGGCCTTGCTCCAGCCGGGGTTGCGGTTGGCGTTGAGGACACAGGTCTCGGCCGTGATGAGCGTGCCTTCGCCGTCCGAGAGAAAGCCGCCACCCTCCACGACGAGCGCGGACCGGTAGAGCGGAACCCCGATCCGCTCGGCCAGGCGCGAGCCCAGCGTCGCATCTTGGTCATGCGGATGGTACTTACCACCCCACGCATTGAAGGTAAATGCGGCCGCGGCACGGCTGCCGTCCCGCTTCACGAGGAACGTGGGTCCAGAGTCGCGCAGCCAAGAATCGTCGATTGCCATCGAAACGAGGTTGATCGAATCACCGCACCGCCGGCGCGCGTCGGCTGCATCCACCGGGTCGGCGATCATGGTCAGCGGCTCGTGCGCGGCAATGGCCTGGGCCACGCGTGCATAGTCCTGCCGCGCTCCCTCGAGGTGTTCACGCCAGAGCTCCCGCCGCCTCGGCCATGCCATCCAGCAACCCGCGTGGGGCGCCCATTCGGCGGGCATCGTGTATCCGAGTTCGAGTGGCCTCATCTTCGCTCCGATTCTCGCCATCTCAGCGGCGATAAGTGACGGTGACCCCGACCGTTCGGGGCCGGACCGTGTGGTCGTAGAACAAATCCGATGTAGTCGTGTCCCGGGTATGGAACAGCACGGGATGGGAATCTGTCAGGTTTTGCGCAAAGACGGACAGATCGAGTCCACCGAAGCGCAAACCGGCCCGCAGGGCCAGATTCCTCGTCTGCGGGAGCCCGGTGTAGGTGGGATCGGAAACGCCGTTGTTGGGATCCTGGATCGGCTGAAGTGCCGTTTGCGCCGTCGTGTACTGAAAGTCGAGGCGCAGATAAGGCTTGCGAGCGGCGATGAGCGGAAACGAATATTCGGCCGAGGTGAGAAAAGTCCACGGCGCGCCGGGCAAACGATCGCCGGCCGTCACGACGGGCTGAGCCAGCGCATCTGCTCCGGTGCAGGCGCTCGGGCCGGCGCAGACCGTGCGAGTATATTTTGCATCGACGTGCGCGACCGACACATCCAAGAGCAGCGTCTCGACGGGTCGCATCTGGACTTCCAATTCCCCGCCGACGCTGCGCACCTTGCCCAGGTTCTCGACGAAATTCTGGCCGCATGAGGGCAGGTATACCGCTTGCTGGATATCGTTCCAATCGATGATGAAGGCACTGGCATTGATCTGCAAACGACTGTTCCAGAGCGAGTTCTTGGTGCCGAGCTCGTAGCTCCAGAGTGAGTCGGCCGCATAGATCCCGGGACCGGCGGACAAACCGATCGACGCGAGATCTGGGCCACAGATCGAGGACAGCGGCCCATTGATCCCTCCGGGGCGATAGCCCTTCGCGGCGCTCAGGTAAAGGAGATTGGAAGAGTCGGGTTGGTACGCCACTACCCCCTTGGGCGTGATCGGATTCTCATCGTGGGAGCCCACGGCGGCGAGCGGCGTCAACGGACCCGAGGTCGGCGAGAGGAAGGGTCCGAAGTAAACGAGATCCCCGCTGTAGGAGATGTGGGAAGCCCGCAATCCCGCCGTCAATTTGAGGGCATCCGTCGCCTTGAATGTCGCCTCGCCAAACAGTGCGTATTGCCGATCGATGATCTGGGAAATGGGCTGCGTCAGGATCTCACCGTTTGGGCACGGTGCCTGCGGCGTGCAGAATGGCACCCCATAGGCGGCGCTGAACTCGCTGTTGAGATTCGGATCAAAAACGTGCTCCGTGGTGTTCTCATCGAGATGCGAGTAGAAGAGGCCGGTAGTCCAGAGGAATGCAGCCCCTGAGTCCTGCGATTGGAGCCTCACCTCCTGGTAGAAGTTGTTTTGATTGTCGGCATCGTGTGAGGTGCCGAGATCGCCGACGGGCGGCGGCAACGTCAACCCGAACAGGGCGCGGTCGAATTGAGTGTAGTCCGAAATGGAGTGCTGATCTCTCGAAAAGTACGAGGTATCGGAGGTGAGGCGCGCGAGCGCGGAGTCCCACTCGATTTTGACGGCCGCCAGATAGAAGGGATCGGTGCTCGGGTTTCGCTGAGCATTGCCGTTCTCGAAATCGTTTGCCCCCGGATTGGACAATGAGGGCCAGTAGGCCGAGGTGTCCCCCAATCTCAATTGCTGGTAGTAAATGGATGGCGTGATGGACAGGTGGTCGGTGACGGCCCATTTCAACGCCCCACGCACGACGACGGTATCCTCATAGTTCGAATTCGAGTCGGTCACCGCCCGGGTGGCGTAATCGACATGATTCACCCAGCCGCCGTCCTCGCGAAAAGAGGCGCTCACGCGAAAGCCGAGCGTGTCTGCGACAATCGGGCCGCCCACTGCGCCGCCGATCTCGTAAGTCGCGGCCCCATCCCGCGTGGTCGCGATCTCCGAGCGCGCATACAGAGAATCGGCATGCAAGTCCGGTGCAGGCTGGATGAACCGCACCGTGCCGCCTTCCGATCCCGCACCGAACAAGGTACCTTGCGGCCCGCGCAGTACCTCGACGCGCTCGAGATCGAACAACGCGGGAAACGCATTGAACGAGGTGAAGGAAATGTGGCGGCCTTGAATCGGAGTGTCGTCGATATAGATTCCGACCGTCGAGGTGCCCGCGGTTGAATCGACACCGCGAATGTTGATGTCCGAATCCTCGTCGTTGAAGTTGCCCGAGGAGGTCGTGGCATCGCGCTGGAACGTGATGCCGGGGGTGAGCCTGCTCAGATCATCGATGCTGCGCAGCCCTTGCACGTCGAGCTTCTGCTGGGTGAAGGCCGTCGCACTCACGGCCACATCCTGCAACCGCTCGGCACGGCGCGTGGCCGTCACTACGATTTCCTCGAGGCGGCCGGCATCCGGGGATTCGGTACCCTCGGCGCCGGATGCGACGGCCAAGCACAAGCAGCCCAAGCCGCACAGCATGCCAAGAACCCGAACCGGCAGCCGCGACGATGACCCTCGACCATCCACTCTCGACGGCATGAGCTCTCCCTTCTCAAATGCGCTTGCTCCGCTCGTGATAGAGAAACACCGTGCGATCGATGAGACAAACGAGCAATTCTTGACAATTGGTCTAAATTAATTCATCAATCAAGTGTGGCAAGACCCTCGGTAAGCTTGAGTACCCTGCGCGGGTTCGAGGCGGCATCACGTCTCGCGAGCTTCGCCCTGGCAGCCGATGAGCTGCATCTCTCGCATTCGGCGGTCAGCCACCAGATCAAGCTCCTCGAGGCGGAGTTGGGCCAGCCACTGTTCCGGCGAGTTGGCCGATCGGTGGTGCTCACGGATGCCGGCAAGGACTTCGCCCGCACCGTACGAGATATTCTGCAGCGGCTCGAAGACGGTGTGGTGCGGCTCGCTCCCTATCAGAAGCCGAGCGGCGTCATCCTGTACACCACGATGATTTTCGCGCGTGGATTTCTGCGGCCGAGAATGGCGCTCTTTCGTGGCGCGCTCCCGGACGTGGACCTGTGGCTGGATACGAGCGAGCGCGCGGTCGATTTCACGATGGACGAGGTCGACATCCTCATCACGGACGCAAGCCGGGTCGCGGCACACGGCACGATCGATGCTCATCTGCTCGAGGACGAACGAATCCCGGTAGCGGCGCCGCGCCTGCTCGGCAAGATGGGAAATACACCGCGAGGCGCGGCATCGATCGCAGAATGGCCCTTGCTTCATGACGAGAGCGAAGTGACTTGGCGTCAGTGGTTTTCGCAAATCGGCCGCACCGAGATCGACGCGGTGAGCGGCTCGAATTTCTCCGATCACGCTCTGATGATCGACGCGGCGGTCGACGGGCTTGGTGTGGCGCTTGCGAGCGCGGTGTGCGCGGACCCGCATTTGCGAAGCGGGGCACTGTTGGCGCTCGAGGGGCCACGTATTCCCCAGCCCGCTTACCGTATCCATTGTGAGCTGCGCTCATATGAGGACGAGCAGGTGCGGCGCGTGTACGAGTGGTTCTTGCGCGAGACCGGGGCAAGCCAGCGCGCCAAAACGATCGCCAACGGCTAATTCGGCTCATGCATTTGGTGAATTTTCATCCTTTGCCTCCTCCGCATGGCTTTCTCTACCCTGCAAATACCCACACATCCGTCGAGGAAGATTCATGTCAACAACGCAACCGTCGCGACCGGAACCCGCGGGCCCGGGAGCATCGATGCTCGGCACACCGTTGGCCGCCGGCCTCCGCATGCCGGCCGAGTGGGAAAGGCATGAATGCTGCTGGATGGCATGGCCCAGCCGGGAGGATCAATGGGTCGACGGCCTCGCCGGTGCACAGCGGACATATGCCTCGATCGCACGAGCCATCAGACGCTTCGAGCCGGTGCGGATGGTGGTGGAACCGCATTGCGCGCCCGACGCCCGAGCTCAGTGTGGAGAGGATATCGAGATCGTTGCGCTTCCCATTGATGATCCGTGGATGCGCGATAGCGGTCCCACGTTCCTCTGCGGAGCCGGCGGCGTGAGAGCGGGGACGGCTTGGCGCTTCAACGCTTGGGGCGGGAAAGTAGCTGAGTTCGCGGAGAACGCGCGGCTCGCCCGGCGAGTGCTCAGCTGGGTCGGCGCTCCCGCTTACCAATCGAGCCTCTGCCTGGAAGGCGGCGCCATACACACAGACGGCCAAGGCACCGTCATCACCACGGAATCGGTCGTGCTAAACCCCAATCGAAACCCGGGACTCACCAAGCGCGCGGCGGAGCGCGAACTGTGTGAAGCGCTCGGCGCCAGCAAGATCATTTGGCTGCCGGGCGATCCCGACGGCGTCTTCGTCGATATCACCGACGGTCACATCGATGGGCTTATGTGTTTCGTGAGACCGGGAGTGGTACTGTTCGAGAGTGATCCGAATGCCTCGGGCGCTGCCCGGCAGCTCGCCCGGGATAACCGACGCGCCCTGGAGATCGCGGTCGATGCGGCCGGTCGGCGGCTACAGATCATTTCTATCGACGACGCATTCGAGGTTGAGACACCGCATGAGTTGTTTTGCCGATCGTACGTCAATTTTTATATTGCAAATGGCGGCATCGTGATGCCGTCGTACGGTGTTTCGGGCGACGCTCGCGCTCGTGCGGTGATCGAAGGGAGTTTCCCGGAGCGCGAGGTGGTGCAGATAGACGTCACATACCTTGCGAGCGGCGGCGGCGGGATCCATTGCATCACGCAGCAGCAGCCGGCTTGAGCGCGACCATTACGGCATCCAAGCGGCTGCAGCGTCTCGGGCAAAATCGCGGTACGTTCGCGGTGCGTGGCCTAACAACGTGCTCAGCTTCGTGATGTCCTGCGGCGTCGCGACGGCGCCGTCGCTCTGATACCGCCCCATCATCAGACGCAGATCCAGGGCATGCCATGACGGCAGCGTTGATTTCAGCCTCTGCTCCATCGATGCGAGATCATCGCCGCCGTAACGGACGGATTTGCCGAGCGTCTCGCTCCAGATCGCGGCGAGCGAATCGCCTGTCAGGGCGTCAGGTCCAGCTAGCGTATAGATTTCGCGGCCCAACGGCGAGCGACTGTTCTCGCGGCGCAGCAACTCTTTTGCGGCCGCCTCGCCGATGTCACGGACGTCGACCATGGAGACGCCTTTGGAGCCGATCGGCATGCCATAGACCCCCGCCTTCATGAGGGGATCCTTCAGGCGAAAATCGTTCTGAATGAAGTAAGCCGGGCGCAGAATCGTGGCCGGCAGCTCGAGCGATTCGATCATCCGCTCGACGGTGTACTTGCCGGCGAAGTGCGGAACATCAGCGTACTGCTCGCCCTTGAATACGGACAGGTAGACGATACCCTTCAGCTTGGCCTCGCGCGCGGCGGTCAGCGCCAGCATCGCTTGCGTCAGCTCGTCGGCGACATTCGGGACGAGGAGGAATAATGTGCTGACGCCCTGCAATGCGGCCCGCAGCGAGTCGACGTCGGAAAGATCGCCTCGTATCGGAGTGATGCCGCCGGGCAACTTCGCGCTCTCGGGCGAGCGAGTCAGTGCCCTCACCTCCGCACCTCGGAGGTTATTGATGACTTGGGCGCCGATGGTACCCGTGCTGCCGGTGACCAGAATGCTCATGATGATGCTCCCGTGCGCTGACCAAACCGGCGCGCTGTTTCTCCGCCTCCTCGCTAGCCCTCGGGCTTCGCGGGTGGGTCGGACTGCGATTCGGTCGGCTTCAGCTCGGGCCGCACGAAATCCCGGCTGAAGAAACCACGCCCCTTCTGATCCCCGCGCTCGAACATCCAGCTGTAGCCTCCCGGCGGATTGGAGAGAATCTCCCAGCAATTGTCATCGGCGTCCCAAAAGTAAAAACTATACGAACCGTGTTGATGCTGCGGTTTGCTGATCTTGTGCAATTTCCACAGTTCCGCGTCGCGCAGCACCAGCTGGTAGCACTCATCGACACGCTCGTCGGTTTCCACATCCAGCCCGTTGTGACCGAACATGTCCATCGGGGTCTTGTGCCCAGTCTGGATGCAGGCATAGCTGTGTTGCCCACCAAGCCGAAGCCAGATCGATACCTTGCTCGTCTGCACCACTTCGAAACCGAAGAACTCTTCGTAGAACCGGCGCGTGAACGCGATGTCGCGGCACTCAAGCGTGCCGTGCGAAATGAATCGAATTCGAAGGGTTGACTCGGCCACATCGGCTCCTTATCGCCCAAATGCCCTGAGGGAACGATCCACAAGGACCCTGAGGTCGCGGCAGGTTCGGTCCATCTGCATTTGTATACTACCCTGAGTAGTGTACAATAGCAACTCCTCGATGGAGTGTTGAAACGATGAAGCTGCTCACGATCGATGACACGGCTCGCGGCTCGCCTGGCGCGCTGCTGCGTAATGGCGAAACTCTTCACCTCGCGCGGGCGGCACTCTCTGGCACGATCGAGGCTTGGCTGCCCTCTACGCTTGCGGAGATACTCGCGGGAGGACCTGAGGCGCTCGCGATCGTCGGCGGCGTGGTGTCGAGAGCCGAGCAAGCCTCTGCGCAGACACGCGAGGTCTGGCGTCGTCAGGGAGTGTTGCTCGCGAACCCTCGGCTGTTACCGCCCATTCCGGCGCCTCGCTTAATCGTTGCGGCCGGCCTGGCATACAAGGCTCATTTGGCCGAGATGCGCAGCACCCCTGCTCCCCCTCATCCGACGGCGTTCATGAAGAGCACCACATCGATCTCGGGGCCTGGCGATGTGATTTTTGTTCCGGCACAAGCAAGCGAAGCCATCGACTACGAAGGAGAACTGGCATGCGTGTTCGGCAGGCGTTGTCACAACGTCACGGCCGATGAAGCCCTGACATGCCTCGCCGGCTACACCGCCGCCAACGACTTCTCCGCCCGGGACTGGGCGAAATCGGTCTGGGCGGCGAAAGAGCCCTGGGAAGCCCGTATCACCTGGGAAGTGAACATCATGGGTAAACAGCTCCCCGGCTTCACCGCGCTAGGGCCCGTGATCACCACCACCGATGAGATTCAAGATCCCGCCGAGCTCAAACTGATCACTCGTGTGAACGGCGCGAAGATGCAATCGACACTCGTGAGCGACCTGATCTTTCCCATCGCCGAG
>Ga0335073_10003216_pt1 | contig 22708 bp, 21 predicted proteins | sample Lox_Sample_22_FD_207093 | JGI IMG/M metagenome (GOLD analysis project Ga0335073, IMG submission 207093) | Soil microbial communities from Loxahatchee National Wildlife Refuge, Florida, United States - Lox_Sample_2.2 | ecosystem: Environmental > Terrestrial > Soil > Wetlands | place: USA... | reverse complement strand
CTCGTCGAGTCTCTCACTGATCGCCTTCAGGAAGAGACTCAGCCCGTCGAGTCTCTCACTGATCGCCTTCAGGAAGAGACTCAGCCCGTCGAGTCTCTCACTGATCGCCTTCAGGAAGAGACTCAGCTCGTCGAGTCTCTCACCGATCGCCTTCAGGAAGAGACTCAGCTCGTCGAGTCTCTCACTGATCGCCTTCAGGAAGAGACTCAGCTCGTCGAGTCTCTCACCGATCGACCTCAGGAGGAGATCGAGGGGCGTCAGAAAGAGTCTGGCGTCGTCGAGTCTCTTCCTGGCCGGGCCAATCGACCTCGGTCAGGCGGCCGCGAAGGCCCCGAGGTGGTGCAGCTTGTCGCCCGCCCAGAGGCGGTAGCTGCGCCGCAGCTCCTGCAGGAAGGCATCGAGGCGACCGGTGGCCACGCAGCGCTCGGTCAGGTGGCGGGCGTAGCCCCCGGCAAGCCGGTTCGCCGTCTCGTAGCGCTGCCGTTCGTCGGCCGAGAGGTGCGGCAGGTAGCTGACGTGCCGGAAGAGCTGGTCGCAGAGCCCCCCGACGAGCCGCGCCAGGCCTCGCCCCCAGAGGTGCAGCGCCGCCGCCGCGAACTTGTCCACCTCGCCCTGCACCTCCAGCTCGAGCCGGCTGACCGGGCGGTCGGCCTCGGCCGCGGCGGACAGATAGAGGAAGTGGCTGACCCCCTCGGTGACCGCTGCGAACGAGGGCAGCAGCGAGGTCGCGAGCGACGCGCCGGAGCGACCGTCCGGCTGCACGCGGCGCAGCTCCTGAAACAGCTCGGGGGCGAGGTACAGGCCGACCGAGAGGCCGCCGGGCTCCTCGACGACCAGCAGCTCCTCGGGCGCGGCGGGGCGGCGCCCCAGGCCCAGCAGGAGCTTCTTGCCCATCAGGAAGTCGCGTGCCCGCAGGGCGCTCCCCTCGTCGTGGATGGCCTCGAGCTGCGCCTGGACGTGATCGAGCAGCTCGCCGGGGCTCGCCATCGCTTACTGGACGAACCCGGGATCGCGTCCGCCCTTGCCCGGGATCGCCAGGACGCCCTGCTCGCCCAGGAGCCGCGCCAGCCGCTCGCTGCCCGTCTTGACGTAGCGCTCGTAGAGCCGCACCAGCCCCTGGTTCGTGCGGCCGGCCGTGCGCTCGCTCACCTCGCTCAGGAGGTCCACCAGGCGCAGGAACTTCGCGGAGAGCTCCTCGTAGAGCTGCGCCACCGAGTCGCCCTGGAAGATCTCCGAGAGCGCCGAGTAGGCCCGTCCGCCCATGGCCACGTAGTAGTCCACGTCCACCAGCTTGCCGTCGAGCGAATCGCCGAAGTAGCCCGAGACGTAAAGGGAGGTGTCGCCCAGCCGCTTGAGCTCGCGCACGCGCTCGAAGCCCTGCTGCTCCTGCGCGCGCTTCAAGATGAAGGCGAGCGGCTCCTCGTCGAGCGAGCCGCCGTCCCCTTCGTGGCGGAACAGGTTGTGCGTCTCGAGGAACTCGGCGAGCAGGTTCACGAGGTAGAACTCGGTCGTCTCGGCCACCCGGACCTTCTGGTGGGCGATGGCGGTGCCGATCATGTCCTTGAAGTACTCGCGGAGGCTCGTGCCGGTGAGGATCGGCGGGCGCTCTTCCATACGATCGAATCGTACCATCGGTTTCGAGGTGGGGCAACCCTTCGGCCGACCGTTCCCCCGACGAAAGGCACCGTCTATTCAGGGGCTTGCTCGGCGCGGCGGCGCGCGCGCGGGCCGCTCACTTGACTGGCGCAGGATTCTGCCTATATTGCGCGCGCCATTGGCACTCGGCCTGGTCGAGTGCCAGACAACCCAACCCAGGAAGGAGAAGCACCATGAAGATTCGTCCGCTGCAGGATCGGCTCATCGTGAAGCGCGTCGCCGAGGAGGAGAAGACCAAGGGCGGCATCATCATTCCGGACACGGCAAAGGAGAAGCCGCTCGAGGGCAAGGTGATCGCGGTGGGCAACGGCAAGGTGCTCGAGGACGGCAAGGTCCGCCCGCTCGACATCAAGGCCGGCGATCGGATCCTCTTCGGCAAGTATGCCGGCACCGAGGTCAAGATCGAGGGCGAGGACCACCTGATCCTCCGCGAGGAAGACGTCCTCGGCGTCATCGAAGGCTAACCCTTACCCACGAACCACTGGAGAGAACCCAATGTCGAAGGAAATCGTTTTTGACGTCCGCGCCCGCGAGGCCATCCTCCGCGGCGTGAACACGCTCGCGGACACCGTGAAGGTGACCCTCGGGCCCAAGGGCCGCAACGTCGTCATCGAGAAGAGCTTCGGCTCGCCCACGATCACCAAGGACGGCGTCACCGTCGCCAAGGAGATCGAGCTCGAGAACAAGTTCGAGAACATGGGCGCGCAGATGGTGAAGGAGGTGGCCAGCAAGACCTCCGACGTGGCCGGCGACGGCACCACCACCGCCACCGTGCTCGCGCAGGCCATCTACCGCGAGGGCAGCAAGCTCGTCGCGGCCGGCCACAACCCCATGGAGATCAAGCGCGGCATCGAGAAGGCCGTCGAGAAGGTCGTGGCCGATCTCAAGAAGATGACCAAGACCACCAAGGACCCGAAGGAGATCGCCCAGGTCGGCACCATCTCCGCGAACGGCGACGAGACCATCGGCAAGATCATCGCCGAGGCGATGGAGAAGGTCGGCAAGGAGGGCGTCATCACGGTCGAGGAGGCGAAGGGCCTCGAGACCACCCTCGAGGTGGTCGAAGGCATGCAGTTCGACCGCGGCTACCTCTCGCCGTACTTCGTGACCGACGCGGAGCGGATGGAGGCCGTCCTGGAGGACGCCTACATCCTCGTCCACGAGAAGAAGATCTCGAACATGAAGGATCTGCTCCCCGTGCTCGAGCTCGTGGCCCGCAGCGGCAAGCCGCTGCTCATCGTGGCCGAAGAGGTCGAGGGCGAGGCGCTCGCGACGCTCGTGGTCAACAAGCTGCGCGGCACGCTGGCGACCTGCGCCGTCAAGGCGCCGGGCTTCGGCGACCGCCGCAAGGCCATGCTCGAGGACATCGCCACCCTCACGGGCGGCAAGATGATCGCCGAGGATCTCGGCATCAAGCTCGAGTCCATCACCCTGAAGGACCTCGGCCGCGCCAAGCGGATCGTGGTCGACAAGGACAACACCACGCTCGTCGACGGCGCCGGCCAGAAGGCGGCGATCGAGGCGCGGGTGAAGCAGATCCGCAGCCAGATCGAGGAGACGACGTCCGACTACGACAAGGAGAAGCTCCAGGAGCGGCTGGCGAAGCTCGTGGGCGGCGTCGCGGTCGTCAACGTCGGCGCGGCCACCGAGACCGAGATGAAGGAGAAGAAGGCCCGGGTCGAGGACGCGCTGCATGCGACCCGCGCGGCGGTCGAGGAAGGCATCGTCCCCGGCGGCGGCGTGGCGTACATCCGCTGCCTCAAGAGCCTCGAGAAGGGCGACTGGAGCGAGGGTGAGCGGTTCGGCGTGGACATCGTGCGCCGCTCGCTCGAGGAGCCCCTGCGCCAGATCGCCGGCAACGCGGGCATGGAAGGCTCGATCGTGGTGAACAAGGTGAAGGAGAGCAGTGGCTCCTTCGGCTTCAACGCCGCCACGGGCGAGTTCGAGGACCTGCTCAAGGCGGGCGTCATCGACCCCACCAAGGTCACCCGCTTCGCGCTGCAGAACGCCTCCTCGGTCGCCTCGCTGATGCTCACCACCGAGGCCATGATCGCGGAGAAGCCCAAGGAAGACGACAAGACGGCCGGCGCCGGCGCGCACGGCATGCCCCCGATGTAAGAGGGCGTCTCGTCCAACCGAAGCTCGGAGAGCCCCGGGGGAGAAATCCCTCGGGGCTTTTCTTATGATGGGGTAGACAAGGAGTCCGCCATGCAGCCCGTGCGCATCTACACGACCGATTACTGCCCCTACTGCAAGAACGCGAAGGCCCTGCTCGACCGCAAGGGCGTGCCCTACCAGGAGATCGACGTGACGGGCGACGACGAGGCGCGCGAGAAGCTCACCGCGCAGACCGGCATGCGCACCGTGCCGCAGATCTTCGTGGGCGAGCAGCTCGTGGGCGGCTTCACCGACCTCGACGCACTGGAGAAGGCGGGCAAGCTCGACCCGCTGCTGCAGGGAGGCTGAGCGTTGGCGGAGGGGCCGTTGCGCGCCATACGACTGCGGCGAAGCGCGCTGCTGGCTTGCCTCGGCCTCGCGGCCTGCAGCGGCGTGCAGGTCCACACCCAGACCGCTCCCGGGGCCCGGCTGCCCGCGCGGCTCGTCGCCGTCTACCCCTTCGGGCTGCGCTGGAAGGCGCCGGCCTACCGCGCCTACGAGCTCGGCATGGACGAGGTGGCCGCGGTCCTGGCGGACGGCCGGCTCTCGGCCCTCGGGCCCAGCGAGTTCCACGTGCTCGACTTCGAGAGCGACGCGCTCTTCGCGGCGACCGATCTCTCGGCCGCCTTGCCGGCGTGGCGGGTCGCGCCCGAGGCGGTGCTCGGCCTGCGCGGCTGGGCCGAACGCCGCGAGACGAGCGGGAGCCGCGTGCTCTACGACCAGGCCGGACATCCCGTGGGGCGCAAGCGGACGGCCGAAGTGGAGATCGTCGTGCACGAGGAGCTGCTCGGGGCGCCCGCGGGCACGCTGGCCGAAGCGTGGGCGGTGGTTCCCGTGGATCCCTTCGCCGACCACCCGACCTACGACCCCGACCCCGAGCTGCGGCGCTGGGCCGGGAAGCTCACCCGCGCCGTCCTGGCCGCGGCCGCGTCCCGCCTGGCCGTCGCCGACCCGCCCGAGGACCCCGGCTTCGACGCCGAGCTGAACCCGCGGGACGAGGACGACTTCGCCCTTCCGGGGCGGGCGTCGCTCGCGGAGCTGCTCGCGCGGGCCGACCCCGTCGATCGCGAGGCGGCGCACCTCGACCGCCTCCTCTACTTCTCGCCCGATCTGCCCGGCGCGCGGACGGAGCTGTTCGATGGGCTGCCGCAGGGGCTGTACGTGACGCGGGTGCGCTCGGAGGCGGCGAGGCAGGCCGGGCTACAGGAAGGCGACTTCGTGGCGCGGGTGGACGGCGCGCCGGCCGCGGGCCTCCAGACCGTCCTGCGCGAGCTGGCGCTGCGTCCCGCGGGCACGTCGATCGAGCTGGCGGTGCTGCGCGGCCCGACGCACGAGACGTTGCGCCTGCCCGTGCCCGGGCGTTAGAAACGCGACCATGCCGCTGCCCGTCGTCGGAAAGGCCCACGAGGCGAAGGCCCAGACAGAATTCGTCTGGTTCATCTACGGCTCGTCGCTCTCGAAGCGCGCCTTCGCGGCCTGGGCGCAGGAGCACGGCTACCAGCTGCCCGACTTCTCCGCGGCGTTCCCGGCCCGGCTCGACGGCTACCGGCTGGCCTTCGACGTGATGAGCCGCTTCTGGGGCGGCGCCACGGCGGACCTCGTGCCCGCGCCCGGGTCGGCGGTCGAGGGGATCGCGCTCCCGCTGCCCGGCTCGGCGCGCGGCCTCGTCGATCACAAGGAAGGGGCCATCTCGGGGCTCTACGAGCCGTTCGAGGTGCAGGTGAAACCCCTCGCGGGAGGCGCGCCCTCGGCCGCGATCGCCTACCGCGCCGCCGCGAGCCGGCGGCTGACCGAGGAAGCGCCGCCCTCGGAGACCTTCCTCGAGACGCTCCTCGAGGGCGCGCGCGAGTGGAAGCTCAGCGAGGGCTGGATCGGCTCCCTCGCCGCGCGCTGAACGCCGCGGGCGACCAGCGCACCGGCTCACGGGGCAGCTTCGCGAGCTCGAAGCCGGGGAGCAGGTCGCGCGCGGTGCGGGCGCCGGGGTCGAGCGCGCTCACCCTCGCGAGCTCGCCCAGCGCCTCGCCCGCCGTCACGCCCTCCCGGGCGAGCGCTTCCAGGCTCACCGCCCCGTCGCGCTTGCTGAGCTTCTCGCCCGACGGCCCCAGGATCAGCGGCACGTGGGCGAAGCGCGGCGGCGGCGCGCCCAGCGCCTCGTAGAGCAGGATCTGCCGCGGCGTCGACGAGGCGAGGTCGGCGCCTCGCACGACGTCGGTCATCTGCATCGCGACGTCGTCGACGACCACCGCGAGCTGGTAGGCGAAGGTCCCGTCGAAGCGGCGCACCACGAAGTCGCCCACGTCGCGGGCCACGTCCTGCTCGACCCGCCCGAGGATCTCGTCCTCGAAGGCGACCGTCCCCGCGCGGGTCCGGAAGCGCAGCGTGGGTTGCCGCCCCGCGCGTTCCCGCTCCGCCCGCTCGGCGGCGGTGAGCTCGCGGCAGGTCCCCGGGTAGCGCGGCCCCTCGGGGCCGTGCGGCGCGCTGGCCGCGACGTCGGCGCGCGAGCAGTAGCAGGGGTAGACGAGCCCGCGGGCCTCGAGCCGCCGCAGGGCCTCCGCGTAGCGAGCGCCACGCTCGCTCTGCACGTAAGGGCCGAACGGCCCGCCCACGTCGGGTCCCTCGTCCCAGTCGATCCCCAGGGCGCGGAGCTCGTGGAGCTGGCGCTCGGCCAGCCCGGGCCGCACGCGCTCCCGGTCGAGATCCTCGACGCGCACGACGAACGTCCCGCCCGAAGCGCGCGCCGCCAGCCAGGCCAACAGCGCGGTGCGCAGCGCCCCCAGGTGCAGCTCGCCGGTGGGGCTCGGAGCAAACCTGCCGCGCGTCATCGCCCCAGGATACCGTTGACAGCTCGAAGCGCCGAGGGCTGAATGCCCGCGTGATCGCCGCCGCTCTGGCGCCCCCCGCTCCCTCGACCGCCGGCCGGCGCTTCATGATCTTCCTCCTCTGGTTCGGCGCGCTGGCGACCCTCGCCTACTGGATCGTGTGGTTCGGCATCGACCGGAGCTGGCTCGCCACGGCGGACACACCGTCGTACTACGCCTTCGAGAACGCCTTCCCGCTCGCCGACGGCTGGATGGGCGTGACCGGCGCGCTGGCGGCCATCGCCCTGCAGCGCGGCCGGCAGAGCGCGCTCCTCTGGATGCTCTGCGCCGGCAGCGCGAGCCTCTACCTCTCGGGGATGGACACGCTCTTCGACCTGCAGAACGGCATCTACCGCGTGCACGGCAACCTGGGGAACGTGCTCACCGAGGCCTTCATCAACGTGGGGTGCCTGCTCGGAGGCGCGGCGATCGTCTGGTTCGCCTGGAAGCACCGGCGGCACTTCCTGGCGCTGCCCGGCTGACGCGGGATCGGCCGCGCCGTTCGACAACGCCCGCGCTACGCGAGCGAGAAGAGCTGCCGCATCGAGTGCGTCGCGGTGGGCAGGAACGCGAGCCCGCCGCCCACGAACACCGCGTACAGGAGGGCCTGCTTGCGCGCCGCGATGGGCCGGCCGTGCCTGCCCTCCGCCCGCACGAACCAGGCGACGCAGAGCGCGGCGAAGACGGCCTCGATCAGGAAGGCGAGGTAGGGGGCTCTCAGGTAGAGGCCCAGGCCCAGCTTCGGGGAGCCGTGGCCGAAGATCTCGTGATCGAAGCCGACGACGAAGTCCAGGAGGAGGTGGCCCACCACCATGCCGCCGCACCAGAGGGCGGCGGCACGGTCGCGCAGGACCACGAACACCAGGGCCGCGACCACCACCGCGAGCGCCAGGTTCCAGACCAGGCCATGGCTGTAGACCATGTCCGCGCGCAGGCCGAGGATGCTCACGTCGAGGAACGAGGTGGGCTCGGTGCGCTCGACGCCGACGAGCGCGAGGACCAGCCAGAGCAGATCGGCGAGCTGGGCGCAGACGAGCAGCAGCCAGAACGGTGCCTTCGTCCCGCGCCCGGCGGGGATGAGCGCGGCCGCGCAGTGTCCCATGGTCATCGGCGGCTCGCGCCCACGGCCCAGTTGGCCAGCCAGATGAGTCCGGCATAGGAGACCAGGAGGAAGATGGCAGTCGAGTTCAGGCGGCACCCCCGCGTTGCGGTCGGCGGCCAGCGTACCACGAACGGTTGGCTCCAGCGTCGGTCTTCTCGGTGGGCGGAGTGGGCTTCGAACCCACGACCCTTGCCTTGTAAGGGCAATGCTCTACCCCTGAGCTATCCGCCCGGCGCGACCGGCGGAGGTTATCACGCGGTCGGCCGCCTGGATCCTCTTCGGCGTGACCCGGCGGACGTTCGATCGCACACAGTCGAAAAATTGAAGAAACGGGGCGCGTCTCAGTCTAAGATGCCAGGCTCCACAAGGAGGTCGCCCGCCGTGAAAACTCTTTTTGCCTTGATCGTGCCGCTTTCCCTGGCGCTTCCTGCGTTCGCGCAGGACGACGCCTCAGAAGGTCCCCCGCCGGAGTACGTGCAGCCCGCCCCGGAGGACATCGGGCAGGCCCAGCCGGCTCAACCCGGGGAGATCCCACCGCCCCCGCCGCCTTCGATGCAGGCGCCGGCCGCCCAGCCCGGCATGGCCCCCCCACCGCCCGTGGCGACGCCACCGGTGACGGAAGGGCGCTGGATCTTCAACACCGACTACGGCTGGGTCTACGCGCCGAACGGCGACGGCTTCACCTACTATCCGCCCAGCGGCTACCCCTACACCTACGTCTACGAGCCCAACTACGGCTGGAACTGGATCGTGGCCCCCTGGGTCTTCGGTTCCTACTGGCCCTGGCATTACTACCCGTACAACGGCCCCTTCCTGGGACGGTACGGCTGGTATCACGGTGTGTGGGGCTGGTATCACCCCTGGGGCTACTACCACGGCTACGGCGCCTACTACGGCCCGGGCTGGCGTTCGGGCGTCGTCGGCTTCCGCGGCCGCTATCCCGGTGCGTGGCACGGCGTCTACCGCGGCGGCGTGTACTACGGCGGCGTGTACCGGCGCCCGGAGTACTACCGTGCCGGGCCTGCCTACCGCGGGGGCGCGTACCGGGGAGGACCTGCCTATCGCGGGGGCGAATACCGCGGCGGCGCGCGTCCGGTCGCTCCGGCACGGACCTACGTCCGCCCGGAACAGCGTGAAGCACCGCGCCCCGCGTCGCACCCCGCGCCCCGCCGCCGCTAGCCCCTCCAGCGGTGGCTCGACCTGCGAGCCCCGGCTGATCCCAAGCCGGGGCTCGTGCTCATCCGGCTCGCGGTCGGAGCGGTCTTTCTCACCGAAGGCATCCAGAAGTTCCTCTACCCGGCGGCGCTCGGCGTGGGCCGCTTCACGAAGATCGGCATCCCGTGGCCGCAATTCGCCGCGCCGTTCGTCGGCGACGTCGAGGTGGTTGCCGGCCTCTTCGTCCTCGTGGGGCTGTGGACGCGGCTCTCGGCCTTCGCGCTGCTCGTGGACATCTCCGTCGCGATCGTGACGACCAAGATCCCGATGCTCCTGCACGAGGGCTTCTGGAAGGCGGCCCACGAAGCGCGCACCGACTGGGCGATGTTCTTCGCCCTGCTGTTCCTCGTGATCGCGGGCCCGGGCTCGCTCTCGCTCGACGAGAGCCGGCGGCGCTAGCGCGCGCGCCGGCGCCGCACGAGAAGGACGAGCGCCAGCCAGCCCCAGGCGTCGACGGGCCCCGCGCCGGTGCCGCAGCCGCCGCCGACCGGAGCCACCGCGGGAGGTCCAGCGCGCACCGCGAGGGGCGTCCCGTAGTTGCCGGTGTTCCGCGCGTCGTGGTGGAAACCCTCCCACTCGATCTTCCGATCGGCGCGGCCGTGGCCGTGCCAGGCGAACAGCCAGCCTTCGCGCGTGGGCACCACCACGTCGAGGAGACCGTCGCCGTCGACGTCGCCCACGGCCGGCGTCGCCAGGATCCAGCCGCCGGTGTTCTTCGGCCAGTTCGGCGGCTGGCTGCCGTCCGACCGGAACGCCGTCAGCTCGTAGACGCCGGTTCCGGAGATGGCCTCGTTGCGGCCGTCGCCGTCGATGTCGGCGATGACGTAGTTCATGAAGAACTGGTAGTCCTGCGCCTTCTGCGGGAAGCCGGGCAGCGTCGCCGCGGTGAAGCCCGTGCCCGAGTTCTCCAGCGCGCGCTGCACGCCCCACGCGTTGACCTGGTGGTCGAACGCCTGCCGGATCCCGCCTTTCACGCCGCCGACCGAGAAATCGAAACCGATGGTGCCGTCGACGAAGTCGAGCAGGCCGTCGCCATCGAGGTCGCCGAAGGAGCCGCTGTTCACCGCGCCGACGTCGGGCAGATCCGACGAGTTCGCGTCCGCCCCGCCGCCGTTCTGATCGCCGATGCCCAGGAGCTTGCCGGTCCCGTCGTAGAACATCGGCGTGCCGCCCAGGCCGTGGATCTCGATGTCGTCGACCCCGCCGTCGCCGAGGGGCGCCAGCGCCGCCATGTACGGCAAGCCCACCGCGACCACCGGCAGGATGTCGTTCGTGACCCCTTTGGGATCGATGGGCCAGCCGGGCAGGAACGGTCCGCCGGCGTGATCGTTGCCGTCGGCCCACACGGCGTAGGCGCGACAGTCGGCGGAGCCGTAGGCCTCGCTCGACCCGAGGACGATGTCGGGCTTGCCGTCGCCGTTCACGTCTCCCACGGCCGCCGAGGCCATGAGCCGCGTGTGCTGGTGCTGCACGGTGCTGCCGGTGCGGCCGCCGGCCGGATCGGTCAGCTCGACCGGAAAGCCGGGATACGGCTGGCCGTGCCGATCCCACACGTAGAGCCAGCCGTCCTGCGACGGGGCGATGATCTCGAGCTGCCCGTCGCCGGCGAGGTCGTAGAGCGTGGGGCCGGCGAAGAAGCCCTTCCCCAGCACGTAGACGTCCTGCGACCCATCGGCGCGGGTCGCGTCGTCGAGCCCGGTCTTCCAGTGGCTCGGGTCGGTCTGCACGGGGAAACCCGGGAGCACCTGCCCGCCCGCGTCCCAGGCGTACAGCTCGCCGTCCCAGGTGCCGACGACGACGTCCTCTTGCCCATCGCCGGCGAGGCTGCCCACCGCGACGGTGGCGACGATGGCCTGGGCCGTCCCCTGGGCGGCGCCGCCGCCGGCGTAGGTCGAGTCCCCCGGGTGGGCGGCGATCTCGGTGAGGCCCGCCACCTGCACCGGCCAGCCGGGCAGCTCGGTGCCGTCGGCCCGGATCGCGTGCACGAGGCCGTCGGCGGTGGCGAGCACGATGGCGTCCTTGCCGCTGCCGTCCAGATCCACGAGGTGGGGCGACGATTCGCCCGAAGCGCCCAGGTAGATCGGGAAGCCCGCGAACAGGTCGGGATCCGAGTGCACGAAGAAGCTCTTGCGGAACTGGCCGGGCACGTCGCCGATCTCGCCGCCGTAGTGCGCGACGGCCTGGACCAGCACGGTGGCCGCGAAGGCGTTCGGGTCGGTGCTCGCCTGGCCCGAGCCAGGGATCAACCCCGTGATGGGCGCGGTCGCCAGCCAGCCGTCCTCCGGGTAGGTGAGCCCGGCGTGGCTCTCCACGACCTGGAGGTCCGAGGGCGCGGGGTCGAGCCCGGGGGCGACCGAGACCGTGAAGTCGTAGCTGGGGGCCCGGTTGGCCGCCACGTGCCCCCAGACCTCGACGCGCGGGTGCGCTCCGGGATCGAACGTCTCGAACCAGCGCGGCGCGGTCACGTCGATCTCCGGCGGAACCCGGCCTGCCACCACCGCCTGGACCGCCGCGGCCGCGTCGTTGCGGCCGTAGCCGAACCAGGTGCTCCAGCCGGCGTTCGAGGGAAAGAGCTGCGGGTCGTCGGCGGAGCCCGGCACGTCGATGTTCTCGACGTTCATCCAGAGCAACTGCATCAACTCGGCGGGCGTGAGCGGCGGGTCGCCGGGGTGGCTCTCGAGCTGCGCCGAGATCACGAGGCCGGCTTCTCCGGCGGTGAGCCCGGCCGCCTCGGAGGAGCAGCCGGTGTTCGGCGTGGAGACGTCGAGGTGGCCGCCCGCGTTGGTGCAGTTGTTGTAGCGGATGAACGACGTCGCGTCCTCGGGCCCCTGGTCGTACATGATCGCGTGGGCGACGAGCGTGTGCTCCCAGTTGCCGGGGTAGTTGTGGTGCAGGCTGGTCTCGTCGGCCGCGGAGGCCACCACCACGGCGCCCCGCGCGTAGGCGGCGTCGATGGCCCGCTGCATGAGCGGGGTGTTGTCGAGGGTGCCGAGCGCTTCCTGGATCACGTCGGCGCCGCGGCCGAGCGAGTAGAAGACCCCCTCGGCGAAGTGGTCGCTGTCGCCCACGAAGCTGTCCGCCACGCGGACGGGGAGGAACATGCAGCCCGGGCAGGTCCCCATGGTCTCGATGCCGTTGTTGGCCTCGCCCGACGAATCCGTGCCCTGCTCCGTGCCGTGGCCGAAGCCCTCGTCGTCGAACGGATCGTTGTCGTTCCAGAAGAAGTCCCAGCCGCAGATGTCGTCGACGTAGCCGTTGCCGTCGTCGTCCTTCTGGTCCGAGAAGATGGCGATCAGGTCCTCGGGATCGAGCAGGCCGTTGCCGTTGGTGTCGCCGCGGCACCCGGGGTTCGAGGGGCAGGCGAAGCCCGTGATGCGCGGGTCGGTGACCGTGGCGATGAGCGGCTGGTCGTGGCCGCGGCCCGAGGTGTAGTCGAGCACGTTGAAGACGCCGTCGCCGTTGCAGTCGTACGAAGGGCAGTCGGTGCCGTCGGCGTGCCTCGGCTTCGGCAGCTCCCCCTGGTTCAGGTAGAACTTGTTCACGAGGTCGGGTTCGCTCCAGAACACGCCGCAGTCGTGGCTCGCGATCACCACGCGCGGATCGCCGGGCGTGACGGTCCAGGCCACGTCCTCGCTCATCCCGGAGCCCTGCATCGTCGCCCGTTCCGTCGCGTCGAGCGTGCGCGAGAGCTCCCAGGGGATGCTGCTCGGGTCTCCGCAGGGATCCGGCGTGTCGGGGGGATAGAAGCCCCAGAGATCCCAGCGCCCCCCTTGCGGCCGCAGGACGGTCTGCCCCTTCAGCGGGCCGCTGGGGCACACGCCGGGCGCCACGTACCCGTAGCCGGGATCGTCCGGCCAGTTCGACGGCAGCGCGAGCTGCGCGCGCGTGGCGCTCTTGTTGGGCCACGCGGGGTTGACGGCGAGGGCGGGCAGCGCCGCGAGCGTGACGAAGAGAGCGGCCGCGGGGAGACGGAAGCGCATGCGCGCCATGGTGGCGCCGCGGCCGCTCCGGGTCAACGGCGCAAGCGAAAGGCCCGTTTCTTGACGCCCTCGTCGCCCAACACCTATTCTCGACGCCGTCCACCGCTTTCGCGAATCCGCGCGCATGGCCGCGCCGTAGCGGAGGGTGAGAGGGCCTCATGAAGATCCACCAGATCCTCGTCCTCGCCGCACTGGTCGCCTGCGCCACCGCCAAACCCAAGCCTGCGCCCGCTCCGGCAGCGCCCGCGCCCGAGCCGCCGAAGAGTCTCTACGAGCGCCTCGGCGGCCAGGCCGGCATCGAGGCCGTCGTCGGCCAGCTGGTCGCCAACGTCGGCGCCGATCCCCGCATCAACTACTTCTTCGGCCTCACCGACATTGGCGGCCTGCGCGACCACCTCGTCGCGTTCGTGTGCGTCGCCAGCGGCGGCCCGTGCCAGTACCGCGGCCGCTCCATGGGAGAAGCCCACCGCGGGCTCGGCATCACCGGCGCCCAGTTCGACGCGCTCGTCGAGGACCTGGTCAAGGCACTCGATCAATTCCACGTGGGCGAGCGCGAGAAGGGTGAGCTGCTCGCCACCCTCGGCCCCCTGAAACCCCAGATCGTCGAGGCCCACTAGGTGACCGGCGGCGCCCCAGGCGCGGTGGGGGCGACGGCCCTCTCGCCGAGCGGCCCCACGCCGCTCGCGCTCGGGCAGGAGACGCCGGCGCAGGGCGCGCTCGCGGGCAAGAGCCTCGGCCACTTCCACGTCGAGCGCTTCCTCGCCGCGGGCGGCATGGGCGAGGTCTACCGGGCCATCGACACCTCCCTCAACCGTCCGGTCGCGATCAAGACCCTGCAACCTGCGCTCGCCGGCAACGCGGAGTTCCTGCAGGCCTTCCTCACCGAGGCGCGGGCCCAGGCGAACGTCGTCCACCCGCACGTCCTGCAGGTCCACTACCTGGGTCGCGGCGACGACGGCCAGCTCTTCATGGCCATGCAGCTCGTGGAGAACGGCAGCCTGCAGGACGTGCTCGACCGGGGCGAGACGCTCTCCTGGCAAGACGCGGCGCGCCACATGCTGGGCCTCGCGGAGGGATTGGTCGAGGTGGCGCGGGTCGGCATCGTCCACCGGGACATCAAGCCCGGGAACCTGCTCGTCGATCGCTACGGGGAGGCCCACCTCGGCGACTTCGGGCTGGCGGTGGGCGGCGCGGAGCTGCCGCCGATGCCGCTGGGCATGCCGGCGCCTTCGAGCCCGGCCACCGCCTCCGTGGCGGGAACGCCGGAGTACATGGCGCCCGAGCAGGCGCGCGGCGAGCCGCTGGATCAGCGGGCGGACATCTACGCGCTGGGAGGCACCTTCTACCAGCTCCTCACCGCGCGGACGCCGGTGGCGCCGACCACCGACCTGGCGGCGCTGGTGCGGGCGCACCTCGGACCGCCCCCGCCCCCCGTCCGCGCGCTGCGCCCGGACGTCCCGCGTGATCTGGCGCGGGTCATCGACCGCTGCCTGGAACGCGACCGCAGCAAGCGCTTCGCCACCCACCAGGAGCTGGTGGTCGCGTTGCGCCGCGCCCTGCCGCAGCCCGTGGTGCCGGCGAGCCCGGTGGTGCGGACATTCGCGTGGGCGCTCGAGGCGGCGCCGCTGGCCCTGCTGGTCCGCCTCTGCCTGGGCATGATGCCCTGGCTCCCGTTCGCCCTGCACCTGACCGCGAGCCTGCTCTCCGTCGCCGTCCTCGGGGCGACCCCCGGCCAGTGGCTGGTGCGCCTGCGCCTGCGCACGACCGGCGACGCCGAGGTTCCGCCGGCACGCAGCCTCGCCCGCTTCCTGCTGCAGTTCGGCTGGGTCCTGCCCCTCTCCTACTTCCTGCACGCGGCCTTCGAGGGCTCCCGCGCGGCCGACCCGCTGGGCTGGGCGGCCATCGCGCTCGCGATCCCGGCGCTGCCGGGCGCGCTCGCCGCCCTCTTCGGTCCGCGCCGTGCCCTGCACGATCTGCTGAGCGGAACCCGCGTACTCGTCGACACGAGGTGACCGATGCTGACCGTCCTCTGCCACGCCGTCCTGCTCCACGCCCTCGGCGCCGCCGTTCCCCTGACCCTCGACCCGAGGCAGCCGGCCGAGGTCCGCTTCACCGTGGACAGCCCGCTCGACGAGATCGTCGGGGTCTCCGATCGGGTCTCGGGCAGCGCCACGTTCGACGCGGCGAGCGGCATCGGCAGCGGCAAGATCGCCGTGGACCTGACCTCGTTCCGCACCGGCATCTCGCTGCGCGACGCGGACCTGCGCGACCAGTTCTTCCAGGCGGACCAGTATCCGCAGGCGACGCTCACGATCGACAAGCTCGACCCCGCCGTGGCCGGGCTGCTGCTGCCGGGGCGCAGCGTGCAGGCGGACGGCGTGGGGTCGCTCTCGCTGCACGGGGTCGCGAGGCCCGTGCGCGTGCCGCTGAAGCTGCAAGCCGGCTCGGAGGGCGGGCGGATCCTCTTGCTCGCGAACGGAACCTTCGAGGTGCACCTCTCCGACTTCGGTATTCCCAGGCCCAAGGCGCTCTTCCTCAAGCTCGGCGATCACGCCCGCGTGGAGATCGCGCTCTCGTTCATCGGGCCGCCCGCCGACTCCTCGCAGCCGCCCCCACCGCCCACCGCCATCCCGGCGCCCGCGCTCTTCCGGCCGGGCGTCTTCGTGCCCGTGGCCCACGCTCCGAAGGGACACAAGGGCAAGCCGCGCTTCGAGTTCGCGGAGAGCACGCCCGAGGGCCAGGGCGAGCGGCTGCTGCACGACCCCACCCTGGGCGGGCCCGGCAACGTGATGACCTGCGGGTCCTGCCACGCCACCGACGACGAGGTCGCCTCCGGCATCGTCACCCGCGAGGGAATCGTGAAGCCCGTCCCTTCGCTCTTCGACGCGTCCCGGAGGCCGCAGTTCTGGCAGGGCCTCACGCACGACGTCGTCCAGGCCTCGGAGTTCTGCGTGAAGAACTTCATGCTGAACCCCGACGGGCTCACGCGCGAGCACCAGGCGCAGCTGCGCGCCTACCTCGACAAGGACAGCCCCGACGACGCCGCCCCGGCGACCGACTTCGCGGCCATCCTCTTGACCCGCCGGACCGGCCTCTCGAACCCGGTGCAGGGCGACCGCAAGCGGGGCGCCAAGCTGCTCGCGCGCTACTGCGAGTCGTGCCACGCGGTGGGGAGTGCGCGGCCCCCGCTCACCCCGGGGCTGTACGAGCCGGACTACCTGGTGCGGCGCGTCCGCTGGCTGCGCGGCAAGGACGACCACCAGATGCCGCTCTTCAGCCTGGACCGGCTGCCCGACGCGGAGCTGCGCGACATCGTCACCTACCTGGCGGGCGACGAGAGCAAGCGCATCTTCCACCGCAAGCACGCGACGGCCAGCAACCCCTAGACGGCGTCACAGACGCTGCGCGAGGCCGCAGCGGTGCTCGCGGCCCCGGTGCACCACGCCCACGCGTTCGAAGCTCGCGCCCCGGCCGAAGGTGGCGTGCGCGAGCGACGAATCGGTGACGTCGATCTCGGCGTGCCGGCGGTACGACGCGGGCCGCTCCTCCCAGGGGATCTCGTACAGCGAGCCGTGCGCGCGGACGATGAGGCGCCGCGGAGGCGCGGCCGCAACGGGTTCCCCGCACGTCGCGCCCAGATGCAGCGAGAGGCCCGAGGCCGTCACCGTCACGGCGCAGCTGGCCTCCGCCTCCGCGGAGTCGAAGCTCGCCCGCCGCACCGGGTAGCGCACCAGGGCGCGCCCGGCCCAGGCCACGAAGGGGTGGTCGAGATCGCAGGCGCAGCCGAACCAGGCGGGCCGCCCGTCCCAAACGATGCCGACGCGCCAGAGCGCCTCCCAGTAGTCGAAGCGGGGAATCGGCAGCAGCGGGCCGCGCAACGCATTCATCCGGAAGATCAGGAGGGAGGCGACCGCCCGGTTCTCCCGGGTTTCCAGCACGAGGCCGTCCTTGGTGAGCTCGCGGGCCGTGTCCTGCGGGAGGCTGCCCGACAGCTCGACCGTCAGCGCCTCGGTGCCGTACAGCTCGACCATCTCCCCCTCCCGTCAGACGCGCAGCGGCTCGAACCCCGCGTCGTCGCGGAAGGGCGGGACGCTGAGCTCGTCTTCTTCCTCGCCACGCCGCCAGGTGACGCACACCTCGGCCGCCTCACGGCCCTGCCCGTAGCGCGCCACGATGCGGGAGGCGAGCACGCGCTCCTCGAAGACCGGCTCGCCCTCCACCAGCGCCAGCGGCCCCATGTGTCCGCGCGCTTCGAGTCGCCAGCGGCGGCCGTCGGCGTAGCGCTCGAGCACGTGGTTCTCGCCCTCGGTGCGGCCCACCACGAGCTTCACGCTCTGGGCGATCCGGAAGTGGCGGCCGGTCGCGAGGAGCACGATCTCGTCCTTCTCGATCTTGCGCACCTCGCGGTGATCCAGGAGGTCGTGGAACTTGCGACCGAAGGCCTCGTCGGTGAGGAAACAGCAGCCGCCCGCCGGCTGGGGGTAGTCCACGACCTCCAGCTTCTCGGCCAGCTCCATCTGCGGCGTGCGGCCGCGCCCGCTGATGGCGAGCAGCCGCTCGCGGTCGACCTTGCCCTCGAGCTCCGGGATCGTCGGCGGCAGGAGCTTCGCCGACAGCGGCCTCAGCAGCCGGCCCGACAGGCCGCTCTGCTTCTCGATGATGGCGAGCGTGTCGCGCCGCTGGCTCTTGGGCCGCTGCCCCAGCACCTCGCCGGTGAAGACGAACTCGGCCCCCTCCCGCTCCATGATCTCGCGGGCCCGCGCCATCATGAAGATGCGGCAGTCGACGCAGGGGTTGGCGTTGGCGCCGTAGCCGTAGCGGGGGTTCGCGACGATGTCGAGGTAGCCGCTTTCACTGATGTCCACGAGCTCGACCTCGACGCCGAGGTCGGCGCCGGCCCGCAGCGCCTCGTTGCGGGGGATCTTGCCGTCTTTCTGGCGGCCGCCGAGGCGTCGCTGCGTCTCGGTGATGCAGAAGCCCGTGTAGAAGTTGATCGCCTTGACGTCGATCCCCTGCCCCTGCATGAGCTTGAGGGCGAGGGTCGAGTCGAGTCCCCCCGACAGCATGCCGATCGCGCGCGTGGCCATGGGTCCTACCCGCGCGCCTTGCGCACCCAGGCGCGCAGCTCGCCGCCCTCGCGGCGCAGCTCGAGCAGCTCGTGCCGGGTCGAACGGCACCAGGCGGGCATGTCGCTCTCGATGCCCGGGTCGGTGCCGAGGACGAGCAGGACCTCGCCGGTCGCCATGGCCCGGACGGCCTTCGCCGTCTCGATGATGGGCACGGGGCAGAACGTCCCGCGCGCGTCGAGGAGGCGCGCGTGCGCGAGAACTGTCGGGTCCGCCGGCATGGGGGCCGCATCTTAGTCGCGCACCCCCGGCGGCTCAAGCGGCCGGCCTCCGTCGCCTGGCGGGCGCGCGACCCGCGGGCCGGCCGGAGTCGCCGCCGGAAAGCGGGCTATCGCGCGCCCGTGCCCTTCGCGACGACCAGCCGGCGGAACAGGACGAGCAGCTCGGGATCGAACTTCTGCCGCGCCTCGTACCACATGACCGCGAGCGCATCGCGCGGCCGATAGGCACCGCGGAAGGGGCGGTTGGAGGTGAGCGCGTCGTAGACCGAGCAGATCGCGAGCAGGCGGGCGAAGAGCGAGAGGCGTGGCCCGGCCTCGACGCTCCGCACGCGGCCCTGCCCGTCCCGCAGCGCGGTGCCGAAGTCCAGGGCGCTCTCGCGCACGGCGACGAGCCGCCCCAGGGCCGGCTCGTCCGTGGCGGCGGCAAAGAGCGTCCGGAGCGTCTTCAAGTGGGCGCCCGGCAGCAGGCGACGGTCGTCGGGCGAGAGGGGCCCCGCCACGCGGCCGAAGCCCTCGGGCAGGGTCGCCTTGCCGAGGTCGTGGCAGAGCGCGGCGATGCCGAGGTCGCGCAACTCGGGCCGGCCGAGGCCCAGCAGGTGTCCGAAGCGGATCGCCAGCACGGCGGTGTTGACGGCGTGGAACACCAGGTACTCGTCGTCCGACTTGAACGGCCGCAGAGTTCCTGCGCTTGCCGCGTCCACCAGATCCTGCACCGCGGGCCCCGCGCCCTCGAGCGGTGGTGGCTGGCCGGCCGCGAGCGCCCGGTACGCCTCGCGCGCGCACAGCACTGCCCGCGCGTAGGCGAGCACCGCCGGGTCCCGCTCGGCGGCCGGGCGGGACGAGACCGGCGCGCCCCCCGCGTCGTCGGTCTGCTCGTGCAGGTCGGTCCAGGGCACGATGCGGATCGACGTCAGCTCGTGGCCAGGCATGCCGGCCTCGGGGACCGCGCCCTTCGATTCGCTCGAGAAGTGCCAGACGAAGCGCTGCAGCTCCGGGATCGTCACCGGCGCGCCGATGGTGAAGCCGCCCATCGAGCGGCCCTTCATCTCGGCGATCATCACGCGCAGGTTCTCCCGGCTCGCCAGGTCGACCCGCACGAGCGTGCCGTCGACGTAGAGCGAGTTCTGCGCGAGCTGGAACGTCAGCGGCCGCTTCAACGCGAGCCCCTGGTTGATCAGCGTCTCGAGGGCCTGCAGCGGCTTGCCGAAGATCGAGTTGTCGGGCGCGTACATCTTGGCCGCACGCATGAGCATGAGCACCGCGCCGAAGAGCTGGCGGCCCAGCTTCTCCTGGGCGTCGTCCGCCTTGCCCGGCGCAGCTCTGGTCTCGTCGGCCATGCTCAGCGTTTCCCCCGGAGGGCCTGCTGGATGTCGTGCATCGCCTTGCGCGCCGGCACGAGCACCTCGGGCCCCTCGGCCGCGCCGCCCTGCACGAACGCCTCGAGCAGCTTGAACGCCGCGATGGAGCCGCTCTCGGCGAGCGCGGCGATGGCGAGGAGCTTCTCCTCCTGCGCCGCCTTGCGCCCGAAGAGCCCCGCGCTCTTCTGGAGCACCCGCGCGAGGAAGCCGAGCGCCTCCGGCTGCCCCGACCAGCCGAGGGCCGCGTACACCGCGCCCCGTTCCTCGGCCGTGCGCTTCCCGAACTCGGGCGCCTGCGCGGCCTTCTGCAGCTCGCGCGCGCCCGCCGCCGGATCGGCCTCGACGAGCGCTCGGGCCGCTCGACCGCGCACCAGCGGGCTCGGATCGGCCAGCGCGCTCGAGAGGAACGAGCGCACACCGGGGGTCTGGCTCGAGACGAGCACGTCGAGCACCTCGAGGCGGACGTCCGCGCTCCTGTTGTGCATCGCGCGGGTGAAGAAGCGCGCCTTGCCAGCCAGCTCGAGCTTGTCGAGCACGTAGAGCGCGTCGTGGACGGCGGTCGGGCTGTCGCCGTCGAGCTGCGCCTCGAAGAGCGCGGGGTCCCCACCGCAGAGGGCGGCGAGCGCGTCGCAGGCGAGCCGCCGGTTCTCGGGGGTCGCGAAACCGGCGAGCGCCTCGAGCAGCGTGGGCAGCACCCTGGCGGGCGGCAGCGCCGCGAGGTAGCTCCGCAGGGCGTCCGGCCGCGCGACGGGCGGACCGCGGAGCAGCTCGAGCAGCGGACCGAGGTGGTCGGGCTCCGTGAGCCGCTCCAGCAGCGACGCCCGCGCCTCGGCCCCCGCCGGGGCGGCGCCGATGGAATCGAGGAGCCGCAGCGCCGCGTCGGCTTCGCCGCGTGCGAGCAGCGTGTCCGCGAGCCGCAGGATCTGCTCCCAGAGCCCCTGCGCGTTGGCGGCCATCTCCTCGGGGAGGAGCTGCACGAGCAGCTCCGCGAGCTTGCTGAAGACCAGGCGGCCATCCTCCGCGAGCTCGTCCTGGATCCGCTTCGCCAGCTCGGCCGTCAGGCCCTCGGCCTCCCCCCCGAGCGTCACGGGCTCGATCCCCTGGAGCTCGGCCGCTTCGGCCTCGATGCCGGGATCGACCGCGGCGAGCTGCTGGCCCAGCCCGGCGACGAGGGCGTCGGCCGGCGAGGTCTCGCCCCCCTCGCTGCCCCCCTGGCCGCTTTCCACGCCCAGGCCCTTGACGGCGACGTAGCCGACGTGCGGGAGCGCAGCCGCCCACAGCGCGGCCTGCAAATCGGCGCCGCGGCGGGCGCCCCCTTCCCCGGCGGCGATGAGCGCGAAGGAGACCAGCTCGTCGAGCGACACCTCGGGACGGAAGACGAGCTGGCGGATGCCGTCGCGGTAGAGCTCCTGCGCCAGCGTCTCCGGCGTGCCCTCGGGCAGGAGCGCCTCGCCGTGGAGCGAGAGCCGCTCGGGCTCGACATCCAGCGCCAGCGGCGCCCCGCCGAGGCAGACCCCGAGGAGCTGGTGGGCCTGCGCAAGGAACTCGGGGAAGCGCTTGGGGTCGTGCCGGTAGACGGCGAGGCGCTTCAGTCCCTTCAAGAAGCTGCCGAAGAAGTCGCGGGCACGCGAAACCCGCGGGTCGGTCTTCGCGGGCGCAGCCGCGTTGTCGTCGGGCGGGGCCACCCCGCTTCGAATGTCCCACACGCGCCCCGGCAGCGGCAAGGCGAGCTGCCTCCGGCGTCCCCTGCGCGCCGGGCCCAAGATCGAGTCGCTGGCCTTCGACCTCGCGTTCGGTCCAGGCCGGTGCTCCGGCCAGGCCGGGCCGACGCCACGCGGACGGCACGCGGGACTGATCGCGGAATCAGGCGGCGGGGGCGATGCCTTCGGCCGAAGCGGCTTCCGCGGGACGCTCGATGGCCGTCCCGGGCAACACGCGCAGCTCGTGGCCGCGCCAGTCGACGGTGTCGGTCACCAGACCCGCGAGGAAGCACGCGAGGACCGCCGCGTCCTTGACCGCGAAGAGCCAGAAATCGCGTGCGGCCAGCTCCTCGCCCGAGAGCGCCTCGACGCTGCCCGCATCGACGAGGAGCTTCGCGAGCCACAACCCGGCGGCCGCGGCGAAGGACCAGGGCACCGGGGAGATCAGCGCCCCGGCGACGGCGAACAGCAAGGGGTGGAGCAAGACCTGGCAGAAGTAGACGGGCGTGCCCACGCCCTTGCGCTGCAGCACCGCCCACCGCTGGTAGCGCTTCGCGAAGTCGCGAAAGCTTCGATCCACGGTGACGTTGGTGACCGGCCGATGCGCCAGGGCGACGCGCTTGCCCAGCTCCTGGACCACCGCCCGGCCCATGGCGAAGTCCTCCGCGAGGACGTCGGCGAAGGCAGCGAACCCTCCGATGGCCGCGAGGTCGGCGCGGTGGAAAGCCATGGACTTGCCGACCACGTAGGTCTTCCCGGCGACCCGCGCGGCGGAGACGATGCCGGCCGAGATGCCGGTCGCGAGGTAGAGCGCGTCGAGGCGGGAGCCCAGCTTGACGGCGCCGACTCCGCGGATCGCGTGGGTCACGAGGCCGACGGTGGGATCCTCCAGCGCGGCGGCGATCTCCTCGAGGTAACCGGGTTCGACGCGCACGTTGGAATCGCTGACCACGAGGACGTCGTGCCTGGCCGCCTGCGACAGCGTGACCAGCTGGTTGATCTTGGGGTTCAGGCCGGCCTCGCCGCGCTGGAGCACCACGCGGAAGCGGTCCGGCCAGCGCGCCTCGGCGGCGCAGGCGACCGGGTAGGCGAGGTCGGCCGCGCTCGCGACCCCGAGCAGGACCTCGTAGTCGGGATAGTCGAGGGCGGCGAAGCATTCGAGGTTGGGCCAGAGATCGTCGTCGAGACCACACAAGGGCTTCAGGATCGAGACGGCCGGGAGCCTGCGGGCGACCTGCGCCGGCTCTTCGAGCTGTCGCCGGAGCGAGGCGGACTGGATGGCGACCAGGACGACCCCGGCCAGCGCCAGGGCGAACAGACAGAGGGTCAGCGCCG
>Ga0335073_10003214_pt1 | contig 22712 bp, 21 predicted proteins | sample Lox_Sample_22_FD_207093 | JGI IMG/M metagenome (GOLD analysis project Ga0335073, IMG submission 207093) | Soil microbial communities from Loxahatchee National Wildlife Refuge, Florida, United States - Lox_Sample_2.2 | ecosystem: Environmental > Terrestrial > Soil > Wetlands | place: USA... | reverse complement strand
TCCCATTCACCAGGGCCGTGTTCGGCGGCGTTTCTGGAAGTTGGGCCACTTGGCATAGCGCGGTTGCGATCGTGGCAAGCGCAAACGCTGTCGAAATAATCAGAAGTCTGAAAGCGCGATGCATGGGGCATCTCCTCAATGAGCAAGGTCAGGGCATTAGCAAACCTCAAGGGCAGCTTCACATCGGTTACGACGTTCGCAGAAGCACGGGACCGCACCAAACCGCACGTGCGTCTTTGGATCAATGACTTAACGGCTGCCATCAAGCCTGTGGTATCGTGTTCGCGTCATGGCTGAGCCAGTCACCGACCGTGACTCTGTCGCGGCGGAACTCGAGCGAGTGCTTGCGAGCCCGGTATTCGAGACAGCAGGGCGCTCGCGGTCGCTGTTGAAGTTTGTGGTCGAGGAGACGTTGAGCGGCCGGGCCGATCATCTGAAGGAGTACACGATCGGGGCGGAAGCGCTGGATAAAGGGCCATCATTCGATCCCCGAACCGATCCGATTGTGCGGGCTGAAGTGTCAAGGTTGAGAAACCGGCTGGAGCGCTATTACGCGGCGGAAGGACAGACTGATCAGGTCATCATCTCGCTTCCCAGAGGGACTTATATACCACACTTCCTGAAACGTAATGAGAAGGAAGTCGAGACCCAACCAGCGGAGAAACCGCCTGTAGCAACGAGCAGATTTCCCTGGTTCGTCGCCGCCACGGCAGTTGTGGTCTGCGCATTTGCAGCGGGGGTGATCTTCCCGTGGCATCCGGCGCGGAAGGCAGAACGCCCTGTCACCGAATTGAACGTCGAACTTACGTCTCGGGGCCCAGTTGGCGGCGAAGTTGGACCGAGCATTGCCTTATCTCCAGATGGAACCCGAATCGCTTTTATCGTTTCCGGGGCAGATGGAGTGCCGCACCTGCATTTTCGCCGTCTGGACCGATCGGACGAGACAGAATTGCCGGGAACGGAGGGAGTCCGCGGCCCGTTCTTTTCTCCAGATGGATCCTGGATCGGATTCTGGGCGGCGGGCAAGCTCAAAAAGACGAATGTCGATGGCGGCTCTCCCGTTGTGCTTTGCGACGCACCTGACCTTCTGGGAGCGGGTTGGGGAGAAGACGGACAGATTGTCGCTTCTTTCGGCAGTCCGAAGCTTTTCCGGGTCTCCTCTGCCGGCGGGACACCGACCGCGATACTCGATCTGTCGCAACAAATGCAAATGCCCGCCTGGCCGCAGGTACTGCGCGGCGGAAAGACCGTCCTATTTACAACAATCAGTTCGTCAGGGCCGGACCAGTCGAGCATCGAGTCCTTTTCTTTTCAGACTGGCAAAAGGACGATGTTAATCGCCGGCGGCACGTTCGGCCGCGCATTCGGCGACTCGTACCTCACCTATGTTAACCAGGGAACGCTCTATGCTGTGCGGTACGATGCGGAAAAGGCCCAAGTTCAGGGCTCTCCTCTTCCGGTACTCGGAGGGGTCGCCTATTCGCCGACGTTCGGTTATGCGGAAGCCGACTTCTCCAGAACGGGGGATCTTCTTTTTCGTAAGCACCGCGACAACGATGTCATCGCGCAGTGGATTGATCCGTCGGGCCGAGGCGCGCCGATGATTTCGAAACCGGGCAACTATTTTTGGCCGCGACTGTCCCCCGATCGAAAGCGCCTGGCGATGTCCGTCATCGACAGCGGTGAAACCGCGGTGAACATCTATGAGTCCGACTCCGAGAGCTTCTCACGCATTCAATTGTCCTCGGCTCCCTGTCTTTCGGTGTGGGCTCCGAACGGCCGTTTTCTGGTGATGGGATGCAGGGGAACGATCGTGTGGGTCCGGGCCGACGGAACCGGAAAACCCCAGCCTCTACTGGAGGGCAACACCATCCAGGTGCCGTGGTCCTTTTCGCCCGACGGCTCGCGGCTGGCATATCACGAGCTCGGACCATCCAGCGGTCTGGACCTCTGGACCGTGCCGGTTCATGCTACCACCAGCGGACTCACGGCAGGCACTCCGGAAGTATTTCTGAAGACCCCCGCCTTCGAAGCCTATCCGACGTTTTCGCCGGACGGCCGCTGGATCGCGTACGGGTCGAATGAGTCGGGCACCTGGGAAGTGTACGTGCGCGCCTTTCCCGACAACGGACACGCAGTGCGGGTTTCGAATGCGGGTGGTCGCATTCCGTTCTTCTCGCCGTCCCGCAACGAGTTGTTCTACCGGACCGATAGCCAACGGATCATGGCAGCGACGTACTCCGTCGAGGAAGGAGGGTTCGTGGTTCACTCGGTTAAACAATGGTCTCCGGTGCGTCTGGCCGATACAGGCGTCTTTGCGAACCTTGATCTCGACGGGCGCCAGAATCGCTTCGTCGGCCTCGTGACAGCTCCAGGAGCTGATGAGGATGCTGATCATCATGTCATGTTCATTCAAAACTTCGCGGAACGCGTGCGGATGCGACTCGCCTCAAGCGGGCGTTAATTCATCTATGCTCGATGTGAACTGTTGCGTACAGGGCTTACCGCAATTCGACTGTCCTGACGGCGAACAAGCGTCCGAATCGATCGTTTACCGGCTCTTCAAGGTTCTGTTTGCATCCAAGATATCGCTCGGTGGTGAGTACCGACGCGTGTCCAAGTAGGAACTGGATCTGTTCGATTTCGGCGCCCGCGACATGGAACGCCCTGGGGAAAAGGCATCTCCGAGAACGTCCCCAGGTGAGCTCCCAACTGCTTCACACCCTTCACGCGGCGGATGCCGGCGGCAAGCTCTGGGCTAAGCAGACCGGAATCTGCGGCCTCATACGCGAGTCGCCTCATTGCGGCAAGCTGCTGATTGATTGTTCCTGGAGCCAACCCGAGGGATTCGAGGTAAAGGCGGAACCTGAGAACGACCGCCCGATTCAGAGCAAGGCGAGGTTCGGAGCGATACCAGGTGATGAATTGTTCTATAGCGAACTTGTAGTTTTGGCGCGATTGAGGGGAACTAAGGTTGTGAAGAACAGAGGCTTTAGTGTGATCCAAATCCGCCAGCCGCAAAACGATTTTGCGAGACGGCGGTTTCCTGCTTTTCTTGCGCATGCATGCGGCTTCCTCGCCGCTGACATGCACAAGGTAGAGCAGCCCTCCGGGTCAGGCTCCAGAGTTCAATGAGCGCAACGACCGGCGGCGTCAATCTTTCTCGTATTCGGGCCAGCGAGAGCGTTGACTCTCTCGTTGGTGCCGACGGCGATGACCCAATCGCCTTTGATCGCGATGGCATCAGCGTGTGGATTGGCGTCGGACGCGGTAAAGATCTTTGCGTTGACAAGGATCAGGTCGGCCATATCGTTCTGGGCCTGACTGGCACCGAGAACAGTCAGCATAGTAAAGACAAGATGGGAAAGAAATGCGATTGTCTCACGGGTCTCTCCGAGAGGTGTATTGAGGAACCTCGTTCCTCGATCTCATGATGCGCACGATCACTTCAACAGAAGTGATGCCACGAGCTCAAGGATTTCCCGTTGGTATTGGCTGAATCTTCGTATTTTCGAGCGCATTCACCTTCCAGTGCCCATCTTCCTTGCTCAGGATGATAAGCCCTCGGGTCTCCTCACCTGTGGTCGGCACGCCCCCTCGCTTGATATCGAAGGTCTTCACGACTGCAAACGCAACGTCTGGCCGAATAAAGTGAAGTTCCTCGACAGCGTGGCGTCTCGTGTGGTCATGAAATGGACCCCCCGGTGCGTGAAGCCGGGTGATTAATTCCATGAACTTCACACGCCCTTGTACCCAGCCGCCAGTCGTGTTGATGAAGACGGCATCGTCCATACACCTATCGGGGGTGAGCACGTCGGCGGGCCGATGATTGTTCCAACTGGTTTCATAGCCGGCTTCCAACAAAGCGCGAATCGCGTTTTCATCTTGTTCGACTGGCACAGGCGACATCATAGCTGAACCAATACTAGTTGTCGCGCACGCGACGCCAGAAACAACGGCACTGCGAAGAAGGAATCGACGGTTCATTGGACCTCCTATTTTGAGCCCTGATTCGGAGCAGCTGCCGGGATCGTAAGCGACAGTTCCACCGTAGAATGGCTGCATCGTCCCAGGTACGGGGAAAATCAACCGGCAACGACTTCTGAGCCTGTCCAGCGCACACGTTGCAAACAATGGGCGCGACGTTATGCCTAGCTCGCAATTGCATACCAGATCCTCCTGGAATTGGCTTTGAAGAGCGCTCCCCTTTTTAGAAAAGGCAACGCCCAGTGTTTTTAATTGTGTAACGACTCTGCTCTCCACTATTCAGCGTCGCCTAAGGTGATCTTAGGAACTCATTGGTGATTCTCATGCACGAGTTAGGTTGATCGAGCCAAACGAGATGTCCGGCGTCGGGAATAATTTCGCAGTGTGCATTCGGCATCAACGCTGCCATTTCGCGGGCGAGTGACGGCGGGCCCTCCATGTCCTTATCGCCGTAGATGAAGATTGTTGGGGTCTTCAGATTCTTCAATTCAGGACGCAGGGCATACGTTGTCGTATGCTCTCTGGCGCAGTCCTCGACCATGCTATTCCAGGCTGACATCGCTCCCGGTATCTTGCTGGCGGCGAAATCGGCTTCCAGTATCTCAACAGGTGCACGGTTCGCGTCAGCCATCAGCATGCTGAAACGCCTGCGGGTATCGTCGATTGAGCCATCGCCGGCTGGTGGCCGTGGCGGTCTCGGAAGTGGGGGCAGGGGCGCGCTGGCCGCCGGTCCTCCGAGGAGCACGATTTTCGTAACCCGGTCGGGCGCGGCCAAGGCAAAGTATAGACTCCAGAGGCCGCCCATCGAGTTCCCGATCAGGGAAACCTTCTGAAGATTGAGAGCGTCGAGGGTACTCCGGACGAAGTTGACCGCATGTTCGCGAAATGGGACGTTGGTGTAGTCGAAGCCATCTGTCAAGCCGCATCCCGGTCGGTCGGGTGCAAAGCAGCGGAAACTCGGAGCCAAGGCACTGATCACTCCAGCCAGACTCACGGCTACGGTGCCGCCGCCGTGAATCAGGAGCACCGGTTCGCCACGCCCGAAGATCAGAACTTGCGCCTTCAGGGAAGGGGCCGTTAGCTGGACGAACTGCGACTTTGCAGCTACGCCATATTTGGCTAAAACTCGCGATTGTTCTGTCCGGAAATGCTCGGCTTCTGGAGATACATTGAGTGGAGTCGCCTCTTTAACCCGATGCGCAATGCCAGAGCCAAACATCCCCACCAAGCCTCGGATAATGTGTCGTCGCGTGGCTTGCATACTGCCCTCCATGTCTCAAATCTACGCCGGAAATCTACGTTGGAATTGGCGTCTGGCTTTACCACTGACCAAAGCGCCGCTTTCCTATACTGCGAGTGGCAAGCGGTCCAACCGGGTAGTCAAATACGGGACAGCACTCGCTCTGGCCTCATCCGGAGACTCCTCGCGTGCCGAAGCGTTGGCCACAGATCTCGAGAAGCGCTTCCCCGAAGACACTTCCGTTCGCTACAACTACGTGCCGGTCTTGCGTGCCAGTCTCGCGCTCAACCACGGCGATTCCACGAAAGCGATCGAGCAACTAAAATCGCAGTGCCTTATGAAACTGGGACGCCGCGCAGCGCCATCAGCGCATTTTTTGGAGCCATATATCCGGTCTATGTGCGGGGTGAAGCCTATGTTGCCGCACATCGGGGCGCCGAAGCCGCCGTCGAGTTCGAGAAGATTCTCAAACACCGCGGCGTCGTGATTGGCGATCCAATAGGCGCACTGGCCCATCTTCAACTCGGCGTAGCTTACGCTTTGGCGGGTGACAACAATAGGGCCCGAGCTGTCTATGGGGACTTCCTCAGTCTCTGGAAAGACGCCGATCCCGACATCCCAATCCTCAAGCAGGCCCAAGACAGAGTGGGCCAAACTCCAATAGAGGCGGGCTTGTATCCATTGTTGCGGCGTATTCACTCCGATAGCTCATTTCATATCAAGGGAAACGTTCGCGAGTCCAAAATTTCTAGCGCCGTATCTACCACGCTTTCCCCACCCACGAGCGGGCTTAGTACAAATCTCCAACTCGTAAACTGACCGCCTGTCGGAAGAATCCGTCGTTAGATGAGCGTCAAGCCCTGAACCGGATGGGCGGTGATTCGCCCAGTAGGCGGGTTCTTCAGAAACTCACTGAGCGCACCGTCGAATTATGCATTCGCCAAAAGGTCGAATCTGTGAGACGAGTTGATTTCAGACCCGTTAACTACCGCGCAGCGGTGGTCGCTTGAAGTGTTTCAGATTCATGGAATCCAGCAATTTTGAGTATCTCGGATCGTTGCGTATTCCTTCGATCGTGCACTCCGTGGTCAAAAACATGAGAATGCCATCTCGGTCTTTGACCGCTTGCTCTAAAAGACCGAAAGCTTCGTCGATGTGACCAAGCGCGGCTGCAGTGAAGGCGCGGACCGCGAACGGCACATACTCGTGAGAGGCTTTCTGCTCCACCTCAGAGCGGATTCTCTGGGCATCTGACAATCGCCCTCCGCGGCGATAGGCAGCGGCTAATGCGGCTGTATACCAACCCTCGGCTGGCGCGGAAGCCCTGGTTCGTTCTAGCAAAGCGATGCCACGTTCGTAGTTGCCGGAATATACGTATGCTTCGCCGAGCCTTCCCAGGCCCGGGAAGTGTTGTGGACTTATTTTGACTACCCGCTCTCCGTAGCCAATCGCCGCTTCATGGTTTCCTACAGCGGTGCACAGCCGACACAAATGCATGTTCACGAGTACAGAAAATGGATCTGATTCAAGCGATCGACGCAGATCCGAGATCGCTTCGTCAGCCCGTCCCATGGCGGTGAGCACGAGAGCGCGATAGTAGCGCACGCTGGGCGCGGCTTGATTTAATTTCAATGCCACTTCGAACTCGGGTAGCGCACCTAACCAGTCATGCTCGAACAGTCCTTTCATTGCTGCCAGGATTGCTCGCGCCTCGGCCAGCTCAGGATCAGCCGCAACGGCCCTGTGCGCTGCTTCTATCGCTCCCCGCATTACCTTTGATGGCCGGATGCCAGCCATAACCTGTCCAAACGAAAGGCCCGCCAGTTCCACCCAGGCGGGCGCATGTGCGGGCTCGATGTCTACCACACGCTTCATGTACGAAGAGATCTGTTCGAAGGCTTCCGGTGTCCAAGCGTGCGGGTACAACGCACCCTTTAGATAGAAGAGATATGCCTCCTCGCTGCGAGTGTATTGCTTGATCAGCGGTGTAGCGGTCATTCTGAGTTCAAGCGTCTCAACGATACTTCGCGCAATCTCTTCCTGGACCTCGAAAAGATCGGTTAGTTCGCGATCGTATCGCTCAGACCAGATGCAGTGCTCATCAAGAGAACGTACCAACTGTGCTGTGATGCGAATGCGCTTTTCCAGCTGACGCAGGCTCCCGTCAAGGACGAAACCGGCATTTAGCCGCTCGGCAATCTCACGGAGAGATTCTGTGCGGTCCTTGAAAAGGGCCGTCGATCTTCGGCCGATTACCCGAATACCAGGAACTTTCGTCAAGCCGCCTATAATTTCTTCGGCAAGGCCGTCACAGAAATAGTTGCTGTCCGGCGTGGGACTGATATCGACAAAGGGAAGGACCGCAACAACTGATTCTGATGGCTTGCTTTCCCGATCATCAACAGACCGGTTTGGTTCTGCGACCTCCTCGTTATACATTGGGCCGATATAGCGATAGCCGCGCCTTGGAACTGTTTCAATGTATCGGGGTTGCGCCGCCTCATCGTCCAAGACATGCCGTAGACGATTGACGGCTGCATTGAGACTGTGCTCGAAATCAACAAAGGTATCCGACGGCCAGACTTTTCTGATCAGGTCCTCTCTGCTGATTACCTCACCGGGTGTCTCGATCAGAACCATGAGCACGCGGAGGGGTTGTTCCTGGACGCGCAACGGGACGCCTCGACGGCGAATCTCCTTTCGTCGCAAATCCAGCTCAAATGGGCCAAAACGGATTGCACTCCGGGACTGCTGCCGCATCGTTGCACCGAATACTCGCCTGCTGTCTGCTTGCCTGCACGGCGTGATCTTCATGTTACCTACAAATGACCATCAGAGCATTGGAATGCAGCATGGGGGTGGCTATTCTCCTTTCCAGTGAAGCAGTCCGAATTCATGACTTCCACGAGGCGAGAAAATGACGGTAAACAGACGACAAATGTTCGTGGGTGCCAGCGCAACGCTCCTTGCAGGCTCAAACACGGTTCATGCAGCGAGAGTGGGCACGAGTCTACAAATGCTCTCTGTGGACCAGGCGAATTGCGGGTCTTCTCAAGTTCCCGAAGAACTGCGGAGCGCAGTCGAAGGGTACAACGCGGCTTCACAGGCTTTTATGAACGGCGATCCAAAGCTTCTACAAGCGGGTTATTCGCATTGTTCCGACGTGACCATTTTGGGGGGATTTGGCGGTTACGAACATGGATGGAATGAGCAGGTCGAAAAACGCCTCGCGTGGGCTGCGGCAAGATTTCGGGGTGGAGTCCTGACATCCGAAAACATCTCGCTGATTGCCACCCCGGAACTTGCTTGTAATGTCGGCCTTGAGCACATGCGGGTTCAGTTGGATGGAGTAGAGGGGATAGTTAACATCGACCTGCGCGTCACCACGGTGTTCCGTCGGGAAGACAAGCAATGGAAGGTCGTTCACAGGCACGCGGACCCGTTGGTGAAAGTTCAAGACGCGGCTTCAATCGTTCGCAGATGATTCCCGATCTGAGCGGATCGCCTGTACGCGCATCTTCACGGCTGGAATACCTACATCGTGGCATTAGGCCCTGCGCACCCCTGCTAGTGGGACGGAACCCTCATTCTCAAGCCAGCGGCGGGCGTTCCACTCGCGCTGACCTGAAAACAGCTTCACCCTTGATCGCGCCTGCATGTAGCCGTCCTTTTGTTTGGAGAACTGGAGAGAGCGAGGCCATTTACGATTTCTCTGGTTCTTCCTTGTGACAGGCCATCTTTGATTTACTCCGAGCGTCCCAGCCTTCTTTATGGCTTCCGATTGGTCGCGACCTTCGCTTCCAGGACCACCTCGCCTGCCCCGTTGAGTACACAATGAAGCTCGAACGGTCACCCAGATCGAGCCCGATGGTTAGCTGTTCACCCTGCAGTTTTTCCTCTCCGGCGTCACGCCGTAGGGCGAGGCTTCCTCATAGCCGGTCTCCTTGTCTCGTGCGCCTCGAGCGCGTCGATAACTTGGGAGCTTAACACATCCCGCCGCAGACCGGCTTTATCATCCCATCTGTTGTCGGCATTCGAAGACCTGGTCGGGCTGGATCGCTGAACGTTCGCAGGTCCCGAGTCGTGGTCGGCGTGGTGCAACGCTCAGATCTCAGGGCGCGAATTCAGTAGAAGACTACAAGATCAACTGCGGAGCGTTACGTAGGATCGGCATTTTTCGCCCAGCCCGAATCTCATTTAGGTGTATCTCGTAAGCCGTTTCGAGCTGATTGATCAGGGCGGTAGGTACCTCTCCCGAAAACTCTTTGAAGTCTTTTATCAAGTGCATCTGGTCGAAGTAACCGAGACGGTTGGTGATCTCCGTCCATGATTCGTCTTTTGAAAGCGCCTTACTTTCGAGAGCGGATTCGAATCTAGCAATTCGCGCGTAGAGCTTTGGAGGAACTCCGATCTCGCGAGTGAATCTACGCTCGAATTGCCGAGGGCTCATGCAAGCCTGTTCTGCAAGCGCCGGAACCTGGATGTGGCCTCGCCGGCCAAGAATTGACAGCCCTGCACTTGTGATTCTGTCAGGAGCAGACAAGATCGCGGAGCGGCGAACAAGGTAGGCATTTGCGATACGGACGCGCTCTTCAAAGGATCGGCCTTCGCTGAGGCGGTCCGCCAATTCATCCATGCCGGGGCCGAGAACTGCCCGCGCCTCGTGATGGGTATTCGTCAGTTCATACATTGGCGCCGAAAACATGCGGTGCAATCCGGTCGGCTGAAAAAAAATCATGAACGTATCAATGCTGCCTGTGAATCGTAACTCAACCCGGCGGTGGGTTTGGAGACCCACAATCTGGACGCGCTGACTGGGCTCGATAAGGGGTCGCTTACACCAGTGGACCTCATTCGTGTTGCCAAACTGAAACTCCACGAGGGGCGTAGCCCTGGCGGGCACCGGATAGATCGACCAGACGTTCCCCATCTCGCCTTGGAGATGCGCGTACAGCCGTACATAGTGGGCCAGCCTGGGTGCGGGGCCGGCCATACGCATGACTTGCATACCACTCCTTCAAAGCAGACGTCTGTAACCGCAGCGTGCTTCGGAAGTCTGACGAGACCAGATTCGGGTTGTCTTCTTGCGGGGTGATCTGAAGAGGAATCGTAACGACCAGGTCCCAAAGAGTGAGCCTGGTTCTTCTCACTTTGTCGGATTTTTACTAGCGCTCCCGCGTGCTTGTATCGGAACTTAAACACCAGGAGCGATATTGCACAACCCGCCGGAGGAGACCCGTGAAGATAATCGCATTTCTTTCCTGCCTTGTCACCGCCTTTCTGACCGTTATTGGATCTGCTCAGGCCCAGGGCAATGCGGCCGATATCATCCTGGTCAACGCAAACATTTTTACCGGATCCGACATCCATCCACGCGCGGAGGCCATTGCCATCAGGGGCGATCGCGTAATCGCGGTTGACACGACCGAGCAGGTTAGCGCTCTGGCTGGTCCGCAGACAAGAAAGATCGACGTGGCTGGGCGCCTGGTGATCCCGGGCATCCTGGACACGCATATTCACTACATGCTGATGGATGTTGTTCCTGAAGTTACGAACATCGACTTTGGAGGATTCGCGCCAAGCTGTAAGCACGTGCTCGAAACCATCTCCGAAAAGATCAAGGATGTGCCGAATGGGAATCTGCTCTTCGGCTTCATGGGGAGAGACGCCTTTTTCGATCCGCAGTGCACTCCTGCCGCGCTGGACAGGATTGCGCCGAAGACGCCGGTCTTTCTGGCCGGTGGAACCGTACACTCCGGAATGCTGAATGGCGCAGCGGCAAAATGGTTCGGAGTCGACACTAGCGCACCGCCTCCTCTGGCTGGCTGGTACGGCAAGGATGCGAAGTCTAAAACATGGGATGGAGTCGTCCATAACTCGGCCATGCTTTCCTTGTTCGTGAGAGTAACCTCGGATGGCTCCAAGGACGATCAAAAGCTGCGGCAGTACTTCATGAGCGAGGCCAAATGGGGCGTCACTGGGAACACGTTCATGGAATACAAGCCTGCGGCCAGGGTAGAGCAGCTTTCGCGCGTCAATGCGCCGTTCCGAGTGTGGGTCATGCCGTTCGCCCAGTACGAGACCGGTCAGAAACGCAGGAGGCTTCAGCAGGTCGCGGTCCCACCCGCCATCGCGGACCGGGTTACCTCGCACGGCGAGAAGTGGGTGCTCGATGGCGAGCCCGTTCATCGCACCGCGCCCATGCGTGCGCCTTATGCTGACGACCCCACAACGTCGGGGCAGACCGACTACCCCGACGCGGAGGTACGAGCAATTCTGAGCGAAGCGGTTCAACATAACCTGCCGCTTATGATTCACGTGACCGCCGACCGCAGTACCGAGCAGCTTCTGAATCAGATGGACGCCACCGGCGGCGAAAAGGTGTGGGCGAACCGACGGCTGCGTATTGAACACGGCGGCGGGCTGATGGAAGACCTGATTCCCCGCGCCAGGAAACTCGGCGTGGTTGTGGCGGAGAACCCGATATATCTCGGTGAGCCCTTGAAACCGCTCGGCCCTCAGCGCGCCGCAGTCTGGACTCCATGCCGGTCGCTCATTGAGGCCGGCATCCCGCTCGTGCTTGCCAGTGACGGCCGACCTGATTTTCCGTTCCTGAATCCCTTCCTTAACATGCAGATCGCGACCACTTACCCCCCGAACCCGAAGGAGGCTATCACCCGTGACCAGGCGCTGATCGCCTTCACGCGCACCGCAGCTTACTCTGAATTCGCTGAAGACCGGCTAGGTACGCTTGAGGTTGGCAAACAGGCAGATCTTGCAGTTTTGTCGCAGGACATCTTCAAGGTCTCGAACGAGGATCTGCCGAAAACCGAATCGGTGCTGACCATTGTCGGGGGCAAGATCGCGTACTCTCGGGATCCCGGAGAAACATCTGTGTCACCGGCGCTTCGATGAGGTCCGCTATACGTTGCGGACCATCCACATTTGCGGTCCGCGGCGATAAGCTGGCCGGTCTTGCGAGCCATACTGTTCCTAAAAGAAAAGCGGCACACCTGTGGCACACGCGGCCGCTGCTGAGGGTTGGTTTTATTAGTTGATTAGCGAAGGGAAGACTGACTCAGGGTTCAGTGGCGTTGTTTGCCCACTATCCCATCCAGCAGATCGCTGGGTACCTTTCTTGTTGCATAGGAGAGCTCGCGCAATCGCGGGCTTTCCTGACTTCGCGGCTATTTCAAGGTTCACAGCCATCAGATGCTCATTCCAATTTCCCGGATCGTATCTGAAGGCTCGCTGATCTGGAGAGCAGAAGTTTTGGTTATTTCTGTACCCACGTGTTGATTCAATCGTCCAGCATCGTTGGTGAAGATCACGGCTTCATGGGTAGCTCGGGAAACTGAGACGTAGGCGAAGCGCGAATTCAGCAGTGCAGGATGAACGTCAGTGTCGGCATGAATGAGCACGCGCTCGGAAGTCAGCCCCTGGGCGCCGTGGCTGGTGACGGCGTAGCCGTGGTCGAAGTGGCGATGTTCTGCCGCGCTGAATTCGATCTGCCGGCCGGCTTCTAGCCGCGCAGCGATGCGCCCTTCCGGCGTAATGGACTGGATGACGACGAAATCGCGGTTGGCAACTCCAAGCTGCTTATCGGGAGCCGTAAACTGAATTCGGTCTCCAATTGAGAAGTCATGCGCGACTTGCCGGTACACACTGACCCCGACGAGCCGGCGCGGATCATAGGTGGCGAGGTTACCTGACTGCATCTCGACGGAAAGCAGATTCGCGTTGGGATTGATCGCGGCGACGGTTGTGTAGGAACCCGCCTCGATGCCCGAACCCTTGCTGCCGCGCGCATACCGGACCACATCACCGACCTCGTAATGATTGGCCCAGGCGCGGTCAGCCCCGGTCATATCCTGACGCGGGACCAGGACACGAAAACTGTGATCGTTGAGTGCCAAGAACCCCCGCTCTTTCAATTCCTCCCGGACGGCAAGATTCAATTCACGTCGGGAGGCATTATCCGCCGAGACAATCAACGTGTTTGCCGGCGATTCCGCGTAGCTGCGCGCCATCGCACGAATGCGCTCTTCACGCTGAGGAATCTCCCGAACTCGGTCCTGCTGGCGAAGCAAATCGAAAGCGGCAGAAGACTGCCCCTTCGCAAGTAACTCGACGGCGGATTTGAGTGCGGGATCCTTCTGGCGGACAATCTCGTCAAGCTTTGCCGTTCGCATTCCAGCTTCTTGTAACTGCTCGAAGGGTCGGCCTGCTTCGACCCCCTGATGCTGGCGGATGTCGCCAATAAGGAGCACACGGTCATTCGGGCCGAGCCGATCAAGCAGCGCCCGTACCTGATTAGTGCTCGCAAGGCTAGACTCATCGACAAAGTAAAAGTGCTTGCGCTCTGGTGCGAGTTCTGACCGGGCTGTGCCGGTAAGGAATCCCTGCAGGGTTCCTGCCTCAATACCGGCCTCGCGGAGCTGGCGCGCTGCCCGTGACGTCGGCGCGAAACCCTGTACCTCGTATCCGTGCACTTCGATCGCTGAGCGCAGCGCCGTTAGGGCGGTCGTCTTACCTACGCCGGCGTAACCCTGAATGCCCTGAATCCGGTCGGAGGAGCTCAGCACATCCTCGATGACGTTCTTCTGGGCCCCGTTCAGATGTGGATGCTGCTCGGCAATCTGGATAGCCTCCGCACGTGTTGTCAACGGCTGGACTTGATTTCGTCCTTCGCGCACCCGATGAAGAATTTCTTGCTCTGCTTCGATGGTGCGAGCCGTGGTGAACTGGCGTGCGGGAGCGTGTGAACGCTCGACCGTTTGGAATTCCCCGGAGGCCAAGCGTGCCGATAGATTACCCCGTATTTGCGAATAAGTAATGTCGCCCATACCACGGCGGAGCGCATCGCGAACGATGGCTCTTTCGTCGACGACGGCTTCGCGCTCGAAATTCTTGTCTCGGGAAAACGTCACTGCCTCACGAACGCGCTGCTGCGGGTTCAATTCGGGCGTCTGCTGCTGGGCTCGCTGCCGTGCAGCGCGCACGACCGCTTCGGCCTGGTTGCCGTACTCAGCGGCTATCTTTCGATGCGCCGCCATCACTTCACCGAGCGAGTGAATCTCTTTCTTGTCACGGGTCGAGTGCGCAGCAATCTCAGCGGCTTCCTTGCCGTTGCGGCCAGTCCGCTCCAGATACTCACGGATCTGTTGACTGCGCGGACTCGACGCGTCCAGGTACTCCTGTGTGTAGCCTTTGATCTCTGGTGCGCCGCTTCTCCCAGCGGAAATCTCGTAGCCCAATTGGCGGAGCCGATAGGTCAACTCCGATTGGTAGATCGCAGTGGCAAACTGCTGTGACGCGAAAAGGCTCTGTGGCTGCAGGGCGCGGTACTGTCCGTTTTCGCGCTCGGTCATATTGAAGATGACGGCATGCGTATGAAGCTGCGGAGCCGCGTAGCCATCGACGGGCCGTGCGGTGTCATGCTCAAATTTGGCAGCGATAAATTTGGCTGTCGCGTGGGGTGGATGGTTCCCGCCGATGCGGGCCATGGCGTAATACTCGAGCTCCTCAAGGGCAACACGGACGCTTTCGCGATGTGCCTCCCGGACCCGATCGTCACCTCCGACTAAGGCCGTCAGTGATACAGATTTTGGTGCCGAGAAGGTCGCGTCCCAGCCGGCCCGGTGTTCCATTGTCCTGACCGTTTTGCCGTCGGCTCCGGCGTACTCATAAGCAGCCCGCTGCCTCACGAGCTGCTCGCCCGTTTCCGGATGTTGCCCCTGGCTCAAGCGAGCAAACTGCTCTTCGGAAACCGCAGCGGAAAGTCCCAACGTCGCGGCCAATCGCCCCTGCCATTCCCCGGCAAGAACGCCCTGCTGGGACCAATAGTTCTGGTCACGGGAGGTGAATTCCTTCTGGTGATACGTGAGTGCCCGACCTGCTGAAAGCGGCTTCGAAATCGTGAGCATGACGGGACCTCAAATCTGCTGGTTTTGCCACAGTTCGCCTTGGCGAGCCACGATCTGCTCTTTATGGGTCTTCTCCTTGACGAGAGGCAAATCGGGCCTGATTCCCGCTAAGTCCCGATCCATTCCTCCCTCTTGTGCAGATAGTGGCTTCTTTGGCGAGCGATCAATGTAGTCATTTGCCAGCCGCTCCAGGAATTTCGGCTGCTCAGCCGGCAGATTCATGTAGGAGAAGGAGAAACGCGTTACATGATTTCCGTACTTGAGAAAGGCTCGGAGATTCTCCAACCCGCTGATCTCGGAGTCGAGCACAAGCGCCTCGACCTGACGGTCGAGGGAAAAGTTCCGACCATCGCGGGAGCCGTCATAATGTGTCTCGCGCATCCGTTCAATTTCGACTTTCCCGATGGCTTTGCTGACCCACTCAGCCGCATTCGGCTCTGTGGTCTTGAGGAAAATCTTCGTCGCCGGCTGGGACAGCATCACTTCGGCCAGATGTCCGTAGATGACCTCCAGCTGAGCTTTGCCCTGAAATCCCAAGATGATCGGATTCCTGGATTTACGGTTCTCAGTGATGGCCGTGTGAAGCTGAGGGAGCTTCTGCAACGAGGCCAGCTCGTCCAGCACAAACCAGACAGGGCTCTGACCTTCTTTTGGAGCAGTCAGAAGCCGCAAGACCAGCAAATCGATCCACAAACTCTGCAAGGGACGCAGAGCTTCGCGTTCTGCTGGTTGCGAGGTGATAAAGATCCAGCCTCTCCGTTCTTCCGACCATTCGCGCGCTGTCCATCGCGCCGTTGTTTCCGACTCCTTCGGCAATAGCCGGAAGCTGTCGGCAATCAAGCCAAGTGAGGCCAAAACACCCGACCTTTGCTGTGGAGCCTTCGGATCAATGAGCGCGGCAAGCTCTGTTCCCTTGACGCGGTGGTCAATCTCTTCCGGGTTCGACATCCAGGCAACCAGCTGCGATGGCGTTGGCAGGTCGAGAAGCAGATGGGCAAAGATTTTTTGCGGGCTTTCGATGAAGAATTCGTCTTTGCGATCCGTTGTCCGCTGAAAGAGAGAGACGGCAATCGTCTTTGCTTCTGCCCACCGCACGAGCTCTTCGGACGGTCCCCAGTAGGGGCAGCGCTTGTCCAGGGGATTGAGCACGATGTCGCCACGGCTTTCATCGTAGAAGCGCTGGATGAACTCACATGCCGGGTCGTAAACGATGGCCGAATGGCCACGTGCCTGATTCTGTCGAAGCAATTGCATGATGAGGGTTGTTTTGCCCGTCCCGGTGTCGCCTATGATCTCGATGTGCTGGTCTTCGGCCGCGCGCGGAATGCGCAGCGGTTCCTTGCAATCGTCGGTCTTGATGCCGATGCCGTTGCCTTGTACGGCCTTGTTGAATTGCTTCGGTGTAACCATAACGGGGCCCTTCAGGCGACGCCCGTATTTCATTTCCTTGTACCGGCGGACGTCCTTCGGAATCGAAAAAGGGAGCTGGATAAGAAGCGTCATGACTCCAAAGATGAGAGGCAATGCGAACCGGGATAATAGGTTCTGGTTTCCGTAAACCACCAGCTCCAGATAGGTGTGGAGAGGCTTGTTCTGATACATCGTGACCGGCCCGCGGTAGAGGAAGAGCCAGCCCTTTTTTAACGCGTCGGCTGATACTTTTAAGGGCAGTGGCTTACCAATAATTTGAGGCGTCGTGCCCGCCTCCACGTCCTGTTCCGTCGCAAGGCGAAATTTCTTCTTTCCGTCTGAAATGAAGAGCAGCTGGTATTGTCCTGACGCGCGAATCGAGCCGGTAATGTCCGTTTTCAAAAACAGCGGAAGATAGTACTTTTCGAGGGGAGTCATGCCAAATGCGAACCGGAGATAGACGAAGAGGCCGGTGGCAATCAGCGCAAGAAAGAGCGCACCGAGAGTGTAGATCGGCTTACGCGGCGGCCAGATGATGGTTTCTTTTCTACCCCATTTTGTTTCCGGCATGGTCATTACTCCTTCTTCTGTGTCAGCACTTCCTGGGCGGCTTTGTGCTTAGTCGCTTTTACGTGCCGCATCAGGTCCTGGTATTGTTCGGCGCTCATTCTCGCGCCGTGCAAGAGTGGCGCGAGCGCGTTCGTGAGGAACATCTGCAGGCCGATGATTTCCGTAAACAGGAGAGTGGGAGACGGCGCGTTTTCCGTCATCGCAATTGCCATCAGCAATTGATCCCTCGACCAATCGCCGATGGTCCTGCCGGATTTCCAGGCCAATTTCTCAAGCGCTTGATATTCCGAGTCAGTGAGACGGACACCAATTTGTCGGCTGCGCACCGCAGGGCGGCCAATGGATTCCGCGTCATCGACCCCAGGTATTTTGCTCATCACATGAGTCTCCGAATCGTCTCGAAATCGCGATACCGGTTGATACCGTTCGCTATCGCCGCTCCTTTAATCTGCTGATTTCGTTCGCGGTAGCAACCGCTACGAGCCGGTAGCGAACGCCACCCTTTCAGGGGTGGAGTGTCGAGATACAGCACGTGCGAAGCACGTTTCTCACTTCTCCACGGATCTTGGGGGAGGGTCATGGCCTTCCGACCCGGGCCGACTCTATCGACTCCACCCCTGCTATGGCCTTCGGTGTGGACTTTGGCTTCGTGTCTAGCGGCAAGCCAGTCCTGCGCACGCGAAGCGTAGGCGTGACGTAGCGCGCGTCGGAGGACTTCAGGTAATCCTGGAAGTCCCGATCCTTCGAGAAGACGTAGTGCAGGGCCTTGTTTACGACGTCGTCGGCGGTGGCGTGAATAAATGCTGCATACTGGTCGACCATGGTGGCGGTGGTTTCATCGAAGCGGACAGATGCGCTGATCTGTCGGCTTTGGATGACTTCAAGCAGTGGCATAGTGGTGCTCCTTGGGTTACGGATTCAGGCGATCTTTTGCCGGGAAATCATGTGTTGGGCGGTGCGAGCAATCTCATGCGCCCGGACCAGATTCAGGGTTGTAGGAATCTCGAAGCGGCGGCGCACTTCGAGCATGGTGATGATGTCGCAGAAGGAAATGCCCTCGAGCAGCCAGAGACGTGCCGACGCGACGTCGATGGTCCGCTGGGCATAATAGAGCGGATTGGGCTTATCAGGACGCAGGGCCGCGAGGACCCGGGTCAGCCTTACTGGATCTTTTCCAGCGATAAGTTCACGCGATATCCAGGCCCAGTCATTCTCGGAATTTGTTTTGTGATCGAGAGTGGGAGGCGCCAGTTTGCGTACACCGATCGGAAGAGATTCGATCAGCGAATCGTCGAGGCGAAAGTCCTCGGGTTTCGACACGGAATCGCTCGGGTATACCGCAGTGACGAGGTGGGCAGGATCGTATTTGTGATTCAGGAAACCAGGCAACCGGAGAACCCGATTGCAGTCCGTGCAAGCGGGATCTCCGCCGAAGGCGATTGCCAGGAGCTTGAGCAGACGTTCCTGCTCGGCAAACCGGATGTCATCGACCTGCCACAAGACCTGGTATTTCTCGGGAGATGTGGAGAGGATCGTGGACGGAATCGGGACCGTGTCGGAGGTCCGAATCGCGGCCAATCTGGCCTCGCCATCGGAATCGATATCTATATATAGGTGGCGGACCTCGTCGATCGACTCTTTGGTACGCTTCCGGCTGCCGAATCGCAGGGGGTTGGCGGCCACATAGACGTTCGCTCCGCGGGCATTTTCGTATGCCAGCCAGCGCAAATATCGGGGCGCGACGGCACACTCAAACCTGACGATTCGCTGCTGCGTTTTGACCGGATATTCGCCCCGTAGAAGGACCGCAAGAGTTTCGCCAGGAGTGAAGCTCCGGGTGAGGAATTCATGCGCCAGATCGATCCGAATTGCGTTGCTAAGCTGCGGCATGTTGCACCTCGAATACGGGTTCAATCAGGAAACGCTTTGTGTCCCGGTCATAGCCGATCATGCGAAGCACTTCACGGATGATTCGACCACCGGGTTGACGCTCGATATGGATGATGAAATCGACCGATTCCCCGATCTCCGCTTCGGTATCGACGAAGGTAGTCTGCGTGTGGCTTCGCATCACCAGATTGGCGAAACGATGGAGGGCTTTTTCGGCCGAATTGGCGTGGATGGTGGCCAGCGATCCTGCATGGCCGGTGTTAAAGGAATCAAGCAGCGTTCGCGCCTCGATTCCGCGGACTTCGCCCAAGATGATCCGGTCCGGGCGCCAGCGCAATGCGGACTTCAGAAGATCGTCAAAAGTGATGCGAGCTTTAAAGGTATCGGTCTGGCATTCGACAGCGAGAACATTTGGCTTTTGGATGCGAAGCTCAGACGTATCCTCGATCACGACGATGCGCTGGTCGTCGGGAATTGCCTGGGCCAGGATATTGAGAAGGGTGGTCTTCCCACTCCCTGTTCCGCCGCTGATCAGGACCGTTTTTCCGCAGCGGATTTGTTCCTGAAGAAACTGCGCAAGAGCTTCTGTCATCGTGCCGCGAGCGATCAGGTCATCGACCGTAAATCGGCGGCTGGTGAACTTGCGGATGGTCAGCGCTGGACAGGGACGAACAACCGGTGGGATAACAGCCGCCAGACGGCTGCCATCAGGCAACTGCGCATGAAGTACGGGATTATCTTCATCGAGCTTCTTGCCGAGGTGATTGGCGATCACTTCGAGGCCGGTACGGAGTCGGCCGGAGTCAAACTGAATCGTCGCTTCCCGGAAGATCATCCCGTCGCGTTCGTACCACCAGGTCGCGTCGGGATTGCCCATGATCTCGCTGATGCTTTCGTCGAGCAACAGCTCCTCGATGGGACGAAGAAACGGAAGGATCAATTCGAAACTCATCACGGCACCTCGCACTGGTGGAAGCTCGAGCGTTGCCGCCCGAGCTTCCGCAGGTGAGAGGAGCAGGGGCCTAGGCCGCCGACTCCTCGTTGGATTGGTCATCACTCTCGGTGTCTTCCGGGCTGGCCTTTTCAGCGCGGTCGAGCTTCAGAATCGAGCTCACCCGAATCTCAGTGACGGTTTCTTTCTCGCCCGTCTTCTTGCTGTCGAATTCCCGGGTGCGGATCTCGCCCTCGACCTGGACGTGTTCGCCCTTCGACAGCGTGGCTGCGAACTCGGCGAGCTTCCCGAAAACCACGCAACGATGCCATTCGGTATGCGAGACATATTCGCCCTTGTTCTTGTCCTTGTAGGAGGACTTGGTGGCCAGCGAGAAGGTGGTGAAGCTGCGGTTGTTGGCATTGCGAACTTCTGCATCTCTGCCGAGGAAGCCGATGAGGATAGCTTTGTTCTGGTACATGACTGTGTCTCCGTTTTGTTGAAATTCCCGCATCTTGCTCGGGTCACACTTGAGCGAAGCCAGCGAGGGGCCCGGCTCCCAAGGCCGAAGCTCTGCTTTTACGGAGGCTCCGGAGAAATCTTTCGCTGTACTTTGCGAACAAGATTTCGAGCGGAAACCGTAACCCCCAGGGCGACGTGCACCGGGGTCCCCGCCAGGTCCGCTTTTGACCTGGTGGGGTGGTCAGTCGAAGCAGAAGAGCGAGCTGCCGCTGGGCGCCGATTCTGCCCCGAAGCCGTGACCGAGCCGAGAGAGCGGGATGCGAAACGGCAGACGCCCTCCGGACCAAAGTCACCCATCCGGTTCCTGCACAGGAGGCGCCAAAACTGTCAGCTGAGACAATTCGCTGACCGGCCTCCCTGGAACGTACAGCGGCAGTGCGCGCACCATGGCACTTACAGGACTCCCGGGCCAGAGCCTCCCTGCTCCTGATGCCACAGCCAATCGTTCAGATCGGAGACGCGAAAGCGCCAGTACTTGCCGACATGCCGCCCTGGGATCTCGCCAAGGCGCGCCTTCTTCTTGAGCGTCTTGGGATGCATGCGCAGAAGGGACGCCGCCTCGATCGCATCCAGGAGAGGTTCGAATTCAATAACCGGGAAGCGCTTCTGAATACCAATTTGAGTAGAGCGTGATGAAAGGGGCAGCACCATCAAGCCTCCGATGACGCGATGATGGCTGCGTTTTCCCTATATGTCCAAGGCTTTCTTCGTCAACATTGATGCGTAAAACGCAACAACAAGGTGCAATTTGGCACTCCTCGGAATCTTTGGGTACATGTGGTCCTTTCGAGGCCATCTAAAAAAAATCAGTTTCTGACCCTTGGTCCTGGGCTCGAATACTTGCAGTTTGCCTCGCATTTGGAATAGGCACTCTCGCGAACAGAGCCGCTCTGACTTGCAAGTCCCGCCGTCCGTGTAACATCCGCTAACAATTCTGGTTTCCGGGGCGCTACAATTCTTGGCAAGGTCAGGCGGCGGCTTGACGGTGGCAATTCCGCGGTATATATCAGGTCTGCTCGATGCTGTTCTGGCGTGACGACTGGCCGCTCGAATTATTGCTGACAAGATAAGAATCGCTCCCGCGCAAGGCAAGCGGCAACTCAGCACAGACTCTAGTTCGGATAGCGAAAGAGGCTGGTGAGGAAAGTGCAAGTCCAGGCGGATTGGAATCGGACCGATGGTTTCGGCATGCGAGTTTTTTTTGCATTCCTGAGGACCGGCGTCGCGCTGATTCTCCTGTCTCAGCTTAGCGGTTCAGTTCTTCGCGCCCAATCACATACAAAGAATGTTCTGATCCTGCATAACTGGGTCAGTCTCCCTCAGAGCTGGACCGTGATGGAATCGACTGTGCGGGCTCGCGTCCCTGGACCGATCAATTTCTATACCGTATCGGTGGCAAATCAGAGGTTCGACCAGGAAGATTATCGGGCGAGCTTGGCGGAGACTCTCCGCCGCGGATATGGCGGAATGAAGTTGGACGTCGTCGTTGCCGCTACCTATCCGGTGCTGGAGTTCGCTGAGCGATACCGTGACCGGATATTCCCTGCTACGCCGATCGTCTTTACCGACATTGAGAGCAGTGAGACGCGGAAGATGTGGCCGGATGCGACTGGGGTGATGAGTCGAATAGGAATAGCGGAGACGATCGATCTCGCGCTTCATCTCAATCCGGATACAACAGCAGTTGTTGTCATCTCGGGCACGTCGGACTGGGACAAGCGCTGGTTCGCGGTCGCGCACTCCGAGCTGGTTCGCCGTCGCGACAGAGTAGGCGAGATAGACATTATTGGGCCGCCCAGTACGGAAATGCTGGGGGAAGTTACGGCGTTGCCTTCTCATACGGTGGCCTTGTTCCAGATGAGGCCAGATGATCTGGCTCTGCCGGCTGTGGGAACTTATGAGGTTCTTGCCGCAGTCACGCAACGTATGCCGACCTATTCGGCATGGCCGGGGCTCTCGCTGGAACGCGGCGGTGTCGGCGGAGTATTCCGTAACGTTTTCAAAGATGCCGGGCTGAATGGGGAAGTAGTAGCGCGGATACTCAACGGCGAACGGCCGGAGAAGGTTCCCATTGTCATTGACCCCCAACTCGAGACCCGCGTGAACGGACAGGCTCTCGAGCACTGGCATATTCCAGAATCGGCGCTGCCGGCGGGCAGCATGATTCTATACCGGCCCCCGTCGCTCTGGGAGCAGTATCAAAGGTATGTGATTGCTGCGACGGGAACGATCTTCG